>Ga0335075_10019559_pt1 | contig 10009 bp, 8 predicted proteins | sample Lox_Sample_24_FD_206723 | JGI IMG/M metagenome (GOLD analysis project Ga0335075, IMG submission 206723) | Soil microbial communities from Loxahatchee National Wildlife Refuge, Florida, United States - Lox_Sample_2.4 | ecosystem: Environmental > Terrestrial > Soil > Wetlands | place: USA: Florida...
TCTCAGAGCCTGGCGGGGTGCCGCAGACCGCCGTTCACAACCCAACTCAGATGCTCTCCGAGCAGGCGGCCTGGGCCGGTGAGCCGCGGGTCGGCGACCGGATCCGCGGGTGACGCTGACCGGTCTCGCCAGGCAGACCGGTACTCCACGCAATCCAGATTGGCAGCTAGAGAGGACCAAAACAAGATCAAACGCAGGTAGCCGGCTCAGGATTGGTCTGGTAATCTTCCCACATGAGTCCAGTCGAGCGTGCGCACCCAGACCAGCATGGCCTTGAGCCACTGGTGGCGCGCCAGCTCTACGAGCAGATCGAGCAGCGGCTGATCGACTGGGTGCTGGACGGGAGTCTCCGCGGCGGCGAGCGTCTGCCCTCCGAACGCGAGCTCGCCGTGCGACTCGGGGTGTCACGAACGTCCGTGCGCGAGGCGATCGGATCGTTGCAGGTCCGTGGGATCGTGCAGACCCGGCCCGGTGCCGGCTCATACCTCGTCGACGACCCCTCGGGGGTGATTCGGGACCAGGCGGCAGCCGCCGTGCCGGCGGTGGGGATCGGTCCGTTCGCGCTCCTGGAGGCGAGAGCGGTGCTTGAGCCCGGCATTGCCCGGGCGGCGGCGGAGCAGGGGCAGACGAGCGCCCGCGCCGAGGAGCTACTGGAGCAGATGGACGAGGCGATCGATGTGACCGACGCCGGTGCGCGCAACCGCTGGAACGAGGCGGATCGCTTCTTTCACCGGGAGCTGGCCGTCATGACCGACAACCCGGTGTTCGTGTCACTCGCCGAGCAGGTGGCTCACTGGATGGACCAGCCGCTGTGGCGGCGTCTGCGCGACGACTCGATCTGGGTCCCGGGGCGCACGACCTGCTTCGTCTCCGAGCACCGGCTCATCTACCAGGAGATCGTCGAGGGCCAGCCCGATGCGGCCGCCTTCCAAGCCGAAAACCACATCCGCCGCGTCGAGCGGCAGATGCGTGAGACAAGTACTGATCAGAAAGGCAGGACATGACCTTCCACGGAATCCTCCCCGCTGTCACGACTCCGTTTGACGACGCCCTTGCCCCGGACCTCGAGGCGCTCGCGTCCAACCTGGAGCAGCTCATCGCCTCCGGAATCCATGGCGTCGTCGGAACCGGCACGATGGGCGAGTCAGGGAGCCTCTCGCGCGACGAGCGCTCGAGCGTGCTGCGCACGATCGTCGAAGCCTGCGACGGTCGAGTTCCCGTCGTCGCGGGGATCGCTGCGGCGACTCCCGAGATCGCCGTCGGCTACGTGCGCGATGCCAAGCAGGTCGGCGTGGCGGGCTTCATGGTGCTGCCGCCTCTGCTCTACAACGGGGATGACCGGGAGATCACCGCGTTCTACCGCGAGGTGTGCGACGCCGCCGAGCTCCCGGTGATCGCATACAACAACCCTCACGCGGCGGGCTATGACCTGTCGGCGGAGCTCGTCGTCGCGCTCGGGGCCGAGTTCGAGAATCTCGTCCAGGTCAAGGAGTGCTCCGGCGACGTCCGCCGCATCGCGCAGATCATCGCGGACTCTCACGGCACGCTCGGAGTGCTCGTCGGCGGCGATGACTGGGCGTTCGAGGGACTGTGCGTCGGTGCGCAGGGCTGGATCTCCGGGGTGGCCGGCCCGCTGGCCCGTGAGTGCGTGGAGCTCTATGACCTGATTGAGCGGCGCGAGCTCGACGAGGCCCAGGCGCTCTACGCGCGGCTGCTGCCGATGGCGAGGTTCGACATGACGCCGAAGCTCGTGCAGTACTACAAGGCGGGCATGGACGAAGTCGGCCTCGCCGGCGGTCCGTCTCGGCCCCCGAGGATGGCGCTCACCGCCGGGGAGCAGCACCAGCTGCGCGAAGCTCTCGCGCTCGTCCGGACGGTCGCGGCGGCATGACCTCCGCCGACCCTCCCCCTGCGTCGGCCGCTCCGGTGGGCACAGACATCCTCGACGACCCGCTCGAGGAGGTCCAGCGAGTCGTCGCCGCGGCTCGGGCCGGTGGGATCAACCTCGCCGGAACCGGTGGGGTCGCGGTCGCGCTCAGCTGCCCGAGCGCCCGGGTCGCTCCGCTGCGGCGTGAGTACGGAGATCTCGACTTCGCCGCCAGGGCGCGCGACGCCAGGCACATTCAACAGGCGTTCATCGGGCTCGGGTACGAGCCCGACACCGAGTTCAACTCCCTGCACGGCGAGTCACGGCTGTTCTTCCTCGATAAGGCCCGTCGCCGCGAGGCCGACGTCTTCCTGGACGCGATCCGTGGTTGTCACGAGCTGCCGGTCGCCGATCGGCTCCACGCCCCGATGCTGTCACCCGCCGACCTGCTCCTCTCCAAGCTCCAGGTGCGTGAGACCAACCGCAAGGATCTCCTCGACATCTACGCACTGCTCATCGACCACGACCTCACCGATGACGAGACCGGCATCAGCACCGAGCGGATCGCCGAGGTGTGCGGCGGCGACTGGGGGTGGTGGCGGACCGTCTCGGAGGTCTCGGTGCGGGCGAAGTCATCGGCCGACGAGATCCTCGGAGCCGGGCCTCGGAGCGAGCGTGTCCGGGCGGGCCTGACGAGGGTGGGCGAGCTCCTGCTGCAGGCACCGAAGACGCGCCGCTGGAAGATGCGAGCCCGCGTCGGGGACCGCGTCCGCTGGTATGAGAGCCCCGAGGAGCTGGCGCACTGAGCGGCTGATCTCGGCCCGCGATCGAGCCCCGGCTCGGAAGGAGGCTCAGCCTTCTGCGCCAGAGGTGCAATGTTCTTGCTGAAGGATTGTGAAGAACCTAGGCTCGATCGTACATCCACGAGATCGACACAAAGGATTCACATGGCGGACCTGTCAAGCGCGCCGGCCGAATCGGAGATCCAGGTTGCTGAAGGAGGAGGCTTTGTACGGCGGTCATCCGGCCTCGTACGCAACTTCTCCCAGTTCGACAACTGGATGTACAACACACTGGCGATCAACGTCGTGATGAACGGTGCGCTGGTGTTCGGGCTCATGCTCGTCACCTTCCCGCGCGCCAACCTGCCGCTGGCGTTCCTCATCGCCGGAGCGTTCTGCTGCTTCGAGGCGATCGGCTATGCGCTCCTCACCGCGGTGATGCCGCGCTCCGGAGGTGACTACGTCTTCCAGAGCCGGATCTTCGGCGGTGCCACCGGAATGCTGTTCGGGTTCACCCTGATGGTGATCGCCTCGATCTTCTACTTCGGGCTGGAGGGCGGCACGCTCTCCTATGTCATGCTCGCGCCGTTCTTCACCCTCCTCGGCAAGGCGTACGGCGCCGGCTGGATGGTGAGTCTCGGGACCTGGCTGTCGACGCATTGGGGAATCTTCGTGTGTGGCGTGGCGGTGACCATCACCGCCGCACTGCTCAATGCGCGTGGCCTGAAGCTGCTCCGCCGGGTGCAGCGGTACACATTCGCGCTCGGCCTCGCGCTGCTGGTGATGTTCATGGTCGTTCTGCTCGTCACCTCGAGGGGTGCGTTCCAGTCCCACCTGAACGGCTTGATGGCCTCCAAGTTCCACATCCACAACGCGTACCAGGCCACGATCAAGGCTGCGGGTCACGTCCAGGGCGGGTACTCGCTGAACCAGACGCTGTTGGCGGGTGTCATCGCCGGGTTCTCTCTGGTCTACCCCGCGTGGGGCGCTCAGCAGGCCGGTGAGATCCGCCGCGCGGACAGCGTGCGCTCCAACGCGTTCGCGATGCTCGGCGCCGAGATCATCTCGGTCGTGCTGTTCGTCCTGATCTCGATCCTGCTGCAGGATCATGTCGGACGGGGTTTCCTCTACGCGAGCGGCGCGGGCACGAGTCCCCTGCCGATCCCCGCCTTCCTCGGATTCTTCTTCACCACCGCCGGCAACGCGACGATCTTCGTCTGGCTGTCGCTGCTCATGTTCATCTGCTGGTTCCTGATCTGGATCGCCAACGCCAGCCTGGCCGCGACCCGTGGACTGATGGCCGCATCCTTCGACCGAGTGCTGCCGGAGTGGATCGGGCAGGTCGACCAGCGGGTGCACGTGCCGCTGCGGGCGATCGTGGTGATCGCGATCGTCGGACTCCCGGTCGCGGCTCTGTACAGCTTCGTCTCGAGCTTTGCCGCCTTCACGTTCGGGCTCTACGTCCCGGTGATCGCAGCGTTTTTCGTGACGATGCTCGCGGCGGCGGTCCTGCCCTTCACCAACTCCCGCCTCTATAACGGCTCGACCGCGGCGCGCTACAAGATCGGTCCCGTGCCGCTGATCACGGTCTGCGGCCTCGTGTTCGACGTGTACGCGGGCTACTCGCTGTATGCCGTGCTGGCCAAGAGCGAGTTCGGCGCCAACGGCTGGAAGGGCCTGGTCGTCGTCGGGGCGATCTGGGCCCTCGGGATCGGCATCTACGTGGCCGCGCGTCTCGTGCGACGGCGAGAGGGCATCGATCTGTCGATGAGCTACAAAGAGCTTCCGGTGGAGTGAGAGATGCCCTTCGGCCGCAAGAAGAGGAAGGCAGGCGAAGACGGGTCCACGCGGCTGTTCTTCGCCACCGACCTCCATGCCTCGGAGATGTGCTTTCGGAAGCTCATGGCGGCGGGAGAGGTCTATGAGACCTCGACCATCATCATGGGTGGGGACTGCACCGGCAAGCAGTTGGTCTGCGTGGTGATGGATGACGACGGCTCCGGCCAAGCGGTGTGCCGCTGGGCGGGGCAGGAGGTGCAGCTGCGGACCGAGGCCGAGATCGCCGCGCACGAGAAGAGCATCCGCAACGCCGGCTGCTACCCGATCCGGGTCTCGACCGCGCAGCTGCATGAGATGGAGACCAACGCCTCGGTCGCCAAGGAGCGGTTCTCGGCCTCGATGCTCGCGACGGTCGGGGAGTGGGTCGATCTCGCCGAGAGCCGGCTGCGCGACAAGCAGGTGCACATCATCATGACTCCCGGAAACGACGATGACTTCGGCGTCGACGAGGTGCTGCGTCGCTCCGACTACGTCGACGCCGCCGAGGGCAGGCTCACCCGGATCGGCCCCCATGAGCTCCTGTCGGTCGGATGGTCGAACCCGACGCCGTGGAACACCCCCCGCGAGTGCACCGAGGAGGAGCTCGCGAGCAAGATCGAGGAGATGGCCGCCGAGATCGAGGACATGGAGAACGCGATCTTCAACATCCACGTCCCGCCCTACGCGACGGGCCTGGATGACGCCCCCAAGCTGGACGAGAAGGGCGTGCCCTCCGGCACCGAGAGCGCGCCGGTCGGCAGCACCGCCGTCAGGGAGGCGATCGCGCATCACCAGCCGCTGCTCAGTCTCCACGGTCACATCCACGAATCCCGCGCCGTGCAGAAGCTTGGGCGCACGATGTGCATCAACCCAGGGAGCGTGTACGGCGAGGGGATGCTCCAGGGCGTCGTCGTCGATCTCGAGCCGGGAAAGGTGAAGCGATACTCACTGACACTTGGTTGAGCGCACTGCCCGAGTGGACGTACTCCGACCGGGCAGGGTTCGGCGAGGACTTCGACGCGCTGGCCGAGGAGGTCTTCGCGCAGCCGTACCGAGGTCTGTGGCGAACCGGCGCCGGCGAACGCGACGGGTTCGGACAGGAGAGCGGCCTCGTCGCGGTCACCAACTCCGATCTGCGGCGTCTCATGGTGCACCCCGCGCTCACCAACGTCCCCGCCGACGTGCTCTCCGGGATGCTCGTGCCCGCCGGAGGCCGGCACGAAGACTCCGGCTACTACAAGTGCTTCGCGCACTCGGTGTTCACCAGACAGCCACCGGAGCACGCGTCGTCAAAGAAGCTGTTCGCGCGGCAGCTCACCGCGGGCGCCCTCAGCCGGCATCACGAGCTCGCCGCCTCGCTGCTCCGCGACGGGCTGCGGAGCCTCGCCGGGCGCGGCGAATGCGACCTGCGCACCGACTTCGCAGAGCCGGCCGTCGCCCGGTTCTGGGGCGAGGTGCTCGGGCTCAGCTATGCGGAGGCTGTCCGGGTCAGTGAGCTCGCGGTCGGGCTGCAGGCGGCGAACGACTTCCGTCTCTCTGCGGACGGGCTCGTCGCGGTCAACCAGGCCGGAGAATCGTTCCTGGCGGAATTCAACGCGCTGTTGCGACGCGGGATCCGCCGCGGCGGAGTCGACTTCCTCGATGACCTGGTCGCGGACTATGAGTCGATGGAGGCCGACCAGCGGCCGAGCTCGTTGGAAGCGCACTTCGGGGTCTCGCTCATCGACGGCCTGCACACCCTGCCGGCCGAGATCGTGAGCACGGTCTACACGCTCTGCATGAACCCCTCGAGCCGGGCGGCGGTCCGAGCCGACGAGACGCTGGTCGCCGACGCCTACCACGAGGCGATCCGGCTGCATCCCGGCATCGTGAGCACCCAGCGCTACGCCATGACGGACTTCGAGTTCGACGGCGTCGAGGTCCCGAAGGGGACGCTGATCATGATGCTGTGGCTGTTCGGCAATCGCGACCCGGACGTCTACGACAGCCCTGGTGAGTTCCGCCTCGGGAGAGGACACCGTTCCGACACCACGTTCGGCGGCGGCGCCTACATCTGTCCCGGGCGCAACATCGTCAAGCTGTTCTGTCAGCTGGCGCTCAAGGAGTGCACCTGCTCCGGTGTCGAGATCACCTTTTGCTCGGAGCCGGAATGGTCGACCGCCTCGGCGATTCACGAGCCAATGCGGGCACCGGTGGTCATCGAGGTCTCGTGATGGTGCCGGGTGAAACCGCCGAAAGGATTTGCCTTTGTCGCGGCTGTCGTCTCGCTCTAGCGCCCGGCCGGCGCCATCCATAGTCTGATCTCATGCACTCCACCATCCGACGGATCGAACTCTTCTCGTACGACCTGACGTATGTCGGCGGCGAGTACATCATGTCCGGCGAGCGAGTGGTGACGTCGCTGCCGAGCACCGTGGTGCGTGTGGTGACCGACGACGGTCTGGTCGGATACGGCGAGACCTGCCCGCTGGGATCGAACTATCTGCCCGCCCATGCGGCGGGAGCGCGCGCCGCCCTCGCCGAGGTGGCACCGTACGTCCTCGGGCTCAACGCGGCCAACCCGGTCCAGGTGTACCGGGCCGCCGGCGCCGCGCTGCAGGGTCATGCGTACGCAAAGGCGGCACTGGACATCGCGTGCTGGGACATCATGGGCCAGGCCGCGGGCGCTCCGGTCGTGGACCTGCTCGGCGGACGTCAGCAGGAGACGCTTCAGCTCTATGTCGCGATCCCGCTGGGCTCTCCGGAGTTCATGGCCGAGCGCGTGCGCCACTACCGGACGATCGGGGTCAAGCACTTCCAGCTCAAGCTGGGTGGCGATCCGATCCAGGACGCCGAGCGAGCCGCTGCCGTCGTCGCCGCCACCGAGGACGGCGAGATCATCTCCGGCGATGCCAACTGCGGCTGGACGATGAACGAGGCGATCGTCGCGGCCAAGCGCATGGGTGACCTGCCGCGCTTCTACTTCGAGCAGCCGTGCAGGACCTTCGAGGAATGCCTGCGGGTGCGCGAGTTCTGCTCCCTGCCGATGATCCTGGACGAGATCATCGTCGACGTGCAGTCCCTGCTGCGCGCCTGGGAGGCGAGGGCGCTCGAGGGGTTCAACCTCAAGATCACCAAGGTCGGAGGACTGACTCCGGGCAGGCTGATGCGGGACCTCGCGCAGGAGCTCGGCCTGATCGTCAACGTCGAGGATCCCTGGGGCGGAGATCTGACCACGGCGGCCACGAGCCACCTCGCCGCCAGCACCGATGAGGGCACGCTGCAGTGGGTGCCGTTCATGAACGACTGGACCAACGAGCACATCGCCGGGTATCAGCCTCGCTCGGTCGACGGCATCGGCCGTGCGCCATCTGGCCCCGGGCTCGGTGTGCAGGTCGACCTGGAGATGCTCGGAGAGCCGTTCGCCGTCTTCGATTACGCAACGGATGGACGGCTACCCTCCGGGGATGACGCTGCAGCAGCTGCGGTACTTCCTTGAGGCGTGCCGAACCGGATCGTTCACCGGGGCCGCTGATGCGCTGTATGTGGCGCAGCCGTCGATCGGACAGCAGATCCGTCGTCTGGAGGAGGAATTCGGTGCGCGGCTGTTCGTGCGCACCGGCCGTCACCTCGAGTTGACGCCTGCGGGGGAGACGCTGCGCGCGCATGCGCTCCGGGTTCTGGCCGCAGTCGACGCCACCGAGTCCGCGATGCGCTTCTCGCGCAATCTGGAGGGTGGAACCGCGTCGCTTGGCACGTTCGGCACCTCTCAGCAGTACCTGGTGCAGAGTGTCATCACCAGTTTCGTCGCGCGTCACCCCAACGTGGAGGTGCGCGTGATCGGCCAGCACAGCTCCGAGATCGTTGAGAAGGTGCGCGAGGGAGAGCTGGAGGCGGGCCTGGTCACCTTGCCGTTCAACAAGGCGTCGCTGGTGGTCGAGCCGGTGATGCGTGACGAGGTGCTCTACACCGCGCTTCCCGGTCCGGACACCCAACAGCCGATGTCGATGCGTCGCCTGGCGAGCCTCCCGTTGATCACCTGGCCAGCGGTGGTGGGGTGGCGCGACTCCATTCGGCGCCAGCTCAAGGAGTGGGCGGACGACGAGGGCGTCGAGCTTGCGGCGCCGGTGGAGGTCGAGCACATCGAATCGGCCCTGGATCTCGCCTGCGCCGGACTCGGGGGGACGTATACGCTGCGGACGATTGCCGAATCAGGGCGCCTGGCGCCTCAACTCGCATACGTGTCCTTCGAGCGACCGATCTACGACACGTACGCCTTCGTCTGGCGTCGTGACCATAAGCTCTCATCGGCCACCATGGAACTGGTGCGACTGGTGCGCCAGCACATGGAGAGTTACGGCAGGCCGGCCGACCCGGACGTGTGACGCCTCAGCGGTGCGACACGGCGAGATGCTTGAGCCGGGTGACACTCAGCAGACCCTCGGTGCCGTTCTCGGTACCGAAGCCGCTGACCCCGAAGCCGCGCACCGGGATCTCAGGTGCCAGGTTGAGGTGATCGTTGACCCAGACATTCCCGGCCTTGATCGCTGACCCGACGCGCATCGCCCGGCCGCTGTCACGCGTCCACACGGACGCGGCCAAGCCGTATCCGGTGCCGTTGGCATGGCGGATGGCCTCCTCCTCGGAGGCAAAGGGCTGAACGGTGAAGACCGGGCCGAAGGTCTCTTCGACGACCAGCTCCTCGGTGTCACTGACACCGGCCAGGACGGTGGGCTCGAGGTAATAGCCCGGGCGGTCGGGGCGCCCGCCGCCGGTGAGCACCTCGACCGACGGGCCGGCGGTGGCCAGCTTCGCCTCCACGCGGTCACGCTGCAGGACCGAGGAGAGGGGCCCGATCTCGGTCTCCGGGTCCATCGTGTCTCCGAGCACCTGGCGTTGCGCACGGGCGGCCAGCGCCGTCGCCATCTCGTCATAGATCTCCTGGGCGACGATCAGCCGGCTCGCCGCCATGCACTCCTGGCCGCAGTTGTACAGGCCGGCGGAGACGATCGTCTCGACGGCTGCCTCGATGTCCGCATCCGCGAACACGAGCACCGGCGCGTTTCCCCCGAGTTCGAGCACCGCGGGTCGTACAGCGTGACCCGCGTTGGCGCCGACCAGGCGGCCGGCCCGGACCGAGCCCGTGAAGGAGATGAGGTCCGCTGCCGGGTGACGTGACAGCAGATCACCGGCACCCGCGCCGGTGCCGAGGACCAGGTTGATCACACCCGGAGGCAGGACCGACGCCGCCAGCTCGATCACGCGCGCGGTCGTCAGCGGCGTGGTCTCGGCGGGCTTGAGCACGACGGTGTTACCGACCGCGACGTTGGCGGCGAACTTCACCACCGCCTGCAGCAGCGGGAAGTTCCACGGCGTGATCCCGGCCACGACCCCGTAGGGCTCGCGGATGAAGATGGAGGTCGCGCCGCCGAGGAAGTCTCCTGACGCCGGGGCGTTGAGCGCTCGCAGGGCGCCGGCGGCGAACCGCACCGAGGCGATCGCGGTCGGGATCTCCTCATCACGAGCCGCAGTGATCGGCTTGCCGGCATCGAGTGCCTCGAGT
>Ga0335075_10019560_pt1 | contig 10009 bp, 8 predicted proteins | sample Lox_Sample_24_FD_206723 | JGI IMG/M metagenome (GOLD analysis project Ga0335075, IMG submission 206723) | Soil microbial communities from Loxahatchee National Wildlife Refuge, Florida, United States - Lox_Sample_2.4 | ecosystem: Environmental > Terrestrial > Soil > Wetlands | place: USA: Florida...
ACTGGTAGGGAGCGGATTACCAACCATGCTGAATGCCTCTGAGATGGACCGGAGCGCGGCGAGGTATTCGTCAGGTCCGGTGAGGATGGCGGGCTAGCTCGGCGGCGTAGCGGGTCCAGTCGCCTCCGGCTTGGTGCATCCATTTGGCGGCGGTGTTGTGGTGCAGGCCGAGCAGGTCGGCGAGGACCGCGGCGGGGAGCTGGGCGGCGAGGTCGAGGAGGGCGGCGCGGCGGCCGGTCTGGGCGTAGATGCCGAGGGCCCGGAGCCGTCCGCCGAGTGTGCCCGGGGTGATGGGGCGGCCGGGCAGGTGCCCGGGGAACAGCCAGGCGGTCTGCTGCGGGGAGCCGACGCCGCGGTGGCTGCGCCCGTCGTTGATGAGCTGGGTGATGGCGCTGGCGAGCGGCTCGGGGACGGGCGCGTCGTGGCGGCCGAGCCGGAGGAACATCTGGTCGTCGTGGCGGGTGACCTGGCTGGTGGTCATGGCGGCGATGCGGGACAGCGGCTGGCCGTAGAGCAGGAGCAGGCACCCGGCGGCCCGGTCGGTGGGGTCGAGCGTGGTGTCGTGCAGCAGCCGGGCGGTCAGCGTCCACCGCTGGTCTTGGCTGATGGCCGGACCGGTCGCGCGCGGCGGTGCGGGGATGCTCAGCTGCTGGCAGTGGCCACGCGACGCGGCCCAGGCCAGAAAATCCCGCGCCAGGGATGCCGACGGCCCGGTGCGCAGCCACTGGTCGATGTCGGCTTGCCCGCAGGCGGCGAGCTCGGTGCCGCGGCGGCGGAGCCAGGCGAGCAGGCTCGCAGCGGCGCGGATGTGGTTGCGGGCGTGGGCAGTGGGGGTGCGCGGCCGGGTGGCGGCTGCGGCGCTGGCCCGCAGCCGGCGCATCACCTGCCAGGTGGCGTAGGCCTGCACCAGCCGCCGGTCGGCAGCCGGCTCGGTCGCCTCGAGGATCGTGGTGAGCCATTGCCCGGTGCGGGCGAGTTCCTCGTCGCGCGCCGGCAGCGTCCCGGCGGCGGTGAGCATGTGCCGCAGGTAGTCCGCGGCCCGCTGGTGCGGGCAGTCGTCCAGGGCTTGGTGGCTGATGGCCAGCCGGCCGGCGGCCACGTCGGCGAGCAGGGCGGCTCCGGCGCCCTTGCGCAGCCAGTTCAGCGCGCTGCGCGGCTGGCGGGCAGCGGCGACTGCATCGAACACGCCGCTCAGCTGGCCGGGGATGATCCCCGTGCCAGCCGACAGCAGCTCGCGGGACCGGCGGCGCAGCGAGCACCGTGCGCAGTGTCCTTTGTCGTAGAGCTTGTCTTCGGTGCCGCACTGGGTGCAGGCGCTGAAGACCGGGATCCCGGTGCACTCGGCGCAGGTGTCCGCGACGGGGCCGGGCGGGGCGACCAGCCGGCGCTGCTGGCCGCAGCGCGCGCATGGCCCCCGGTGTTGCAGGGCTGCGCGGTAACACGGGTCGCAGACCGGTCCTTCTGGCCAGCGGGCTTGCGGTGGCCGATCGTGGCCGCAGCGGGCGCAGGCGGCGGTGGCCCGTGACGTGCACGACAGGCAGATCGGCTGGCTGGTTGCCGCGTGGGCGCACGGGCGCCGCTGCTGGCATTTGCTGCAGGTGGTCTCCGGCAGCCGGTAGCAGTTGACGCAGGTGCCTGGCTGGCCGTCCCGGCCGCGCACCGCGACCGGCGCGGTCTTCCCGCACATGCCGCATTCGCGGTGGCGGCGCGGGTCATCGCGGCGGCGGCAGACCTCACAGACCGCCCGGCCGTGCTCGTCGTATCCGGCCACGGGCTTGGCCTTGCCGCAGCTGGCGCAGGGCCTGGCGAGCTGCCAGGCGCGGCACCGCTGGCACACTCCGCCGCCCTCCCCCCGGAACAGCGGCTTGCCGGCCCGGCCGCAGATCGCGCACGCCGGGATGGTCACGATGGCTGAACCGCGGGCCGCCAGCTCGGCGGCCAGCCGCCCGGCGGCCGGCGGCGCCCCGGTCTTCAGCGTCGCCGGGCCGGCGGCCAGCGCGTCCGCGAGCTGGCGCAGGGCCTGCCCGCCCGGGGCGGCCGCATCGACCGCGGCCTCGATCACCGGCCGGGGCAAAGAGGGGTCGACCCCTGCGGCCGCGGCGATCACCTGCTCCCGACGGCAGCGGGAGCACGGCCGGCCCTGCAGCGGCCAGGCCAGCTCGTGCCCTGCCGGGCAGCGGGCGGTCACGTTCGCTACCCACGGGCGGTGCTGGTCACCCGGGCCCGCACCGGCCGGGGCAGCGGCCCGCTGTCAGTTGCGGCTGGCTCCTCAGCCCGGCGGCCGTTGCCGGCCGGGCCGGCGACAGGTTCGATGAGATCACCAGGGCCGCAGCCGAGGATGTCGCACAACGCGGCCAGCGTGGCCAGGCTCAGCCGCTCCGGGACGCCGGTGACCAGCCGGTAGACCTGCTCGCGGGACAGCACGACGCCGCGCTCGGCCAGCAGCGGCCCAAGCTGCGTGGTGGCGTACATCTCCTTATCGGCCATCAGCCGCCGCAGGTGCCAGCGGTACCCGATCGTCCTGGCCATTACCTGCCGTCCTCTCCCGCGAACGCGCGGGCCAGCGCGGCCCGCAGCATCCGGTTCCGCGCGTCCTGCCCGACCGTCGTATACGCAGCCGTCGTCGACGCCCACGAGTGCCCCGCCTGCTGCTGCACGAACAGCGGATCAGCGCCGTCCTCGATCAAGTGGGAGATGTATGAATGACGCAGGCAGTGCACCGACAGCTCGCGCGGCAGCCCAGCCGCCTTCCGCCAGGCCGCGAACCGCTCATCCACCGACCGGGGCGAGATCCGCTCCCCGCGCTCGGTCAGCCACAGCGCCGGATGAGACGGCGCCCCCCAGCGAGGCCGCACGTCATCGAGGTACTGGGCCAGCGCCTCGGCCGTCCACGGCATCACCGTGGCCACCGCCCGGCGGCGCGGCGGGCTGCCCCGCATCGCCTTGCCGTACCGGACATGACACACTCCCAGCCCGCCCAGCTCCGGCGCGGCCGGATTCGGCGCGAAGTCGGCCACATCCAGCATCGCCGCCTCCCGGCGGCGCAGCCCCCACCCGTAGATCACCTTGAACAGCGTCGCGTCGCGGAACCCGGCCAGCCATCCCTTGCGCCGCGAGGCTGCCGCCTTGTCCACATGGTCATCGGCGGCGTCGAAGAACGCCTGCAGCTCGGCCCGGGTCAGCGGCCGCCGTTCTGCGCGGCCCTCGTGCTCGCACACGTGCGCGGCGGTGTTCCGCTCGTGGAACACCTGCACCGGCACTGCCCCAGCGCGCTGCTCGCACTCGCTGACCCAGCCGTAGCGGGGGTCGCAGACGTACTCCAGGAACAACGCCAGCGCCCCCTCATACGAGCGGACCGTCGAATGCGCCCACCCGCCCGAGTCAATCCACGCCTCGGCCTGCGCCGGCATCCACTGCCACGGCCAGCATCCGGTGAACGCGGCGAACTGCCGCACCACCCGCTCCCGCTCGCCGATCAGCCGCACGCTCAGCCGCCGCGCCTGCTGCTGGCGCCGCCACCCCGCTAACATCTCCTCCAGCAGCGCCGCACCCGGCGACACCGGTGCCGCGCCATCCGCGGCGACCAGCGCCAGCGGCCCCCGCCGTGCCCCCATCCGGCCCCCGTCCGCGGATGCGCTAACCGCATCAAGCGGTCACCCAGCGCAACCGATCTGGATGCCACATCCTGCCATCCAGCGCAACCGGCCGCCAGAACCCCAGCACCTGCCGCGTGTCCCGCGCCCTGCCGGTCAGCCACGCCGGGAGCCCGTAACGCCGCAGCCCTTACGGCACCTGCCTCACGTCGGCGACGGAATGATGCATCCGATGCAACTCCGCGCCCTTTCAGCCTGCTCGCAGGCGTGTGCCGGGCATGATGAGTAGGCATGCAGGGACGCCGCGGGCATGCCGCCGGGCAAGATGAGCAGCGAGCCGGGAGGCGGCAGGCTGTGCGGTCGTGTGCCTGCGGGGTCAGTTGTGGGTGCTTGCGGCCGTGGAGGTTGGATGCGGACTTTGTTTCGGGGCGGGAGGATCTTCGACGGTAGCGGCGCGGATGCCGCCTCCGGCGATGTGGTCATTGAGCGTGACTCCATTGTTGACGTTGGCGTCGGGCTGGACGGCGACGTCGCGGTCGATTGCACGGGTAAGACGGTTCTGCCCGGGCTGTTTGATTGTCACGTTCACGTCATGTTCAGCGGGAACCTGGATCTCGTAGCGGCGCTGAATCAGCCGTTCTCCTATCAGTTTTACGAGGCCGTGGTGAACTTGCGGTGCACCCTGGCGACGGGTATCACCACCGTGCGAGACGCCGGGGGGGCGGATCTGGGCGTGCGGCAGGCGGTCGAGGATGGTTTGATCGCCGGGCCGCGGATGAAGATCGCCATCTCGATGCTGAGCCAGACCGGTGGGCACGGGGATGGCTGGATGGCCTGCGGGCTTGACCTGAGCGGCCCGGCGCATCCGGGGATGCCGGCCGGGATCGTGGACGGCCCGCATGAGGTGCGCGGTCGTGTCCGCGAGGTGCTGCGGGCCGGTGCCGACCAGATCAAGGTGGCGACCTCGGGCGGGGTGCTCTCGCCGCGGTCTGATCCCACGCGGGCCCAGTTCCAGCCCGACGAGATTGAGGAGATGGTCGCTGAGGCGGCAGCCGCGGGTACATACGTGATGGCGCACGCTCAGTCGGCCGATGGCATCAAGAATGCGCTGCGGGCCGGGGCTCGTTCGATCGAGCACGGTGTCTTCCTCGATGATGAGGCGCTGGAGCTGCTGCTCCAGACGGGTGCGTGGCTGGTACCGACACTGGTGGCACCAGCCGGCGTGCTGGAGGCTGCCGCCCGCGGCGATCGGATGCCCGACCAGGTGCTGCGCAAGTGCCAGCAGGTGCTGGAGGCGCACCGGGCGTCATTTCGGCGTGCGGTGGCCGCCGGGGTTCGCATCGCGATGGGCACCGACTCTGGGGTCACCCCCCATGGACAAAACCTGCGAGAGCTTAGCCTGATGGCGGAGTCGGGCATGGCACCGGCCGCGGTGCTGCACGCCACCTCCCTCTCGGCTGCACGGTTGATGCGGCTGGACGAAAGGCTCGGCAGCCTGGACAAAGGCAAACTCGCCGACGTCGTGGTGATCGACGGCGACGCCTTCGATTTCACCGAGCTGCAAAACCGCGTCTCGCAAGTGTGGAAAGCGGGCGTTCGTGTCTACCCTTCCGGCCAGGCCACGGACCAAAGCGATGATGCCACCGGCCTGCCGGCCGGGCTACCGGTGCCCGGTCAGTGAGGTCATGGCCGAGCGGCCGGACAACTTCTGGACGGCGCTGCTGCCGGAAAGTCGCCGGCGCCTCGCTGTCACGTTGAGCCTCTGTCCCGGCTGGTGCGCTGAGCCAGGTCCCGTGCTCGTCGCACTGACGCTTTCGCGTCTGGTGGGACGGTACGGTGGGCGGGCGCACGTTCCGCGGATTTGTTTCTGGTGAAGCGGGATGCATCGTCCCACCAGACGCGGTCCGCTCGCCAAGGTGACCTGATCTGAGCGGCCGATTAGGGTTGTCGCCTATGCGCACCCTGCACGTCGGCCTGCGGGTCAGCGATCTGGAGCGGTCACTGGCGTTCTACGCTGCCGTGGGCTACACGGTCGTCGGGACCGTCGAAGGGACGGCGTTCAGCAGCTTGACCATGCTTCAGCTGCCGGGCGACGGCTTCGTCACTATCGAGCTGGTTTACGGCCCGGCCAGGGGCGTAGTCGACCTCGGCACCGGCATCAACCACCTCGTCGTCCAGGTCGAGTCGCTGAACACGACCCTGGCCGACCTTGCCGCGCAGGGGATCGAGGCCGAGCCGCCCGGATCGCCCGCGGGCACGGACGTGCCGCGGACCAGCTGGATCACCGACCCGGACGGCTACCGGATCGAGCTGGTCCAGTGGCCGGCCGGCCATGCCGACGGCATCACCAAGGCCGACTTCCCCTGAGCTGGAGCGTGCATGGGTCCAGCACCCTCACGGGGTGAGCACGTCGGCAAGGTGGCCGAGTTGCTCGAGAGCCTCCTGGAGCTGAACGTATACCCGGGCTGAGCCCGGTCCGGTGGCGGGCAGCTTGCCTAGCGTGCGCGCCGTGCGGGCGAGAGTGACTAGGACGTCGGGGACGGCCGCCTCGGGGATGCTGCTGACGTGAGCGCCCCGATAGTTGGACAAGATCGCCTGGATCGCCTTCGGCAGCCGGGCGAGGTCTGGGGTGGCGTCCGCGCGGAGGTATGGCAGGTGCCAGGTCTTCGGGTCCGCCGCGTTGCCGACGTAGGCGAAGCACCATGCGGGCAACCGGTATTTCGGGTGAACCAGGCCGGCCTCCGCCAGGTCCGCGGCCGGGGATGGCGCGGCTGGCGCGGGCGGCAGGAGCCGGGGGCTGGCGCCTGAGGGGTCCTCGCGCGGCCGGTAGATCCCGTCGGTGCTGAGCCACCACAGGTCTGGCGGCGCGTCGGGCTGGTCGAGGCGGGCGAAAGCCCGGTCCCGGTAGCCGCCAGGGACAAGGTCACGGGCATACAGCATGATGCCGTCGCTGATCGCGATCGACCGGACCTTCTGCTCGTCCGCGTAGCGGTGCGCCTGCGCGAGCGCCAGGCCGACCGCGCGCTCGTTCCACGCCAGCGCACCCGGCCGCTTGACCTCAATGATCAGGTACTTGACCCCGAGCCGGGTCAGCACCAGGTCCGCGTAACCGACCTGGTTGTTCACCTCGGCAACCCGCCAGTCCAAGACGGTGGTGAAAAGGTCTTCCAGGATGTTCTCCGCTACTTTCTCGGCAGCCGCGCCAAAGCGCCACTGCTGCGCCAGCCGCTCTTCCCGCATCTTCAAGAACCCCGGCCACTCCGCGGACAGCCGTCCGCAGCAACGCCGGTAAGAAGCCAGCGACAGCATTGCCATACCCGGCCAGCCCTTTACGTCGCAGTGAGGCGGTCGATCTTGTCCTTACGGACCGCCGCCGCGGCATCGGGGTTGAGAATGCTGTACAAGTCGTCGAACCGGTCGCGCAGGTCAGCTCGCTTGACCTCAATCACCTGCACGTCGGGCACCGCACCGCCCTGGTAATTCCACACCGCCAGGACATCCCCGTCAGTGATCACGTAATAGGCGGGCTTCACCCAGAAGGCATAGGACCTGGCCTGGCCGACCCCGGTTCCCGGCTTCAAGCCTGCGGCCTTGCACTCCACCAGCACCAGGGGCTGCCCGTGCTCCAGGTCGTGGGTCTCATCGGCGAAGTAGAGCAGGTCCGCCTCGGCCCGGTGATGGCGAACCCCCTCCCACATGGTGAGCCCGAACCCGGCCGCTTCCTGCTCTTCCCGGTAGCCCAGCTCCCGGAACAGCGGAGCGGCGAAGTGCATCTCCACCTCGCGCTCGCTGCCCAGCCGGACCTGCTCCAGGTGCGCGAACCATTCCGCAGGCGGCCGCGGCTCGCGGTGCTCCTCGCGGACTTCCGGCAGCGTCGGCATGGACAGCAGCAGCCAGTCATCACGCCCGGCCTCGCCCAAGGCCGGCTGCACGACAATGCCCGCTTCCTTCAGCAGCCGCTCGACATGCTCGCGGCGCTGCGCCGACCATGCCTGATAGCCGAACAACTCCCGGAACCGGTGTGCCCGCACCCGCCGCGATCCCCGCCGACTGGCCTCAATCGAGGCACGGATGGTCTCGATAATCGCGGCGGGGTCCGCCTCTTTCGCCATGAGAATTCCTCCCCGGAAACTGAAGCCGACAATATCGCCGCCCGCGATCCGTTCTCAGCCCTTTCGCCCCTTCGCCTGCGCCTGCTGCACAGTCGTAACGCAAGAGGGCCCAAGTGCATGATCACCGGTGACCGATAGCCAAGATGCGCCAAGATCGCGCAGAGGCGACACCGGGAGTCAGGCGATTAAGGAGCACGCCGAAATGGCAAGTGAACACCCCGGCGCATATGAGCATTCAGACCCACTGCCCTTAACTTCTGGGATGAATGTCCGCTTCCGGGAGATTCGACGGGACGATCGTTATCGTGTATGAGACTTCTTCGGTGTGCCAGTGCTGCCGCTGGAATGCTGTCCTGCCGGAGGTCCGGGCGGGCCGGTGACGGTGGGCGGGCTGGGCGAGAATGTCGGCGATGAGCAGGGCGGCGGGGTTGTTTCCGCTGGCGGGACGCTTGCCGCAGTGCGGGCGGCAGGTGTCGGCGGTGACGTGACCGCGGATCAGTGACAAGACGGCGGTGAACGGGATCAGGTCCGGGTCGAGGCCGGCCTGGCCGGCGGCGCGGGCGGCGAGCGTGGCGGTCATGTTGTGCACCAGCAGCAGCGCCCGGGTTTCCTGCCGGGCCAGGGTGACCGAGCGTCCGCGCAGCACGCGGCCGGTGCCCTTGACGGTCTTCTTCAGGTGCAGGTAGGCGATCTCGACCGGCCACCTCTCGGCGTACAGGGCGGCGATCTCCCGTGCGGGGTATGCGTCCGGGTCGAGCAGGGTGGTGAGGACCTTGATCGTGGTGGTCTTGGCCCTGCGGGCGGTGCGGGCGGTGACGGTGAAGCTGACCAGCCGCGCGATCGTGTCCGGCAGCCGGGGCAAGGTCTTGTCCCCGGCGTCACGGCGCCGCTTGCCGAGCATGCTGCCCGATTCGCGCAGCAGGACCAGCTCCGACCCGTCGGGCAGGGTGCGGAGGGCCTTGAACGGGACGGACTTCGCGCCGTTCTTGGCCCGCCACACGAGGTGGGCGCCGTTCGCGGAGAACCGGATCCACCGGTCCATGGAGAAGAACCCGCGGTCGGCCAGGTTGATGATTCCCCCGGTGAATGAGGCTTCCAGCTCATCGGCCAGCGGGTTCTCGCCGTCATGGTAGCCGCCGGCCGCGGCGGCGATCCACCGCCGGGACGCGGTGCGCGCGTGCGCGGCGATCCGGATCTTCGGCCTGGTCCCCCCGGACGGCACCCCGAACGCGTCCGCGAGCTCATCGTTGCTGAACAGCTCGATCGTCGTCCCGTCCAGGCCGGTGACCTCCATCTCATGCCAGGTCGCGCCGATGCCCGGCTCCAGGTCGGCGCGGGCGGCATCGATCTCGAAGACGCGCCGCATCACCTGCTCGCCCAGCAGCATGCGGGCCTTGGACAGCGCCGGCCCGGACGCGGTGACGACCCCTGGCCTGACCGGGATCCCGGGCATCGCGAATGTCCTGGCCAGGATCATGTCGTAGCCCTGGTCCGGGAACAGCGCACCCACGATGACGCACATCGCGGTCACCTCTGCGGTCAGCGCCCGGTCCAGCTTGTGGCCGTGGCTTGCCTGCGCCGCCGCCCGGGTGATCGCCCCGTCCGCCAGCAGCTCCGCGATCAGGCCCGCCCGGCGCAGCTCCCCGAGCACGTCCTCCCAGAACCCCGGCCCGGCCGCAGCCTGCGCCAGCAGGCCCGCCGCATCCCCGGAACCGGCCTTACCTCCGCGCTGGCCAGCGGGAACGATGGACGCGGGCGAAATGACCATGGCAAACTGAGCGGACAACGAAGCTCCTGCTGATGACGTTCTGGATTCGACACCTGACGTCATAGCAGGGGCCTCGTTGCACTCAGGGCACGCCGAGTCTCACAGACGGCATCGTCACCAACCTGCAATACGGGCCGTTAAACCGGACACCCAGCTACATAGGCCCGAGAAGTTAAGGCCAGTGGCCTGAAGGCCCATCGCGGAGGCGCTCCTCGCCAACCTAGATGAGCATAGCGTTTTCGAGGTCTTCGGACTTAATGTGGCGGAAGTGGCGGATTCCGTGGATGGGGAGGGGTGGGTGCTCGACGCCGATCTGGCGAGTCACAGGGCCAGCTGACCGTCGAGCAGGCTGTTACGTTCACGAGCACAGCTGCGTGAGGTGCCCATCCCTGGGGTGAACCCGGCCCTAGCATCCCCGCCTGGCAAATGACACTGCGACAGTCTGACCGCCTGAATTACCCAAGCCGAACGCGGAGGCTTCGCCAGGCGAAGGCCCTGAAGATCAGCGGCTGCGTGCGGTCTGCCACTACCGCGGA
>Ga0335075_10019561_pt1 | contig 10008 bp, 8 predicted proteins | sample Lox_Sample_24_FD_206723 | JGI IMG/M metagenome (GOLD analysis project Ga0335075, IMG submission 206723) | Soil microbial communities from Loxahatchee National Wildlife Refuge, Florida, United States - Lox_Sample_2.4 | ecosystem: Environmental > Terrestrial > Soil > Wetlands | place: USA: Florida...
GGCATGTCGATGGAGGTATAGAAAGCAATCCTTGATGGGCCGAAGAGAAGGTCGGTGAGTGGTAGGGAGGCGATTAGAATCAATTGGATTCGATTTAGAGTGACAGTCTCGATGTTTAGGAGGGGCCGAATGGGATGGGAAATTGGAGGAGGCGGCGAAGCAAAAGTGGTTGTGGGATGGTCATGCGCTCGTGCAGAGCACAGGAAGGTAAGGGGAAATCAGAATGGGAAGGGAGACGAAGGAAGGAGAGCGGGCGAGGGAAGATTTTGGGAGAGTTGGATGATTATTTTGGACGAGGTCAAAAGCCGTCGGGGCGTTAAGCGAGGCGGCTATGCCTGAAGCAGGTTCCCACTATAAACCTGAGGGGATTGCCCGTCAACGAGATTACTCCCCAAAAGAGCTTCACGGTAAATTCGCTGCCGAATTTGGAGGTTGGTCCCGCTGCTTTTGGAGGGACTTTTTCGCAGGTTTTTTCACCACTTTCGCAGGAGATTTTTTCACCACTTTTTCGTGGGAGATTTTTCTAACAGTTTTGCAAAAATTGAGATTACTTGTAAAGTATCTGCCCTTTAAGGAAGCAATGAAGGTTTCCACTTGAAATTTTCACACCCGCCAGCCCTGCTACATAGCAATCACAGCTTAGGAGGAAAACCCCACCTCTTCCTGCCAATGTAATATGTTACCGTCCGATCATCATCGTGCTCCCAAGGACGGAGTCGATTCATATGGCAAAAGTCTCCGCCAAGAAGGTTGATATCGGTAAAGTGTGACTCCGATGGCGCAACATGAATTGGATGGATGTGTCCAGCAATATAACCAAGCCGAGGGCCCTCATCCCTTTCAAGGTTGAAAGTTTGAGCCACCTAGAGTTGCGTTAGTAGCTAGGCATTCTCCCTATTGGTATGGTACTTACCTGAGCTGAGACGTACGTCAATGGAGACCCTCCATCAACAAGAAAGAAGACCCAATGAGCCTTGTCTTCAATCTTGAGGACACATGGAAGTATCATACGGTACTTATCGCCGTAGACAAAACCAGGAAGGGAGTCAGCCTTCTTATCTGCTTCTTCTTTCGTCGCCTCTTTGAGGTATGGTATGCCCACGAGATCCGAAATCTCATTGTGTAGCGTGTGGTCAGTGACATCCGTGATCAAGACATCATAGTCTTTCGGATCAACGGGACCAATATCATGAATGTCAACAAATTTGCCACGCGCTATATTTTCTTCTGCCTTCTTCTGAGAGAAATATTCTATCGGGCTGGGATTCGAAGAAGAGAAGCGCTGAAAGAGGGTCGCATAGCTTGGAGGCCCGGAGAATGGCGCTCGGAGACCATGGATATGGCGCGCTTGATGAGAACAGCGTAGAGGACTGGGAAGGGGTTTGCAAAAGGCCTTGAGGGCTTGCCGGCCTGGAAATCTGAGCATGGTGAAGATGGCGGAAAGGATGATTCAAAAAAGTTGAAAGGAGGCACTCTATGTCAAGACCATTGCTAAAAGCAGCGGGGCCCCCACTAAACCCGAGGGGGATTTCCCGTGAACCATATTACAAGCGAAATCAACCAAGCGTGGATGGATAACGGACGGTTGAACTCGGGGGAGAAGGACTGGCTCATGGACATTTCTTTCATGTACTCCTCTACACATATTCTGGTCCTCTATACCTCGCGTCCGGCGCCTGGGCCAGAACTCTGCCTCGCAAAATAGATACCACCATGTGGCTTGCTCAAACGACATCTAGTCTCGCTTCATGCCCAGCCTACATAATGCTTCTACTGGATGCCAATTGCAGAACAAAGAGTGCCAAACTCACGTCCTAGCAACCCCCACAAATAACCCAAATCACAGCAGAACAAAACTGAAAAGGGCAGCACGTTATGCCACGCTCGCAACCACCAAAGCAGCAACGCCTTCCTCTTCAGCCCTGCACCTGATCTGTACCGTGACACCCGACCTCGCAGAATATGCCATGCGCACCATGGCCGCAACCTTGCCGGCTCCGACCGTCTTGCCGTACAACTTGAGCGTATGCGTGCTCGTGCTGAGGGCGACATCCGTGCCCTCGAGTGGCTGTAGCGAAAGCGTCTTGGCGAGTTGTTCGGTGGCATCTGTTTTGATGATAACGTCAGCAAGAAAAATCGCTGCTTCCTTTTCATTGAAAATGTGAGGTCTACCTTGTATGCTCTTCATGTTGCTGAGTTGCAACGTCTCGCTCGCCTCCTCTCCCGCACCGGCCTGCTCCCAAACATTGTCAAAGCTACCAGCATAAGCTGGAACAACATAGTCTGCACCGTTCAGGTCTAGGTCTTCGATTTCGTATGCGTCGTCGTAGCCCTCGGCTTCCGGCTCGTTCGTCGTGGGGTCAATCTCCTTGGTCGTAAATTTGAGGACGTTGGTGAACGAGGTCGCGACATAGGCTTTCTCGCCTCCCTTGCGCTTGAACGCCACGTACACCGTTCCCGGCTCGTCAGTCCTGAGTTGCGGAGCGGGGATGATGAAGTCTTCCTCCAGACCCGACTCGCCGTCTTCTTCGGTAGGGGTACAGATGACCGATACGTCTGTCAATACTGCTTCAGGCAGCGTGTTTTTGATGTCGAATTGCACGACGATGGCCTTCTTGAAAATGTGCTTGACTGCCTTGCAGACATATTCGGTTTCGGACTCGGTTAATTCGACGACGGGTGAGGACTTGAGCAATGCGCCATACGCGGCCAGCTCCGGAATTTCCTGCAGCTGTTGAGCATATTGCTGTACAGCGGCGGCAGCGGTCGCAGCAGCCTCCACGCTCGCTTTTACGCTCGCTTTTGGACCGACTGTGGGAGCTTTGATGGTTGGAGTTGTCGCGGTCAGTTTCTGAGATCGCTCCTCCGCATCGGCTTGTTCTCGCGTGACTACTGGTATCTTCGAGAGATCGAATGGGCGTGAGAAAGTGTCCTGATCCGCCGTCACATACAAGACCAGCTGCTTCTCGAGTGTCGGCAGCGAGAACATGGAGTCGTTACGGAGGAAGCGGTTTGCCGTGGCCTCTTCTTCGTCAATAAGCTTGAGATTAAATGCAGCCCTATCTCTGACTTCATCGTCGCTATCGTCGAGACATCTCGTCAACAGCACCCTCACACTGTTCTTGACGTCCGCATTATGAGTAAGGCCAAATTTACCGAGAGCCGTCACGGCAGCAGCCCTGACAATGGCATTCTCCAATACCACTCTATTGTAGATGGCACGAATGTATTTGGTCGGCTGTTGCGCTTTCGGGCCTTCTACACCCAAAAGGTGGAGAATCCTCACCGCCAGCTTGGTGAACTCACAATCTTCGATGAATTCTGCAAGCTGTGCCAGGGTGTCGTTCTTGACCTCGGGGACAAATTTGACCAGGTCGAACATCGATTCGACTACGGCCTTCTTAAACTCATAGCCACCTTCTTCTCTGAGGATCCCGCTGAGGAATTGCAGCATGGTCGGGCCTTTGTTGGGATACTTTAGGCAGAGAGTTCGTATGGCCTCGACGATGGTGACGCGGAATTCCTCGCTCAGCTCGGACATGAATGTGCCGATGGATCTCAGACGGTCAACGCTGCTCTCATTGCCGGTTCGAAGAAGAGTTGTAATGGCCAGGGTCGAAATGGCCCGATTGCTGTTGTTGATGAGGCTCTCAATGTCGGGATTGACCGACCTGACCGTGTCGGGCCGCGAAGTCGCAAGTTGGTTGAGGATTCGCAGCGCAGCGAATTTCGTGATGGCGCGAGGAGATGTCAGGAACAACTGAAGGACGTGAATGCACTGGGTTAATTCCTGATCAGTCGCATCGCCCAAATTGACAATTGCCTTTGCCGCCTCGATGTTAACCATTTCGCTCTTGTGTCTAAGCCAGCCGTCGAGTAATGGGAACAACTGTTTCCTACGAGACGGTTCGTCTTCAATGAGTTTTGCCGTGAATCGGACGAGGAGGATGGTGGCGGGTGGAGATTTCAGAACGCCGGTCTGAGAGTACTGTTGTATCATTTTGACCAGTGCTACGCGATCATGCGATCGCATCTGGTACAGGAGGCCAAGGGCATGGTACTGCGTAGTGTAACTGCTATTGGTAGCTAGAGTATTATGACTGCCACCACTGCCGAATCCCAGGGAGAACCCACCAGAGCTCTTCGCAGTCGCGGCATCGGAAACTTCGTTCTGAAACCTTTGGATGGTCTGTTTGGCTATGGGGAGCAAGTCTGGCCGAGTCGAGTTAGCGGACGGTCTACCACAACGATGGCAACACATACGGTAAGAACTGACGAGAGCTGCCGACTGCACAGATGGCACCTTATCCACAATGGCAGTCTTCAGCAGTCTCTCGATCGCCTGGACAGTCGACGAGTCGATGATGCGCACAAGAGTTCGCAGAGCGTTTGGCCGGTAAATTGCGTCGTTGGTTTGTGATATGTCCCTCATCACCGAGCTAGTGATCATAATGGTGTCCTCGGCCACGGGACTGAGCTCTTTCGCGACCAGATACACCATCTGTCGCAGACTCGCATCTTTGTTTTGGAACAGCTTGGAGATGCCAAAGAATAATTCGGTCGCTTCGTTCTGAGGAAACCGCTCGCCTTGGAAGAGCAGTAGTGCAATCTTGGTCAACAGTATTCTGCATTTTCGCGGCGAGATGGGAGAAGAGTTGAAGACACGGGCTTCTTGGAAGACGGCGGTGCGGTCCACGCGGACAATTGGGCCGTCACCCTCGTCCTTTTTGTAGCTCATCCTGTCGTGGAGGAACAAGTTGTGATTATTTGGAGGAGGTTCTGTTTGGCTGCTGGGGGAGAGGTGTAGGTGATCAGGTGGCCATAATCAGAGAGGAGCTCACGTAGGAGATTATGTCAGGCCTCAAAGGAGGATCAACGGTAGTGAATGATTTCGTTGCTGGTAGGATTCTCGTCCTCCACCTGTCATTATTGAAAAGGTCGAATTTGGGGGTAAATGGTCAAGCGGCGGTGGTGGCTTGCCCCCCCCCCCCAAAAGAACCACGAATTTATTTCAATCATACATCACCAGTTCAGAGCTACCCATAATTCTTCTAAACCCTATTTTCGAGACAAATCTGAACTCTCTGAGTAACCATATTTAGATTGCCTGTGTATCTCTCTTATACCTTCCCCTAACTTTCGATGGCTGCTCCTGTGGAGGAGCGAATAGCGGTGCCTGTGGATGACCCGAATGCAGACACTGAATGGTATATAGCTTCTCGCAAATACACTCTCCCCACGAAACGCGTCTGACTTTTTCCCAGGAATGACATCCTCCGCAAGCATGGCATCATACCCGAGAAACCGCCATCCCCAACTCCCATGATCGAGGAAGCTCTCGTAGAAGCTCGAAGACTAGCGCACGAGAACCGACTGGAGGGAAAAGATCTCGATGAGCTTGCGGAGCTAGAGGATGAGGAAGGCGAGGACTTTTTGAATGAATATCGGTCAGCAATGCACAACATGGCTAAGAAACCCGTGCTCACTTTTGATCAGGCAGAAGCGAATGGCAGAGCTCTCCTACATCACTTCCAAGTCTGTCTACAACCAGGTGTATCCGATCCAAAAGGCGGATTGGTCTCGGGACGTAACCGAGGCCTCGCAGAAGGCATATGTTTTTGCGCTGCTCACGTCCTCTCACGGCACGAATGTGGAATCTAGACTCATGACGGAACTCTGGCGGGAACTCGCCAAAAAGTTTGGAGATGTCAAGTTCTGTCAAATCCGCGGCGACCTGTGCATCGAGGGTTATCCGGACAAGAACACGCCGACGATTCTGGTTTATAAGGATGGAGACATCAAAAAGCAAATTGTGACGCTCAAAGAACTACAAGGGACTCATACTAAGATACAAGGTGAGTGTTATGTAGGACGATTTATCTTGAGGTTCTCTACTGCGGAGTTTAATTACCACCGTCAAGGCTGCTATTACTAGCAGGCAGGAAACATTCCGGTTCAAGTATCAACGCCCTCCAGCCCGGGGATCACGATCATTCTATACTCCTGGTGGTGAACTCGTTTTGAGTGGCTTTGAAGAACTCGCATGCTAACGGTACATGTCTCCGCAGATTTAGAGCGCATGCTTGTTGACATTGGCGCCGTAAAGCAAAACGATCCTCGGCTGCAACGACAATCAAGGGGAGGAGAAGAAGAAGATTATCCGGCTCGCAGTATCAAGACTGGGGGCGGTGGAAAAGCATCTGTAGCCGAAGACGAGGACAGCGATTGGGATTGAGCTTCTAAACGCGGGATTTCCCGAAAACCTAAGGGTCGCATTATCTCAGGATGCAAATAGCGTGGCCCCCGGCGGTATGCACGTCGTCATGCAGAGGGTCATACCGATTCACTGATTGCAGTGGCCCGCCCCGTGTGTCCGCAGATCGCGAATTAAGCTCTGGTATGTCAAGCTTCACACAAGATATCGCTAGGTCAGAAATCTGATGGCATGAGGCTTCTAGTAGTCCTTTGTTGAGTGGTGCACGAGAAAGGGATGTTCACACGGTGCGAAATTAACTCACGTCTACCAGAGGTTTTGTTCCAATTTGAGATCTTCTGGAAGGTACCGGTTGGCCGTGGAAATTTTAAGATGAAGACACTGCTAATAAAGGTGAATTGGAAGCCATAGGGGCCGATTTAGGCGCAAATCCGTTGAACTCTTTTTTTCCGGTGTTGGCTGTTGTTGTTCTTGTCACGAGCGATCTCTATTCGCTCTAGAACGCGGGAATCATGGGAGCTAGGAGCACGGACCGCACGATGGGTCTCATGGTCGCGGGCAATAGTGTGCATATATTGCATACACGCATACGAAGCAGAGGGACGTGCCCCAAACCGTCGTTGGGTTATGTCATCGTCACATTGAATTGGGTGGGCTTACATTCTCAGGTTGTTGCCTGGCTTATTTCGCATCGAGCGGTGGCGTGACGATCGGCTCGAGATAGCGATGGTGAGATAGCAATGGCACATCGGCATTACGCTCAAAGTCAAACCCGTGGTCAGAAGCGGGGTTCACCGCCGTGCAATTGCATCCTGCCTCTTCGGGACATTCAGTTGTGAGAGATTAATTAAGGGCTCGAGCTACATCATGCATCCCTTGGTTCTGCAGCTACTCACCTGTGTTAGGCCGTGATTTCCCTCAGTGTTATCGAATAGCGTTGCAACGGATTGTTCTGCTTCTGCAGAAGGGCATCAACTCCTTATCGAGATGGGATGAGTTGGTTTGCCAAGCGATGAGGTTGCAGTCTGTTAACGAGCTTGCATGCTTGATCGCTTAGACAGATCCAGTAGGTAGGCTTCCCTGGTGTGAAGTTGCAGGCCCAAGTCAGGAAAGAGAAGTAATTGGCTCTGAGTGATGCAATTTGGGGTTGGAATTGACTCCGGGGCGTTCAACCTCATTAGTTAAAGGTGCTAACCCACTTTCCCCAAGAAGAGCAGGAGAGTTGGAAGCTCGGAACCGATATCTGAAATCTACACCGTTAGCCGAATTTTCGCCCCCACTCTTCTTCCGTATATTTTCATCATCCCGAGTGAATGTACTAGACTCTGTATAGTCGAACAGGTTTCTGCTTTTGTGGCACTCCTGCTGGCTTAAAAAAAAAAAAAAAAAAACTTGGTAATTAACTAGTCCAGATCACGGATATGTACTTCGTACTTGTACGCCACATTAAACCCTGACCATTCTTCGACAGGCAGGAGCCATACCTTAAGAAGTTAAGAGCTACAGCATCTCGTCAAATTTCCCGAACCTTCGTACTTGCTGGCCAATGGTGAGACTTGTCTCGGTTTCGAAACGCGAAAGACCTCTGCGGCTCCCGATCCCAGAGGTTATCGTACTACACGTGGCGCAACTAGAGCACAGTGAGTGGTTCGGGACGGGGTAATTGGGAGATTGATTTGGGATTCCGTTCAAAGTCGGGCTTTTGATCATGCTTGCATCTTTAAGAAATAACCGTTACGGAATACGTTCAAATAATGAAAACTTCCACAAATGAACGTTTTGCCGCTTTCAAATCACCAACGAGGGTTTCTTGAGGGCCACGATGGTGAGGCCAATTGCATCGGGTAGTCGAAAGGAGGAGCATGGGGAAACTCGAATTGACACTCAGCTGAGAGGGACGAGTTTGCGGAGATATGACTTGTCATAAATGGTGATGAGAAGTGAAAAGAAATCAATCAAAAAGGCTGTGCCATAAACAATGTACGCTCATGTGGACCCTTCTAACGAGGGTTCTCAGTGCACTTGCTTGCCGCCATGCCCATTCCAGACCCGCAATGCCTTTCCCATCCCAGGGAGGCGCCGTGAACGACCAAAAAGGACAAAGGGTATAATTGATTCGTCGCAAATTTCGTCATTTTCGAGCCCTTGTTGGGCTCACCCCTTCAAACGCGGCTCGCGCCGTTCACGCCATATACTTTTGTTTGGCCAAACCATGCCTTGCACGATTATACTAGATGAGCTCGTCGCCGCCACCTCTCCGACTTTCCTCTACCGCAATTCGCACCTCGCGCTCCGCGAAAACGGGTCCACTCTCGTCGCAACGTGCGGCGTGCCGTAACCGCTCGCACACATCTGCGATGTCGACGTGGCCTTGTCGTACTAGGGGGTGTGACTGAATGAGGTCCCACGTGGCGCCGGCAGGTAATAACCGGCCTTCGCCTTTCACCTGCGACAGGCTGTGAGAAGATGGAGCGGAGTACAGCGTGTCTTGGGAGCCGATATCTGTGCTCGGGTTTGATGGCGAGCCGGCGGCCAGTGGGGACGTGGACAGCGAGGGGTTGCGAGAAGTTTGCTGTTTCAAGATTTCGTTTTCGGTGGTTGCGCGCTGGAGAGCGAGCTTGAGTCGCTGATTGTCGGTCGCGAGGAGCGTTGCGGAGCTCTCAAGAGCAGAGAGCTTGGCTTCGAGGTCCTTGACATGGCGCTCCTTGCGCTCCCGAAACGCTCGTTGTCTAACGCGAAAAAAGTCAGCAGAGCCATTTTCTCGAAGTTCGGCAAGGTTGCGTGTAGCGACGGGTTCAGGCATGCAGCGACGTGTCTCGGTGGGGTAGCCGGGGATGTTAGTGCTTACGCTGCCCGATTCTGCGCCTTTCGCCTGCTCTGAGCCGGCGTGAGATCCTTCTCTTCGCTACTACTCCTACGCCCGTCGCGCGTGCTGCTTGCGTTTTGGCCTTGGCTTTGTTGGGTGGTGGCCCGATCCTGCATAACTTCGACGGTCATCCCTTCGGCGCTTATGCCGCTGTCGATGCTGCCGACGGGCATGGTCACTGCCGGAGCCCCTATGTCCGGATTGCTGGTTGACATGAGAGGGTAGTGGAAGTCGTAGGGTTGGGTGAAGATTGAAGTGTCGAGAGGGTCCTGCTCGGCATCTGAGCACCGGCGATACACACAACGCGAGACGAGTAGATTGGCGATTGCTCAACATGGAATTTCGTGCGAGAGTTGACGGAAAGATCGAGACCAAAGCGAATAAAACTTACTATCTTCTCCTCGTGCGAATATGTTGGCGTGGGCGGCATGCCCATGAATTGGTAGGGCTGAGGGGTTTGGGCGAAGAAGGGTGAGTAGTCCATTTTGCCCACAAAGGAGCGAGATTCACGCTGGTTCGTGCAGGCTGTGCGGACAGGCAGTGGAAAATTAAAATTTGTAAAGTTTGTTTACAGAGAAAAAGACAGAACGCGAGCTTCAGACCGGGGGACTTGAAAAAAGCGCCCGTTGGGAACGAGAGCCGTAGGATCAGACGAACGGATGAGACCGACGGCGGAAGCTTATATTGGGCTGAGGCAAAGAGGTACCCTACCGCTGGAGCTGAAATGAAATAACATAAGGTGTCTCGACAAGGGCAGGGTGCCAGCGCATTTTACGGTGCAGCGATAGGACCAGCGGTCAACTTTTAACCTTGCAACACATCGCAAACCTACCGTTTTAGCCGTACGAAACCACCTCACTGGCTTCGTCCTACGCCGGTACCCGGCTGGGCACGATAGTTGCATTCTCGATGCAAGCTTCGCTACGCT
>Ga0335075_10019562_pt1 | contig 10008 bp, 10 predicted proteins | sample Lox_Sample_24_FD_206723 | JGI IMG/M metagenome (GOLD analysis project Ga0335075, IMG submission 206723) | Soil microbial communities from Loxahatchee National Wildlife Refuge, Florida, United States - Lox_Sample_2.4 | ecosystem: Environmental > Terrestrial > Soil > Wetlands | place: USA...
TAGCATGGTTGGGGATGGAACACGCATCGTCTCTGCGTCTGTGGCATGCCTCTGATGCGTATGCGCTATTGCGCCTAGAAGAGGAGCGTACAGTCGATGCGAGGATCTGAGACTCTACTACGTTGTACTGCAGATTGCGGTTGCAAATGGGGATCAGGCGAAAGCAAAGGTTATACCTCCTAGATTAGACTCCCGAATAAACACGTGCATAAAGCGCCTTCATCGAAGAGCAGGTATCAAGCAGGAAGACTAGCACGTTTCTTGGTTTATTACTTTTCCGTGCTTAAAGTGTTTCTTATTCTGTACGTGCCGACAGACTATCTTAAGGGCTATTGGGCCTGTGTAGCGCAGCTTCTCGCGTGCTAATTGCATGAGTGTCGAGGCGGAATGCGGGTGAGGACGAGCTGCTACGCTGGAGGAAGCAGGATACAGCTTTCTTATCTCTAAATCAACGAGCAGCCACGGAACGGTAGAAACCCCAAGCGCTGCGCTTCCAAGAACCAAATGCTCAAACGTCTCAAGAGTTCGCCATAGGGCCACAAAGCACGCTTCATAACGCCGGTTCTAATGCTTAGAGTTGGGCGGCTACATTTTATGGACACGAGGAGAGATCAAGACTGTGACATCGAACCGGCAGACGGGTGCAGGTGAAACAAGTGGATCTTGACGTGGTGGAATCGTTCGATCCTGATGTGAGGACTCATCAACTGCAGGTTGGGACAGTCTAGTAGAGTCGTCACCTTCGGTAATCATTAGACGACCATCCACCAATACTTCCCGCAACGACTCCCGCCATTGCGGCTGCAGGTCCGAGTGCCGAATTCGAGCTGAAGCGAGCCCAGCTACGGCGAGGAGGGTTTGCATCTGTATGTACCTCGCCGTTCGACGGTCCGGGGATTAAATTTCCATCGGAGCTTGGAAGGCGCTCCCAAGGACGCTTCAGCCTGAATTTCAGAGAATTGCGTTGGCCAATATGGATCTTCTTGAAGAATGTGAGCTGTTCACGGATATTCTCGAAGACATCATTCCATTCGAAGCGTTCGTCATTGGGTATTCCGATACGCGATGTTTGGTTTTGGTTGAATTTACGGGGAATAAGCTTTCGGATGAACTCATCAGGAATGAGGCGGATAACCACTGCGACTGGAAGAGAGATTGCTCCAAGGAGGAGGCTTATACCCCACTGTTTGCCATTGAGACGGACTGCGGATAAAGCCTTTCCACCAACACCTACAATCATCACCTGTCCACCAATCGTGATGAGGTTGATGATAATGAAGAACCAGTTTCGGTGAAGGCCTTCGAAGACGTTGAATTTGTTATCGAGACGACGGTTGCTGATGAAGCGTAAGCTTGAGAATCTCCGATAAGCATTAGTACTATAACTTACTTGAGCTGGTTGAAAATCTGCATCCAGACATAGATATTGAAAATCAATGTCTCCAGCTGGCCCTTCTCATCCTCAGTCTTGTAGCCCAGTATTCTATTGCCAGCAAAATTGAGGACCAGAGTCACAATCAACTGATATATGGATTGCCCGATAATCATCTTCCACATGGTCAATGTGATCAAACGCGCCGATCTTGGATCGGGTCTTCTATCAAGAATCGTTGGAGCCGGTGGGTCCGTGGCTAGGGCGAGAGCGGCGAATGTGTCCATGATAAGGTTAACCCAAAGCAATTGAACAGGGGTGAGGACGGGTTCTTCGCTATGACTGGCTAGTGCGGACACAAACGTAAGACCCACTGCAGTGATATTGACGGTAAGTTGGAACTAGACAAAGGCCCCGACGAGTCAGCGGAAAATATGTCATCTCCTTACCACATAGGAATACACCAACCTGCAAGAACTTCTTCACTGCATCATTCACCGCCCTGCCCCATTCCAAAGCCTTGATGATGGATGAAAAGTTATCGTCCATGAGGATGATAGACGAAGCTTCCTTCGCAACCTCAGTACCCGCAATACCCATCGAGAAGCCGACGTCGGCCATCCTTAAAGCTGGTCCGTCGTTCGTCCCATCACCAGTGACGGCTACAATCTCGCCTTGTTCCTTCAATCTTCTCACAAGGATTTTCTTGTCTTCAGGACTAGATCGAGCAAGCACTTGCAAATGAGGGATCATGAGATCCATTTCATTCGTGGAGAGCTTTCGAAATTCGGGTCCCTGGATGATGACTCCACCAGGGGTGTAGATGCCACATTCCTCGGCGATAGCCTTTGCGGTCCCGATGTTATCACCCGTGACCATCCTCACAAATACACCGGCGCGCTTACACTGTGCAACAGCTTCTTTGACGCCAGGCCTGAGAGGGTCCTGGATGCCGACGACACTCAGGAAAACCATCTCTTTGAATACGCCTTCAAATTCTGCCTCGTCCGGACTACCCTCAACAGCCTCAGCTCCGAATGGTGGCCAAGATATGAAATCGCGATAGATGATGCTGATCGTTCGTAAAGAATTGACAGCATAGTTATCCATGATATTGGTCAATGACTTACGGTTGTCTTTTGTCAACTCGGTCCGCTTGAGCGACTTTGTAGCATCAGCGACAACCCAAGTGCACTTGTCCAGTAAAATCTCCGAAGCTCCTTTCACATACATCCGGTAGATGCCGTCAGATAGCCTTATCACTGATGCCATGCATTTCCTACTGGAATCGAAAGGAAACATCTGGACGAGTGAGGCATTTGCGCGCTCCTCACCGACCGGACCCATACCCAAATGCTCTTTCGCGAATGAGAGTAACGCAGTTTCTGTCTTAGAGCCAATGAAGATCTGTTGGCCATCTTCTTTGCCCTCAAACGCCGTAGAGTTGATGGCGATGGATTGTATGAGGATGCTTCTGACCTCTCTGGGAAGTGATGAAGCGAACACGCTGATCGAGACAGACGCACCTTGACCAGATGCAGTTTGCTCGCCATTTCCTTGAACATGGTTGGCAGCCTCGTTCGAATTTCCGAATCGACAACCAACACCCAGAGTTCCTGCCACCACAGTCATCTTGTTCATTGTGAGCGTACCGGTCTTATCGGAGCATATAGCAGTCGCATTGCCCATCGTTTCGCACGAGCTCAGCACCCTTACCAGATTGCGGTCCTTCAGCATCCGTGTCATAGCGAAAGCCAACGCCAAAGTGACTGCGAGCGGTAGCCCCTCCGGAACCGCAATAACAATTATCGTGATGGCAACAATCACGATCTGTAAGAAATTCTGCGCCTTTTCAGCCGGCGCTTCGTGGTTTCCTTTCAGTTGGACGAGGAATTTGATGAAGAGCACGATGAAGAGGAGAAGAGCAACGGCACAACCAAGTATTGCAATCTGTTCAGCCACGGTGGACAACTTCAGTTGCAACGGCGTCGGAGTCGCTTCGGTATCACTGGTTAAAGCCAACATCAACTTTCCGTAGCTGCTGTTCACACCAACGCCAGTAACCAAATACGTGCCAACTCCTTCCAGCACCTTGCTGCCGGAAATGATAAATGGATCAAGTTTATTGGGACTGGCTCCTGCTTCGATTTGAGTCATAGCCTCGTCTCCTGGAGTTTTCTTTATCTGGTCGGATTCGCCTGTGGTAGATGACTCGTCGCATTTGACACGGTGGCCAGAAATGAGTATTCCATCTACAGGGATCAGGTCGCCTGCTTCGAGATGTAACACATCTCCAACAAGGATATCGTAAACTGAAATCTGCACAAGCATTCTAGATCGAATCACTTTAACAATACGATCGTCTTTCTGTCATGACCGTCAGTTTGCTTTTCTTTAGCACATACCGAATTTGCCAACCTTCTTGTTAAGCTTGATAAATTGTCGCTCCTTCTGATAATCATTCAGAGACCCAATAACCACAACGATAGCGACAGCAACCAGGATGGTCACGCCCTCTACCCACCTAACTTTAGGTCCACCATACCTGCGTGACTCTCCAAAGTCTTGATATAGGCCCAAACCTAATGAGAGAGCAGCAACGACAGTGAGGATAATCAATACCTTATCGTTGAAGGTGATCCACATGATTTGTAGTATGTTCTTAGCTTTCTTTTCTGGAAGACGATTGATGCCAAAGACACGCTTTCTATCCACATATAGTTCAGGGTTTGCGAGACGTATTGGTGAAGGTGGAGTGGAGCGCGCAGGGTCACTAGGAGACGAATTCCCTTGTGGTGGAAACGCTGAGCTCGTAGACACGGTGGCTTCATCAAACTCCACTGTCCCATCCAGGACAGTCTCGTCTAAGCTCAACCCGCTGGAGCGGTCCGTTCGCAAACCCTTCACAAGCCCTGGTAATCCTCCCAAGGCTTGGAAAGCCGCGAAGCTCTTCGGATTGAACATTTTGGAAAGCTGTCCTCGTGAGAAGGCGAAGGGGTTGTCTTCGACATGGAATTCGTGTTCATTCCCGGGATCAGCTTTCAAAGGATCGCCATCTCCCAGTCCGAGATAGGACATGGCCCCAATTGATCCTCGGTGAGACCAGCCATAATCTGAGGTAAGGGGCGTTGGGGGTAGAGTCTCTCCGCCGTATGATGAACGTGAGTGGGGATGGTCGAATGAGTCCCCCCTCGAACGTGAGTGGAGATGGTCGAATGAGTTCCCCCTCGAGCGTGTGCCTGGGACAGAAAGGAAATTTTGAGCATCTGGTAATTTATCGTTTCCTCTGGAAGGTGGTGAGACGATGTGAGGTGAGGTAGGTTTCGACTCGAAGGAAAGCAACGGTGTGGTTTCGTTGGGCGAGGGTTGCTGGCGCTGAGCCGGAGAATTGAAATTCGAACATGATGAAGGTTCTTGGTCTTCCTGCATAGTGCACCCACCGTTAGGACACTCCTGTGGAACAAAGTATGCTAACATTCTTTAGGGAACTAACCGCGGAAGTATCGATTGCAATTCTCAGAGCCGGGTGCGCATGAGACGCCGATTCTGCAGGATCCAAGGCATTCTTTGTACCTCCCATCCTTAGACTCCTGCGGAGTAGAGCAAGATGGTAGGCTGCTAGCCACTCTACTCCGGTCCGTCCGTACCGAATGGATGTTGCGTCCGACTGTAGCAAGCGGTTTGGATCAAGGAAAGCAAGGCCGTGCCATTAAGCGTTGTCCAACGCCAGCTGAACACGCTGCTTCGTCGCCGTAACTTCGACGACTTCCATAGAAAATGTCTGGACAGTTTCTGTCAACGTCGATACCGCGGCTTTCCGGCCAACGAAGAAATGAAAACATTCTGCGAGTTACAAAGCACCATTCTAGCAGAGGCTCATTTGTCTTGGCAACCGGGCTGTGCAAAGTCAGCCTTTTTGTTCGAAATAATTTTACAAGGAACTCATTTCAATGTAGAGTAAACAATATCAGACCAAGGCCAAAGCATTTAAAATGCGACATATAGTCGGCGATTAAGAGAAGGCATTGACCTGCCTCTTCTGGCCATGGGCGATAGCAGCGGTGTAAAATCAATTAAGAGGCTCAGGTGGGATTGTGCCGGGGCCGCACGCGTTACTAGATGTTCATCCTTACCTAATTTTTTCCAAGCCCTTAGTCTATGTCCTCCGACTGCCGATCTAACTTTGAGGCATTTGATCTGCCGAGTCTGGCTCCGCTTGGTTCAACAATCATTGTTTGAATTCGTCGAAAATCTACCTGCGGATTGCCTGGTGGGATTTAACAAACGGCTGAAAAGACTCGTGCTCTACTATGATGAAGACGACATGCGTCACTACTAGCCATCTAATGAGAAGATGGCGGAATATGTTGACTTGAATAACGGTATAAGATGGGAGAGGAGTGGATAGCAGGAGTGGCTTTCATGTGAGTTAGCAATCCCAATCTTCCCATTTTTTTTTCCTACTCCCTTAATCGCGAAGGCCCAGGACGAAAACTACGCTCTCCACTGCCTAGGCAGCCCTTTAAGGCATATACCTCTTCTACCATACATACTATACGCCAGTGCGCACAATTTCATACGGACTATTGCTGGCACTGGACCAATCAATCACAAGAACAAGTATAGCGAGCATAAAAAGCTAGGTCCAACGAAAATCCCGAGCCAGAAGACAAGGTTTCTATCAGTAACAGTCAGCATGACACGGCCAAGGTCAAGGTAACTTGGCATTCTGAATTACTTACCCCAGGATGTCCTTTCCTTTCAAAAATTTGGTCCTCGACAGCATGACTAAAGGTAGCTGCAACATTTGCAAGGCCAGCAAGTACCCTCTCACTTTGCCAAAGATGACAGCCATCACGAGCTCATGTACGCAGGCGCTCAGAAAGAACGTAAGAAGGGTGGCAGTCGACCGTGAGAGTTGCAGTGTCGTGATTGAAGAATGGTAAACAAAGCGGAGAAGGAAGTTGTGTACGGGACGATTCCAATCACGAGCGAATTGGTCCCAAGAAGTACTGTTCCACCAATCTCCATAGAACCCACGATCGGCAAAAAGGGTGAGTTCCGCAAGAACATTGAGCTGTCATGCGCAGTCAGCCCGGAGGGTGGGCCTTCATCGAAGAAAATGAGAAAGCATAGTGGGAGGGCCGAGCTTGAGAAGGAATTTCCAGGAATAGGGTGGAATCACGAGGTGAGTGCATCAAGGAGTAACTTACAATGCATTCCCATATCACATACCATGACAGGAGATACTCCATCATGAACGGAAACAACAAATCGGAAAAGGCCCAGGGAAATTCGTTCAGTCGCTCTTTCAACGGTATACCATCTTCTTTCATTTGTACAATGGATTGGCAAACGGGATAGATGTATGCCGTCGATACAACTATCATGACGCCGATCACCCCGAAAGTTGCAGTCGTCTTCTCCGCAACGTAGAACCAATTGACCGATTCTTGACGAGGGTATTCCAATTCGTACACCACAGTCGGTAGAGGAATGTAACCGTAGAAGTCTCGTAAGGTGAGATTTCTCGGATAGTGGTTGGAGGTTATCTTGCAAGTACCCTTCAGCTCGTCATCAAAAGCCTCAATCTCCCACGTAATGAGTTTCCGAAGTGAGCGCGCTTGATCGAAAGAAAGAGGAGCGTCTGCCTCTATCGCAAAGGCGATTGAACTGATATCTTTGTCGAGGACGCCCGGGCTCGATTTGCGCCGATGAGACAATTCATTGAGATCTGCAGCGTCCATATACGAGGTGGCGTACGCCCTTGGGCTCTCTGGGCTCGCGAGTTCGGGATCGTTGAGCTGCTTGAGTTTCTGCTCAAGCACTACCTTTTTCTTGTACACGTCCGAAAGGTAGCCATTGTAGAAGGCATAACTGTGTTGCTTCATAAGCATTGTGATGGTGTGTAGGGTAATGAAGACCGAATGTGTCCAGGGCCAATGGCGAATGAAGGTAAACCCAATGAAAGCTCCGAGGAAAAGGCACTGCCAAACGTTTTGTATGATCCATCCAGACCGTGTCCAATTGATATAGCCCCTAAAGACGAGCTTCTGGATCAGCAAACTCACTACGGTGATACCGCAGAGAACTCCGTCAGTGATGCCCAGCACTAGAACGTCCCGGCTTAGCATGAGTTGGACAATTTCGTTGCGTCCGAAGATGCTGCCGTAGCGCCTCCAGTTGTCCGCAGCAACCTTGACGAGCATCAAGGCAGTACCCATCCTGCATGCACCATCAGCCATGAATCTGTGGGGTTTCATTGCATTAGACTGACCAAAAGAGAGAGAAGAAGCCATGAAATATCGAAGTGGAGCTTGCAGGGTTGTGGCGATCAAAGGCTGTAAACTGCTGGGTGAATACCAGGTCGCGAAATCTGGAGCGCTTCTTCTTAATTCCCCCATCTTTTGATCGTTCGAAGCCTTCTTTCAGCAAAGAGCGGAGCTCGTTGTCTTCGGCGTGTACTTTGTAGTGACCCACCTTGTCAATCTTCTCCAGCTTGACTGTAATGCTGGGTCGACTTCGTTTGTCGGACTTCTTAGATGTACTTTCGGCCCCTAGGTTGTGCTTGCTAGTTCGACGTGCTTTTGCCGTTGCATCTGGATCAGTATCTAGGATCAATCCCTCAAGCTCTTCATATAGTGGCTCAATTGCTGAGGACATGCTTGAATCAGAGTCCTCTACCGCCAGTCCTGGTCGGTCATAGCATGTTGCGCTTCGTTGCAAGGTCGCCGTGCCATCTCGGGAAAGCTGTGCTACCAAGGCCGGCTCATTCTCGTTCGGGTCCGACAGAAGTGATTGAGTTGCCATCAAGGCCGTTTCGACCTTTGTGGAACTAAGTTTCTTGCTATGAAGGGCAAAAGAAACATTTCTCTGGGAGTCTGCGCTTCGCTGGCCATTTGTTTAGAAGCTCGGCCTCGGGAAAGCGGCGATTGACTATAGAATCTCCGTACACATCCGAAGCGATACCTCAGTTGGAGAATGTACCGCTACGTTACTGTAAATTAAGTTTGGAAAAGTCACGTGCAAGCGCTCTTCTCTGGGCAGTGCAAGGCGCCCAAAGAACGCGCAGTTCCGTCACTTCGGCTCGCTAGGAGAGCTCCAAAACCAATTTCAAGAAGCCTCATCGGCAATAAGTACAACCACCTTTCCCTTTCGTCTGTGTCTTGACACTCATTCGGCTCCCCGTTTCTATCAACCTCTTCGTCATGGATACACTTGTCGCTCGGTACACGAGCTCTCCTTTCGACCGTGAAGCTTTCTCGGATGAAGACCAGCAAGACTTCACCCAGTCAATACCATCACTTTCGCTAAGATTTGCATTACCTCCAGTACCTAGAGTATGCTACAATTATGCCTGTCCATTTCCGGTTTTCGTTGCTGACCTTGCCATCGCAGCCTTCAGCATTTCTCCGTGCAACAACAGATGATCATGCCAACCCAAACTGTCCAATCAAGCTTGCTCATGGCACGACTACCCTAGCTTTCCGATTTCAAGGAGGTATTATTGTGGCCACAGATTCAAGAGCAACAGCAGGAAACTGGATTGCGTCACAAACTGTTAAGAAAGTCATCGAAATCAACAGCACGCTTTTGGGGACAATGGCTGGTGGTGCCGCCGTAAGAACTCCCAGCCCTGCAGCCTAATGCTATGTTCCACTTCCTTGCTCTGCACTGTCACATTCTGCTAAGCCATCCGTTTGCTAATACTCGTGTCACAGGACTGCCAGTATTGGCTTGCATACCTCGGCATCCAATGTCGCTTACACGAACTACGACACAAACGCCGCATCTCCGTTGCCGCAGCCTCCAAGATCCTCGCAAACCTAGTCTACTCCTACAAAGGGATGGGTCTATCTATGGGAACAATGATCACTGGTGTCACTCCTCAAGAAGGTCCGGCTTTGTACTATATCGACTCGGACGGCACTCGACTTGCTGGAAATCTTTTCTGCGTTGGATCTGGTCAGACATTTGCTTACGGAGTGCTCGATGCGGAGTATCGTTACGACTTGGAAGTTGAAGAGGCTCTTGAGCTTGGTCGAAGAAGCATTCTCGCCGCCACACATCGAGATGCCTATTCGGGCGGCTTCATCAATCTCTACCATGTCAAAGAAGAAGGATGGGTGAAGCATGGCTTCTCGGACACCAACCCAATATTCTGGAAGACGAAGCTTGAGAAGGGGGAATTCTCCAACGTCACAAGTGAACTGAATTGAGGTTGTGAAGCTTGTTCGGTAAGGGCGACCCATAACTGCATAGGAGGCGAATAGCATGAAGGCGTTCAGGCTCTTTTCCATGAAGAGGTCTTAAAGAAGTGCTTTGCAGTGTATACCAGCCCGGACCTTATTCAGGCAAGGCATATTCTAAGCTGTATTATCGAATGACACCGGGGAATTGCAAGGCCAGAAATCCAGCTTTCATGTTCTATTTGTCAGTCGTAATCATTCATTGAGGATTAGAGCTCATCTCTCTGGGCTATGAATATACTATTGTGCCAGTCTGAACATAAATTTGAGCCGAGAACAGATGCCAAGGCCTAAGACGCGGGCGCGAAACTCGGTCGCAACATTTCATCTCGAACGTTAACATGAACTTCGCACCCGCACATCAAACACAAGCCCAGCCTTATCTGC
>Ga0335075_10019563_pt1 | contig 10008 bp, 10 predicted proteins | sample Lox_Sample_24_FD_206723 | JGI IMG/M metagenome (GOLD analysis project Ga0335075, IMG submission 206723) | Soil microbial communities from Loxahatchee National Wildlife Refuge, Florida, United States - Lox_Sample_2.4 | ecosystem: Environmental > Terrestrial > Soil > Wetlands | place: USA...
CGACACCAGCGCGGCTGGCGATCTCCTCCATGGAGGCATCCGCCCCAAGCTCGCCGAAGACCTCGCGGGCCGCCTCAAGCACGCGGTGGTAGTTCCGCTCGACGTCACGCCGGGTCGCGCGAGCCGGCGGCCGCGCTGGTCCCGTGGCCGAGGAAGCCGTCAGGGCTGTGTCATTCACCAGCTGCCACGGTACCAGCCGAGGCATCGACTTCCCCGGGAGCCTGCGGCTCGACGGCGCGGCGACGCACCGCCGGGATCATCAGGCCCGCCGCCGCCGCGACCACCAGCGCGGCGGCCATGATGGCGAACCCGGTCGTGTACCCGGACTGCAGCGGCAGCCCGCTCTTGGCCAGGTGCGAGGTGACGATGCTGGCCATCGCGGCCGAGCCGATGCAGCCGCCGATCGTGCGGATGTTGGCGTTCATGCCGGTCGCGACCCCGGTCTGCTCGACCGGCACGGCCGCGACGATGAGCGCTGACATCGCCGAGTAGGCGAAGCCGAAGCCGATGCCCATCAGCCCGGTCGCCACCGCGATCTCCCACTCCTGCTGGTGAGCGAAGGCCAGCATCGCCATCGATACGGCACTCACCAGGCAGCCCCAGAACACCAGCGCCTTGCCGCCAAACCGGACGGTGGCCCGGCCCGCGAACTGGCCGGCGACGAACATCGTGACCGAGGACGGCAGCAGCATCAGGCCCGAGACGATGATGCTGGCGGTGAAGCCGTACCCGGCCAGCGCTCGCGGCGTCTGCACGAACTCGGGCAGGAACGCGAACGTCGCGTACATGCCCACTCCCAGCAGCAGCGAGACCGTGTTGTTCGTCCACACGGCGGGCAGCCGCATCATCTTCATGTCGATCAGCGGAGTGGTCGCGCGCAACTCGGCGGCCACCCAGGCCGCCGCCAGGATGACCCCGCCGACGAGCAGGCCGATGATCTTCGGTGACCCCCAGCCCCAGACCGGGGCCTCGCTCAGCGCGACCAGGATCGCCACCAGCCAGGCCGACAGCAGGATGGCCGGCAGCCAGCTGATCGTGCCCGGCGAGCGCACCGGCGACTCGGGGATGAACACCACGGCCGCGATCGCGGCCGCGACGGTCACGATCATCGGCAGCCAGAACAGCCACTGCCAGCTCAGCGCGCTGACGATCGGTCCGGCCAGCACGATGCCCAGGCCCGCGCCGACCGCGGAAAGCGACGCCAGCGATCCCACCGCCCCGGCTACCTTCTCCGGCGGGAACTCGTCCCTGATGATGCCGAAGCCCGCCGGGATCATGCCGCCCGCGATGCCCTGGATGACGCGGGCCACGATCATGATCCCGATGTTCGGGGCCAGGGCGGCCATCACCGACCCGAGCGCCAGCGCGACCAGCGTGACGACGAAGATCCGCTCCTTGCCGATCATGTCGCCGACCCGGCCGAGGATGGGGGTGAAGATCGACGCCGACAGCAGGTAGGCGGTCAGGATCCAGGTCGCCGCGTCCTGGCTGGTGTGCAGCTGCGCCTGGAACGTGGTCAGGACCGGGACCACCAGCGACTGGAGCAGCGCGTACGCGCCGATCCCGGCCGCGAGGACCCCGAACGTCACCTGGTAATGGCCATGCCCGCGCGCCCGGCCCATCGGCTGCCTCCCCTTGGAACATGCTCGCGCCGACGGCGATCACCCCGGTCGCGGACTCGATAGCGGAATGCTGATTCCGCTTAAAGTCTAGCCTAACCGGAGGAATGCTACGGAACCGGTATTCCGCTTCCGCTATCAGTCGGCCGCTATCAGTCGGCCGGGTCCCGGCGCTAGCCGTCCAGCGCCGCGGTGGCCGCCTCGGCGCCCGCGCCAATGTCGGCCGCGACGCCCAGGGAGCGCAGCGCCCGGCCGGTCGCCGTCACGGCCAGAACGGCGCTGAGCGCGAAGGCGCTCGGCCCCATGTGCCCGATCCGCAGGAGCTTGCCGGACAGGTCGCCGTGCCCGCCGGAAAGCAGCACCCCCGACTGGGCCAGCGCCAGCCGGCGGACCTCGCGCTCGTCGGTCCCTTCCGGCAGCCTGACCGTGGTGACCGTGTCCGAGCGGGTCGCCGGATCCGGTGCCCACAGCTCAAGGCCGAGTCCCGTGAAGCCCGCCCGAGTGGCCCGCGCGGCCGCCTGGTGCCGCTGGCGGACCGCCTCCGGGCCTTCGGCCAGGTACTCCTCGAGGCAGGCGCGCAGTCCGTAGATGTCGGTGACCGACGGGGTGAACGGGAACGGCCGGTCCGGCTGGTGGGCGTCCCGCCAGTCCAGGATGGACAGGATCGAGGCGCGCGGCGCGCTCTTGTTGGCCTCCATCCGCCGCCACGCCCCCTCGCTGACGTGCAGCAGCGACAGCCCGGACGGGCCGCCGAGGCACTTTTGCGGCGCGACGACGGCCAGGCTGTCTCCCCAGCTGGCGAAGTCGCACCGGATGCCGCCGAACGCGGAGACCGAGTCGACGATCAGCAGCGCACCGTGCTCCTTGGTGATGGCGGCGATCGCGTCGACGTCGTTCACCGTCCCCGATGGCGTCTCGCAGTGCACCACGCTGACCACGGTGATGTCCGGCCGGCTCGCGAACGCCGCCGCGACCTTCTCCGGTGGCACCGCGCTGTCGTAGCCGACCTCGACCTCGATGACCTCCCGGGCATACCGCCGCGCCCATGACCCGTATCCCTTGCCGAACACGCCAGAGACCAGGTTGAGGACCACGTCCTCGGGGCCGATCGCGCCGGCCGCACTGGCCTCAAGGCCGACCACGCCCTCGCCGTGCATGATCACCGGCACCTGCGGCGTCCCGAACGCCTGCCGCAGCAACTCGGCCGTCTGGGCGTAGAACGCCACGAAGTCCGGGTCCAGGTGGTTCAGGATCGGGCTGCCCAGCGCGGCCAGGGTCGCCGCGCTCGCGCCGGACGGCCCGCCGGTCAGGTTGAACTGGGTGGTGCCGGCGGCCAACGGGACGTGCTGCATTGCGGACCTCCTCGCCTCAATGAGGCTCATTCTGCCCTGCCGCACCCGCCAGCTCCTGGTCGGCCAGCGTGAAGCCCGGGTCGACCTGGCTGCTGAGGTCACCGCCGGTCGCCTTGTTCGCCCAGGACAACGCGTTCTTCACGTGGAAGGCGGCCGCCTGGCGCGCGTAGCGATCCCAGTCCTTGGGCTGGGCGTCCAGCCGGTCCCTGATGGCCGCCAGCGCGGCCGTGCTGGTCGCGCCGAGGTCGGCCATGGCTAGCGGACGGCCCTGCTCCATGGCCCGTATCGCCGGCTCGTGCCCGAGCCAGGCCAGCAGGTCCTCACCCGCGTGCTCGCGCAGGAACGCGACATCGGCCTGGTCGGTGACCTTGTTGCCGACGACCGCCAGCGCGACGTCGTAGCCGCTCGCGTACTGGCGCCACTGCCGGTAGACCGACAGCCCCTTGCGGGTCGGCTCGGCGACCAGGACCGTCAGGTCGAACCGGGTGAACAGGCCGGAGGCGAACGAGTCGGCGCCCGCCGTGCAGTCCACCACGACGTACTCGCCGGGGCCGTCGGCCAGGTGGTTGAGGTAGAGCTCGACCGCGCCGGTCTTGGAGTGATAGCAGGACACGCCCAGGTCGTCCTGGCCGAACGGCCCAGTGGCCAGCAGTCGCGCCCCGCACGGCGTGCCGACGGCCAGCGTGTGGACGGGGTCATCGCCGCCCACCCGCAAGATCGACGAGCCGCGGCCCGGCGGGGTCGTCTTGACCATGGCCTGCGCCGAGGCGACGCGAGGGTTGTCGCCCCGCAGGTACTCCTTGATCTCGGCCAGCCTGGCCCCCATGGCCGGCGGCTGCCCCGGCACGCCGAGGGCCTCGGCAAGATGCTGGTTGATGTCCGCGTCGATAGCTACCACCGGCACGGCCGCACCGGCCAGGTACCGCGTGAACAGTGATGACACTGTCGTCTTGCCGCTACCGCCCTTGCCCGCGAACGCGATCTTCATTGCCCCTCCAAGGACTGGCCCGGCGGTGGGGGAGCTGTCCGGGCCGTTCTGCATCGTCATGTGAATTGGCCCGCCGTGGCCGGCGAGCTCGCGCCTCACCATACTGGAATGGTTTTCATTTTCATGTAAGGATGGAGAGGATGTCGCGCGGCACGGAGCGCGGCCACAGGGAAAGGGAGGACCAGAGCATGTCGCTAGCGGTTTCGCCGGACCTGCTCAAGCAGGCGCGAGAGGGCGAGGTAGACGACGACGCGTTCCTGGGCTGCGTCCGTGGATCACTGCCCTACGCCTGGGGCCTGGTCGAGGAGCTCGTCGCGAGCCTGGCCGCCGGTGGTCGCGAATTCGCCGACAACCAGACCCCGCCGCCCGACGAGGCGGCCCGTGGCCAGCTGCTGCGGCTCATGGCCAGCGATGCGATGCGCGGGGCGGTTGAGCGGCACTATGGGGTGCGGCTGGCCTTCCAGAACTGCCACCGCGCGGCGGTGTTCCTGCCCTCGGCGACCGGCGCGTACGCCGAGTTCACCTCGCCACGCGCCCAGCTGCTCAACCAGAGTCCGGCCCTCGTGGACTGCTGATCGCCTCGGCGCGGGCCCGCTGCTGCCGGAAGCCAGTTCTCGGCAGCAGCGGAGGCCCGCTACAAAAGCCCGCTACGAACGGCTGGGCTTGAGCGTCTCGGTGCGGTCGTTGGCCGGGGCCGGCGCCGGCGACAGGGCCGCCACCGCCGACCGCAGCTCCGGCGTCATCTCCAAGGACAGCGCGGCCAGCGAGTCGGCCAGCTGCTCGGGATGGCGCGCGCCGATGATGGGCGCGGTCACACCAGGGTGGCTCATGACCCACGCCACCGCCAGGGTGGCCGGCTTCAGGCCGGCCTCAGTGGCGAAGGCCGCGAACCGCTCGGCCGTCTGGTAGTCACTCTCCAGGCTGTACCGGTCGATGTAGAGCTCGTTGTCCACTAGCCGTCCCGAGGCCGGGCGGGTTCCCACGCCATACTTGCCGGTCAGCAGCCCGCCGCCCAGCGGGCTGTAGGGCGTGACCCCCAGTCCGGCCGCCAGGGCCAGCGGCAGGATCTCCACCTCGGCCTGCCGGCGGGCCAGGTTGTACATCGGCTGGATGAGCTCGAACCGGGCCAGCCCTTCGCGCGCCGACGTGCCAAGGGCCAGCGCGATCTGCCACGCCGCCCAGTTGCTGACCGCCGGGTACAGGATCTTTCCCGACCGCACCAGGTCGTCAAGCGCCCGAAGCGTCTGGTCCATGGGCAGCGAAGGGTCAAAGTTGTGGACGAAGTAGAAGTCGAGCCGATCGGTTCCCAGCCGGGTCAGGCTCGCCTCAACCGCGCGCATGATGTGCCGCCTGGACAGGCCGGAGGCATTCACGTCGCCGCCCGTCGGGAAGAACACCTTCGACGAGATCACCAGGTCATCTCGCGACCCGGCGATGAGCTTGCCGAGGATCTCCTCTGAGGCACCGTCGCCATACACGTTGGCGGTGTCGAAGAAATTGATGCCCGCCTCGCGGCACGCCCTGAACATGGTGGCCGACGTGTCGAAGTCCGCCTCCGACCCGAACGACATCGTCCCCATGCAAAGCGGGGACACCCGCACCCCGGTAGAGCCCACGGTTACATAAGTCGCCATTTTTCTGCTACCTCCTCGACGACCATCCAACCTCACGAGCCGCCGGTGAAACCGGCCGGGTATGCACGACCGCCAATCCATCCTGGCCCGCTGTCCGTAGATAAGTCGTCAGAGCGACGGGGGAGCAGTTACTGGCGCGACCCATGGGTCGTGGCGCAAGGAGACGATGTAGATGGGCAGGCCAATGACGGAGAGCTCAGGCACGCTGACACATGGCGAGCAGGTACACCCGGCTGGGGGGCGGCTTCGCGCGGCCATGCACGGGCTGCCGCCGGTGGACCGGATCGGCGCGGTGCTCGTCGGGGCCGCGGCGACGGCGATCCTGGTCGCGGCGTGCAGCAGTGGCGGCAGTTCGAGCAGCAGCACATCGCCGGCCGCGGGGGCGTCGGCGAGCAGCAGCCCGGCCGCGGCGTCCAGCGGTTCGGCCGGCTCGTCCGGGGCGACCGAGATCACCACCGCCAGCGCGTCGGGGACGACGTTCCTCACCGACGGGTCGGGGCGGGCCGTGTACCTGTGGGTGAAGGACACCGGCGACGCGTCGCAGTGCTCAGGGGCGTGCGCTGGGGCGTGGCCACCGGTGACGGCGAGCGGCTCGGTGAGCGCCGGCGGCTCGGTGACCTCCAGCGACCTGAGCACGATCACCCGCTCCGACGGGACCAAGCAGGTCACCTACGACGGGCACCCGCTGTACTACTTCGCCGGCGATTCCTCGGCCGGGCAGGCTAACGGGCAGGGAAGTGACAGCTTTGGCGCGAAGTGGTGGCTGGTCTCACCGGCCGGCGCCGACGTCACGGCCACGGTGACCTCCTTCACCGCCGGCTCGTCGGGCAGCGGCTCATCCGGGTCGGGCAGTGGCGGCTCGTCGCCGACTCCCAGCCCGGCCACGAGCAAGTCCGCCGCTGGCGGCGGCTGGTCCTGACATCCCGTGACCACGTTCCTTGGCAGAGGGGCTCGGTGGGCGTCCCCCCGGCGGCTGGCCGTGCAGTCGCCGGGGGGCCTCGGGGCCCCGATCGGCAAGTGGGCCGTCGCTGGGGTGGCGGTCACCGCGTTCGGCGGCCCGCTCGCGCTCGCGGCGCTCAACGCCCCGGGCATCGTCGCCGACGCGACCAGTTCGGCGGGCCTGGAAATGGTCGCCGCCGCGGTGGCGTTCGCCCTGCCCCTGTGGCTGTGGCTCGATTACTCGCGTGAGGTCAGCGGGTCCGGCGGGCTTTACGACTTCACCCGGGCGGCCGCCGGGCAGCAGGTCGCGCTGATCCAGGCGGGCCTGTGGATCATCAGCTACGTGCTGTACCTGCTGTACACCACCGCGCAGATCGTCTACGACACCCTCCCGGCCGTCCTGCCCGGGGAAGTGCGGTACCAGACGCTGCTCGAGATCGTCATCCCGGTGGCGCTGGCCGCGGTCATGATCGCAGGCCGGACCGTCGCGCTGCTGGTCATCGGCGCGCTGGCGGCCGGCCAGCTCGCCCTGGCCGCCGTCGTCGGCGGCCTGACCGTCGCGAACATCACCACTCCGGTCAGTACCTTCGGCGGTTCGGCCCCGGCCGGCTCGGTCGCCATCGCCTCCGGGCAGACGGCCCTGCTGTACATCTGCGGCTCGCTGCCCTTCTTCCTGGGCGGGGAGGCCAGCCGGGCGCACATCCGCCAGGGAGTGGTCGGCGCCTATCTCGCCACCGCGGCGGTGATCGTACTCGCGGTCGCGCCGCTCGCGGCCGACCCCTCGCTGGCCAGCGCCGAGATCCCCGGGATGGAAGTCGCGCAGCGGTTCGCCGGGCACGGCCTGGCCGTCACGGTCGGCATCGCGGTGGTCGCGAGCATCGCCGGCGTCATGCTGGTCGAGTACCTGGCCCTCAGCCGGCTGATCACCGCCGTGACCGCCTGGCCGGTGCGGCGGATCCTGGTCGGCATCGGCGTGGCGATGGTGGCGTTCGCGCCGGTCATCCTGATCAACCCGGACGAGATCTACGACGACCTGATCACCCCCTCGCTCGTGGCCCTGTGGCTCAGCCAGATGGTCGTCTTCGCGGTGTACCCGCGCTACGCGGCCAGCCGTGGGCGCCGGGTCGTCCCCGCGTCGCTGCTCGCGGCCGCGTGCGTCGCCTTCGCCGGGTACGGCGTCTGGAGCGCGATCCACATGAGTGGAGCTAGCTGAAAGAAGGCTTCTGAAATGATCGGCAGAATACTGCTCAGGGGACCGGGCACGGTGCGGTCGCTGACGGCCAGGCTGGCGGTGCTCGCGCTGGCGGTCGCGGGGGCGGCCCTCCTGGTCTGGTCGGCCGTCATCCACCTGGAGCTGTGGAACGACGGGTACCGTGACATACCTAACATCGGAGTGCTCTTCCTGGCGGCCAGCGTGGCCGACATCATCCTGGCCCTGCTGGCCGTGGCCCTGCGTCGGCTTATCGTGCTGCTCGCCGGGGCCGGCTCGCTCATCGCGACCGGTGGCGGGCTGCTGCTCAGCGCGCACGGCGGCCTGTTCGGCTACACGGAGAGCCTCGCCGTCCCCTATGCGATGCTGTCGTTGTACGTGGAGTTCGTCGGGGCGGCCGTGCTCCTCGCGGCGGTCATCATCCTGGTCGTGGCGCCGGCGCGGGAGCCCGCGACCAGCAATCCATCCGCGGTGCCGTCCCGTACTTAGGATGTGCCGACAATGGGAACTACAGGGGAGCTGCCCGATGAGGTCTTGCTCGCGGGGCTCGGCGCCGGGGACGCCGAACTCGCGGTTGCCTTCGTGCGCCGCTTCCAGCGCGTCGTCTTCGGCGTGGCGGTCGCCGTCCTTGGCGACCCGGCAACCGCCGAGGACGTCGCGCAGCAGGCGTTCGAGCAGGCCTGGCGGCACTCGCGGATGTACGACTCCCGCCGGGGGACGGTGCGGGCCTGGCTATCGCGGATCGCTCATAACCTGGCGATCGATGTCGTACGCGCCCGCGCCTCTGTCCCGGTCGCACCCGATGATCTTGGGGTGCTGCTGGCTGCCATGACCGAAGGGCCGACGCTGGTCACCGAGTCCAGCCCGGAGCGGCTGGCGGTCGCCAGGGACAGTGCCGCCGGGCTGCGCCGGACGCTGCGCCAGCTGCCGCCGCCGCAGGCCCGTGCGGTGGCCATGGCCGGCATCTACGGAATGACCGCCCAGCAGATAGCAGATGCGGAAGGGGTTCCGCTTGGCACCGCCAAGACCCGGATACGCGACGGCCTGCGCAAGCTGCGGGCCGCCTACCTACCGCAGGGCATAGGCGATGAGTGAGATGAGTGAGATGACGTGCGCCGAGCTGGCTGATGTCGCCGCCGAGCTGGCGCTCGGAGTACTGACCGGCCGCGAGCGCGCGCAGGCGCTCGCCCACCTAGACCGGTGCGAGACCTGCCGCGAGGATGTCCGGCAGCTGATGGCCACCAGCGAGCAGTTGGTGGGCCTGCTGCCCGAGCGCGAGCCATCGGCCGGGTTCGAGACGCGAGTGCTCAGCCGCCTCGGGTTCCCCGCGCCCCTACCCGGACCCGCGACCCAGCCCGGACCAGCACTGACCGGACCGGCCGCGCCAGCGCCCGCCGCAGCCGGGGCACGGCCTGCCGCCGCCGCGAGTGCACCGTGGACGCGGCGCCTGCTGGCCGCCGCGGCCTCGATCGTCGTCCTCGCCGGGGTGGCCGTCGGCGGCTGGGGACTCGGCCGCTCGTCGGCCGCTCACATGGCCTCGCCCGCGCAGGCCGCGCTCAGCTCGGCTATGTTCGTCACGCCCGGTCACCGCGGCGCCGGCGAAGTCTTCGTGTACCGCGGCGCACCGAGCTGGCTGTACATGTCGGTCGACCTGCCATCCGGTGATGGCATGGTCACCTGCCAGCTGATCGGCAGCAACGGCAAGGTGACCACGGTCGGATCGTTCCAGCTGGCCAACGGATACGGGGCCTGGGGCAGCCCCGACCCCTGGGCGCCGGCCTCGATCGACGGTGCCCGCCTGGTCGCGGCGGACGGAACGGTCCTGGCCGTCGCGTCGCTCCGCTAGCCCCTGAGCCGCTAGCCCCTGACCGCCGCTAGCCCCTGTGCCGCTAATCCCTGAGCCGCCGCTAGCCTCTGAACCGCCTCTGAAGGCTCAGGATTCGGTACGGAAAGGGCTTAAGTAACCCTTACGTCCGGCGTGCCGGCTGAACCATGGGGGAGCGCCTCCCGTATCACAGAGGAGCAACGGGAAAAGCGCTCACCCGATGGAGAGGACGGCCCATGGCGACAGCCTCCGTGCCCGGGAGGACCACCGGTTCGCAGCCGCGCACAACCGGACAAATGCCACGGACAACCGGTTCGCAGCCGCGCGCGACTGGCCCGCTGCGCACGACCGGACCGATGCCCCGGGCCGGGCGGCCCGTGATGGCCCGGGTGGTGCTTGGCCTGATCGCGCTGGGGGCCGTGGCCGTGCTCGGGCTGTGGT
>Ga0335075_10019564_pt1 | contig 10008 bp, 6 predicted proteins | sample Lox_Sample_24_FD_206723 | JGI IMG/M metagenome (GOLD analysis project Ga0335075, IMG submission 206723) | Soil microbial communities from Loxahatchee National Wildlife Refuge, Florida, United States - Lox_Sample_2.4 | ecosystem: Environmental > Terrestrial > Soil > Wetlands | place: USA: Florida...
ATTGAAGTCGCATTGCCCGGTAGTATTCGTGCTGGAAGAACGGGTGACCTGCTGCTGTTCCGCGATGGTGAGGAACGCAGGCGACGTACACGTATAGCTGTGGGGCTGCTTAATCCGCAAAAGGCTTGGCCAAATGTCAGAAGAATTGTTGAATACGTTCCCCATGTCGTGGAAAAGAACGAAACCCAGCGAATTCCCGAAATACGGCAGCTGCGGATTCGGCAGTCGCAGCTCTGTCTGGTTTACAAACGCGCCCGCCCCGCCGATCGGGAAGCCGGTCAGCGAGTCGCGCGGCCCTGCGGAGTTCAGCGGAAAACCACGCAACGATTCCGGTCCGCCGGCATACAGCCGCTCCGGTAGCGGAATCGATTCATACTTCGCCTCTCCGAAAACACGTTCCAGGCCAAACCTCGTATTGCGCGCGATGACGTACTTCTTCTGCCTTCCCAGGCCGTAATAAGTAGCGTTGGACCAGTCGAAATGCGCATAGTTAGCTTCGGAGCTCAGAAATACATTGTCCGTGGCGAATACCTGGATGCTGTTGTACATCCCGCGCTGCGCATCCAGCGGTTCAGGCTGGCGGGTGTCGCGGACCCACGTCAGTTCGGGGCCGGCCACGCGCACCGGCTCGGAGAGAAGTGGAATAAGGTTCGGCGCCACCTGAATGGTGTTGGGATCCACCTTCACGCGCCGGAACGACATCTGATAAATCAGCGTGTCGATCAGGTTCGGATGCTGGGTCATGCGCACGTCGGCTTCCGATGTTGACGATGCAAAAGTCACAACGTTTTGCGCGTTGATGTAGCCGCCGCCAAAAGAAAAGTCGAAGCTGGGGTGGTTGAGAAATCTCGGCCAGCTGTAGTTCGCAGTGAACTGTTGTTCGAGCGAACCGTACTCGCTCTTGAAACTAATCGACTGGTTTCTTCCCCATAAGTTAATCCGCGACACATCCAGTTCCACCAGCGCGCTTACCCCGAATTTGCCGTTCGGGCTGCACGAATACGTCGAAGGATTAATCCCCAGCGCGATCAGGCTCAGCGGATTCGGGCAGTTGGTGCTGGGCGTGCCGGTTTGCGCCTGGAGCCCCGCCCCATAAGTCACATCCCAGCGCCGTGCCTCGTCAAACTGAATCAGGACGTTCTTGCGGGGCTCGTCTCCCTGCGGATTCTCGACTGCCGTCTGCACCTGATTGAACAAAGTGAGGTTATAGAGGTCGCGCTGGGTCTGCAGTAATTTCGCCTGATCCAGCGGATCCCCCGACTTAACCAGAATGTCGTGCTTCAGCGTGCTTCGGTGTGTGTACTTCAGGCCGCTCATCAGCACGTTGCGAATAAAGATTTGATCGCCGGGAATCACATTGATGCTCACATCGATCAGCGATGGATCCTTCGGCGATGGATTCTGCTCGAGGCTGACCGTCGCGTGATCGAAGCCGTGATCCAGGAAGTATCCCAGGATCGCATCGCGATCAGCGGCGAGATTATTTCCCGAATAAGGTTGCCCAGGTTGCAGGCTCAGCTTCGGCTGGATCTCCCTCAGCTGCTCCGAAGTCGGCCCGTCGATTTTGTAGACTCCAACCTTTTGCTGTGTGCCCTCCACAATGTTGTAGGTGATAGCCAGACTGCGCTCGCCCTTCCTGGTCGGCTTCTCCTCGCGAACTTCCGGGGTCACTTTCACATTGGTGAAACCATTGCCCTGATATAGCCCGGTGATCGCATTCACGTCCGCCTCCTGCAGGGCCTGGCTGTAAATGCCGTGCGGCACAAACAAGGAGGCAGGCTGAACGCTCAGGCGCTCCTTCAGCAGCCATGCCCCGAAGTAGCCGTTGCCGTGAATTGAAACTGACTCGATTCGATCGCGCGGCCCCGGATTAACGTCGTAGGTCACGTGGGTGACGCCGTCTTTCGCATCGGTCACATGCGTCACCTTCGCGTCGAAATATCCCTGCCGCTGGTAGTAATCCCGAATGCGCTTGCTTCCCTCGTTCAGCAGGTCCTCGTCCAGCGTGCCTTCGGTATAAACCGGAACCAGACTGCGCACTTTTCCCTGGCTCAGCTTCGCGCCTTCCACCACGATTTTGACGATGGGCCCGCGGTCGGCGTTAAAGCCGTAGTTCAGATGGTTGTTCGCCGCCTGGTATTGGCTGGAGGCCAGACTCACGTTCGCTTCCAGACGCTGCTGCTTCTGATACTGCTTGCGCAGATTGCCCAGCGCCCGGCTTACTGTATCCGAATTGACCTTCGATCCCGCCTTCAGCTTCGCCTTCTTCCGGAAGGTCGGTACGTCCATTCCGGGATCGCCGGTAACCGCAACGTTCCCCACCCGCGCCGGCTTCCCTACCGTGATATTGAATTGAACGTCGTTTTCAGCATTGGCCTTGTCCATGCGCGTGTGACGCACGATCTTTCCCTGGTAGTAGCCGTTCTCTTGCAGGGTCTGCTGCAGCAGGCCCTCCGCGCGCTTCAGTTTCTGCTCGGTAAAAGTGGTTCCGGGATTCAGCCGCGTCGAATAGTTCAGCTGGTTGCTCAGGTGGCTGTTCTTCACCCCCCTTACCAGGATGCGTCCCAGAAATATCGTTGGCGTTCCTTTAAAAACCAGCACAATGCCGTTCTCTTGCTGCCGTCCGTCAACGGCAATCGTCTGGTAAAGACCGGTGGCGTACAAACGGCGCAGGCTGGCGCGGACTTTCACGGGATCGAGCGGCTGATGCGCCTGCTGATCCAGGCGATCCGGCAGCGGATCGAGCGTGGAAAGGGGCACCCCTTCGAATTGAATCGCCACGACCGGAAGCCCGGCCCATCCCTCCAGGTGCTGCGACGTCGGCACCGGCTGGACCTTCGCAGAAGAGGTTTCCTGTGTGCTGTTGTAGGAGGGCAATACGCTGCCTGGAGGCACCGGCGGCGTCTTTTTCCGCTGCTCTTCGGGCGATGCCGGCGTCGGCGGCTGGGTCGGATTCACGGGTTGCTGCGCGCGCGCGCCCAACCCGGCCAAACCCCACAACAAAAAAACCAGATACAAGAGCCCCACTGGCCGGACCAGCAACGCCGCGCCTCGCCCTGCCCGGGCCATTAGCCGGTCATCGCACAAAACAGAAAACACTTTCGAACCCAAACCGCCCTCGTTCTGAACCTGATCGGTCGTCTGCGGCAAAAACCAGAGAACCTGCTGTTCTCCTGAACACCACCTGGCCCGGGCGAGTTTTGCTCCTCTCCGCTCTGATCGACGGCGCTCGCCCCAGATCCCGGTCCGCACTCCGGTTCTGCCCTCGAACCATGAGATGCCATCTCCCGGCAATCGCGGCCAATCGGCCGCCAAAACTCTGTGCGACTCCGAATTCTTATACTACTGACATATGGCTGCCCCGTCCCAGGCCCTCCGCGAGCGGTACTCTCGCCAGATACTCTTCTCCGGCATCGGTCCCGAGGGTCAGGATCGCATCGAGCGCGCGCATGTCGCCGTCGTGGGCGTTGGTGCTACTGGAGCCGCGGCTGCCAGCCTTCTGGCTCGGGCAGGCATCGGCACCCTCACCCTCATCGATCGCGACTTTGTTGAAGAGAGCAACCTGCAGCGTCAGGTTCTCTTCGATGAAGCCGACGCGCGCGACTCCCTACCCAAAGCCGAAGCCGCCCGCCGCAAAATCGCCTCCCTGAACAGCGAAGTCACGGTGCATCCCCATGTCGCTGACCTCGTTCCCGCCAACATCCACGAGCTTCTCGGCGCAGCCGACATCGTCCTCGACGCCACCGACAACTTTGAAACCCGCTATTTGATCAACGATTACGCCGTCGAGCAATCGAAACCCTGGATTTACGCCGCCGCGGTTGGCTCCAATGCCGTCACCATGAACATTCTCCCCGGCGAGACCGCCTGCCTGGCCTGCATCTTTCCCGAAGTGCCCGGTGGCGCCGTCGAAACCTGCGACACCGCCGGCATTCTCAACACCGCCGTCAACCTGGCCGCCTCCGTTGAAGTCACCGAAGCCCTCAAGTGGATCGTCGGCTTCCGCACCGGGTTGCGCCGCACGCTGCTCTCCTGCGATCTCTGGACCAATGAGTGGTCTGAGGTTTCAGCCGCATCTCCACGTACGGGCTGCACCGTCTGCGGCGAGCGTGATTTCGTGCACCTGCGTGGCGAAGGCCGCCCTCACATCACTCTCTGCGGCCGCAACTCCGTCCAGATTCACGAGCGTTCCCGCCCCGTCGACCTGGCCGAAATGGAACAGCGGCTCCGTCCCCACGGCCACGTTCTCCGCAACGAACTGTTGCTGCGCTTCGAGCGCGTCCCGCACATCCTCACCCTGTTCGCGGATGGCCGCGCCATCATCCAGGGAACCACCGACGTTTCCGTCGCCCGCAGCCTCTATGCACGCTTCATCGGCTCATAGTCTCCAGCCGTTTCCCAAAAACAAAGCCCTAATCTCTCGATCAGGGCTCTTTGCGTTTTGGTTTTGTGCACCGAAGGTGCGGTTGCCTGGACGGCCAGTCCTGCGGCTGCCTCGATGGCAAATCGCTAGAACTGGTTCCACAGGAACTGGTTGTACACCTCGTGATGGAACTGCACTTCCTGCGGCTTCACAAACGTTCCCAACAGCCGCGGACAGCGATCCGCCGACGCCTGTTTCAGATCCGCATAGCGCCCCTTCACATCCTCGCCCAGCAGCTTCGTCGCCCACGCGGCGTTGCGGAAATCTCCCAGCGCCGTGTAGATGTTGTCCGGCAGATACCGTTCCGCCTGACGCAGATTGGCAATCTTCGAGGTGTCGCCATCGATCCCCGAGCGGAAGATCGACAGCATCACCAAATAAGGATTGGAATCCGGCGCCACCGATCGCACCTCGACGCGCATCGATCGGGATGCGAATCATCGATCCACGATCGACCGCCGACGCCTTGATCTGGTTCGGCGCCTCAAAGTGCGGGTCGAGACGGCGGTAGGCGTTCACGCTGGAGTTCAGCAGCAGGCAAATATCGTTGCCGTGGGTCAGAATCCGGTCCACAAACTCCCAGCCCGTCTTCGACAGCTTCTCCTCTCCCTTCGGATCCCAGAAAAGGTTCTTCCCGTCTTTGCTGATGGAGACGTTGGTATGCATTCCACTGCCGTTCACGCCCACCACCGGCTTGGGCAGGAACGACGCGGTCATCCCCAGCCGCGTCGCAACCTGGCGGCAGATCAGCTTGTAGAGCTGGATCTGATCCGCGGCCGCAACCACTTCGCCGTACCCGTAGTTGATCTCAAATTGCGAAGGCGCCACTTCCGGGTGATCCTTCTCGTTCTCGAACCCCATCGAGCGCTGCACTTCGGCCACCGTGTCGATAAAGGTCCGCAGCGGATCGCCCGGCAGCGAGTGATAATACCCGCCTGTGTTCACGTAATCGAAGCGGCCCGTGGTCGGGAAATTCCTCTCCGCATCGAGGCCCGCAAACAGAAATCCTTCAATTTCGTTGGCCGCATTCAGCGTGTAGCCGTTCTTCTCGAACTGCTCCTTCGCGAAGGTCTTCAGGGCGCCGCGCGTGTCGCCCGCATAGGGTGTTCCGCCCTTATCGATCACATCGCCAAACACCAGGATCTTTCCCGCCCCAAAAATATCCGCCGGCGCGTAATAAAAGGCGCTCCAGTCGATGCCCAGCCGCAAATCGCTCTCGCGCTGCGCGGTGAAGCCGCGGATCGACGATCCGTCGAACGTCAGGTTGTCGTAGCTCTTCACCAGAAACTTCTTGTCGTAATCCAGCATGTGCAGGCGGCCTTCCAGATCGCAAAACACCACTGTGACCGCCTTGATACCCTTCTGATCGGTCAGATACTTCAGCCGCTCTTCCTGGAGCTTGTCAATGGCCACGCGCTTCCGGCGCTGATCTTTCGCCTTTAAGTTCAGCTCCTCCAGCTCCTCATACGAGAGCGCCTGGAAATTCCGATATTCAGTCGACATGCTTCTCCTCTGATCGTGATGGGATGACTTGTTTTCGCCGCGCAGCGGCCGGACCGAAGCGCACCCAAATCGTCGCCGAGCGGCGCGATCTCGAATGCGGACTATAAATTTTGCAGTTCATATTCAGGGTATCGCGCAAGCCATAAAGATGTCTTCTCATAAAAAAACGTGATGGTGGAAATCCAGCTCGTTTATCCACCCTCGCTCCGAGCGTTCCTTTCTCCTCCATTCCCCTTCCTGCTTCTACCGGCTAATCTGAACCTGAATCCATGACTTCGTGGCAGGCTGAAGCCGTCGTCCTTCGCAAGTGGCCCGTCCACGAGGCCGATGAGATCGTGTCTCTTTTCACCCGCCAGCATGGCCGCATCCGCGGAGTCGCCAAAGCCGCCGCCAAATCCCGCCGCCGTTTCGGCGGAGCTCTCGAGCCCATGACCTTTGTTTCGGCCAGCTACGTCGAGCGGCCGAAGCAGGACCTGGTGCGCCTCGACGCCTGCGAAGTCATCCAGTCTCCACTTTCTGACCCCGTCAACTACCCGCGCGCGGCAGCTCTCGCCTTCTACGCCGAGGTCCTTGAAGAGGCGATGCCCGAACACGATCCCCACGAAGCCGTCTTTCGCCTCGTTCTCGCCGTCCTCAGCCATACCCGCGACGGCCGCGTGTGGATGCCCGTTATCTACTTCTCCCTCTGGATCACCCGCCTCCTCGGCTGGATGCCGTCGATCACCCACTGCACCGTCTGCGGCGCTGCCTTTGCCGGCGAACCAGCGTGGTTCCACCCTGAGTCCGATGGCCTGGTTTGCGCCCGCCACAAAACGCCGTCCAGCCGCATCCTGTCCGCGGATTCCCTGACCCTCGCCCGCCGCATCTTCCAGTCGCCCATCGCCGCCTTCGCCCCCGAAGACTGGCCCGTTAGCCGCGCCTCCGATCTTCGTCGTTTTGCAACCCAGGCGCTCGAGCGGCATCTGGAACGCAGGCTCCATTCCGCTGCCGCGCTCAGGAAACTCGGCGGATAGCATCCTCCGCGACCTCGCGCCCCTTGCGCATCTACACTGGATGCGCTCGGATTCTTCCCCCGTCGAGGAATCATCCATGAAAATCGCCAGCAGCGTCATCGACCTCATCGGCAACACTCCCCTCGTCCAGCTCAACCGCGTCACCCTGGGCGCTCACGCCCGCGTGGTTGCCAAGCTCGAGAGCGCGAACCCCGTCAACAGCGTCAAAGACCGCATCGGCTACGCCATGATCGAAGCTGCAGAGTGCGAAGGCAAAATCCATCCCGGCAAAACCGTCCTCATCGAGCCCACCAGCGGCAACACCGGCATCGGCCTTGCTTTTGTCGCCGCCGTCAAAGGCTACAAGCTCATCCTCGTGATGCCGGAAACCATGAGCCTCGAGCGCCGCGTGCTGCTGCTCGCCTTCGGCGCGCACATCGTCCTCACTCCCGGCCCCAACGGAATGAGCGGCGCCATCGCGAAAGCCAGGCAGATCCTTGCCGCCACTCCTGACGGCTACATCCTGCAGCAATTTGAAAATCCGGCCAATCCCAGGATCCACTTCAATACCACTGGCCCGGAAATCTGGAACGACACTGAAGGCCAGGCCGACATCCTCGTCTCAGGCGTTGGCACTGGCGGAACGCTCACCGGCGTCGCTGAGTACATCAAGCCGCGCAAGCCTTCGTTCAAAGCCATCGCCGTCGAGCCGACTGACAGTCCGGTGCTTTCCGGTGGCAAGCCTGGCCCTCACAAGATTCAGGGAATCGGCGCCGGCTTCGTTCCCGCCGTGCTCGATACTCACCTCATCGATGAAGTCGTCCAGGTTTCGAACGACGACGCCATCGCGATGGCGCGACGCCTGCCGCTTGAAGAGGGTCTTCTCGTCGGCATCTCCTCTGGCGCTGCGGTTCATGCGGCCGTTCAGGTGGCGAACCGCGATGAGAACGCCGGCAAACTCATCGTCGTTATCATCCCCAGCTTCGGCGAACGCTACCTCTCGACCGTGCTCTTTGAGAACCTGCGGAACCAGGCTCAAGACCTCAAAGCTGAGGCTATCGAAGCTCCTGTGAAGGTTTAGCTGCGGCTTCTCGTCAACCTGGCTCCGGTCAAACAGCTACTGAAACAGCGTGATGGTGCGAGCCAGAACTTCATCGAGGATCTTTGGCGGAATCGAATCGACACGTTTTCCGCCGCGTGCTTCGATGTCGATGACGCGTGGCTGATCGCAGCGCACTAACCCTGTCGTTCGGATCCCGGCTATCGGCACCGCAAAACGAATACGCCGAGCAAATTCGCCACCGCGCGTGATTGGCAGGACGACCGGCAGTCGAGTTGCTTCGTTAAACTCCGTCGGCGAGATGACCAGAACAGGCCGACGCCCCTGCTGCTCGTGACCGAAAGTCGGGTCGAGCGAAACGAGGTAGATGTCACCGCGTTTCACAGCGGCTCGCGCCCCGCTTTCGGCGCGTCAATCCACTCACGTTCTTCCGGCGGCTGCGGTTGGGTGTAGTCGGAATCATCGAGAAGATCCGAAAGGCTGTAATGTGGACGGCGTTCCGGCTCAACGATCAAACGCCCGTTCTCGACCGAGACGCCGACACTGGCTCCGGCTTTGAGCCGCAGAAGTTCTAATACAACTGGCGGCACAGCCAGCATTACGGAACCACCGACCTTGCGCAGGTTTGTTTTGTGCATCGGGCACCTCGGTTATATTTTAATATAACTCAGTTGGAGTTTCTCTATGTTCCGGAACGTCCGCGAAGACATCCGCTCCATCCTCGACCGCGATCCTGCGGCTGGCTCGTGGCTGATGGTGGTGCTTTGCTATCCTGGCCTTCACGCTGTCTGGATGCACCGCCTTACTTCCCGGCTTTGGCGCGCCAAACTTCGCCTCATCGCGCGCGTTCTTTCGCAATGCGCGCGCTTCGCAACGGGAATCGAAATCCACCCTGCTGCGCAGATTGGCCGCCGCGTCTTTATCGACCATGGCGCTGGCGTCGTGATTGGAGAAACGGCGGTCGTTGGTGAGGATGTCACGCTTTATCAGGGAGCTACGCTCGGCGGAACCGGTCATGAGCGCGGCAAGCGTCACCCAACATTGCGCTCTGGCGTTTTCGTCGGCAGCAACGCGCAGGTTCTCGGCAATATCTGCGTCGGTGAAAATTCCCGAATTGGCGCCGGCTCGGTTGTTTTACGCGATGTGCCGCCGAACTCCACTGTGGTTGGCGTTCCGGCGCACATCGTGTATCAGAACGGCGAGCGCGTCCTGATCACCGATCCGAATCAGATCAAGGATCCGCTTTCGGGCGTCATCGTCGCTCTGGCTGAAGAGGTGAAGCGACTACGCCTGCGGGTGGACGTCCTCGACGGCCAGCTCGAACTCGCCACCCGCGACCTCGACGAAGTCCGCTCGTTCACCGTCGAAGAAGAAGAGCGCGATCAGTACCGCAACGAGCAATCCGGCTCCGGCCTGGTCAGCATGGGCGAAGGGATTTAGTTTTCGCGCCGAACGGAAGCCTACCCACCCCCCTCCCCCCTTGGCGGAGTTGGTGATTGATTCTGCTGGGGTTAGCCGCTATATACTCACTCGACAAGGGCTGGGTGATTGATTCCGAGTCACTTCCGAAGCGGCTGCGAGTGAATCAATGGAGGCCACGATTGATTGAATGGCGACCACGAAGAGGCTACGTGACTGGACCGGAGTCACTTCGCTCGAGACCTCGAATGAATCAATGGAGGTCGCCTTTGATGGGTTGGCGACCATGAATGAATCAATGGGGGCCGCGAATGATTCATTCGGGGATGCGAACGGGATCAGGGGTTGGCGGGATTTCCGCAGCAGAGGGCACAGAGGAGAGGGAACGGCGGTGAGCCAGGGCGGTTTTTCAAAGAGCGGCGGTGCGCGTCGGCCTGGGCCGGAGAAGGGAAGTTCACTTCGCCCCGAGCGGGGCAGACAGAACTTTCCCTCGTCTTCAAGGCTAGGAAATTTGCCTGGTGAGAGCAAGAGAAATCGAGGGGGCGGATGGTACGGAGGTACTGCGCAGCCGGCGGCCTGCGGCCCGGAGTGTTGGCGAGCCGAATGCCCGC
>Ga0335075_10019567_pt1 | contig 10007 bp, 6 predicted proteins | sample Lox_Sample_24_FD_206723 | JGI IMG/M metagenome (GOLD analysis project Ga0335075, IMG submission 206723) | Soil microbial communities from Loxahatchee National Wildlife Refuge, Florida, United States - Lox_Sample_2.4 | ecosystem: Environmental > Terrestrial > Soil > Wetlands | place: USA: Florida...
AGGTCCTGATCGTGATCGGGCATGTCGATCAGGATGTCGCATTCGTCAGCGGTGCCGAATGCCTGGCTGACGATGTCGCCGTCGTAGGAGCGCCAGTAGTAGCTGAGCCTGGCGCCCATCGACCTGGCGAGCACATCCAGGATCTTGTTTTCGTACCCCTCCTGGGCGCGATCGGAAAGCGGCATGTTGCCCGGATCGGCGCAGACGCGCAGGGTGCGGAAGTGCGCGCTCAGAGCGGCTTGCTTGGCGGCGTCGAGCTCGGCGCCATCGAGATCGTCGAAGTCCTTGCCGGTCCAGGGGCCCTGCAGGCCGGGCGAAGTGCCCGCGGAGTTGGTTGGGTTGGTATCGGCAAAGGCGGGCGGCGCGAGAAGGGCGGTGGTCAGCAGGACGGCCGCCGGCATCACGCAGCGGCTCAGTCGCTGCATAAAAGGCATCGCGTATCCTTGTCGGAGACGAGTCTGGAGCACCCCGCGCAGCCCACGCTGCCGCAGGGTGCTCCAAACCACTCTATCACATCCCTGAAGTAACTAGTCCTGCAGACGGAACGTGTACACCTCGCCGCCCTGCGGAACCTCGTTGAGGTGCGTTGCCTTGGCCATCGCCGTCGCGCCGATCGCCCCGTACTTGTCGTTGAGATCGAGACCCGCCGTGACCGGCAGGCCAATCCAGCCGCCTATGCCGGCCATGATCGACACGTACTGGTGGCCGCCGATCGCGTAGGTGATCGGATTGCCGATGATTCCCGAGCCGAGCTTCCGCGACCACAGAATGTGGCCGGTCTTGGAATCGACCGCGCGGAAGTCGCCGCCCAGGCTGCCGTAGAACACCACGCCGCCGGCGGTGTTCAGCGTTCCACCCCAGTTCGGGTACTTGTCCGGAAGGTTCCAGACCGTCTTCCCGGTCACGACGTTGAAGGCCTTGATCCGGCCCGAAACGCCCGGCACTTCCTCATACATGTAGACATTGGCGAAGACGTAGACCACGCCCTGCTGCAGGCTGGTCCGGGTCTGCGGCGTGTCCTGCATGCACCAGTTGTTGGTCGGTACGAAGAACACCTGCGGATCGCTCGGATCGACCGACGCCGGCTGCTGATCCTTGCCACCCATGGCCGAGGGGCAGGCCTGCGCCATCTGGTTGACCAGCAACGGCGAGTGCTCGTACACCTTCACCGGGCGGTCGGTCTTCATGTCGATCTTTTCAGCCCAGTTCACCGTCACGTACTTGTGCGCTTCCAGCAGAGTGCCGTTCGTCCGATCGAGAACGTAGACAAAGCCGTTACGATCGAAGTGAACCAGCGTCTTGCGCTCCCTGCCGTCTATCTTCATGTTGACCAGGATGGGCTCGTTGACACCGTCATAGTCCCATTGATCGAACGGCGTCATCTGGTATACCCACGCGACCTTGCCCGTATCCACATCGCGGGCAAAGATGCTCATGGAGTACTTGTTGTCCCACTTGCCGTCGTTGCACGCCTCCTGCGTGGGCGGATTCGCGCCGCAACGGTAGGCGGGGCTCCACAGTCCCGGGTTGCCCGAGCCGTAGTACACCAGCTTCAGCTGCGGGTCATAGCTGTACCAGGCCCAAGCCGCGCCGCCGCCGCGCTTCCATTCATCGCCCGGATACAGCATGCCGATATTGTGGCCGGCGGTGCCGTATTGGGGATTGGCCTTGTTGGTCATGCTGGTCAGGCCGATGTCCTCGTCGGTGCCGTTGTCCCAGTATTTCCAGACGAGCTTCCCGGTCGCGAGGTCATAGGCCTCGACACGTCCGCGCGCTCCGAACTCGTCGCCACCGAAGCCGACGATCACCTTGTCGTTGGCGATCAGCGGCGCGTTGGTCACGGTCTCACCGGCGTCCGGATAGGCATGCTTGACCTGCCAATCCACTGCCCCGGTCCTGGCGTCCAGCGCGATCAGGTATCCATCGAGCGTGTTGAAGAGAACTTTGCCGTCGGCATAGTTCAGACCACGATTGACGGTATCGCAGCAGGCGCGCGGCACCGCCGAAAGGTCGCGATCCGTCTTCTTCAGGTAGTTCCACACCTCGACCGGATGATCCGGGTCGGACAGGTCGAGCGCCTGTACGATGTTCGGCCACGCGCTGACGAAGAACATCATGGGCTTGCCGCCGACGTCGGTGACGATCGGTTGACCCTCGTGACCTCGCAACGCGCCGGTCGACTGCGACCAGATCATTTCGAGGTGCTTGACGTTGGCCGGAGTGATCTGCTTGAGAGCGCTGTGCCGATCGAGCCCGAAGTTCTGGCCCATCGACGGCCACAGGTTGGCGTTGGCGCTGTTGTGCAGCTCCTCGGCATCGGATCCCATTTGCGCAAATGCGGTTCCGCAGGCCAGGCCTGCCGCCAGCAGAATGGCGGCCGGCGTCAGTACCCTGCGCCAATTGGATAAAGTCATATGTCCCCCTTCTGTGAGAGTGCCACCCAGGCGAGTCTCATCGCCCTGGCGGTCAAGGAACGAAACAGATAGCTCATATCTCCTCCAAATTCTTGGTTCTTCGGAAATACGGCCGATTCCCACGCTCCATGTTTTCGGACGCATGTCGGGCACGGTCGCGTTGTCGGAGGCTATGAATACACCCGGGAATATCTCCCTGCAACGCGTGAATGCATCCGCCGCAGCGCCCGGCACAATGTGCCGTACGAGTGTGTCGACAATGGAACGCGGTTGTCTCTTGCACGAGGCCGGACATTACGCGTCTGTAAGGTAAGGAGCAGACGCGCGGAAACGGCTATCCCTAACACGCCGGGGTCGCATGAGGGCTTCGGTGCCAGCTTCAGCGTTACCGTAAGGGGGCCTATGGCTCGGCCTTGGCGCTCGCCTTCCCGAGCGTGCGCGCCCTCCCAAATGGCCCCGCCGCTCCCTCGGCCCTCAGGAACCGTGCTATGTTTACCAGGTTTTACCGGCCATCTCCGTGGAGCCTCCGACCGCCATGCCGCCCAGTCCCACCGCACCGAGCTCCGCGTCCCCCGCTGCTGCAGGGGCGCCCCTGATCTGGACGAATATCTTACTGTTTTCATTGACTTTTCTGGTTGCCGCGGTGGCGGTCCCCTGGTATGGCCTGACGCACCACCTGTCGCTGACCGCGTGGGTGCTCTTCGGCGTCTTCCTGATCGCCAATGAGATGTCCATTACCGCCGGATACCACCGGCTGTGGGCGCACCGCACCTACGAGGCGCATTGGAGCCTGCGCCTGCTCTTCGTGATCTTCGGCTCGATGGCACTGCAGAACAGCGCCTGGGCCTGGTGCAGCGGCCACCGCCGGCACCACCTGAACGTCGATGACGTCGACAAGGACCCCTATTCGGCGCTGCGCGGCTTCTGGTTTTCGCATATCGGCTGGATGGTGCGGCAGTACCCGAGCGGTACCGAGGATTTCAGCAACATCCCCGACCTGAGGCGCGACCGGATGCTTGTGTTTCAGCATCGGCACTACGTTCCGCTCGTGCTCGCCACCAACTTCGGCCTGCCGCTCCTGGGCGGCTGGCTGGCGGGCGATGTCTGGGGCTGCTTCTTCCTCGCCGGCGTGCTGCGCCTCGTGCTCAGCCACCACTTCACCTTCTTCATCAACTCGCTGGCGCACATGTGGGGCGAGCGGCCGTATACCGAAGAGAACACCGCGCGCGACAATCCGGTGCTCGCCGTGCTTACCTTCGGCGAGGGCTACCACAACTTCCATCACGAGTTCGCGCACGACTACCGTAACGGCGTCCGCTGGTGGCAGTGGGACCCGACGAAATGGCTGATCGCGGGCCTGCAGTGGGTCGGGCTGACGCGGCGCCTGAAGCGCACGCCGGTGTTCCAGATCCAGCGGGCACTGCTCTCCATGCAGTTCACCCGTGCCCAGAGAAAGCTCGCGAGTCTTCCGGCCGCGGCGCCGCCGTCACGGGTGACCGAGCTCACGCAGCGCGTGGCGCACGAGTACGAGACCTTCACCGCCGCCGTCGCGGAATGGGCCAAGGTCAAGGAACAATGGCTGGAGGAGAAGAAGCGCGCCGTCATCGAGCATTGGGACCACTCCGGCTTCCAGCAGCAGCTCAAGGAGCTGGAGCGGCGGCTGCGGTTGCAGCGGCGCAGGTTGCGGGTGTTGCAGGCGCAGCTGGCCTGATCGGCGAGGTCCCCCATGGGACGCATCTTCGAAGTCCGCAAACACACGATGTTTGCGCGCTGGAACCGCATGGCGAAGCAGTTCGCGCGCATCGCCAAGGACATCACCATGGCGGTGAAGTCCGGCGGCTCCGACCCGTCCTCGAATCCGACACTGCGGCGGGTGATCCAGAACGCGCGCGCAGTCAACATGCCGAAGGACAAGATCGAGGCGGCGATCAAGCGCGCCTCGGGACGCGATGCTGCCAACTACCAGGAAGTGCACTATGAGGCGTACGCACCCCACGGTGTGGCACTGTTCGTAGAGGCTGCGACCGACAATCCAACACGCACTGTCGCGTCCGTACGCAACATCGTCACGAAGCACGGCGGCAATCTCGCGACGTCGGGCAGCGTCGGCTTTCTCTTCAAGCACATGGGGGTCTTCCGCCTCGACCCGGCGGGCATCGACCAGGATGACCTCGAGCTCTACCTCATCGACCACGGACTGGAGGAGATGGGCGAGAGCAGCGGTGAGAAGGGCGAGCCGCAACTGGTCGTCCGCGGGGCCTTCGCCGATTTCGGCAAGCTGCAGCAGGCGTTGGAAGCGCGCGGCATCACCCCCCTGTCCGCGGAGAGCGAGTACGTCTGTACCGTGCCCACGGAGCTGCCCGAAGAGCAGGCTACGGAAGTCCTCGCCCTGATCGATAAGCTAGAGCAGGACGAGGACGTCCAGAAGGTCTTTCACACGCTTGTTTGAGCGCTGGATCCGGGCATCCTGCCCGGCCCAGCGCAGTTTCGAGCAAAAAGCGTGGTTTTTGCTCGAACCTCCGCCACCTGCGGCGGCGGGGCACATCCCTGTGGCTGTGTCAGAGGGCCTAAGGGTGGGGTTGTCCCGGCGGCAGTGGCGCGGGCCGGGGCGCCATCCCGGGCGCCGGTGCCGGCTTGGGCGGCTGAACGCTGAGCAGATCGACGTCGAATATCAGCATCGCGCCCGGCGGGATCGGCGCCCCCATCGGCGGGCTCAGATCGTAGGCGAGCTGGGGCGGGATGAAGAGCTTGTACTTGGCACCCGGCTTCATCAGCTGCAGCGCCTCGTTCCAGCCTGGAATCACCCGACCCACCTCGAAGGTGGCCGGCGTGTGGCGCGCGTATGAGCTGTCGAACTCCTTGCCATCGAGCAGCGTGCCGCGATAGTTGACAGTGACGGAGTCGCCCATCTTCGGCGCGGTGCCCTGCCCGGGCCTCAGTACCTCGTACTGGAGACCGTCTGTGGTGGTGAAGACACCCTTCTTCTTGCCGTTGCGGACCAGGAAGGCTTTCGCCGCGGCATGGTTTTTGTTGCCGACGGCGGCGCGCGCGCCGACGATCAGCGTGCGGATGTCCAGCTGATTCTGTTGGCCGAACGTGGCCTTGCCGCTGAGCCCATCGCGCAGGCCCTGCATCAGCCGCTGGGTGGAGATATCGTTGGCGCCGACGGCTGCCCGGCGAAGGCTTTCGCCCATCGAGAGCCCGAGGCTGTAGCTGCCCTGGGATTTGGTCTGCGCCGGACTTTGCGGCTTCGCTTGCGTGGGGGCGACGCTCATCCCCTGGGCAAAGGCGGGGCTGCTGCAGCCGAGCAGGGTGGCGGCAGCGACTGCGGCCGAGCGGATCGTGGTGCGTGCGACGGCGTGTTTCATCCGGGAATTGTATATTGCCGGGGCGCGGGCTGCGGCTCTTTTGGGAATCAGTCCTTGATCGTCATCCGCCAACTCTGCCGCAGCTTCATCGAGGGTACCGGCGTGCACCGGGTCCTCGACCGGGTCGATGCCGGCATCGACCCCGGTGAAGTGGTGGCGATCGTGGGCCGCAGCGGCTCCGGCAAATCGACCCTGCTGAACATCGTGAGCGGAATCGACCGCGCCGACAGCGGCGAGGTGGCGATCGGAGGCCGGGTCGTGACCGCGATGCAGGAACCGGAGCGCACGCTCTTTCGACGCGCTCATCTCGGGTTCGTGTACCAGTTCTTCAATCTCATACCCTCGCTCGACGTCGAGGAGAATGTGCGCCTCACCCTCGAGCTCAACGGGATCCGCGGTGCCACGGCCCGACGGCGCAGCGCCGCCGTTCTCGCCGAGGTCGGGCTCGGCGACAGACTCCACAGCGCCGTCGACCGCCTGTCCGGCGGCGAACAGCAGCGGGTGGCGATCGCGCGTGCGCTCGCGCACGAGCCGGCCGTGCTGCTCGCCGATGAGCCAACGGGGAATCTGGACGACGAGACTGCCGCGCAGGTGCTGCGGGTGCTGCTCGCGGCGAGCAGATCACGCGGCACGACACTCATCATCGTTACACACGACGCCTCGCTGGCGAACAGCGCGGACCGCATTCTGGAGCTGCACGAGGGCAAGCTGGCTGCCGCGCGCGCTCCCGCGCGCCGCACCGGCTTCAGCTGATGCCCGCGCCGGCACTTTGCTCGGCCCATCCTGGGCCTCGGCCCTTCGGGCGCGGCGCTTCGCGCCGTCCAAAATCGCTCCCGGCGATTTTGTGGGCCGCAAGCCTGCGCCATTTCCTGCGGCAGCCGGCGCAACTCGCGTTGGCGCTCGTGGCTCTCGCGGCCGGGGTGGCCACGATCGTGGCCGTCAACATCGCCACCGCCAGCTCACGCCGGGCGTTCGAGCTGTCGATGCAGGCGGTCAACGGTCCCGCCACTCAGGTGATCACGGGAGGTCCGCGGGGTCTCGACGAGAAGCTCTACGCGCAGCTATTCACTGACGTCCCTTTGAGCAGCGGCCCGCAGCCTGTTTATGCGCCTGAGGTAACAGGCTATATCACCGTCGCCGGCCGCGTGATGCAGCTCGTCGGTGTCGACCCGTTTGCCAGCGCCGCCATGGGCGGACCCAACGAGGATATGAGCGCGGGTGCCGTTGGCGGCACCACGTTCACCGGGCTTCGACACTGGTTCCTCGAGCCCGGCGCGGTCGTTCTGGCTGCCGGCACCGCGCGCCAGTTGGGACTGCAAGTGGGCGAGCCGCTGACCGTCGACATCGGCGGCGTGTCGCGTCGGGCAACGCTCATCGGTCTGTTGCGCGGTGACCGGCCCGGCGATGCCACCCTGATGCTCACCGACATCGCGCAGGCCCAGGAATGGTTGAGCATGGCAGGCCGCCTCAGCCGGATCGATGTCAGGATGCCGCGCGGGCCCGCGGCCGGCGCAGCGCTCGCCGCGCTGCGGCGCGAGCTGCCACCGGGAGCGCAGCTCGAGCAGGCTGCCGGCCAGGTGCGCGAGACGCTCGACATGACCAGCGCCTTCTCCACCAATCTCACGGCCATGAGCCTGCTGGCGCTGCTCGTCAGCGCCCTGCTGATCTATGGCGCTGTCAGTTTCACCGTGATCCAGCGCAGACGCAACATCGCGGTGCTGCGGGCGATCGGCGCGACCCGCCGGGAGATCCTCACCATCGTCCTCAGCGAAGCGGCGGCGCTCGGCGCGGCGGGAGCGGGACTCGGCATCCTGCTCGGGCTCGCGGTCGGCCACGGGCTCGTCCGCCTGGTGTCGCAGACGGTCAACGATCTCTACTACGTGGTCGCGGTCCGTCAGGTTGCCATCCCCGCCTGGACCCTCTTCGAGGCGCTCGGCGCCGGCCTGGGCACGGCGCTGATCGCGAGCCTGCTGCCGGCGCTCGAGGCGGCCGGCAGCATGCCGCAGCTCGGGCTCAGACGCTCCGTGCTCGAGGGCCGCGCGGCGCTCGTAGCCACGCGGCTGTCCTGGCTCGGCCTGGCATTCGGTCTTGCGGCGTGCGGCCTGATCGCCGGCTCCAGCCGCAGTGTATTCGCCGGTTTCGCGGCGCTCTTCATGCTCCTCCTGGGTGTCGCGGCGCTGACACCTTCGGTGCTGCGCGCCCTGGCGCGACTCGCTTCGAGGTCTCTCGCCGGCACCAGCGCCGTGGGACGCCTCGCCCTCGAGGATATCGCCGCCTCGCTCAGCCGCACCGGCATCGCCGTGGCGGCGTTGGGAATGGCGATCGCAGCGATGATCGGCGTGTCGATCATGGTGGAGAGCTTCAGGGTATCTCTGCGCGACTGGCTGACACAGACGATGCGCGCCGATATCTACGTCGCAGCGCCGGGTCCGGGCGCTGGCAGCCCCGAGCGGCGAATCGATCCCGCCGTGCTCCACGCGCTGGTCGCGACACCAGGTGTTGCCGACCACAGTGCGAGTCGCTCCGTCGTCGTGCGCTCATCACTCGGCGACATCGCTCTCGATGCCCTGCGTCTCGCACCCGGCAGTTACGCGGGCATCGATTTGACCGCGGGAGATCCGCGAACGGTGTGGGGCGCTTACGATCGCGGCGCCCTGCTCCTTTCCGACTCGCTCGCGTGGCGCCTGCACCTGCGGCCGGGCGATCGCCTGTCACTGACCACTGCCTCGGGACCACGCGAATTCCCGATCGCGGGGATCTATTACGAGTACGGGAGCGGGCTCGGCAGCGCGATGATGAGCATCGATGTCTATCGCCGGCTGTGGCATGACGACGACATCACGGCACTCGGGTTGTATCTCGCGCCCGGCGTCGCTGCGGCGACGGAGATGCCGCGCCTCCAGGCTGCCGCCGGCGGACGGCAGGCGCTGCTGATTCGATCCAACGCCGATATCCGGTCCATGTCGCTCGCCATCTTCGACCGGACATTCATCATCACGCGGGTGCTCTACTGGCTGGCGGCCGCAATCGCGGCGGTCGGCCTGGTGAGCGCGCTCCTGGCGTGGGAGCTCGACAGGAAACGCGAGCTCTCCGTGCTGCGCGCGCTCGGGTTGACTCCGCGGGGCGCGGCAACGCTCGTCGTGGCGCAGACAGCATTCATGGGAGGGGCGGCGCTGCTCGCGGCAATCCCCGCAGGCCTCATCATCGCGGTGGTGCTCACCAAGGTAGTCGACAGGCGGGCATTCGGCTGGCACATCGAGATGCATCTTCGCGGCGCGCAGTTCCTCAACGCGCTCGCGCTGGCGCTCGCCGCGGCGCTCCTCGCGGGACTGTATCCGGCCTGGCGAGCGGCTGTCGGAGGGGTGGCGGCGGAAATGCGGGAGGAGTGAGGATGCGCGCGGCTCTTGCGACCATGGCAGCGATAGCGGCTTTCGCGCAGGCACTCGCGCCCCAACCGCTCGAGTTTCCCCGCGACCAGGGGCCGCATCCGGATTATCGCCAGGAGTGGTGGTACCTGACCGGCAACCTGGACGCTGTTGATGGCGAGCGTTTCGGGTTCGAGGTGACGATCTTTCGTTTCGCGCTGGCGCCCGCCGGTGCGGGTGGCGAAACTTCTGCATGGCGCACGCGCCAGATCTATCTGGGACACTTCGCCGTCACCGATGTCGCACGGAGGAGATTCCGCTTTGCCGTGAAGCGGGCGCGCGGGGCGCTGGGGCTCGCGGGCGCGCAGGCGAATCCGCTCCGGGTCTGGGTCGGCAATTGGCAGATCGGCGACAACCTCGTGCAGGCGGACGGTCAGGGCTACACCCTCTCGCTCAACGCGCGGCCACTGATGGCCGCCGTGCTCAACGGCGAGCGCGGGTTGAGTCGCAAGTCGGGCGAGCCGGGGAACGCGACCTACTACTATTCCATTCCGCGCGTTGCCGTGCAGGGGACGCTCGTGGCCGATGGTCGGCCGCTGCAGGTGCACGGCCTGGCGTGGCTCGACCGGGAATGGGGCAGCGGCAGCCTCGGACCGCAGGAGATCGGCTGGAACTGGTTCGGGCTGCAGCTCGGCGATGGCTCGTGCCTCATGTTCTATTTCCTCCGCGACCGCGATGGCAGCGAGGATCCCTACAGCGCCGGCACGTGGGTCGACTCCGCGGGTCACGCGCGGCCGCTGTCCCGGAGCGACGTGCACATGACGGTGCTGGACCACTGGACGGACCCGGGCGGCGTCCGC
>Ga0335075_10019568_pt1 | contig 10007 bp, 9 predicted proteins | sample Lox_Sample_24_FD_206723 | JGI IMG/M metagenome (GOLD analysis project Ga0335075, IMG submission 206723) | Soil microbial communities from Loxahatchee National Wildlife Refuge, Florida, United States - Lox_Sample_2.4 | ecosystem: Environmental > Terrestrial > Soil > Wetlands | place: USA: Florida...
GAAATGCGGACGAAATCGGGACACTCGCTCTTTGTTTTCAGTGGCCTGCTTATCCCCTCCGTTCGTCGCGAAATGCGACGAACTTCGGGGGCAGGACACTAGGGGCGGTCGCTCCCGGCGGCGTCGCTGATCGCGCCCAGCAGCGTGAGAAACGCACGATTGAGGGGTGTGGGGATGCCACGGCGCTCGCCGGCGGCGACGATGGCGCCGGTCAGCGCCTCGATTTCCAGGGGCCGTCCGGCGAGACAATCGAAATACATCGAGGTGCCCGCTTCCGGCGGATAGGTGAGGAGCGTCGCGATGGTCTGCGCGGCTTCGTCCGCATTCATCCGGGCACCGTCGGCGCGGGCGACCGTCACCGCCTCATCGAGGACCGCGCGGCAGAGCGCCTGCATGTCCGCGCGCCGGAGCACCGCCTGGCGCTGTCGGGTGAGCGCGGTGAGCGGGTTGGCCACCGCGTTGATGAGCAGCTTCCGCCACATGAGCGTGGTGAAGTCGGGGCTGAGCAGGACCCGCAAGGGCGTGCCGGCGAGAAGTGCGGCGAAGCCTTGGCCCGCGGCGTCGTCCGGAACCGCGAGGTCGTGCTCGGCGACATGGCGGAGCCGGACGCGGTCCGCGGCGAGCCGCTCGCCGTTGTAATAGACGATGGCCGGCACGACGCGCGCGCCGGGGATGAACGGCGCGACGCGCGCCGCGTGGTCGATCCCGTTCTGCAGGACCGCGATCCGGGTCTCCGGCCGGCAGAGCCGGGCAAGCCAGGCGGCGGTCGAGGCGGTCTCATGCGCCTTGGTGCAGAGGAGCACCCAGTCGGCCGGCCGGGCCTCCATCGGATCGGTCAAACTGCGCACGGCGACCTCGACGGTCCCCTCCGGCCGCTCGAGGGTGAGGCGCGCGATCCGCCGCCGGGCGCAGACGACGACGTCATGCCGGTCGGCATGAAGCAGGCATCCCGCGGCGACGCCGCCGATGCTCCCGGGGCCGATGACGGCGACCGTTCCTCTCATCGGGTTCCGCCGCGCCGCAGGGAGGCTGCCCGATCCTCGGTCATCGCGATTTCCTCGTGAAGAGTGCGGCACCGCCGCGGGCGCGACATTGGGCCAGGTCCCGGCAGAGGGTATTGGCTGAAATTGCGGGCCCGGCGCGGAGGCGGACGCGGTGGCTGGGGGACTTGGATTCGAACCAAGGTTGCCCGGTCCAGAGCCGGGAGTTCTACCGCTAAACTATCCCCCAGCAGTCGCCGTGACGGCTCGATGAGCGCGCCGCGGGGCTGGCGGACCCTAGTTAATCGCCCGCGCGCGGGGCGGCAAGGCCGATCGGCCGGCGAAGAGCCCCGAAAAGCAGCGGGCTTTGGGCAAATCTCTCTTGCCGCTCAGACGGTTGGGAGAGAACTATAAAGCTTCCTTCTGGCACAGGCCCATGGCCGAGACCGTCGCCGCCGCCCGCCCGCCGCCCGCCATCGGCCGATCCGCCGGCCGGGCCTTCGCCGCCCTCGATCTCGGCACCAACAATTGCCGCCTGCTCGTCGGTGCGCCGTCCGGCGGCGGATTCACGGTGCTCGACCGCTTCAGCCGCATGGTCTGCCTCGGCGAGGACCTCGAACGGACCGGCGCACTCGGCGCCGCCGCCATGGACCGCGCGCTCGCCGCTCTCGCGGCCTGCGCCGCCCGGCTCGCACCGCGCCGGCTGGACGGGCTCGCGGCGGTCGCCACCGAAGCTTGCCGGCGGGCCGCCAACGGCGCCGAGTTCCTCGCCCGCGTCCACCGCGAGACCGGGCTCAGCTTCACCGTGATCTCGCCGCGCGAGGAGGCGGAGCTCGCGATCGAGAGCTGCGCGCCGCTGCTGGCGCGCCGCCCCGATGCGCCGCCGGCGCGCCGGGCGCTGCTCTTCGATATCGGCGGCGGCTCGACCGAGCTTGCCTGGCTCCGGCTCGACGGCGACGGAAGGCCGAGCCTGGTCGGCTGCGCGTCGCTGCCGGTGGGGGTGGTCACGCTCGCCGAGCGCTATGGCCCGGCGTGCTTCACCGCTTCGGGATTCACGGCGATGGTCCGCGATGTCGCTTCCCTCCTCGCTCCGTTCGACGCGGTCCACTGCATCGCGCGCGAGATCCGCGAAGCGCGGCCGGAGGCCGATGTGCGGCTGCTCGGCACCAGCGGCACCGCGACCACGCTGGCGGCCCTGGCGCTCGCCCTGCCGCGCTACGACCGCCGGCTGATCGACGGCGCCGTGCTGACGCGCGCGGCGGCGGCGCGGGCGCTCGCCATGCTCTGCGACCTCGGGCGGGGCGCGCTCGAGGACCATCACTGCATCGGGCGCGAGCGCATCTCCTATGTCCGCCCGGGGGCCGCGATCTTCGCCGCGCTGATGCAGACCTGGGCGGCGCCGACGATGATCGTCGCCGACCGGGGCCTGCGCGAGGGCATGCTGCTGCGGCTGATCCGCGCCGCGCGGTACCCCGCCCGGCAGGCCTCCGGCGCGCGCTGGGCATGAGCCGGAGGCCATGAGCCGCCGGCCTCCGGGGCGCGCCGCGCTGCCCTCACGGACCGAGCGCATCGCACTCGCCAAGACGGCGGGGCGTTCATCGTCTTCGCACCGTTGGCTCACGCGCCAGCTCAACGATCCCTACGTGCAGGCGGCGCAGGCCTCGGGCTTCCGCTCACGCTCGGCTTACAAGCTGCTGGAGCTGAACCAGCGCTTCCGCTTCCTGCGCAAGGGCGCCCGCGTGCTCGATCTCGGCGCCGCGCCGGGAGGATGGATGCAGGCGGCCCTCGCCGCCGGGGTGGATGTGGTCGTCGGGATCGACCTCCTGCCGATCGCCCCCCTCGCCGGCGCGCAAACGCTCGTCGGCGATGCGACGGCGCCGGGAATCGCCGGGCGGCTCTGCGAACTGCTCGGCGGACCGGCGGATCTCGTCCTCTCCGATATGGCACCGGCCACGACCGGCCATGCCGGCACCGACCACGCGCGGGTGATGGTGCTGGCCGACGAGGCCTTCGCCCTCGCGGTCCGGCTGCTCGCGCCCGGCGGAACCTTCATCGTCAAGCTCTTCCAGGGCGGGGCGGAGGCCTCATTGCTGGTTCCGCTCAAGCGGCGCTTCGGTGCCGTCCGACACGCCAAGCCGCCGGCGAGCCGGGCCGAGTCGCGGGAGCTCTACCTGGTCGCGACCGGCTTCCGCCCCGAGGCAGAGGGCCAATAACCCGAGTGGCTTGCGGCGCGGACCGGACGCCACGGTTGCGCCGCCGCACGAGGCCGACTATGTGGAGCCGCCAAGGTTGCGGATGAAAGGTCCGGCCATGGCCCCCGACATCACCCCGATGCCCGCCGAAGCGGAGACCTCCGCCCGCCTCGAGGAGGCGCTCGCCTTCGACGACGTTCTGGTGGTTCCGAACTTCTCGCACGTGCTCCCCGGCGCGACCGATACGACCACCCGGCTCACCCGCGCGATCCCGCTCAACATCCCGATCATCGCGGCGGCGATGGACACCGTGACCGAAGCGCCGATGGCGATTGCCATGGCCCAGCAGGGCGGGATCGGGGTGGTCCATAAGAACCTCACCATCGCCGAGCAGGCCGCGGCTGTGCGTCAGGTAAAGAAGTTCGAGTCGGGGATGGTGGTGAACCCGGTGACCATCCACCCGGACCAGACGCTGGCCGACGCGCGGGCCCTGATGAACACGTACCGCATCAGCGGCATCCCGGTGGTGGAACGGGAAACGGGGCGGCTGGTCGGAATTCTCACCAACCGCGACGTCCGGTTCGCGACCGATCCGAGCCTCCGGGTCGACGAGCTGATGACGCGCGAGAACCTCATCACCGTGACCGCGGACGTCTCGCCCGATCGCGCCCGGCAGCTTCTGCACAAGCATCGCATCGAGAAGCTTCTCGTGGTGGACGAGGCCTATCGCTGCGTCGGCCTCATCACCGTGAAAGACATGGATAAGGCGGAGAAGCATCCGCTCGCCAACAAGGACGCGCTCGGGCGGCTGCGCGTCGCCGCCGCCACCGGAGTGGGCGAGGCCGGCGAGGACCGCGCGCGCGCGCTCGTCGCGGCCGAGGTGGATGTCATCGTGGTCGATACCGCGCACGGCCACTCGGCGGCAGTGCTGACGGCCATCGACCGCATCAAGCGGCTCTCCAACTCGGTGCAGGTCATGGCCGGCAATGTCGCGACGCCCGAGGGCGCGCGCGCGCTGATCGCCGCCGGCGCGGACGCCGTGAAGATCGGCATCGGACCGGGAAGCATCTGCACCACGCGCGTTATCGCCGGCGTCGGCATGCCGCAATTCACCGCGGTGCTGGAAACGGCGGCGCTCTGCCGCGAGCATGGCGTGCCGGCGATCGCCGACGGGGGGGTGCGAACGTCGGGGGACATCGTCAAGGCGATCGCCGCCGGCGCCGATTGCGTGATGATCGGAAGCCTGCTTGCCGGCACCGACGAAGCCCCGGGGGAAGTCTTTCTCTATCAGGGACGCAGCTACAAATCCTACCGCGGCATGGGAAGCCTCTCCGCGATGGCCCGCGGCTCGGCGGACCGCTACTTCCAGCAGGAGATCAACGACCAGCTCAAGCTCGTCCCGGAGGGCATCGAAGGCCGTGTCGGCTACAAAGGCCCGGTGTCCGTGGTGGTCCATCAGCTCGTCGGGGGGCTGCGCGCCGGCATGGGCTATACCGGGTCCGCCTCGATCTCCGAACTCCAACGCAAGGCGCGCTTCCGCCGGGTCACCGGCGCGGGCCTGCGCGAAAGCCACGTCCACGACGTCTCCATCACCCGCGAAGCCCCGAACTATCGCCAGGACTAAGCGGGGCCAGGGGGCTTTGCCCCCTGGACCCCCAGCCGGGGCTCTGCCCCTGCGCCCCGGCAAAGGCGGAGCCTTTGCAATCCATGACTTGAAAGGGTTCGGGGTCCGGGGCCTCCGATGCTTGGACCCTGGGGCCCCGGCCGGAGCCCCTCGCCCATGACGCCGGCGGCACGGGTCGAGGCGGCGGTAGCGCTGCTGGGCGAGATTTTGGCTCAGCCGAGGGCGCCGGCCGATGCCTTGGCGAGCGCATTCTTCCGCGGGCGTCGGTATATCGGCTCGTCGGATCGGCGGGCGGTCTCCGAACTTGTCTGGCAGGTGTTGCGCAGTCGGCGCCGGCTTGGCTGGTGGCTCGCGCCGGCGGGGGAGACGGCCAGGCTGCTTGTTGCGGCATCTCTTGTGCTTTCAGGCAGTTCGATCGAGGAACTTTTCAGCGGCGCGCGGTTCGGGCCGACGCCGTTGGACCAGCGCGAGCGCGCGGCGTTGCGGCGGCTGAAGGGGCGGGAGCTCAGCGATCCAGTGATGCCGGACGCCGTGCGCTTCGAGGTGCCGGACTGGCTGCTGCCGCGGCTCGCGGCGCGGTTCGGGGCGGGGCTGGCTGAGGAGATGGCAGCGCTCGATCGGCCGGCGCCGCTCGATCTCAGGGTCAATCTGCTGCGTGGCACGCGGGAGGCGGCGCGGGCAGCGCTGGCCGGGGAGGGGATTGGGGCGGAGCCGACGGATTTTTCGCCGTGGGGGCTGAGGGTGGCCGGGCGCAGCCCGCTGGTCGGCGGGGCGGCGTTCCGCGGCGGGCTGGTGGAGATCCAGGACGAAGGCAGCCAGCTCGTCGCGCTGCTGGCGGGTGCGGCGCCGGGGATGCGGGTGGCCGATCTCTGTGCGGGGGCGGGCGGCAAGACGCTCGCGATGGCGATGGCGATGGAGAATCGCGGCCATCTCGTCGCCTGCGACGTTTCGCAGAGCCGGCTCGATGCCGCGGTGAAGCGGTTGCGCCGTGCCGGCGTGCACAACGCCGAGCGGCACCTGCTGGCGCCCGGGGACAAGTGGGCGAAGCGGCAGCGGGAGAAATTCGATGTCGTGCTGGTGGACGCGCCATGCACCGGCATCGGAACCTGGCGCCGGCATCCGGACGCCCGTGGGCGGCTCTCGGAGGCCGATCTGGAGGAATTGATCCTCCGGCAATCCTGCATCCTGGATATTGCCGCCGGGCTTGTTCGCAAGGGCGGCCGGCTGGTCTACGCTACCTGTTCCATGCTCGCGGAGGAGAACGAGGCGCAAGTGTCTGCCTTTCTTGCGCGCCATCCCGGCTTCGCTCCGGTGCCCCTCGGCGCCGTCTGGCCGGCGGCGGCCGGGCCGGTGCCGGGGGACGGGCCATTCCTCGTCCTCACGCCGCGCGCCCATGGCACCGACGGGTTCTTCGCCGCCGTGCTCGAGCGAGCGGCATGATCGGCATCCGTCGTGCTCGGCCGACCGATGCGCCGGCGATCGCCGCCGTGCATGTGGCGGCATGGCAGAGCACCTATCCCGGTATTTTGCCGGAGGCCTATCTCGCGCGGCTTTCGGCGATCCGCCAGGCGGCGCATTACGACCAGACGATCCGCGCGGACGGTGGGGTGTTCGTCGCCGCTGCCTGGGGCGCGGATCTGCCGCCGGGCAGTCCGGCGCGTGTCGTGGGCTTCACGACGGCCGGGCCGGCGCGTGCCTCGGGCATCGCCGAGGGCGAGATCGAGACGCTCTACGTGCTGGACGATTGGCGCGATCGCGGCCTCGGAAGGCGGCTGATGCGTGCTGCGGCCGGCTATCTGCAGGCGCATGGCTGCCGCTCGGTCTTTCTCTGGGTGCTGCGCGACAACCCGAGCCGGTGGTTCTACACTCATCTCGGCGGCCGCCCGGTGGCTGAATCCGTGGTCCGCGTTGCGGGCCGCCCGGTCGCCCAGACGGCGTTCCTCTGGGACCCGATCGACCGGCTGCTGCAGACCTCACCCCAGGTTGGGTGACCTGCGCTTTCCGATCTTGCCCCTGCGGTGGACCCGTGCTGCAACCGGCGCCAACCAGGGATCCTGACGTCGTGATGACCGAGTCCGCCCCCGAGCGCGTTCTGATCCTCGATTTCGGCAGTCAGTTCACGCAGTTGATCGCCCGGCGGGTTCGCGAGAGCGGCGTATATTGCGAGATCTGGCCGTTCAACGCCGATCCGGCACGGATCGCTGCGTTCGGCGCGCGAGCGATCATCCTTTCCGGCGGTCCGGCGAGTGTCCTCGAAGGAGACGCGCCGCGCGTGCCGGAGGTGGTGTTCGCGGCGGGCGTGCCCGTGCTCGGCATCTGCTACGGCGAGCAGGCGATGTGCGCCGCGCTCGGCGGCGAAGTGGAGGGTGGGCACGCCCGCGAGTTCGGCCGGGCGGAGCTCACGGTCACGGGCGAATGCGCGCTCTTTCGTGGGGTCTGGGAGCCCGGCACGCGGGCCGAGGTTTGGATGAGCCATGGGGACCGGGTCACCCGCCTGCCGCCCGGCTTCCGCGCGGTCGGCGTGAGCGAGGGCGCGCCCTTCGCCGTCATCGCCGACGAGGCGCGCCGCTATTACGGACTGATGTTCCATCCAGAAGTGGTGCACACGGCGAATGGGGCGGCGCTCTTGCGCAACTTTACCCATGACATCGCCGGCTGCCGCGGCAGCTGGACGATGGCAGGCTTCGCGGAGGCGGCGATCGCGCGGATCCGCGCCGAAGTGGGCAGTGGAAAGGTGGTGTGCGGCCTTTCGGGCGGGGTGGATTCGGCGGTGGCGGCGGCGCTGGTGCATCGCGCGATCGGCGGCAATCTCACCTGCATCTTCGTCGATCATGGGCTGCTGCGCGCCAGCGAGGCGGAGGAGGTTGTCGCGACCTTTGCCGGCCGCTTCAACATCCATCTCGTGCATCGGGACGCGAGCGCGCTCTTCCTTGCCGCGCTCGCCGGCGTCGTCGACCCCGAGGAGAAGCGCAAGACGATCGGCCGGCTCTTCGTCGAGGTGTTCGAGGAGGAGGCGCGGAAGCTCGGGGGTGCCGGGTTCCTTGCCCAGGGCACGCTCTATCCGGACGTGATCGAGAGCGTGAGCCCGGCGGGGGGGCCGAGCGTCACCATCAAGTCGCACCACAATGTGGGCGGGCTCCCCGAGCGGATGGGATTTAAGCTGGTCGAACCGCTGCGCGAACTCTTCAAGGACGAGGTGCGGGCGCTTGGGCGCGCGCTTGGGCTTCCCGAGGCGATCGTCGGCCGGCACCCGTTTCCCGGTCCGGGGCTCGCCATCCGGATCCCGGGCGCCGTGGATGGCGGGAAGCTGGCGCTGCTTCGGCGGGCGGATGCAATCTTCATCGAGGAGATCCGCGCTGCCAAACTTTACGATTCGATCTGGCAGGCTTTCGCGGTGCTGCTTCCGGTGCGCACGGTGGGCGTCATGGGAGACGGGCGGAGCTACGAGCACGCTTTGGCGCTCCGCGCCGTGACCTCGACCGACGGGATGACGGCGGACGCCTACCCCTTTCCGGCGGCCTTCCTCGCGCGCGTGGCGGGTCGCATCGTCAACGAAGTCCCGGGCATAAACCGCGTCACCTACGACGTTACCAGCAAGCCGCCCGGCACCATCGAGTGGGAGTGATCCGCTCGCGTCTGCCCCCCGTTCGCGTCTGTCCCCCGTTCGCGTCTGCCCAAGGAGAAAAATTTCGTGCAGCAGAAACCGCGTGGCCGCCAGTTCTTTGCCAATCCCGGGCCGACCAACATCCCGGATAGCGTGCTGCTGGCGACCGCGCACGCGAGCATGGATTTCCATGATCCCGCCTTCCTCGAGGTCTATGATGCCTGTGTCGCGGGGCTGAAGCGCGTGCTCGGCACGCGGCATGATCTGTTCCTTTACGCCGCGTCCGGCCACGGCGCGTGGGAAGCGACTCTGGTCAATCTCTGCTCGCCGGGTGATCGCCTGCTGATGCTGGAATCGGGCTATTTCTCGGAGGCCTGGAGCGGGCTTGCGCGCAAGCACGGGCTCGAGGTGGAGACCATTGCGGCCGACTGGCGGCGCGGCGCGGATCTCGCGGAGCTGCGCCGGACGCTCGCCGCGGATGCTGCGCACCGGTTCCATGCGGTCTGCGTCGTGCACAACGAGACGGCGACCGGGGTACGGTTTCCGATCGAGGCGGTACGCGGTGCGCTCGACGAAGCGGGCCATCCCGCGCTGCTGCTGGCCGATACGATTTCCTCGCTCGCCTCGATGGATTTCCGCATGGATGAGTGGGGCATCGATGGGGTGGTCGGCTGATGCTGCCGGCGGGTTTGAGCTTCACGGCGGCGAGCGAGAGAGCGATGGCCGCGCACCAGACGGCGCGCCTGCAGCGCTTCTATTTCGATTGGTCGGAGATGATCGCGCGCCGGCACAAGAGCTTCGTGGGCACCGTGCCGATCAGCTTCTTCTATGGAATGCGGGAATCGATCCGATTGCTCGAGGAGGAGGGGCTGCCGCAGGTCTTTGCCCGCCATCACCGTCTTGCGGAGGGCGTGCGGCGGGCGGTGCGCGCGTGGGGCGGCAATGCCGGTCCGCAGCTTTTCTGCACCGACCCGGCGCGGCATTCCGATTCCGTGACGGCCGTGCTGATGCCCGAGGGCTTCGATGCCGACGCGATCCGACGAACGGCGCTTTCGCGCTTCAACGTCTCGCTTGGCGGCGGGCTCGGGCCGCTCGGGGGCAAAGTGTTCCGCATCGGCCATCTCGGCGATCTGAACGAACCGATGGTCATTGGCGCGCTCGGAGCGGTGGAGATGAGCCTCAAGGTGAACCGCGTGCCGCACAGCGCGGGCGGGGTCGACGCGGCGATGAACTGGTTCGCGGAGGCAGCGTGATGGCACCGAAATTTCTCACCGAGCCCGTCCCCGAGCGTGGGGTGCCGCTGGGGGTCGTTCCCGGCGTCTGGCGCGTGGTCGCCGACAATCCCGGCCCGATGACCTATCACGGCACAAATACGTACCTCATCGAGGACGAGGACGGCATGACCGTTCTCGATCCGGGCCCCGACGATCCGGCCCATGTCGAGGCAGTGCTCGCCGCGGCGGGAGGGCGCATCGCCCGGATTCTGCTCTCCCATGGCCATCGCGATCACACCGGCGCCGCGGCGCAGCTTCGCGCCGCCAGCGGCGCGCCGGTGTTCGGATGGAGCCCGAGCGTGAACGAGGACGTGGTGATCGACCAACCACTCG
>Ga0335075_10019569_pt1 | contig 10007 bp, 9 predicted proteins | sample Lox_Sample_24_FD_206723 | JGI IMG/M metagenome (GOLD analysis project Ga0335075, IMG submission 206723) | Soil microbial communities from Loxahatchee National Wildlife Refuge, Florida, United States - Lox_Sample_2.4 | ecosystem: Environmental > Terrestrial > Soil > Wetlands | place: USA: Florida...
TACGAGTTCCTGGACTCCCGCGATGAGTTCGAAATCGATACGCCTTACGGGCGGCCGAGTGATCCGGTCGCAGTCGGCGAGATCGGCGGCAAGCGAGTCGCGTTCCTGCCCCGCCATGGCCGCGATCACCGGTTCCCGCCGCACCGCATCCCGTATCGCGCGAACATGTGGGCGCTCCGCTCGGTCGGTGTCCGCCAGGTGGTCGCGCCCAGCGCCGTCGGCTCGCTGACCGTTTCTTACGGACCGGGGACCCTCGCCATACCCGACCAGCTGGTGGACCGGACCACGGGCCGGGCTCAGACCTTCTACGACGACGGCGCGGCGGTGCACGTGCCGTTCGCCGACCCGTACTGCCCGGTGGGCCGGGCGCTCGCGACCTCGGCCGCCGTGGACCTCGGCTGGGAGCCGGTGACGGCGGAAACGCTCGTGATCATCGAAGGCCCGCGGTTCTCCAGCCGGGCCGAGTCGCGCTGGTACTCGGCACAGGGCTGGACGCTTGTCGGCATGACCGCTCTGCCTGAGGCCGTTCTGGCCCGCGAGCTTGCGCTCTGCTACACCACTATCGCCCTGGTCACCGACACCGACGCGGGAATCGAGGAGGGTGAGGGCGTCACCCAGGCCGAGGTGTTCCGGGTGTTCGCCGAGAACATCGGCCGGCTGCGCGAGGTGCTCGTGAAGGTCATCGAAGATCTGCCCGAGGAACGCAGCTGCCCCTGCCCCCACGTGCTCGACGGCATCAAGCTGCCGATCCAGATCCCCTGACGCGCGCCGCCCGCTCACCCGCTGCCGCGGCCACTGCGGCCCGGAGCGGTTAGGCTTGGCTGCGCCAGCAGGTCGGCCGCGCTGGCCCGGTCGGCCCCGATAGCTCAGTGGATAGAGCAACTGCCTCCTAAGCAGTAGGTCGCGCGTTCGAGTCGCGCTCGGGGCGCCACACCGAAATCCCAGGTCAGGCCGCAGATGCGGTTCCGGACTGTGATCACCCTCCGGCAGCCTGTTCATCTCTGCAGGCTAGTGGCTTGCGGGGATCATGCCGACCTGGATGCGAGGCGTGCGCGAGCTCGCACAGCGACTAACGATGTGTAACGGCGGAGGTTACGAGCTCGGCAGACGCATCGGCAGGCTGGCAGCGATCCTGGCTGGGTTATGGCCGCTGAGTGCGTGTCCGGAACCCGGTTTCCGGACGGTCCCTAAGCAGGGTCGCCATGATCTGGGTACCTGGCCAGCTCATAGCGCTGGTAAAGCACCCAGATCATGAAACCGGCGGCCCGGGCCTGCCGGGGCAGCGGGCCTGCTGTGAGCCGACGCGGCGGGCGAGACGCAGACCCGGCACCGGAGGCTTAACCCCCGCAGTTAAGGACCTGTAGCGACCGTAGATGTCGCGCTGCCCGTCTTCATCGAAGTAGGAGTCGACCAGCCGCATTCCGACCTTTTCAAGCACACGCACCGATGCAGGGTTCGGGGGCCGGACGCTCGAATAGAAGTCAGCGCCGTTACGTTCGGCCCAATCGATCACGGCTGCTGCAGCCTCCGTCGCAAGCCCGCAGCCCCGGTGTTCCGGTACTATCCCGTAGCCCATGGTGGTTCCCTTGACCGGACGCACGAAGAATCCGCAAAACCCGGCGACCCCGCCTCCATCGCGCAAGACGATGGCCCAAGGGGTCAGGGCACGGTTCCCGGTCTGCGCGACGGCCGCCTCAACGAAGCCGGGCTCCATCATCGAGCGCAACGGAACGGCATCGTCCGCCCGCAGCAGCCGCAGCCGATCGGTGCACGCCATCCAATTGTCGGAGTCCCCTACCGACATGGAGCGCCCCAAGAACAAGGACACAGGCCGCCATGCGTCAGGTGCGACGGTCCAGGCATGCGTCAACCATACGGCCGACAGGCGTGCCCGCTGCGTGGGCGATCGGCTTGGCCGCGGCGCTTCAACTCGCCTGCGCTGATCTTGCTAAGGGCAGTGGCAGTGGCCCGCTGGGCCGACAACACACCCTCGATTGCGGTCGCGGAAAAGACCGGCTTCCGCACGATCGAGGCCTGCTCGATCCTCGTCGCCAGCCCTGATATCCAGTGGTCCGCCCGCTATGGCGGCTTTATCATCGACCGGTGATCTACCAGCATCCGCTGGCCTACATGCTTGGTCTCCAGGGCGTGGCGCTGATGCGGGCCTTCAACGGCGAGCACGACCGCGAGTTCACCGAAGCAAGGATCGCCGAGGTCCGCGCGATTCTGGACTGCGCCAGCGAGTTCGGCGAAGGCGCGACCACTCGCCCGATCACGGCGACGGAGGGCTACGACGCCTGGGCCGAGCGCTACGACGAACCGAACGACCTGATTGACCTTGAGGAACCGATCATCCGGCCCATCATCGACCGGTTGCCGATCGGACCGGCCCTGGACGCCGCCTGCGGCACCGGCCGCCACGCGGCCTATCTGGCTTCCAGGGGCCACTCGGTGATCGGCGTGGACGGCTCACCTCAGATGCTCGCCTTCGCCAAGGCCAAGCTGCCCGGCGCGGACTTCCGCCAGGGGGACCTGCGCGCGCTGCCGGTCGCGGACCACGCGGTCGATCTCGTCACCGTCTCGCTAGCGCTCTCTCACGTGCCGGACCTGGCACCGGTACTGGCGGAATTCGCCCGGGTGCTGCGGCCGGGCGGACACCTGGTGATCGCCGACTCGCGGATGGACTACCCGATGGTCCTGAAGCTCCCCGACGGCAGCTACGGCTATATGCCGCAGTACGTCAGGAACACCAGCGAGTACCTCACCGCCGCGCTGCCGCTCGGCTTCGAGGTGCGCCACTGCGAAGAGTTGCGCGTCCCGCGCCGGAATCCGGCCGACGCGCCGCCGGCCGAGCGGGTGCTACCCGATCACCCGTCGGACTTCTGGACGCTCCGCGCCTGGTACCCGGCCGCGGCGTACGCTGCCTACAGCGGCAACCCAATGCTGATCTTCTGGGACTTCGAGCTGCGCTAGCCCGGGGGGACCGGGCGCCCAGGCCACGACAGAAGGCATAAGCCGAAGAGCCGCGCAGGTTACGCGCGGCCCTTCGACCGGCGGCCGGTTCCGCCGGATGGCTCAGCTACCCGGTGCACCGCGGGCTGGCATACACAAGGCCCGGCATTTTGACAGTCTGCCGCGCGGCGGTGGGTGAGAGCTGGACGAAGGTGGAGGCGAATTGCACGCCAGCGCCGCCGGGCAGGGCCGAGGGGTGGATCAGCATGACGGCGACCAGCTGCGGGTGTGGCGTGGTGGCCTGAGATCCTTGACGTCGCGGCCGGGCCACTTCAAAGGTGAACGAGATGACCCTGTGGACCAGGGCTGGGGCCGCAGGGTATCGCCGGCACGACGGGTTTTCCTGGCCGATGGACGTGACGCTGGCGGGGACGCCATCTGCGCGGAGCGTGCTTTGCAGCCCTGCCGGATCGCGCAGCTCGCCGACGGTGACAGGGATGGTGACACGGACAGTACCGTCGGCCTGCCTGACTACCGTCCAGGCCGCTAGCTGGGCGGGGGGCTGATGGCCAGTGTGGTGGCTGCCGGGCAGGAGCGTGGTCACGGCGAGTGCCGCCGCGGCGACTACGGCCAGCGCTCCGGCCAGGGCGGGAATCCGCCGCCGAGCACGCACCGCGCGGCCACGGCTCACAATCTGTTCCACGGGGGTGGTCGTGTGAACTCCGGTGAAGGATTCTCTTACCACCGTGATCAGTTCGTTGTCGTTCATGATGGGGTCTCCTGGTGTTGTTCGGGCATGAGGTCGGCGCGCAGCGACGCGATGGCATGGGCCAGATGAGCCTTGACCGTGCTGGGCGCAATGCCGAGCACCTCCGCAGTGCGGCCGGTGCCCAGGTCCAGGAACAGGCGCAGGGCCACGACCTGCCGCTGCCGGGTCGGGAGCCGCATCAGGGCCGCCATGATCCAGGGATCAACCGGGCTGTCGGCGGTGAACTCGGCCGCAGCCGGGTCCGCAACCAGGCCCGGGTTGGGCACCGATACTTCCCGGCGGCGGCGCCGCCACCAGGAGACGTTCGCGTTCAGCGCGGTGCGGACCACCCACGCTGTCGGCGCCGGATGCCTGCTGACGGTGCGCCACGATGCAAACGCCCGGGTGAAGGCTTCGTCAACAAGATCTCGGGCCGTGTCCTGGTCACCGACGCTGACCAGGACAGCGCGGAGGCAGTCGTCCACGGATCTGCGGTAGAAGTCCGCGAAGTCCAGTCGTTGCGTTCCCACACCTAAATAACGCACAACCCCCGGCTGGGGACTAGCTCGCTCGTGCCTGGCTGCGTGACCGGCAGCATGGCCACAGGGCTGGGCGCGACGGCGGCGAGCTGGTCGTACAGCCGGCAGGCCAGGCTCGGACGATCGTCGGCGCTTCGTCGTGATCGAATCCGTGGAGCGTGGTCATGGGCGAAACCGGCGGCCTTGACGCATGTCGATATCGGAATATCGTAGCCTCGTGGCCAGGTCTTCCACGACGTCGGATGTCTTCAACGCGATTGGCGATGCGCACCGTCGCCAGGTCCTGGACGCGCTGATCGAAGGCGAGAAGGCGGTCGGGGAGATCGTGATCGGCCTCTCGATGTCCCAGCCTCAGGTTTCAAAGCACCTGCGGGTGCTCAGTGAGGTGGGACTCGTCAGGTGCCGGGCGGACGGGCGTCGTCGGCTGTACCGCCTGGAACCCGAGCGCCTTCGGCCGTTGCAGGAGTGGCTGGCCAAGTACGAGCAGGCGTGGAATGAGCGGATGGACCGGCTGGATGACTACCTCAAAGAGCTGCAGCAAGGAGAGCGCCAGTGACACCTAAGCGGCATGGGCCGGCGCACGTCGAGTTCCCGAGTGCTGCACGAAGCTGACGGGGTGACGAAGCTGACGCATCGGGGCAATCCAGCAGGTCTACGGCCCAGAGTGATGCAGCGCGCCGTTGAGGCAGCCGGCTGACCGGTTTGCGTGGCCCCGCACCGTGGTGATCTGATCGGCGGATGGGGTCCCCGGAGGCACGCCGGGCCGTCGACGCGGTCTGGCGGCTGGAGTCCGCCAGGATCATCGCCGGCCTGGCCCGCATCGTGCGCGATGTCGGCCTGGCCGAGGACCTGGCGCAGGAAGCTCTGGTCGCGGCGCTACGGCAATGGCCTGAGTCAGGCATCCCGCCCAATCCGGGTGCCTGGCTCATGGCCACCGCAAAGCATCGGGCCGTCGACCGGCTGCGCCGCGACGAGCGCCTGCAGCGCGACTTCCTGGCCAAGCTCGGCCGCCAGGAGGAATCGCGCGCCGAATTCCTCCGGGCCGCCTCGCTCACCCGAAACGCCGCCGAACGCGCCGTGCTCCTCAAACGCGCCGCAGCATGCCTGTCACGCTAAGTGTCCACGCGGATCTCTGCGCGGCCCGCGCAGTCCGCACCTCGCTCGAGGGCCATGCCGACCTGCTCCTCGCCCATCAGCCAGCGAAGCGTGTTCTCGAGCCTGGTCTGCTGGATGAACAGGTCGTGCTCGGGATAGCCGCCGAGGGCGTGCTGCGGGGTCTTGAAGTAGAACGACAGCCACTCCTGCACGCCCTTGAGCCCCGCTCGCTGGGCCAGGTCCGTGAACAGCACCAGGTCAAGTACCAGAGGCGCCGCCAAGATCGAGTCACGGCACAGGAAGTCGACCTTGATCTGCATCGGATAGCCGAGCCAGCCGACGATGTCGATGTTGTCCCAGCCCTCCTTGCTGTCACCGCGGGGCGGGTAGTAGCTGATTCGCACCCTGTGGTGGACGTCGCCGTAGAGCTGGGGATAGAGGCCCGGCTGCAGGATGTGCTCGAGCACGCCGAGCTTGCTCTCCTCCTTGGTGCGGAAGCTGGCGGGGTCGTCCAGCACCTCGCCGTCGCGGTTGCCGAGGATGTTGGTCGAGTACCAGCCCTGGAGCCCCAGCATGCGGGCCTTCAGCATCGGCGCCAGCACGGTCTTCACAAGGGTCTGCCCTGACTTGAAGTCCTTGCCACCGATGGGCACGCCGGCCGCGTGGGCGAGCTGCACCATCGCCGGCACGTCGATGGTGAGATTAGGCGCCCCGTTGATGAAGGGCACGCCCTCCTTGAGCGCCGCGTACGCGTACAGCATCGAGGGCGTTACGCTCTCGTCGTTCGCGTCCATCGCGGCTTCGAGCGCGTCAAGGTCCTGGTGGGCCGGGCCGGGCTCGAGAAAGATCTCGGTGGATGCGCAGCAGATCACAACCATCCGGTCGCACGAGTGCGCCGCCTTGAAATCGCGGATGTCCTTGCGGACGGCCTCGGCAAGGTCTCGCTTGCTCGCTCCGGACTTGACGTTGGGGCCATCGAGCCGCCGCACGTAGTTCTGGTCGAAAACGGCCGGCATGGGCTCGATCTCCTTCAGTTTGGCCGCGATCGGCTCGATATGGGCGAGCCGGTCGAGCACGCCGCATCTCAGCGCGGCTTCGTAGGCCGTGTCCGCGATCGGATCCCACGCACCGAAGACCAGCTGGTCCACGCCGGCCAGAGGCACGAAGTCGCGAATGAGCGGGACCCGGTCCTCAGTCCAGTTTCCGAGGCGGATCGCGCCCATCTGAGTGAGCGAACCGATGGGTTCAGCGAGGCCGCGCCTGATCAGCTCGACGCCGGCGACGACGGTCGACGCCACGGCGCCGAGCCCAACCGTAAGGACGCCCAGCCTGCCGGCGGCAGGCTCGATGTGGTGCTGGGGGGATGTCTCCACGAGATCTCTAGCCTCCAGGATGAAGCCGCGCTGACGCGCACGTCATGTCGGGCCGTATCGGCTCGATGTATCGGTTCGATACATCGCAAAGATATACCTTGTCGTGTCATGGCACAAGCCGGCTCAAACTCTTCGCCGCGCTCGACCGGGGACAGGCGGGGGATGGGCTCCGCGGCCGCGTTACCAGCTTCATGAAGCGGAGGCGTCGCTCACTGTGACGACTTCCACACTCAGATCGATAGACGCCCTGCTCAGGTGGGGCCTACGTTAGCCGGTGTGACATGGGGGGATATCGTTCCTAATCTCCTGTTCGGGCTTCGCCAGGGCCTGCAGGCTGGCCTGGTGGTCAGCATGCTGCTGGCCGCCGTGCGCCGGGCAGCGTCGGCGCGGGCCGGCGACGGGCAGAGTCACGACGGCCAGGCCAGGAAGATGTCGGCGCCGATCTGGCTCGGCGTGCTGGGCGCACTAACGCTGTCCGGCGCTTCCGCCGCTGTCCTCGTCTCTTCAGCCGGCGTCGTGTCCAGCCGGGCAGAGGATGCGGTCGGCGGGCTGCTCAGCGTGTTCGCGGTGGGCCTGGTCACCGCGATGATCTTCTGGATGCGCGGCATCGCGGCCGGCCTGAAAGCCCGGCACCGCGGCGACATGGCCCGCCTGGCGCCGGTCGGCGCGGGGGCGCTGACGATGACCGCGTTCCTGGCGGTCGGCCGCGAGGGCCTGCAGACGGCGCTGCCGCTGTGGACAGCCGCGCGCGCGCCGGGCCATACCTCCTGGCCGCTCGCGGGCACCGCCGCCGGGCTGGCGGCCGCCGTGGTGCTCTGCTGGCTGCTGTACCGCGTGGCGACCAGGCTGAACGCGGGGGTGTTCTTCAGCCGGGCCGCGCTCGCCCTGATCGTGATCGCCGCCGGAGTGCTCGCGGACGGGCTCGGCGACCTGCAGGACGCGGGCTTGCTGCCGGGGCAGCGGTGGATAGCGTTTGATCTCGCCGCGCGGGCCCACCCAGGGTCCTGGTGGGTCTCGCTGATCACCGGGGTCACTGGCCTGTCGCCGAGGATGACCGTGCTCCAGGTCGTTGCCTGGATCGCCGGCGCCGGCGTGCTCGGCTACGCGTTCGCGAAGGCCAGCGGTCCCGCCGCAGCACGGCACACTGCCACCGCGGGCTGGTGGCAGCGGCTGGCCGGACGGCGGCCCTGGGCGGTAGCCGGGGTGCTCGTCGTCACGCCGGCTCTCGCCGCCGGCGCAACGATCGCCGCGCTCCCGGCTGCGAGTTCTGCTTCCACTGCCGCGGTGGCCGTGACCGTGACCCGGAGCGGATGCGCGCAGGGCTGGACCTCCGCCACGGCCGGCAACCGGACGTTCACGGTCGACAACCAATCCGGGCTGCCGGGGGAGATCAACCTCGACGACGCGTCCGGCGACATCGTGGCCGAGATCGAGACCATCGGCCCGGGGACAACCGCACAGCTGAGCGCCACGCTCTACGGCGGCACCTACGTCTTCAAGTGCTTCATGGGCAGCCTGCCGGCAACGGTCTCCCAGCCGGTCCAGGTGAGCGCTGCCGGGCATGCGGCTGCCGCCAGCCCGGTTCGCGGCAGCGCGGTCGCCATCAAGCCGGTGACCGTCAGCGAACTGGCGGGCCCTGACAAGGAGTACCAGGCCTACGCGGCACAACAGCTGGCGGACCTGGCGCAAGCGGTCACCCGGATCCAGGCTGACCTGCGCCGTGGCGACATCGGCGCGGCGAAGGAAGACTGGCTCACCGCGCAGCTGGACTGGGAGCGCGTCGGCGCTTCCTACGACAGCTTCGGCATCCTTGGCCTGGCGGTCGACGGCCTGCCGGACGGCCTCCCCGACGGAGTCAACGACAAGAACTTCACCGGGCTGCACCGGCTGGAATACGGCCTGTGGCACAACCAGAGCGCGGCCGCCCTGCTGCCGGTCGTCGCGAGGCTGGCCGGCAGCGTCGCGCTGGTGCAGCAGCACCTGGCTTCCGACGCCCTGGCCGGCGACCCTGCGAACCTGCCGGTCCGTACGCACGAAATCCTCGAGGACGCGCTGCGAGACCACCTGTCCGGGATCGATGACCAGGGCGGCGGCGCGGCATTCGCGGAGACCTACGCCGACGTGCAGGTCACCAGGGCTGTGCTTGGCTACCTGGCACCGCTGATCAACGCCCGGCAGCCCGGCCTGCCTGACATAGCCGGCGGCCAGCTGGACATCCTGAACGCAGCGCTGCTCGCGACCCGGGTGCACGGCCACTGGGAGTCGCTCGGCACAGCCTCGCTTGCGGCGCGCGAGCAGGTGGATGCGGCGATCGATGCGGTGCTCGAGACGCTCGACGCTGTTCCGGATCTCCTTGAAGTTCCCCCGGCCCACTGAGGCCCAGACGACACCGCTCGACGACCCCGCCTAAGGAGCGACCCGCGTGAACGTCGACCGACGCAACTTTCTCAAGGGCACGCTATCGGGCGCGGCCGGGACCGCGCTGACTGGCGGCGTGCTGGCCGGCGGTGCGCGCGCGGACGGCGGCCAGACGAAGGACAGCGGCTCGCCCACTGCAGCGGCGTACCCGTTCCACGGCGTCCACCAGGCCGGGGTGCTCACGCCGGGACCACGGGACAAGCAGCCGTTCGCGTGCATCGCCGCCTTCGACTGCACCGCTGCCAACAAGCCCGACCTCGCGCTGCTCATGTACGAACTGACCAACCGTGCCTGGTTCCTCGCCACCGGCGGTACCCCGCCCGACCTGGGGGTCGGGCAGCCGCCCTCCGACAGCGACGTCCTCGGGCCCGTGGTGCCGGCCGACGGGCTGACCATCACGGTGTCGGTGGGATCGAGCCTTTTTGATGAACGTTACGGCCTGGCGAACCGCAGGCCGCTCAAGCTGACCGCGATGCAGCCGTTCCCCAACGACTTCCTCGAGCCCGCCTGGCTGCATGGTGACCTGCTGCTCCAGCTGTGCGCCAACCACCCCGACACGGTCCACCACGCCATCCGCGACATCACCAAGCACACCAGCGGGGGCATGCAGTTGCGCTGGAAGCTCGAGGGCTACGCCTCCCCGCCACGGCCGTCGGGGACCCCGCGGAACCTGCTGGGGTTCAAGGACGGGACCGCCAACCCGACCGGAACGCTGGCCAGCAGCCTGGTCTGGGTCGACGATCCCGCCGAGCCCGGCTGGGCGCAGGGCGGCTCCTACCAGGTCGTACGGCTGATCCGGATGCTCGTCGAGTTCTGGGACCGCGTGTCCATCAACGAGCAGCAGAACATGTTCGGCCGCCGCCGCGACAGCGGGGCGCCGCT
>Ga0335075_10019570_pt1 | contig 10006 bp, 8 predicted proteins | sample Lox_Sample_24_FD_206723 | JGI IMG/M metagenome (GOLD analysis project Ga0335075, IMG submission 206723) | Soil microbial communities from Loxahatchee National Wildlife Refuge, Florida, United States - Lox_Sample_2.4 | ecosystem: Environmental > Terrestrial > Soil > Wetlands | place: USA: Florida...
TCGGCGCCCATTCGGCACGTGGACGTGCAACCAGAGGCGGCAGGGACTACACCACCACCGGATCGCCCGATCGCGGACCCGAAACCGCAGTTCAATCTCGCCCCGCGCCGCCAGTTCGATCAGGCCGCAGTTGGCGTAGGCGGCATGGATCAAATCGACGTCGGCAAAGCTGTCGACCTGGCAACCGTGGGAATTCACGTCACGACTTCCCGGATGGCGAGCCATCGTCTCAACGATCTGCCCGAATCGGCAGCGCAAACGCACGCGCTAGTCGACGGCGGGAGCCGGCGGGCCGGAATTGGCCTGATCGTTGGTCGCCCGGTCGATCTCTTCGGCCGCCCGGATTTGGATCCGCTGGATCTTGCGCGCGGTGTCGATCGTCGAGGTCAGCAGGTTCTTCCAGTCGGCCTGGACGGAGACCAGCTTCTTTCCGAGCGCCTCGAGGTAGGTGTGGATGGCCTTTTGTTCGACCAGAAACTTCTCTCGATCGGCCGAGAGGGCCGTGATTTCGCCTTCGCGGAACTTCACGTTCTCGTCGGCCTTCTTCTGAGCGGCTTCGATCCGCCGCAAATCGTCTTGGGTCGTGGCAATCGTCGAGGCCAGCAGCGCCCGCTCGATCGCGCTTTGATGGAAGAAGAATTCGTAGTCGCGCAAGGGACGATCGGGCTTGGCGAATTCCTCGAGGGCGGCAGCTTGCTTACCCGGCAGGAGGGCGCGGCGCTCTTCGGGGGTCATGTTGGCATACAGCTTGGCATCGTCGACCGGCATGACGGCATACAGAGTCCAGGGGCCCTGAGCTTGGGCCAGCCGCTGGCTGTCTTCTTCGGTCAACGGCAGAATGGGGGCAATTTCGATCGTTTGGGCCTTGCCATCCCCGTTGGTCACCTTGAATTCGCCCAGGTATTTGCCCCCTTCGGCCACCGGCTTTTGCTGGAAGGCGAAGAGGACCATGTTCGTGACGATGTCGTGCGGCACGGGGCTGGCGATCGTGAGGGTGCAGGCGCCGGTTTTGGGATCGACCTTGTCGGCGGTCACCTTGAACCAGACGGTGCCGCGGCCGACGACGGCGCGGTGCAATTCGGCCCGCAACTGATCGATGCCGGGCTCGACGATCTCGGCGCCGTTTTCGACGCCGTTTTGGATGACTTCGTTTTCTTTTTGGACCTCGTGGATGGCCTTTTCCCAGGCCTGCACGGTTGAGCGCCAAGCCTGATGAGTCTTGAGCGTGCGGGCCGAGAGATAGACCATGGCCATGCTGGCTGCGAAGACGAACCAGGCCAGAATCACCTGGTAGACGCGCCACGTCTTCGAGGCCATGTAGGCCAGGAAGAAGCTGGCCAGCACGAGCAGCAGCGCAAAGATTTCCAGCACTGTCGCCATGCGCGTTCGATCACAGTCGGAGAGTTAGAGGATCGGTACGAAGCCGCCGCTCGGCGCGGCACGCCGATTCGAGCGAGCAGGGCCGCGCAGGCAGGGGACCCGGGCGGCCGCAATCGTGCTAGGTCGTTTTGCGCAGAGGACTTGCGCCCTCGATCACGCCAAGTTCGATCATAAAAGCGGTGCGCGTGAGTGTCAAGCTCGGTCGGTTTGCGCGACGCGTCGCCGTGAGCCGGCCATTCGGGTGCGCGGGATTGTAGCGATCAAAGGGCGCAAAGCGGCGGTTTTCGGCCGTGTGATGGAGCTAGCGGGAGGCTGCGGAGCACCCGGCTGCCCAAGGCTGCCTAGCGCCCAAATGCTGATTGCCTAAGCGCGGCGCAGCGCTCACGTTTCAGCGCTTTGCTTCTTGCCGGGCCGCCATGGCGAGCGCGACCAGATACGGCACCGGTTCGCTCCCCAGCGCGTTCAGCACCGTGCCGCCGGCGGTGAAGGTGTGGGTGACGTGGTCGGGCTGGCCGTAACGCTCCAAGGCCGTGCCCCCTTCGCCGCCACCGATGTAGACTTCCACCCCGGCATCTTTGAGCCGTTTGAGCTCGCCGATGAACTTGCGCGTCCCTTCTTCGAAGCGGGCGTCTTCGAACATGCCGAACACGCCATTGTGGAAGGCGACCTTGCGGTCCTTGCTTGCGGCGGCGATGAACCGGCCAATCGCTTCGGCGAAGACCGCGGAGCTCTTGGGCCCAATGTCGAACTGCTGGTCTTGCGGGCCGATCGTGTCGCTGGCCTGGCCGTGTTGCAGAATGGAATCGATCGGCAGCACGAACTCGATCCCTTTCTTCCGCCCTTCGGTGAGCATCCGCTTGGCTTGTTCGATGCGCTCGCGGGGAATGAAATAGGGCTTGTCGCCGTGGGCCGGATCTTCGGCCACGCCCAGCGAGCACGACTTGCCGGCCAATTCGGCGTCGGCCTTTTTCAGCGCCATGGCGAGCGAACCGGCCGTGAAGATGACCCGCGCCGAACCGCGGCCGATGACCGCTTCGAGATCGTCGAGCTTATCGATCTTGATGCCACTGAACACAACCAACTGCGCGGCCAGACAGCGCATCATCGGACCGTCGAACTGTTCGGCCACGTAGGCCCCCAGGGCCACGCGCTGCATGGCCGCGGGAACGATCGTGCTGGAAGAGTCGAGACTGCCGGCCGACAGGCCTTCGTTGACGTAGACCTTGGCGACCTTGGCGGCGAATTCGTTGGCCAGCTTGGCCAGCGGTTCGGCCAGCCGCGGCAGGTCGTCGGGCTTGGCCTTCCAAAGGACGCGCTCGATGTCGTATTGACGAGCGTTTTCCAATAGCAATACCGAACCCGGCGCCGCGGCCGCGATTTGCTGCTGCACGCGATCGCGAATCGTGGAAGTCGATTCGTCGAACCAATCGATCACCAGCGGGACCGAGATGCCCAACAGCTCGCCCAGCCGTTTGCCGATCGGACCGAGCGATTGCTCGGGCTTGCGGCCGATGTGGCCGAAAACGATCTGCTTCCAGCCGTGGTCGCGGCCGAACTTCAAGGTCTCGACCATCGAACGCAAGCGGATGTCTCCCTCGCCGATCTTGGCGCCGGGCTTGGCGTCGACGTCGCCGCGGACGAGCACGGGCGTGCCCGACGGCACGTCGGCCAGCGATTTCAGGCGCGGAACGGCGGCCAGATAATCGGCCAAGGTGCTCCAAGGTCGCTCGCGGACCCCCAGCAGGGTCTCGCACCATGCCAGCATCGAATCACGAGTCACGGCCATCGATCGCACACCTCCCGAGAAACACGCATTTCCCCCGCCGCCACACGGCGCCGCGGGCACCAAACAGCCTGCCAGGCTGATCCATCGAGCCATCAATGTAATGAAGCGGCGGCGCGGTTGCCAATGGGCGGGGAGAAGCGGAAAAATGGCGGTTTTGCGCTAATCTTGGCCCGTGGTCCTGTGGCTCGGCCTGCCCGGCCACGGCCCGCTTCGCTACACTCTGGGGGGTCCGTGTCTTTGTGTCCTGGCGCATCCGCCAGCTACCGCGACTCCATTCTCAGCATTCCTCCCGCATGATTTCGCACTCCGTCGACGCGCCGCCGCTCCCCTTGCTGATTACCGGCGTGGCCGGTGTGGCCGGCTATAACGCGGTCGATTATTTCCGCCGCCGCTACCCGGGCCAGGTGATTGCGCTGCGGCAGCGGGACAACTGGCGGCTGGTGGGGGACGGGATCGTGGTCTGCAACGCCGAAGACCGCGACGGACTGGCAAGGCTGTTCGCCGAGCACCGCTTCCGCTCGGTGCTCGATTGTGCCGGCAACTGCGCGCTGAAATCGTGCCAGCTTGATCCAGCGATGGCCTGGCGAATCAATGTCGCGGGCGTGGGCAACCTGGTCGACGTGGCCGAGCAGTACGACGCCCGGCTCGTTCACCTGTCGGTCGATCTGGTTTATTCCGGCCTCGGCAATGGCGGGCACGTGGAAACCGATCCCACCGATCCGGTGACGGTCTACGGAGAAACGATGGTCGCGGCCGAGGAATTGATTTTGGAGCGGATGCCGGCGGCGTGCATCTTGCGGATCTCGCTGCCGATGGGCATCAGTTTCAACGGCCACGCGGGGGCGATCGATTGGATCGGTTCGCGGTTCAAGAAGGGCAAGCCGGCCACGCTCTACTTCGACGAGATTCGCACGCCCAGCTATACCGATTGCATGAATATGCTGTGCGAGGTGGCACTGGCCAGTCAACTCGCCGGTTTGTACCACGCCGGCGGGCAGCGGCGGCTGAGCTTGTTCGAGATCGCGCAGATCGTGAATCGCGTCGGCGGCTACGATCCGCATCTGCTGCACGGCTGCAACCGCATCGAAGCGGGACCGGTTCCGCCGCGTGCCGGCAACGTGTCGCTCGATTCGAGCAAGCTGGCCGCGGCCCTTGGTTACGACCCGCTCGACGCGTGGCCGTTCGACCGGCGGTACGTGCCGACGCACCGCCGCTGGCATTTCGAACGGCCGGCCGATGAGCCGGGCTCGGCGGAGCTGCTGGCAAGCATTCTCTATCGCAATCCGCGTCGTCACGCAGCGCGGTTGGCGGCCGTCTAACAAGTTGCGCGAGCACACTCGCTGGCTCCGGGCGCGCGAAAATGGCGCGTTTGGGAAAACTCGGATTGACCCCGGCGCGCGAAAACGGTTATAAGCCGGGCGACGTCAAGCCCCGGGCCTCCAACCCTCCGCGCGCTCCCCGCGCTCTTGAGCAGCCATGAGCCTTCTGGCCCGCTACATCCTGAGCGAAGTGATCCAGGTGTTCGTGGTGTCGGTGCTTGCGCTGACGGCGGTGTTCTTGCTGTGTGGCGTCGGCAAGGAGGCCTACAACAACGGTTTGCCACTGTTGGCGATCTTGCGGCTGACGCCCTATTTGCTGCCGACAGCCTTGCTGTTTGGCGTGCCGGCCGCGCTGTTGTTCGCGGTGACGACGGTCTTTGGCCGGATGTCGGCCAGCGGCGAAATCATCGCCATCAAGGCGCTGGGGATCAGTCCGAACGCCGTGTTGATGCCGGTCGCCGTCTTCGCGGTGCTACTCAGCCTGGCAACGTTCTGGCTGAACGACATCGCCTTTTCGTGGGGCGAGATCGGCTCGCGGCGGATCGTGGTCGACGCCTTCGAAGAAATCGCTTACGGGATGCTCAAGAAGCGGGGCTCATTCAATTCGCCTGCGTTTTCCGTGCTGGTGCAGCGGGTCGAAGGGCACACGCTGATCAACGCCACGTTCAAGTTTCAGGAATCGGCCGGTTCCGCCGCGACGACGCTGGCGGCCGAGGAAGCCGAGTTGCGGTCGACGCCGGGCACCGGCGTGTTGACGGTCGTCTGCCGGAACTGCCGCGTGGAGTCGGCGGGCCAAACATACGAATACATCGGCACCTACGATTACGAGATACCGCTCGCCGATTCTTCGGGCGATCCCTATGCCAAGGCGAGCGCGTCGAAAGTGCCGCTCTCCGTGCTCCCCAAACGAATCACCGATCAAGTCGCGCAGATCGAGCGGCTGCAGCAGGAGATTGGCGCCGAAGTCGGCTGGCGATTGGCCAACGGCGAATTCAACCGAATGGGGGCCCAGGCGAAGGAACAAATCGAGCGCGTCGAGAAGGCGAAACGCGAACTCGCCCGCATGCGCACCGAGCCGTGGCGGCGTTGGGCCAACGGATTCAGTTGCCTGGTCTTTGCCATGGTGGGCGTGCCGATCGCCATTCTCCGCCGCCATTCAGACGCCTGGGCCAGCTTCTTCGTTTGCTACATGCCGATCTTGATCGTCTATTACCCGCTGCTGACGATCGGCGTCAATCATGCCAAGATTGGGAGCTTGCATCCCTCAGTCGTGTGGCTGGCGAACGGCGTGCTGGCCGCCTGGGGCGCGTGGCTGCTGCGCAGAGTCTATCGCTATTAGATGCAAAGCGCGGTGCGACAACGCGCCTTAGCACGTTGCGTCTGGGCGCATCTCGGCCGGCGGCACGTCGAGCCCTTCGGTCACGCGGAGGCGACCCACGGTTAGCTCGTCGATTTCCAGCTTGCGGATGCGGGCGCGGCCGATCACGAGCCGCCCGATGACCACGGCTCCCAAGGCGATTGCGCCCAGCGCGACAGCCCCGACGGCCAGCGCTCCCACGGATTGGGCGCCGACGGCCACACGTTTGAAACGGCGCTCGGCAACGGGGGCAGAAACTCGATTTGCAACATGCATCGCTGCACTCTCACGGAGACGGATCAGCAACCACGGCGGCTGTTCGAGTATAGCTCACTCCACGGAGAGACGGGCGCCCGAGGGGTTGGCGAGATGGAGAGTGCGGTCCAGCGAAAAAACCGGAACACCCGAATTGCCAACGCGAACCGGCGGGGGCGTTTATACCCACGCCGGTTCCAACTGGTAGGCGACGAGGCCGCGGGACGTTAGTGGGTCGTAGCGGCGGACGACGTTTCGATGCTGTGCACGAATTGCCAGTGCGCGCCCGATGCGGCGGCCAGTTCGACTTGCACGGTTCGGGCATCGGCCTGGGCGGCACGCGAGCGCGTGCGGCCCGCTTTCGTGTCGGCTTGCAGGCGATCGATGGCGGCCAAAGCGGCCTGGCGATGCTGGTGTTCGCGGTTCAGGTATTTCTCCGCTTCCGCATTGTTTTTGTACTCGCTAGAAAGCTTGGCATACGACTGGTTCGCCACCGCGAGATCGCTGCGCAGCTCGCTAGCATGGTTCTGGATCGTGGCCAGCGACAGCGTGGGTGGCTCGACCACGCTCGAACTGGCCCTCATCGGAGCAGGTTGGCGACTGAAGCTGCGCTGCGGAGCGACGGCTGCGGGCACAGGCGCGTTTTCCGCGGTTCCGCCCGGCAGCTCCTCAGCGGCCGCTTCCGAGCGATAGAAATAGTAAGCGTCGAAATCGGCTTTTGCCGCGGCGTCACGAATGCCCCCGGCAAAATCGGAGCGCCGATATTGTGCTGATGCAAGGTTGACGCTTGAGAACAAGACTCCAGTTGCCAAAACAGTGGTTGCAAGAGAAATCATCCGCATGGTGGATACCCCCCAATCTATTTGCTGGTGCGCGGTACTTAAGCCGCCACCATGATCGACTCGCCGCCAAAATCGCCAAGCTGCGAGTCCGCCTGCCGATCCGGCCAGAGCGCCGGAGCATTGAGCACGACCTGGAATTCCCGTGTGATCGCCAAGGAGATTCCCCGCGTTCACCCTAAGCTTTCAGGACGGGCTCAATGAGAACTGCCGAAACACTCGGCGGTTCTTCTACAAGCAACGCCGCGAACGGCATGCCGGGATAAGTATCTTTCGGGGCATGCCAGGTCCGGGAGGGACCACCGATCGATCGATTGACGGCGGAGAATCGCTCTTCAATAGTAGCCCTGGTTGTCACGCCGGAGGCTTACTTTGCCTGCATATCGCCGGGAGATGAAAATGAAATAGATTGCGGCCAGAACGAAGCCGATCGGCCACCAGATCGCGGCGTAGGCCAGAGATTTCGGGCTGGCGGCGACGTCACCGGCCGTGAGCGAGTTTGCGGGTGACAGGGTTGAATGCAAAACGACCGGATAAATGGCCGCCGCCGCCGTGGCAAGCAAAGCGGCGAGCAGCAGGTTCGATCCGACAAAGGCCAGCTTTTCTCGCCGAGTTGCCAGTCCCAAAACGAGCGTGAGCGCCGCGCCGCAAACCAGCAGCATTCCGAGCCACCAACGCAGCTTGCGAACGACGTGTCCGAGAAGCTCGGGGCGCACCACGCCCGATTCGATGGAGACGACCAGCAATAGCACGGCCGCGGCCAGCCAGAGAACCCTGGCGCACGTCGCACTGCGATCATGCACGGGCCCCTCGGTCTTGAGCGTCAGATACGTCGCGCCGTGCGCCGAGAGCGCGACGGCAGCGAAGATGGCAACCGAAACCGTATACCAGTCGAGCAGTCCCACGTGACCGCGGGGCGTGAAATCGGTGAAAAATGCCATGGAAAACGTGCCGTCGGAGGCGAGGGGAACACCGCGAGCCATGTTGCCGGCAGCCGCACCGAAGAGGATCGCCAACAGCGCATTGGCCAGCACGAAGACGAAATCCCAGAAACCCTGCCACATGCGGTCGTTGATGTGACCGCCGACTTCCAGCGCGATGCCGCGCAAGATCAGGCACCAGAGGATGAGGAACAGCGCCAGGTAATAGCCGGCAAAGCCCGTTGCCAGAAGCTTGGGAAAGACCGCCAGCGTGGTGCCGCCGAAACCGACCAGCCAGACTTCGTGCCAGGACCAGAGCGGACCGATTGCGGCGATGACCTGCCGCCGCTCCTGGGGCGTTTTGGCCACCAGCCAGTGCAGCATGCCGGCGCCGAAGTTGCGGCCGTCCAGCACCACGTAGACGATGAGCATGAAGCTGACCGTGGCATACCAGGCTGGAATCATGTGGCCGGCTCGCTGGCGTGTTTGGCCGGCAGGAGGTCGTCGGGCCCGTGGTTGATCTCGCGGCCGACCAGCACCAGAAACAGCACCCCGAGCACGAAATAGAGGTTCACGAAGCCGATCAACGTGAACAGCGTATCGCCGGTGCTCACGACGCTGCTATAGCCGTCGCGGGTGCGAAACTGACCATAGACGAGCCAGGGCTGGCGACCCAGTTCGGCCGTCATCCAGCCGAGCGTGTTGGCGATGAACGGAAACGGGAACGCGAGCATCAGCACCCAGAGCAAGCCGGTGCTCGATTCCAGCCGGCCACGCAAGTTCTGAATCCCGGCCCAGGCCATCAGAATGATGAAGATCGTCCCCAGCGTGATCATCAGGTGAAACGAGTAGTACAGCAGTTCGATGTTGTCGGGCCACGACGTTTCGGGAAATTCGTCCAGCCCGCTGACATAGCTGCCGAAATGGCCGTAGGCGAGAAAGCTCAGCGCGCCGGGGACCTCGATCGGATTATCGAGCCGCCGGGCCGCGACGTTCGGCTGACCGATGACCGCGACGCTGGCCAGCGAACCGCCGACGAACCTGCCTTCCATGGCCGCCAGCGTGACGGGCTGGTGGTTGCCAACCATCTTGGCCTGCTGGTCGCCGGTCGGGAACGCCACGAGAATGGAGGCGATCAGGCCCGCGAAAGTTCCGGCACGCAGATACAAGCCGGCTTGCACCGCGTGGCGGCCGCGCAAGGCATAGAACGCGCCCAGGGCGGCCACGGCGAACGAGCCCGTGACGAGCGCGGCCGTCTGGTTGTGGGCAAATTGGATCCACGCCCAGCGGTTGAACAAATACGCGCTGAAACTGTCGATGCCCAGCGAGCCGTCGGCTTGGATCTCGTAGCCCACGGGATGCTGCATGAAGGCGTTCGTGACGATGATGAAGTAGCCGGAAATCCAACTCCCCAGCGCGACCGCCAGCGCGGCCAGGAAGTGATAGCGCGGCCCGAGTCGCTTCTCGCCCCAGACGAGCGCGCCGATGAAGGCGCTTTCCAGGAAGAATGCGAACATGCCCTCCATGGCCAGAGTCTGTCCGATCACGCCGCCGGCGTAATTGCAGAAGCCGGCCCAGTTCGTGCCGAACTGAAACTCCATCGGAATGCCGGTCACCACCCCGACGGCGAAATTGAGGCCGAAGATTTTGGCCCAGAATCGTGCGGCCTGATCGTACCGTTCGTCGCCGGTCCGCAGGGCGCGCCACTTCCAATAGACCAGGAACCAGGCCAGGCCCATGGTCAACTGCGGAAAGAGATAGTGGTAGATTAGGGTGAACGCGAACTGCAGACGGCTCCAGGCGGCTGGATCGACGAAAATCGAGTTCATGGTTCTGCCCGTACAGCGCCTCGTTCACACTTCAGCCGTCCATCCGCGGCCTGGAGTTCCTGCGGGTTGGCGGCGGCTCGAGTGTTTCTTCGAAGTGGTTCCTCATGTTAGTGCAGATTCCGAGGGGCAGCAATCTGGCGACCTGCGCGGAAAACAAGGGCGGAGATGAACAGGAATCGCCGAGTGCGGTTGAGGTCTGGTGTCGAATGAGTCATCATTCAAAGGCACGAGCGACGCTGCTGAAGACAGCTCAATTGCCGAGCGCTGGCTGGCCTGGAATCGTAGGCGATGACCTGAGTTCTGAAGGTGGGCACTGAGTGT
>Ga0335075_10019573_pt1 | contig 10005 bp, 7 predicted proteins | sample Lox_Sample_24_FD_206723 | JGI IMG/M metagenome (GOLD analysis project Ga0335075, IMG submission 206723) | Soil microbial communities from Loxahatchee National Wildlife Refuge, Florida, United States - Lox_Sample_2.4 | ecosystem: Environmental > Terrestrial > Soil > Wetlands | place: USA: Florida...
ACACCAAGCGCTGGTGCAGCTGATCGTGTGCATATACGGCGAGCAGCAGCTGCTCGGCCATCGCCTGCCGCGTGAGCTCGCTTTTCTCGCGATTGATGGCGCGCAGCGCCGCCTGCGCCTGCTCTGCATCCTCGCCGTCGCGCCGCGCGCGCCGAATCGCTCGCTCCCGCCGCACGAGCGGCGGGATCAGCTCCGTGAGGGGTCGATTGGCGGGCAGAGCGGCGAGCTCCGCGGCGAGTGCAGGCGGCAGCGCCGCGTCGGTGTCCGGATCGAGCTGCTCATCGAGCAGTTGCGCGGCGCCCAGCCGCGACAGAGCCTGCAGCTGCCCGGCATTGGCGCCCCAGCCGATCCGATCGAGGAAGGCGAGGGGATGGGCACGAGCGGCGGCATCGAGCTGGGCGCGCGCATAAGCACTGTCCGGCGAGAAATCCTGCTGAGCCGTCGGTAGCGCGACCGGCGGTGAATCACCGCGTGTCGCGCAGCTCGCGAGCCACGTGAGGCCAATCATCGCGGGCAGCCAGCGCGCGCGCACTCCGATGCGGCGGGCAACCCTTGCGCGGAGCTTCGAGTCGGGCATGGGTGGAGGAATTCACCATTGGCGCCGACTGGCGCGACCCTGATGTTTCGCTTTAACGCGAAGTCGGCCGCCTAGATGACACGACCCCGCCGCCGAGCAGGCAAGGAGCTGAATTTATTCATCTAATTACGAATGCGGTGCGATCACCGGAACCGAGGCGCTGAAGTGACCTCGCCGGACGATTATGCTGGGCGCTCGATCGGCCGGCCAAGAGCCCGTCGAGCGCGGCAGCGATCACCGAGGAGTACGCCATGGCCATGCTGATCGACGGCAGGTGGGACGAGCAGGCGACCGACACGCTCGGGAAAAGCGGCTCCTTCGAGCGTACGGGATCGACGTTCCGCCACCGGGTGAGCGCGGACGGCAGCACAGGCTTCAAGGCCGAAGCCGGACGCTATCACCTGTTTCTCGCATTCGGCTGTCCCTGGTGCCATCGGGTGATGCTGTTCCTCAAGCTCAAGCGGCTCGAGAGCATCATCTCGACGTCCTATTCGCATCACGCGCTCGGCGAGGGGGGTTGGACGTTCTCGCCGCCCGAGCCGCTTCTCGGCGCGCGATTCGCGTACGAGGTCTACCGCCGGGCGGTACCGAATTTCACCGGCCGGTGCACGGTCCCGATCCTCTGGGACAAGCAGACCTCGACGATCGTCAACAACGAGTCCTCCGAGATCATCCGCATGCTGAACAGCGAATTTTCGGCGTTCACGGAAGACCGGGCCGATTACTATCCCGCGCAGCTCGCTCCGCAGATCGATGCGGTCAACGAGCGCATCTACCACAACGTCAACAACGGCGCCTACCGATGCGGCTTCGCCGTACGCCAGGAGCCCTACGAGCAAGCCGTACGGGGCCTGTTCGAGACGCTCGACTGGGTCGAGGCGACGCTATCCCGGCAGCCGTACCTTCTCGGGGGACGCCAGACCGAGGCGGACTGGCGGCTGTTTCCGACCCTGGTGCGATTCGATTGCGCCTACTATCCCCTGTTCAAGTGCAATCTGCGCCACGTCTACGAATATCCAGCGATCTGGAGATACACGAAGACGCTCTATGCCGTCCCCGGTATCGCCGAGACCGTCGACGTACAGAAGTACAAAGAGAACTACTACGCCATCCGCAGCGTCAACCCGAGCGGCGTCGTGCCGCTCGGGCCGCAGATCGCCTTCACTTAGGCGCGAACCGGGAGGCCGAGCCTGCGCGGTGCATCAGCGCTCGGGCACACGCCCGCGGATCGCCGGCGCCGGCGCGCCGGTCAGGCGCTGCGCGGCGCGGTCTGCGCTGGACGCTCGAGCTTCTCGCGCGGTGTCTCGGCGAACATCTTCTTCGCCGCCGGCCGCTCGCTGATACGATGGATCCAGTCGACGAGGTGCGGCGTCGCCCGGTCGTTGACCAGCTCCGCGAATCCTCGCTCCATGCCGTTCGCGATTGCGTAATTGCAGATGTCGGCGAGCGTGTAATCGGGTCCCGCGAGCCATGGGCTCTGGCCGAGACGCGCTTCGAGCCTCTGGACGGAGTAGGCGATCTTGCGCATCTCCTCCTCGAGCAGGTCCTTCGGAAAGCCTTCCCGGGCGCGGCGCCACTTGACCTGCTGCTCGTAAAGCGGAATGCGCTTCACGTAGGCCTCGAACTCTTCGTCCGAGTACTGGCGCGCCATCCGACTCACCATGCGCTCCCAGCCGATCGTCGAGACGCACCAGCAGAAATACTCGTCGACCCACTTGGTCCAGATGCGCATTTGGGCTCGCAGGAACGGATCGGCGGGACGCAGCGGCGGCGTATCGGGAAACACGTCCTCCAGGTACTCGCAGATCACGGTCGACTCGGTGACGATCTTGCCGTCGTGGGCGAGTGCGGGCACCTGGCCGTTGGGGTTGATCTTCTTGAACCAGTCCTCGTGGTGCTCGAAGATCGCGGGATTGAGCTGCCTGCGGGTGAAGGGGATGCCCTTCTCATACAGCGCGAGCAGGGGCTTGAGGGAATTGGCGCCGGGGCCGAAGCAGTACAGAGTCAGCATTCGTGGTCTCCTCGAGGTTCAGCGCCGAGATCTCGGCGGCACGCGGCCCGCTGCGGCGGACTGCGCCGAGTCATTGGACGGGCGCGCGCTCCAAATGTTCGTCGTGGGCGTACGCAGCGCCGCTTGCACGCCCGGGCGCGCGCTCATGCGCGCATGCCAGTCCATCGTCCGGGGCGCTCGCACCGCGGCATCGCAGCAGGAAAACCGTCGGTACTTCAAGGAGTTGGCAGCGAGCACGTCGAGGCTTCTGAGAATTTTCGCGAGCGATTGTCCTGCCGGACTTCAGGTGATGTCAAAGCCCGAGCAGCGTTGCGGCCACGGCGATGATCGACCACGACGGGATCGAGCTGGCGTCGCCGCGAATCCATCGGTGTCTCGCCGCGGGATGAGCCTCGCGAGCTGTCATATCGTGGCGATTGACCTTTGCAATTATACTGACTTTTCATCCGCGGGCGATTGAGGTGAGGATGCGTATCGAGCTCGATTCCCTGGAAGCGCGCGTGATCGGCTGCTTGATCGAGAAGCAGATCACGACGCCGGATCAGTATCCGCTGTCGCTCAACGCTCTGGTGAATGCTTGTAACCAGAAGAGCAACCGCGATCCCGTGTTGAGCCTGGACGAGCCAACCGTCCAGCGCACGCTCGATGCACTCTCCCGCAAGCACCTGATACTCGAGCGCTCGGGCTTCGGCAGCCGCGTGCCGAAGTACCAGCATCTGTTCTGCAATACCGAGTACGGGAGCCTCAAGTTCTCGGCCCAAGAGCTCGCCATCGTGTGCGAGCTGCTGCTGCGCGGTGCCCAGACGCCGGGTGAGCTCAGAGCACGTGCAAGTCGCATGGCGTCCTTTACCGACGTCTCCGAGGTCGAAACGGCACTGCAGAGTCTGTCCGAGCGTGAGCCTCGCCCGCTCGTCGCCAGGCTGCCGCGAGAGGCAGGTCGGCGCGAGTCGCGCTATATGCAGCTTTTCAGTGGCGAGCCGCCGCCCCGAGCCGAGGTCGAGGACGCAGTAGCGGCGGACGCGATTGAGATCGCCGAGAGCGAGACGCTTGCGAACCGAGTGGCGAGACTCGAGGAAGCGGTGCACATGCTGCGGATCGAGCTCCAAGCGCTCAAGCCGTCAGGGTAGAAGTGCATGAGCGTGAGGGAGAGAAGGGCAACTACGAACCCATTCTGAGAGGCTCATCCCGTCCGCAAATCGGACGGTGAGGCCGAGTCGACCTACAACGAATAACCAAGGAGCATCGTACTCTCGAGCTTACGTCGAGCCGCTCGCGCACCCGCCCCTCAACTTAGGAAGGCGGATCACCTACAATGTGGGGAAACACGCTCAGCCGCGTCGAGACTCGGCCAGACCTGCTCGAAAGGGTACGTAGATGACTCGGAAGACCGGATTCCGGCCATCCAGTGGCCGATTGTGCCTTATCGCGGGGGTCCTCACGACTTTCACGGTCGTCCCACGGCTGCCGGCGGCCGCCGCGGACTCGAGCTCGGATTCGAGCGACATCCAGGCACTGGCGCAGATGACGCTCGCGCAGCTCGGTCAGATCGAGGTCACCTCGGTGTCGAAGTCGGCCGAGCCCCTGAGCGATGCCCCGGCGTCGATCTACGTGATCACCCACGACGAGATCATGCGCTCCGGCGCGACGACGCTGCCCGAAGCCCTGCGGCTTGCGCCGAATCTCGAGGTTACCCAGCTCACCGCGACGGAGTACACCGTCACGGCTCGAGGATTCAACGGCAATCCGGCCACGCAGAGCTTCTCCAACAAGATGCTGATCTTGATCGATGGGCGCAGCATCTACAACCCGCTCTACTCGGGGGTGTACCTCGACGCTCAGAGCGTTCTGCTCGACGACGTGGAGCGGATCGAGGTGGTGAGCGGTCCCGGGGCGGCGCTCTGGGGGTCGAACGCGGTGAATGGAATCATCAACATCATCACACGCTCGTCCGCGGCGACGCAGGGCGGGCTTCTCGGAGTGCGTTCCGGCAATCTGCTCGATGACGTACGGGCACGCTACGGTGATCGCCTGGGCGACGGGAGTACGTTTCGCTTTTACGGCCAGGCCTCGCGGAACGAGGCCATGGATCTACCGGACGGGGCGAGCGCACATGACGGCTGGGACAACGTGGAGGGGGGCTTCCGCTACGACTGGTCCGGCGGCCCGAATGCCGTGATGGCGAGCGGGGACTCCTACCGGACGCTCGAGAGCGCGCCGACCCCTGGGGACCTGCTCGTCACCGGAGCCGATGTATTGACTCGGTGGAGCCATCTCACCGAACATTCGACACTGCAGCTCCAGGCTTATTACGACATGAGCGAGCGGGCGGAGCCCTTCGGTGGTGGCGCTTTCGTGCTCCACACCTATGACGTCGAGCTGCAGCAGCGTCTCTCGATCGGCTCGCGGAATGAGCTCGTCTGGGGCGCGGGCGAGCGCATCAACAGCTATGGCCTGACCGATACCGCCCTCGCTTGGGTGCCCGACAGGCGCTCGCTTACGCTCGGTGACCTGTTCGCGCAGGACACTCTCGCATTCGGCGCCGGCATCAAGGCGACCGCCGGCGTGAAAGCCGAAGATGATCCGTATGTCGGCTGGCAAATCCAGCCGGACGTGCGGGTCGCATGGAAGCTGAGCGATGAGACCCTGGTCTGGGCGGCCGTGTCCCGCGCGATCCGTGCGCCGACCCCGTTCGAGGAAGACGTGGTGGAGAAGGTCGGGAACGTGACGGAGCTCACCGGCAACCGCGCGTTTCAACCGGAGCGTGTGACGGCATATGAAGTCGGATACAGAGCGCAGCCGGCTTCGACGTTCTCGCTGTCGGTATCCACCTTCTACAACGTTTACGACGATTTGCGCTCGATCCAGCCGGCTCCCGTCACGATCTTCCCGTTGACGTGGGGCAACTCGATCGAGGGCGACACATACGGGGTCGAGGCCTGGGCCAACTGGCAAGTCACGAGCTGGTGGCGGCTCTCGCCGAGCTTCACCGCGCTGCACGAGCAGTTGCATTTCGCGCCCGGCGCGAGCGAGTTGCTCGGCATCTCGCAGGAAACGGACGATCCGTCCGATCAGGCCGCGATCGAGTCGTCAATGTATCTCGCCCGCACCGTGACCTTCTTCACGCGCATTCGCTATGTCGGCGCGCTGCCGGACCCCGCGCTTCCGGCCTACGCCGAGCTCTCAGCGCGCATCGCCTGGCAGGTTACGAGCGGGCTCGAGCTGTCACTCGCTGGGCAGAACCTGCTGCGCGAGAGCCAGCTCGAATTCCCCGCGCCCTATGGTGAAGCGATTGCCCGCAGTGTCTATGCGGGCATCAAGTGGAGTTTCTGACCACATGCGTTCCCTGCGCCGTAATCGCGTCGCGACTCGCTTGACCACGTTGCTCGGGACGATGTGCCTGTTCGCTTCGCTCTGCCATACCGGGCATGCCGCAAGCTTTTACACCGACGAGGCTATCAAAGCCGCCTACCTTTACCGCTTCGCGGGCTACATCAAGTGGCCGGGCTCACAGCACCTCAGTGCACCATTCACGATCGACGTGATCGGGGACGACGCCGTCGCGAGCGAGCTTGCGCGGCTGCTCCCGGATCATCCGATCAACGGACATCCAGCGCGGGTGCGCATCATCCGGCGCATAGAGGATGTGGGCGATGCACAGATGCTCTATATCGGACCGAGATTCACGGGCGACATTTCGAGCGCAATCGCCTCGATTGCGCGCAAGCCGCTGCTCGTCGTCACCGACGAGGAGCGCGGGCTCGATGACGGAGGCACCATCAACTTCGTCGAGATGGGCCGACATGTGCGCTTCGATGTCTCGCTCACCGCCGCGGGAAGGGCGGGACTGCAGATCAGCTCGGAGCTGCTGTCGGTCGCGGCGCACGTGCGGGGCGGACACATACGGTCCGGGATGGACTGCGGACGCAGCTTCACCAGCGGCGAGTGGGACTCCGGCTGCCCCGACCGGGCGATGGCGCGCTGGGTCATCCTCGGGAGCAAAGCGGCGTTCGGATCGGGGGCCATGGGGTGATCGGCCAGGCGGCCCGCGTGACATCCCCGCGCGCGCGCCATTCAGTGCGCCGCAAGCTTCTGATCGTGGCGCTCATCACCACGGCCATCGCGTTGCTGGTCGCGGGCGTCTCGCTGCTCACCCGCGATCTGACCGCCTATCGCGAGGGGCTGATATCGGACCTGCAAACCGAGACGAGCATTCTCGCGCTGTCGACCGGACCAGCCCTCGCGTTCGACGATCGCCGTACCGCGAGTCGTAACGTCGCGGCGCTCGGCGCAAGACCGGCCGTGCTCGCGGCGGCGATCTACACCACGGATGGACGCGTCTACGCAGAATTCGTACGGCGAGGAGAGCCGCCGCCGCCCGCGCATGTCCCGAACCTGGCGACCGGGCTGTCGATCGCGGACGGCCGCATCGAGATCACCCACCGCATCGTGCAAAATGGGGAATGGGTCGGAACGATCTATCTGCGCGGCCGCTACGACGTGAGCGGGCGAGTGGAGGATTATCTCGAGATCCTTGCGCTCGTCGGCCTGCTGAGCCTCGGCGTCGCTCTCGCCCTGTCCACCGCGTTGCAGCGGAGCATCACGCGACCGCTCGGCGCCATGGCCGGCATCGCGCAGCGCGTGATCACGGAGCGTGATTATTCACTGCGGGCGCCTCGTGCGGGCGAGGACGAGATCGGGCTGGTCGTGGACGCCTTCAACGGCATGCTCGATGAGGTACAGGCGCGCACGCGCGCGCTCTTGCAATCGAACGCCGCTCTGAAGAGCGAGGTCGAGAGCCGACTCGCGGCCGAGGCCGCTTTGAAGGAGGCTGACCGGCGCAAGGACGAGTTCCTCGCGACGCTCGCGCACGAGCTGCGCAATCCGCTCGCGCCGATTCGCCACGCCGTGAGGCTGTTGGAGCTTCCCGCGACGGACGAGCGTCGGCGTGAGTGGTGTCGGGAGGTGATCGGCCGACAGGTTCTGAGGATGGCGCTGCTGCTCGATGATCTGCTCGATGTATCGCGCATCACGCGCGGCCGGCTGCAGCTCCGAAAATCGGGCGTCGAGCTGGCAATGGTGGTGCGTTCCGCCGTGGAGACCGCGCGGCCGCTGATCGAGGCGAAGAAGCATTCGCTCGACGTTCGCCTGCCGCAGGAGCCGATCGAGCTCGAGGCCGACCCGTTGCGCCTGTCCCAAGCTCTCTCGAATCTGATCACCAACGCCGCGAAGTACACCGACCATGGCGGGCGCATCACGGTGTCCGCAGAGCTGACCGAGAAGGATCTGCGCTTGGCGGTGCGCGACAATGGCATCGGACTTCTCGCAGCGGCGATTCCAGCGGTGTTCGAGATGTTCTCGCAGGTCGACTCGGCCATCGATCGCGCGGAGGGCGGGCTCGGCATCGGACTTGCTCTGGTGAAGGGCCTCGTCTCGCTCCACGGCGGGACGGTGGAAGCGGCGAGCGATGGGCCGGGCCTCGGCAGCACGTTCACCATCCATCTTCCGCGGTCCATCGTCACCGCTCAGCGCGCCCGTGAGCCGCCATCGGCGCCAATGCCTGCCCTGCGCGGGGCACACTGCTCGGTGCTCATTGCGGACGACAACCGCGATGCGGCAGACAGCCTCGCACTCCTTCTTCAGACGGCCGATTACGCTACGCACGTCGCGCATTCCGGTCGTGACGCGCTCGCCATCGCGATGCGCGAGCGGCCGGACGCGCTCATCCTGGACATTGGCATGCCTGACATGACCGGCTATGAGGTTGCTCAGTGCATTCGCCGCGAGGATTGGGGGCGCCGGGCGATGCTGGTTGCAGTCACCGGCTGGGGACAGCAGGAGGACAAGGCGCGCGCGGCGGCCGCAGGCTTCGATCACCACCTGACAAAGCCGGTATCGCCGGATGAGCTTGAAGGACTCCTCGCTCGCTTCTCCGTCAGCCTGCGGCGCAAGACCTCCGAGATCTTCCTGGGTAGCCACTCGATAGCGAGCGTCCAGGACCTCGGCAATCACGAGTATTGATCGATACGCTAGCGACCCGCAGCCGGCCGTACCGCTCGAGGATTTCCTTCTCAGAGCGGGCGCAACGCGGTCGCGACCGGAAGCCGGACGGCGCGAACCGCCGGCAGAAGCCCCCCGGCGAGCCCGATGGCGAGCGCCCAGGCGATGCCGACCGCGACCAAACCGGGGCGCACGAACAATCGGAACGCGAGCTGGCTCCCGAACTGATCGCCACCGACGGTATTCAAGCTGACGCCGTTGAACAGCAGCCAGGCGACGGCGGCCCCGATCAGGGCGCCGAGAATTGCGAGCAGCATCGCCTCGGTAATGACGGACACGACGACGGCAGGCGGCTCAAAACCGAGTGCACGCAGCGTCGCGATCTCGACGGTGCGGCCGGAAACGGCCGAATACATCGTGTTGAGCGCGGTGAACGTCGCTCCAATCGCCATGATCGCGGCGACTACGGTGCTCACGAAAGTGAGCAGGCGCGCAACCCCCTGTGACTGCCTGCGGTAATAGTCCTGCTCGCGCACAACGTCGACCTGTAGGGACGGGTTCGCGAGGAGCGCGGCGCGGAATCGGCTGAAGGCGGCCGCTGATGCGAGCCGCGCCGTCACGGAGCTGTAATCGCTCCAGCCGAAGGCCGACATGAGCGTGCGCGCATCGGTCAGAATTTCCGACTCGTGCGCATCTCCTGCGCTGGTGAATCGCCCGACTACGGTCCAGTCGTCATTGCCGAGTCGCACGCGCCGGCCGATTGCGAGTCCCATGAACTCGCGGGCTGCGCCCGCGCCGACCACAATCTCGTGCAATCCCGGCCTGAACCAGCGTCCCGCGACGATCTTCCATTGCGGATGAACCAGGAAGGCCGCCGGACACGTCCCTCGAAGCAACACGCCAGCCAGATCTCCGCCGGAGCGCCGATTCAGGCTCGCGCCGACGACCCGCTCGGGGCAGACGGCCGCAGTCCCATCAGCGCCGTGCAGAACACCGGGCGCATCTGCAATCGCGCCGACCCAGGAGATGTCGATGTTGCTGAAACCTTCGGTCTGCGCCGCCTTGTGGAGCACGAGCGCGCGGTCGGGAGCGCCCGTGCGGGCCACGGTTCGGCCGAGGCCGCTCGCAATCGCGAGAACGCTGACAAGCACGCCCACGACGCCGGCGACTCCGATGACCAGGACCATAGATGCGGTCAGACGGCTCGGCACGCTTCGCAGGCTCAAGGAGGTTACCCCGACGATCTGCTTCCACATATGCCGACCTCGCTCGTCACCGGGCCGCGAGAGCCACGGCAACGTCGAGCCGCAGAGCGCGCACGACCGGGAGCACCGCGCTCACGATCCCGAGTCCCACCGCGATCAGCAGGCCCTCCGCAAGCACCGAAGGAGGCATCGGAAGAGCGCCCGTACCGAGCCCG
>Ga0335075_10019574_pt1 | contig 10004 bp, 7 predicted proteins | sample Lox_Sample_24_FD_206723 | JGI IMG/M metagenome (GOLD analysis project Ga0335075, IMG submission 206723) | Soil microbial communities from Loxahatchee National Wildlife Refuge, Florida, United States - Lox_Sample_2.4 | ecosystem: Environmental > Terrestrial > Soil > Wetlands | place: USA: Florida...
CTGACCGCCTGGCGCGCGCTGTCAACCATGATGGCCACCATGCCGAGCACGCCGCGATCCAGCCGGGGGCGGCGGCCCAGGCCCGCGATGTCACCCATCCCGTAGGGGTTGTTGGCCACCAGAAGCGCCTGCGGCGAGCGGATCTCCGTTCCGTCCGCATAGGCGGTCAGCCGCGGACTGCGCTGGCTCTGCACCAGGCCGGGCAGCAGTTCCAGGGTCGTGCGCAGTTTGTCGCCGCGGTAGGCCGGAGTCTGCACGATCTCGGCGTAGGCACCGAATGACGCGTTGTTGACGAAAGTCCGGCCACCTACCACGCCGAGGTCAGCCCGCAGCTCGACTGGATCGGAGAGCGCACCCAGGCAGGCAGAAGGGTCGTCCCGGTCCAACCCCAGGTCGAGCCCGAAGTGATTGCGGGTACCTGCGGTGATGACCAGGAACGGGATGTCGTGCTCGGCCGCGACGCCGGCCACCAGGGCCTGAGTGCCGTCTCCCCCGGCTACGCCGAGCAAGTCGGCGCCCCTGGCAACGGCCTTACCCGCCACATCGGCGACGTCAACCGGCCCAGGACCGTCCAATACGAACACCTCAGCACCAAGCTTCTCCGCCTTGCGCTTCAAATCGAACGCGCCGACCTTCCCGCCGCCCGACTTCGGATTCATGATCAGGAACGGATGGAGGGCGAGCCGGCTCACCGGGTACTCAGGCACCCGCCACCGCGCGCGATCGCTGGCCAGGGCCGCGCGCGCGGCCGTGACCGCCAGCAGCCACCCGGCAGCCGCCGCCAGCGCCACCCACAGCAGCGAGTGCAGCGCGTACACGACGATGACCGCGACTGGCGCCGCCACGAACACGATCAGTGACAGCCAACGCAGCATGCCGCGGTGGGACATGAACCAGAACGCCGACACCAGGCTTACAGCAGCGGCCGCTAGGCCCACGGCCAGCATCGCCAGGCTCTTCAGCCCGGCCCCGACCGCCACTACGGCGACCGCAGAGAAGATGAGAGCGAAGCTAAGCCGGGCCAGCCACTGTGCCGATCGCGACCCCGGTGGGAGGACTTCCTGCGCCATCAGGTCCGGTTCACCCCGCCTCGCCGGCACACGAAGGTGATCTTGTACGTTTTTGGTCACACCAGTCCTACCTCCCGTCGAACAAGTGGTCCACTCCGCCACCGCGGCGTTATCACGTGCCAGCGTGCCCTGTCCGGGAGAGGTGCGCCTCACCCCAAGCGGGCGATCCTGCGGCTGGAAGCGCGGTATTTCGCGCGGCCGAACTGAGCCACCTCCGGAGGATCCGGACGGTGGCCGGGGCCAGCACAAGCCGGACCGGTCTCGCATGAGGGCGCGACCACGCGAAACGGTGAAGCTCAGCACGGGCCGTGTTGAGCGCGGCAGGATATCGTCCCGTGAATGCGGTTCGCGCTCGCTACGCATGAGGTTGGTGCTGGCCGACCTGCTGTTGGCAGTCGTGAGCCGCGATTTCACCGCAGAGAGGAGCCCGAGGTGCGGATCGGTCTGGTTGGCGTGAGCTGCGTGGGCACCACGACGGTGGGCAGACTCCTCGCTGACCGGCGGGGCTGGCCATTCTTTGACCTCGACGAGGAAATCGAACGGCACTTCGGGATCTCAATCGAGCGGCTTCAGGCCAGATTCCTTACCAGTTACTCCTACCGGAAGGAATGCGCCACTGCGCTGGAGCGCACTGCGACCGCCAACCCGGACTGCGCGATAGCGCTGCCGCCCGGTGGACTACGGGATGCTTTCCTGCGGGTCATCCGTCGCGTACCCTGCGTAACCGCCACTCCCCGATAAGAGGTGCTCATACCGGCGGCGGCGGACAACTTCCCGGATCCGATGAGCGATGAGGAGTGGGGCGGCGCTGACCGCGTCGCGTGGGATGAGGAGCCACCGCCATGGATGATCGGACTTATGGATGATCGGGCTCAACGAGCGTTGACCGTTCGCTGACTGCATAGCGACGCAGATTGTACCCCTCTTCCGCCATGCCCGATTTGGACTCTGTGTTTCTGTGTTCGCTAAGTGACATGCCATACCCCTCCCGAGAGCTATGATGAGGATCTCGAATGTGCAATATGCAGACATAGGGAGATGGCATAGCCATCGCACACGTGGAGAGTGTGACATTTCGGGCTTAATGGGCTTCCTGGAGCGGGAGTGACGGAGGATCTGCCGCATGAGAGTGACACTTCCGTGCCACCGTTTTTCGTCTCCTTCGCGCATGAGGATCTTCACTACGTAAAACGGCTGGCCGCGCACCTTCGCGAATCGGGGGTGCCGATCTGGTTTGACACCGATCTACGGTGGGGTGACCGGTTTCCGCGACGGCTGTCCGAGCAAATCCAGCAGGCGACCGGCATGATCGTGGTGATGTCGCAGGCCGCCGCCGATTCCGAATGGGTCGAGCGCGAAATTCTTGAGGGCCAGCACTACAACCGCCCCTTCCGTCCCATCTTGCTCGACGGTCAGCGTCTTTTCCTGCTGAATGCGACTCAGTTCTTCGACGCACGCATGGGCAACCTGCCCGGCGAGCGCGAGATCCGGGAGCTTCACCAGCTCCTGGGCTCCGCGGAGTCCGGTCGCCGGTCCGCATCGTTGATCGACTGGGGTCAAGTCGTGGCGGGTGACGACACGGCGGCCGCCGGTCAGGACGTCAACGGGTTGCTGACGAAGCTGCACTCATTCCTGACGGCTAGCCGGTTCGAGCATGCCGACATCTTTACTACTTCGATGCTGCTCGACGCGGCCGGACGGAGCGAAGATGGATGGCTGCGAGAGACCGATGGGCCGCTCTTGGTGCCCGGACTGATCGCTGGGATCGACCGCATATGGGCCGAATCTACCCGGGGCAACCACGGGTTCCGCGCGCAACTTAGCCTTTGTAATGCCCCGCCGCCCAACGTCAAGCCTGGCCGGGATCGTGATTTCACCGCGCTTGCCAAGTCAGTCGGCTGGCGGGGACCGCAACGTGAGGCGATGCCCTTGTACACCGATTTCGTCAAGCCGAGATCGGGCAGCTGGCCGCCGGGATTCTTCCCGACACTACGTAATCCGCAACTTGAACTTCGGCAGGGCTGGCATGACCGCTGGGTCATGACCGTGATGGCGGTCCACCTCATGCTCCGGAACTGGGAGCGTTCACTGTGATCTACGTGAGACGGACGAGCCGCATCCGGGCCGGTCATGTCGGGATCGTTTACCGCAATATCCCTGGGCACGATCCCCGCGACAAGTTCGACGTGCGCCTGTACAAGTCGGCCGGCCCGCAGGCCGACCTGCTGCGCGCGGGCACGCCGTGCTGGCAGGTCCCGCTGCTCCACCAGGTTGAGGAATACCCGATGGTCCGGGTGCCGCCGGGGACGATCGGGGTGGTCAACGCCCTGATCGGCGAGCCGTGTCCGCCGGGGCAGCGGTGCAGGAGCGTGCCCTGTGACAGTTTTCAGGACGCGCGGGCATTCCTCGAGGGCGGCGGTCAGAGCGGACGCCAGCTCGACTCGCTTACCGCTGGCATCTACGGCATTCATCCCCACGTCTTCGAGGTCCTGACGGTCGACAACATCGGCCCAGGGAAGTACGGCATCACGGCCGATGACCTTCGAGAGCTCTCCGTCCCGGTCGGACGGACCGGGGTGGTCATCACCTTGGCCGGGGAACCGCCGGGTGAAGCTGACGGCGCGGTCGGGCGCCGGGTACCTGGTCACGAGTCGTTCCAGCTGGCGTCGGTGTTCCTGGCTAACGGGGGTCAGCGGGGCGCGCAGGAGCAGACCCTCAGCCCCGGCTCGGTGTACCAGATCAACCCGTGGTTCGCCCGGGTGGAGCTGATCCCGTCCCGGGAGGTGCTGCTGGAGTGGACCTCGAAGAAGAAGCCGCCTAGCAACTTCGACGCCTCGCTGGACCAGATCGTTATCAATATCGAGGGGCACCGGATCCAGTTCGACATGGCGCAGGTGATCAGGATCCCGGCGGAGGCGGCACCGCGGCTCGTCGGCCGGTTCGGCGAGCAGGAGCTGGACGTCTACGGATCCAGCAGCGCGACTGACGGCACTCCCGTGCGCCGGTTCGTCGAGAGGGTGCTCAGCCGCACGGTCGAAGGCTACTTCCAGACCACGGCTGCTGACCATACTGTCCTGGATTTCTTCGACCAGCTGGAACAGGTCAGGCTCTCCCTGGAAGACAAGGTCCGGCAAGCCCTGGCCGACCTGGGTATCGAGGCGGTCCACACGACGCTGAGCCACTTCAAGTCCGAGGACTATGACCTAGACGACCTGCGCAAGAAGATCGCCTTCGCGCGGGACCGCCGCCGCATCCTGGAATCGGAGCGGGAGAACGCGGTCATCGAGAATGAGATCCTGGCCGGCCGGGCCGACGCGGAAGCCTACGCTGCGACGGCCGTCGAGGTACGGCGGCTGGAAGAGCAGCTGCGGCTGCTCGGCAGCGACCAGGTGGCGAGGGAGCGGTTCCTGCGCCAGCTGACCCGGATGAAGGTGCCCGGGGTTGTTGGCGGCGACGCCAGCCAGCTCCTGCATTTTATGCCGCTGAGCCAGGCACTCGAGCTCATCAGCAAGGCCAAGGAGGAGAGCACCCACAAGCGGCAGCTAGAGCCACCGGAAACACCATAAGCAGCGACGTTGCCGCTATGTACGAACCATCAGCTGCTATGCACGAACCAGCACAAGTATCTCGGTGGGCGGAATCCAGCCGAGCAGCCGGTCCTCCAGGGCGGTCACCCCGGCCGCGATGTCCACATAGCACCGGACCAGTTCCTGGCCGGCAGCTAGAAGATGGGCCGCGGCGGCCACAGCGAGCGCACCGAGGCGGAGACCGGACGTTTCTTGCAGCGAGATCGTGTCGTGGGCTGGGAGCCGGGACTCCAGCTGGGCGGCGACGCGGGCTGCCCGCTTGCGCAGATATTCCAGGTCAGGGTCCGGCGTGAGGTCTTCGAGTCCACGTCGGCCATCGTGAGCTAGCTGCGACATCATGGCCAGTGTCACCGCCCGCTCCTGGCGGAGCCCGATGGCGGCCTCCAGCTCTCTCGCGCCCGTGTACAGAAGGCAGATCGGCACGTCAAGATCTAGGTCGCCAGCGAACGCCTCGTCCAGGTCGGCGTCCAGCCCGGTTTTGAACGCGCGGGATACCACGGTGGCCCTGCCCGGCCGGGGGATGGTGAGATAAAATCGCTGTCCGACAGCTTGCTTAAGCGTCACCCCCAGCACCTGCCCAAGCTCGGTGGCACGGGTAAGTGCCTGATCGAGGGCGAAGGATGCCAGCCGCTCGGGGGCCAGGTCAGCGCTGGCAACGTCGGCGGCCAAACCCAGGTCGCGGCGCAGGGCGCCGGCCATTACGTCATTGAAGACGCTGGTCAGCAGGGTTTTCGTCGCCTCGGAGGAATCGAGCACGTTCACGAGGTTGCCGCTGAGTTCTTCTACCCGGACTCGCTCCTCGCGAAGTGCGGCTCTCCCCGAAGATGTGCTCAGGGCGTACCGGTCGGCGAGTTTGTCGGCCACCGACAACGTGTGCGCGAGGGCGAAGGCAAGCAAGGCCGCTATCTCGCGCCCGATCGGACGACCGACCATGTCCGCCTCCGCCCGCCGGCGAAGGAGGTCTCCGCTCACCAGGTACGGGTGCGGCACGCCGGCGGGCACCCACAACTCCGGTTCGCCGGACTCATCAGCGGGCGCGAGCCACACGCAGTGGTTCATGACCGCGGGACTGCCGGGAAAGCCGGGAACCGCGGCGTCCAGTCGCGTCGGCAGCTGATATCGGGCGGGGTCCTTGTCGGCGATCACGCTGTTCAGCCAGCCAGGAAACGCAACCGCGTCGCGCGCAGACACGCCGACGGCGGCCTCCCTTGAGCCTTCCGTGCCTTGTCCAGATGGCGGGTACTGCCCGCGCTCCTGATAGCGGTAAAGAGCGTAGAGCTGCCGGGAGACTGGTCTTGTACACATCGTAAGCTGCCGAGTGAGCTGGGTGACCTGTCGCAGCTCACGGGTCGCGATCACCGCGGTGGCCAGGTCGCGCCGCTCGGGCGGGGCGGCGGGATCAGAGGCGTCCGACAGCAGCTTGTCCAGTCGCGACTGCAGCTCAGGTATCAGGGTGCTGGCCTCGTCCGCGCAGTCGAAGGCCAAGGCGAGGGCCGGGATCCGGCCGTTGATCAGGCACGCCTCGATGATTCTCTCGGCTCCCGCGTGCGCGGCGTAGAACATCGTTATCCCGCGCCAGTCGGGATTGCTGAGGTTGCTGGTCAGCTTGCGGACTTGGTCGGTATTAGCGATATGGACGGCCGCAAGGTACTCCCTGAAGGTGTCGTGCGCGAAGCTGTACTGGCCGGATTCCCCCCGGATTAAGAGCCCAGTGAGCGGGACCTGGGCCAGGAACTCCGCAGGACCGGCCGCCGAGCCGGCCCGAGCCAGTGCGCGCCCGACGGCACCGAGCCCGCGCTGGTCGTTCTTTCGCGGTTTCTTGCCGATCATCGCGAACGCGAGACTGCCGAGGACCCGCTCCTGGTCCTCGGCGGACATTGGCGCGGGCGGATTGCCTGCGAGCAACTTGCGTTGCTCGAGCATTACCCGGCACATTTGGCGGTATAGCTCGTTCCGCGTTCGCGGCAGCTTTTTCTCGTTGTAGAAATCGATGTTGACCATCATGGTCAGCAACAGCGGGTTGGCCGCCAGTTCGGTCAGCTTCGCGTTGGCGATCCGTACGATCAGGTCGTCTGCCTGCTCCGCCGCGTCGCGGTCACCGCCCGGGACGACCCGGTGCCTATGAGCGGTCCGGTACCAGTGGTGGATAAAGGCGCCAGTCTGCTCGGGGGTGAACTCGCGGACCTGGAGACTGTGCGCGGCCTCCGCGTGCTCTTCGCGGTAGGGTCCTGGGCGCGATGTCAGCAGGAAGTCATTTCCCTGGTACTTCGCCACCTGTATGTGCAGCCAGTTGAGGATGGCACGGCGGTCCGGCTGGCCGGGCACCTCGTCCAGTCCATCGAACATGACCACGCAGCGCCCGGTCTTAAGTTGCCTGGCGAACCACCCAGGTGGCACCGGTTCACGAGGCAGACCCTTGGCGTGCGTGTCGATCAAGGCCGGCAGGCTCAGCTCGGGACCGGCGACGATCGCGGCCGCGCACGCATTCAGCAGCAGCAAGACCGGCAGCACCGTCCGGCGGTGCCGGCTGCGCGAAGGCAAGCGCTCAGCACAGGCCCGGCGGGCGATGTGCCGGAGCAGAGTGGTCTTGCCGCTTCCCGGCCACCCGAGGATCACGTGCAGGTCCTGGCGGCAGTCGCATGCTTTGCGTGCGCCGATGAACTCCCAGATGGGGAACCGCTGCGCGGAATCAGGAACGCTGGCAACCACCCCCACCGGGCTCTTGCCGGGCGGGACGTCACCGGCGATGCTGACATCGACGTATACATCGTCGAGCCTGGTGGAACGCGGACCGAAGGTCCTCAGGGCGGTGTTGTCCATGTGCTGGATGAGCTTGTCGAGGCTGGCCCGGTAGGCCCGTTCGTACCTGGAGATGTGCCGCATTACCGCGTCAGAGATGCCGTTGCCCCACCGCTCCACCAGTCGGTCGGCCGGAATCTGCAAGATCCGGGCAGCGAACCGGAGAACCGCCAGCATGACCCAGTAGCCAACGGTGGCCGCGGCAAAGAGAGCGGGATGGGCGGTGAACCAGCGATGGTCGAAGGCGCCGAGCAGGCATGGCGGCGCAGCCGCCGTTATGACGGTAGTCACCACGGTCCATGGGCCTGCGATCTTTGTCGCCCCCTCCCTGAAATGGCCAGTAAACCATCTGCCGGCCCGGAACGTCCACACTTATGTCTAAGGCGAGTTATTAACCGCTGTGATACCTTGTGAAGGAAATTGAGCCTGGGGGGCTCGTCGCGCGCGTGCGGGAGGGTTACGGCATGGCCTCGACAGTATTGCCTGACACCTATTCTTTCCCTAAGGTCAGGAAGCTCGATACTTTACGAGGACCGGAAGCGGCCGACGAGCTCAGCAACGCTTACGAGAAGCTCCTCAAGGCCGGGATTCACGACGGTGCGGCTCGGCTGAAGCGGGTTGACGATTTCGCGAGGAAGCTCGATTACCTGACGCTGGAAAGGCTCGCCGATCCAGAGCAGTCGATAGCGCAGCTCACTGACGAGAAGCAGCGACGGACCCGCCACCGGCACCTCATCCGTAACTCCGCTGCCCTCCTTCCCCTGCTCATCACGTGGATCATGCTGAGCTGGGCGAGCCTCCTTTATCACAGCGAACTGATAGCGCACAAGGGGAAGGTGACAACGCCGTTCCTGATGCTGTGGCAACAGCACTTCGGGCATAGCTGGCTGATTCCCAACTTCGACGAGGTCGCGTTCCTCGACTTCTTGGTCCTGGCCTTCGTGCTGGTGTACACGTACCTGGTGCACCGGGCCGAGGATTTGGCGGCGCGGGCGCAGTCTGATCTCGCTGGCACCCTGTATTCCGCGATGAGCGCGCTCTCGATCGCCGTCGAGCAAAGCACGGTCAAGGAGCCGACCTCGGCCGAGGAGTGGGCCAAGGCCGCTCAGAAGATAATCAACGATGCGATGGCGGAAACGGAGGCGCTCTCTCAGGCCGGCCGAGATGCCATCGAGGCCGCCAGCGCGTCACTGAAGGGCATACACGACGAGGGCCGGGGCTTCATCAAGGATTTCTCCGTCAGCATCGTCGATACGTTGGCCGCCGTCCGTAAGGACAACGAGCAGTTCATCGAGCGAACCGCGAACGAGGCAAGGCAGACCCTCCAGGTGCTAGTGGACCGCCAGATGACTCCGCTGCTCACCCAGCTCACCACGATGCTGGCTGAGTTCAGCGCGCACCACGCCACCTACCGTGCCAGCGTGTCCGGGCTGGCGGACGCCGTGTCGGAGATCAACGCCTCCGCGAAGGTGCTGGCCGGCGGTGTGACGACCTATCAGGCCGCCGCCGCGGAGATAGGCACCGGCATGAGCCGGGCGGCTAAGGCTCAGGAGGATTTCGCCACGCTTCTTGACACAACCGCGAAGAGCCTCGATCGTGCCTCGCTGGCCATGAATAATGCCACAGAAACTCTTAAAACCGACCTACGCGACAAACTCGATCAATTCGCGCGCGATGTCACCACGGCCGGTACTGACATCAGGGACGTCCAGACAGAATTGAAGTCCACGGCCAACGCGCTGAACAGGTCCACCGCCGCGCTGATCAGAATAACCACCGAACTCGACAGGGTCGCGACGTCGATGCATGGCGGCACGAGCCCGATCGACATGGTGCGTCAACCGTGGAAAGGCATCTTCTTCCGTTAGGGGCGGGGATTGCAGATGCGAACCCGTAGCCGACGTCAAGCCGACCGGTCGGGTCTTCTCGGACTGGTGATGTTCGGCAGCATCGGCTGGCTTTTCGCTGACCTGATGACCGCCATCGCGATGGCGTTCCTGGTGGCGAACACCGTCGGCGTGGCGACGCCGCCTACACCACATGTCACCAAGAAAACGCACATCACGCCGCGACCGCGACCGCATCCGTCGCCGACCCAGGGACCCGCGCTTGACCTGAACTATGTGTGCGTCCTGCTGACCTTTGACAACCCTCAGTCGCTGATTTCCGGCGATTCGCCGGAGGTCACCTCGGTACGAAACCAGATCATCAGCCAAGCCGACCTGACGTCGCAGCGGGCGGGACTGGTGCTGCTGTTCGGCGGCGACCCTGACAGCCCGCAGGACGACGAGGAGGCACTCAGCCTGGACAAGGCCGTGATCGGCATCCTGCAAGGGCTCGGACAGCAGCAGGACAGTGTCTTCAGCACCGCCGTGTACCGGAAGTTCGTGGGACTCAACCAGCCGCAGACAACCGTGGAGCTGGATGTCTACGTCTTCAAGCCTCCGAACGGCATCGGCGCGCCGGTAAGCTCGGATTCGAAGTGCCCGGGTGCTAATTCGAGCGGGTGATGTGCACCCAGTCAGCGTCGCTCGGATCGGCGAGGACA
>Ga0335075_10019575_pt1 | contig 10004 bp, 7 predicted proteins | sample Lox_Sample_24_FD_206723 | JGI IMG/M metagenome (GOLD analysis project Ga0335075, IMG submission 206723) | Soil microbial communities from Loxahatchee National Wildlife Refuge, Florida, United States - Lox_Sample_2.4 | ecosystem: Environmental > Terrestrial > Soil > Wetlands | place: USA: Florida...
GTTCACGATCCTCGAACTGTCTGCGGTGCTCGGCATCGCGACGCTTGGCGAGGCGATGGTCCTCATCGTGCGGGGCGTCGACGTCTCGGTCGGCGCGATGATGGGGCTCGCGGGCACACTCTCCGCATTCCTGATCCCGGATTTTGGGCTGCCGGCGGCGATCCTCCTGCCGCTTCTCGTATGCGGTCTGGTTGGCCTTGGCAATGGCTTGCTGGTCGAAAAGGGCCGCGTCCCGCCGATCGTCGCCACGATCGGCATGATGTGGGTCGTGAGCGGCTTGGCCGGAGGCGTCAGCAACGGGCGCCTCATTCCGATTGAGGATCGATCGTTCCAGCAAATCGCCCTGGGTAGCGCGTTCGAGATCATACCGCTGTTCTTTGTCGGGCTCCTCGTCATCGGCGCCGTCGCCTATTTCGTTCGATCGAACTTCGCCATCGGCCGCTACGTCTATGCGATCGGAGGCGATGAAGGCGCCGCTTATTATTCGGCAATTCCGGTCGCGAAGATTCGGATCGGCGTCTATGGGGCCGCGGGCGTTCTCTATGGCGTCGCCGGATTGCTGATGGCTTCTTACGTGCGCTCAGGAATGCCGACCGTCGGAAAGGGCTACGAATTCAAGGCGATTACCGCCGCCGTCCTCGGCGGCATCGCGCTCACCGGCGGACGGGGAAATATTTTCAAGGCGATCGTCGGGGCGGTGATCCTGATCGTTCTCTATGGCGTGATCACCGCCTTCGCGGTCTCCCCTTACATCCAGGGAATCATCCAGGGCGCCATTCTGGTTGGAGCGGTCTATTATGCAACTCGCAATGACTAAGGCCAAAGCGAGCCTGCAGCGCTATAACCAGCTTTTTCTATTGGTTGCGGTTCTGATCATCGCGACCGCCATCTCACACGGCGTCTTCATCAGACCCACGAATCTGATCCTGGTCATCGCGAGCGCCGCCGCCTTTGGCCTCGTGTCTTTCGGCCAGGCCCTGGTCGTCATCGGCGGAGGATTCGATCTGGCCGTGGGCTCCCTCGTCGCCATGTCGATTTCGGCAGTCGTCTTTTTTCGCGCTGATTACGGCATTGTTGGCGGCACGGTCGGCGCTCTCGCCGCGGCAACGGTCGCCGGGCTCATAAGCGGCGCGTTTGTGTCGCGCACGAAAATTCCTCCGTTCATCGTCACGCTCGGCATGCTGTCGGTCGCGGACTCGATGTCCTGGATCCTTGCGGCGGGTCAGCCGATCACCGTGTCCGAGTACAATGACGCCATCTCGCCCTTGTTCGACAAATTTCCGCTCGGCGAAAATTATTTTCCGATCATCATTCTGATTGTCGGATTTATCGCCACCAGCCTGCTTCTCCATCGGAGCAAATGGGGGCGCTACATCTACGCGATCGGCGACAACGAAGCGGCGGCGAGAATCGCCGGCGTGCCTGTCACGAGAACGAAGCTGCTGTGCTACGGCTCGTCCGGCCTGTTATGCGCGGTCGGCGCGATCATCTACCTCTATCAGAATATCAGCGCGACACCTGGCGAGGGCGCCGACTATCTCCTCCTGAGCTTCGCTGCGACGATTCTGGGCGGCGTCTACATGTATGGGGGCGAGGGGACCATTCCCGGAGTGCTTGTCGGGGTGATCTGTCTCGCCAGCATTACAAGCGCCCTAACCATCGCTGGAATCCCGCCGGCTATATACCAGGGCGTCCTCGGATTGATTGTCCTTTCGGTGGTCCTATTCCAAGCGAAGATCCGGAGATAGGTGCCGACGAGTCAACCGACCCGACAGCGAGGTCAACAGCCAAGCCGAGCGGCTGAACTCGATCGAAACGAAAATGGCGCCGACATTCGCGCGGACGGCGATCGAAGCCTTAGGGCGTCGAGATGCCGAGTTCAGATCTCTCCAGAGCTGGGTGGTAGCGATCTCATGCGAAATCCGCCTGATCGATTCGCCTTTTGCCCGCGACCGAAAAACTGGGGGGCGCCATTTCCGCGTCCGTTTTTAGCGATTCCAATGGTTTGCGGCGCCATTTTCGCTCCTCTTAGTCCTTTCCTGTCTTGGCCGCAGCAGCCTGGCCGTTCGGTCCATCGGAATAACCCCGATTTGACTTCACCATTACATTCTGAAAAACAATATCACGCTCAAGCCAGGCCTGTCAAGAGATTGTCGATTCTCCGTCCAGCGCCCTGCCGCGCAGGAGGATGGTCGTCCACAATTCATCCCCAGGCCTTGGCAAAAAAATTTCCGTTTCAGCTTTTTTGTCACAGTGCGTGAACCCTTGTCGGGCATTATCGGTTCTGAATAAGGATAATCCCCCATGACTGATTCGCTCGACAGGCTGTTTGTCGCCGTTCAGGAGGCTCGGGACCGAAGCCCTTCGGTCTCCCGCACCTCCAAGCTGTTCCGCGACGGGGTGCAGAAAATGGCCAAGAAACTGGTCGAGGAGGCGATCGAGGTCGGGCTCGACGCGGTGCAGATGAACCGCGAGTCGGTGATCCTGGAGAGCGCCGACGTCCTCTATCATCTTGCGGTCATTTGGGCCGAATGCGGCGTCTCGCCCGCTGACGTTCTTGGGGAGATCGACAGGCGTGAGCGCGTCTACGGCATTGCTGAAAAGCTGCCCAAGCAGGCGAGCGCGGCTCAGGTCCGACGCATGGCGCCTTGGGTCGCGCGCCGAAAGGCCTCATGATCCCCCCGTCGCTCACAGCACGACCGGGTTCTGGCCGCCGTCCATCGATAGAGTCACGCCGGTGATGTAGCTCGCCCTGGGCGAGGCGAGGAAGAGAATGGCGTCCGCGATCTCTTCCGGCGAGGCCATGCGCCCGAGCGGCAGGCGCGCAACGCTGCGGCGGCGCGCTTCATCAACAGAAATATTGGCGAGTTGGGCCTCGGCCTTAAACCCCTCCGCCACCCGGTCCGTCTCTGTCAGGCTCGGACTGACGGCGACGACGCGAACGCCCTTGCTGGCGTAGGTCGCGCCAAGCCCAGCCGTGGCCAGCATCAAGGCGGCGTTGGCCGACCCGCCGGCGAGATGCGTCGACGACGCGACCTTGCCGCCCGCTCCGATGACGCTGACGATGACCCCACGCCCGCGTCCGCCCATGCGCTTCACCACGGGATCGATGACGTTGATGTAGGAAAAGAACTTGGCGTCAAACGCTTCGCGCCACACCGCAGGGGTCAGATCATCCGGGGGAGTTCGCTTTGCCGCGCCCGCGGAATTGACCAGAATGTCGATTGGTCCCAGGCGGTCCTCGACCGCATCGATCGTCTTGATCGCCGCAGCCGCGTCGATGAGATCGGCGGCGACGCCAAAGGCGTCTTTCAGCTTGGCGCGGGCCCGTTCGACATTGTCGGAGGAGCGTGAACAGATGGCGATCCGCGCGCCTTCGGCCGCGAAGGCCTGCGCGCAAGCAAGCCCGATGCCCTTCGAGCCGCCAGTTATGAGAACGACCTTGCGATCAAGTTCGAGCTCCATGGGCTGAACTGATAGCACCCGAGTCTCCGCCGCTCCAGGCGGACTGCGGGCGATTGCAGGCAGCGCCTAGTTGAGTGCAGGCGCGTCATCGACGCCGCTCTTGAAGTCGGCGCCGCTGCTACCCGCGCACGTACTCTCCCGGCGCCGGGCCAAGCGCGGGGAAGCCGGCGCTGGCGAGGCCGAGCGGCGGCGGGGCGGCGAGACGGCTCGAGTGCGACCCGAGCCAGTCGAACCAGGCGAGCCACCAGGAGCCCTGCCGATATTCCGCCGCGCGCGCCCAGGCGTCCGGATCGGGGCGAGGATCGTGCTGCGCAGTCGTTGCGATGCGAAAATGGCGATCGCCGTTATCCGGGGGCGCCACGACGCCGCGGTTGTGCCCGGCGTTGACCAGCGCGAAGGTGATCTCGGCGCCGGTCAGGTGGTGAATCTTGAACACCGAGCGCCAGGGAGCGATGTGGTCGCGCTCCGTTCCGACGACGAACATCGGCGCGCGAATGTCCTGCAGCGCGATCAGCCGGCCGTTGAGCTTGAAGCGGCCCTCGGCGAGGTCGTTGTTAAGATAGAGGGTGCGCAGATACTCGCTGTGCATCCTGTAGGGCATGCGCGTAGCGTCCGACGACCAGGCGGCGAGATCGTCCATCCGCTCGGGTTCTCCCATCAGATAATGATGGATGACGCGCGACCAGATGAGATCGTTGGAACGCATGAGGTCGAAGGTCCCGGCCATCTGGTTCGCCTCCAGCGTGCCCTGCTCCCACATCACGTCCTCGAGCAGCGCCAACTGGCTGTCGTCGATGAACAGCCTGAGTTCGCCCGCTTCCTCGAAATCCGTTTGTCCTGCGATGATGGTCAGCGATTGCAGGCGATCGTCGTTGTCGCGCGCCATCCCGGCGGCGGCGATCGCGGCCAGGGTTCCGCCGATGCAATAGCCGGTGAGATGCGCCCGCGGCGCCCCGGTGATCGCGAGCGCCGCGCGGATCGCGGTCATCACCCCCTCGCGCCGGTAATCGTCGAAGCCGATTTCGCGATCGGCGGAGGTCGGATTGCGCCAGGAGATGCAGAACACGGTGAAGCCGCTGTCGACCAGATGCTTGATCAGCGAATCCTCGGGCTGAAGGTCGAGAACGTAATACTTCATGATCCACGCCGGCACGATCACCACCGGCTCGGCGCTGACCGACGGCGTGGTCGGCGCATACTGGATGATCTCGGCAAGGCTGGTGCGGGCCACCACCGCGCCTTTGGTCACCGCCACCGTCTCTCCCGGCGTGAAGGCTTTGGCCGCCGCGCCGCGCTCGTTGCGCATGAGCCGCTGAAGGTCGGCGGCGTAGTTGACGGCGCCGCGGACCAGGTTCATCCCGCCCTGCCGCATGGTCTCATTGAGAGCGACCGGATTAGTGGACAGGAAATTGGACGGCGCGACGGTGTCCAGCGCCTGACGGCCAATGAAATTGACCAAAGCGAGGTGATGGGGCGAGGCGCCGTGAACATCGGACGTCGCCTCGTCCCAGGATCGCTCCGCGGCCAGAAAGCTGTCGGCGTAGAATGAAAACGGCCATTGCCGCCACGCCTCGGCGATGAAGCGGCGATCGTGCGGCCGCCCCCACGCAGGCGGAGCGCTGGCTGCAGCGCCGCGCAGCGACCGTGAGGCCGCTTCAACGACCGAAGCCTGCCTGGCCAGCGCGCTCAAAGCCAGCCCCGCCTGCCGCCCGGGCGAGAGCCCGAGGTGCAGCCCCCAGTCGAACATCGCCTCGGCGACCGCCATCGGCGAGAACCCGGCGGAAAGTCTGGCGATCGTCGCATGCGCGACGCGATCGAGCGGGTTCTCGTTCTCGGCGGCGGACGCGGCCGGCGGGATCGCCGGAGGAGGAATGGGTGGCAGAGGCTCCTTGCCGGCCGGCGATCGGCGCGCCCGAAGGACGGGTTTGTCCATGGAATCCTCTCAATTCCGGGCCCGAGCGCAACCGCCAGCTCTGTGCGATCTGCAGGCGGCGTCAACGACGCCGCAAGGTCGGGTCCATAGCCCATCGTGAGGCGGGCGTCCTTATGGACGCGCCAGCGACCCGCCCTACAAGGCGCGCGCCCGCCCGCATTGACGCGCATCAAGCCGGCGCGGCTTGCCGGTGGCGCTGTTGCGCACCCCTAACCCAGATGCTTCTTCAGGAACGCGACAGCGCGGCTCCAGGCGAGCTCCGCCGCCTGGCGGTCATGCACCGCCATGCGGCTCTCGTTCACGAAGGCGTGGTCGGCGTCATAGCGGAAGAATTCCGCGTCCTTGCCCGCCGCCTTCAACGCCTTCTCGAAATCGTCGACGGCCTTCGGCGTGACGAAGTCGTCCTTGTTGCCGAAATGGCCCTGGAGCGGAATCTTGACATCGGCGGGCTTGACCGCCTCCGCTGGCGGCAGCCCATAGAAGGAAACAGCCGCGGTCAGTTCCGGGATCTTCGCCGAGGCGATGACCGCCACCGCTCCGCCCATGCAGAAGCCGGCGATGCCCACCTTCGCGCCGTTGCGCTTGAGATACTGGACCGCGCCGCGCACCGTCTGCTCCGTCGCATCGAGAAAATTCAGCGACTGCATCTCCTTGGCCGCACGATCCGCGTCGTGATAGGGCACGACGACGCCGTTGTAGAGGTCCGGCGCGAGCGCATCGAAGCCTGCGAGCGCGAAGCGATCCACAGTCGCCTTGATCTGGTCCGCAAGCCCCCACCATTCCTGGATGACGACCACGCCAGGCGCATCGCCGCTCGCGGAATTGGTCAAGTAGCCCTTGGCGTCCTTGCCGTCGGGCCGTTTGAAGGTGATTTCGGTTCCCATCGGCGCCTCCGCGCTTCAAGCTGCAAGCGGCCCGCGACTCAGCCGAGCTTCGAGCCGTTGGTCATGAGTAAGATCGAATAAAGCGACGTCGTGCCGCAGATGTATAGCCGGTTGCGCTTCGGGCCGCCGAAGGTGACGTTGGCGACGATTTCGGGGATCAGGATCTTGCCGATCAGCGTCCCGTCCGGCTCGTAGCAGTAAACCCCCTTGCCGGTGCTCGTCCATATCCGACCCGACCGGTCGACGCGGAAGCCGTCGTACATGCCGTCCTCCGCGACCAGTTCGGCGAAGATTTCGCCTGGCCCCTTCACGCTCTTGCCGTCCGCGTTGACCGCATAGCGGCGGATGCAGCGGGGGGTGTTCTGCTTATGGGTCGCGCCGGTGTCGGCGACATAGATCAGCTTCTCGTCGGGCGAAAAAGCGATGCCGTTCGGCCGCACCATGTTGTCGATGATCCGGGTGACCGCGCGACTTTGCGGATCGATCCGATAGACGTGGCAGCCCTCGATCTCGGGCGTCGCCGGCTCGCCCTCGTTGTCGCCGTCGATGCCGTAGGCCGGGTCGGTGAACCAGACGGAATCGTCGGATTTGACCACGGCGTCGTTGGGCGAGTTGAATCGCTTGCCCTCCCACTTGTCCGCGAGCACTGATATCGAGCCGTCGAACTCGGTGCGGGTCACGCGGCGCGTGAGGTGCTCGCAGGTGACGAGCCGGCCCTGATTGTCCACCGTGTTGCCGTTCGAATTGTTGGAGACCTGGCGGAACACCGACACCTGACCCGATTCCTCAACGAAGCGCAGCATGCGGTTGTTGGGGATGTCCGACCAGATGAGATAGCGCCCGGCCGCGAACCAGGCCGGACCTTCGGCCCAGATCGAGCCGGTCCAGTGGCGCGTCACCCGCATATAGCCGGTGAAGAGCTGCGAGAAGCGCTTGTCGATGACGACAAGATCGGTCCCTTCCAGTTGTCCGTAGTACATGATCGTTTCCCCCTCTGGCGTGGTGACCGGTTGACCAAGGTTGGCGCCTTCAAGGCCGAACGGCAAGAGCGGCTTGGTGGATCGCGCGATAAAGCGCGAAGACGGGCATGTCGAGCTGGACTTGCGGGACGGGGCGCCGTCGTCCACATTACACTCATGAATCGCTCGCTGGCTTCAGGGCGCGCCTCGCGGCTCATCGCGGTTCTGGGCCCCACCAACACGGGCAAGACGCATCTGGCGGTCGAGCGCATGCTGGGGCATGCCTCGGGCATGATCGGTCTCCCGCTGAGACTGCTGGCGCGCGAAATCTACGATCGGGTGGTCAAGGCGCGGGGCGCGGCCGAGGTTGCGCTCATCACCGGCGAAGAGAAGATCGTGCCGCTTCGGCCGCGCTACTTCGTCTGCACGGTCGAGGCGATGCCGCTCGACCGCAAGGTCGAGTTCCTCGCCGTCGATGAAATCCAGCTTTGCGCCGACCCGGAACGCGGACACGTGTTCACCCATCGGCTCCTCCACGCGCGGGGCTCGGCCGAGACGATGCTGATGGGGGCTGCGACTGTCGCGGCTCTGATCCGAGAGCTTTGTCCGGGAGTCGAGGTCCAGTTCCGCGAGCGGCTTTCCGAGCTCACCTACGCCGGTCCTAAGAAGCTGACGCGGCTGCCGCGGCGCAGCGCCATCGTCGCCTTCTCGACCGACGCGGTCTACGCCATCGCCGAGCTCATCCGCCGCCAGCGAGGCGGGGCTGCGGTGGTCATGGGGTCGCTGAGCCCCCGCACCCGCAACGCGCAGGTCGCTCTCTTCCAGTCCGGGGAGGTCGATTTCCTGGTCGCGACCGACGCGATCGGGATGGGGCTGAACATGGATGTCGACCATGTCGCCTTCGCGGGGTTGCGCAAATTCGACGGGCGGCGGCTGCGCGGGCTTTATTCGCAGGAGATCGCTCAGATCGCCGGGCGCGCCGGCCGGTTTCGCAAGGATGGCGCCTTCGGCGTGACCGGCGATGCGCCCGAACTCGACCCGGACGTTGTCGCGGCGGTCGAAGGCCACGTCTTCCCGTCCGTCACGGCCGCGGAATGGCGCAATCACCGGCTCGATTTCCAGTCCCTGCAGGGGCTGATGCGATCGCTGGCCTTAGCCCCGCCGGCGCCGGCCTTAAGGCTCGCCGAGGAGAGTCAGGACGAGACGACGCTGCGCCAGCTCTCGACCGATGAAATGATCATCCGGCGCACCCGCGACCGCTCCAATCTGATGCGGTTGTGGGAGGTCTGCCAGACGCCCGATTTTCGCAAGACTACGCAGGACGAGCACGCGCGCCTGGTCGGCGCGATGTTCGAGCACTTGACGCAAGGGGACCGGCGGTTGCCGGAAGACTGGATGCAGGGCCAGTTCGCGAGCCTCGACCGGACCGACGGCGAGATCGACGCCTTGTCGTCGCGGCTCGCGCGGGTGCGCACGCTCGCCTATGTCGCCAATCGCGCCGACTGGCTCGCCGATCCGCAAACCTGGCAGGGCAAAGCGCGGCGGCTCGAGGACCGGCTGTCCGACACTTTGCACCAGTCCCTGATGCAGCGCTTCGTCGACCGGCGCACGAGCGCGCTTCTGCGCAGCTTGAATCAACGTGCGGGCCCGATCCTGGGCGGCATCGACGCCGACGGGGCGGTGACGGTCGAGGGCCATCTTGTCGGCCGCCTCGCCGGCTTTCATTTCGAGCCCGAGCGCGGCGAGACCGCGCTCGAGAATCGCGCTTTGCGCGGCGCGGTCGAGCGGGTGGTCGCGCCCGAGGTCGCTCGCCGGCTCGGCGCGTTGGCGAGCGAGGGCGACGAGGCGTTCGCGCTCGCGGCCGGCGGCGTCGTCAACTGGCGCGGCGAAGCGGCGGGCGAAATCGTCGGCGGCGAGCCGTTCGCGCCGCGTGTGCGGCTCATCGGCGAGTTCGGCGCCGAGCCGCAGCGCGAGCGCGCCGCGCGGAGGCTTGAAGCTTTCGCCGCCGCCGAGGCGACCCGGCGTCTTTCTGCGCTCAAGCATCTCAAGGACGCGATCGAGGACGGGCGGCTCAAGGGGCTCGCGCGCGGGCTCGCCTATCAGCTGGTCGATGAGTTCGGCGCGCTGGACCGCCGGGCGGCGGACGCGCGAATCAGGCTCTTGAGTCGCAACGAGCGCCGCACCCTCAAGGCGCTCGGCGTGCGCTTCGGCGCGTTCAGCCTCTATCTGCCGTCGCTTCTCGAGCCGCAGGCGCAGCTTCTGGCGTTCGCGTACGCCGAGCTCGCAAGCCCCGCATGGCGGCCGGATCCGGCGACGCTCAATCCGCTGCCGCGTCCGGCGCCGCGCCCGCAGGCGCTCGGCTTGCGCGGCTTGCGCGCCGTGGGACAGTTCGCCGCGCCGATCGCCGAGCTTGAGCGGCTCGATGCGCTGGCGCGCGCCGCCTGGCCCGAGGGCGCAGGCGGGATCGACGTCACGGACGCGCTGCTTGCGAGCCTGGGCTGGCGGCGCGAGGACGCGCATCACGTTCTGCGCGGGCTAGGCTTCGCGCGCGTGCGTGAAACCGAAGGCGCGGACCGCGCTTTGTATCGAAGGCGCCGTTCGACGGCCGACGAATCGGCCCTCAAGGCCGGTCCTCTCGCCACCCCCTTCGCCGCGCTCGCGGCGCTCACGAAGCGGAACTCCGCCGCTCAGCGTCGGGCGAGACGCGCCAAGGCCAGGCGCCGCCGCGCGGCCGGACGCGCCGCCTCGTGACTGAAGACGCGG
>Ga0335075_10019576_pt1 | contig 10004 bp, 6 predicted proteins | sample Lox_Sample_24_FD_206723 | JGI IMG/M metagenome (GOLD analysis project Ga0335075, IMG submission 206723) | Soil microbial communities from Loxahatchee National Wildlife Refuge, Florida, United States - Lox_Sample_2.4 | ecosystem: Environmental > Terrestrial > Soil > Wetlands | place: USA: Florida...
CCAGATATTCCAGGCCAGGTTCCGCCGCGAGGCCCAGTCGGCGGCCTCGCTGAACCACCCGAACATCGTGGCGGTCTACGACACCGGCGAGGACATGGCCACCGGGGTGCCGGTGCCCTACATCGTGATGGAGTTCGTCGACGGCCGCACGGTGCGCGACCTGCTGCAGGACGGCCACCGGCTGCTGCCCGAGCGGTCGATGGAGATCATCGACGGCGTGCTGCGCGCCCTGGACTATAGTCACCAGGCCGGAATCGTGCACCGGGACATCAAGCCGGGCAACGTGATGGTGACCCGCAACGGCGACATCAAGGTCATGGACTTCGGCATCGCCCGCGCGATGAGCGACGCGCAGGCCACGATGACCCAGACGGCGCAGGTGATCGGCACCGCCCAGTACCTGTCGCCGGAACAGGCCAGGGGCGAGCGGGTCGATTCCCGCAGCGACCTGTACTCGACCGGCTGCCTGCTGTACGAGTTGCTGTGCGGCCGGCCGCCGTTCACCGGCGACTCGCCGGTGGCGATCGCCTACCAGCACGTCAGGGAGAACCCGATCCCGCCATCCCGGGTCGACCCGGACGTCCCGGCGTGGGCCGACGCGATCGTGCTTAAGGCGATGGCCAAAAGCCCGGCCGACCGATACCAGACGGCCGCCGACATGCGCGCCGACCTGCAGCGCGCCGCAGCCGGCATGCCGGTGGCGGCCGCGCCGCCGACCAGGCTGGACATGTACCCGGGCACCCAGCGGATGGGCGCCGACCCGATGATGGCGGGCCGGACTTCCGCGATCCCGCCGGTGGCCGACTACGAGTACGCGGGAGCGGGTGGCGGCTACGGCTACGGCGGCGGCGACCGCGGGCGGCGCAGCCACAAGTGGATCCCGTGGGTCCTCGGGCTGGTGCTCGTCCTCGGCGTCGTCATCGGCGTGGCCTACTACCTGCTGGCCGGGGGCAAGACCTACTCGGTCCCGCTGGTGAACAACCAGTCCGTCGCGACGGCCGAAAAAGACATCGTCAACGCGGGCCTTCGCTACCAGGTCGTGGACCAGGCCAACAACAGCGTGGGCAAGGGCCTGGTGATCACCTCAAATCCCTCCGAGGGCAACAACGTGGCCAAGAACACCCTGGTGACGTTGTATGTGTCCACGGGGGCGTCGCCGGTCGCGGTGCCTAATGTGGTGGGTCAGCCGGAGACCCAGGCCGAGTCCACGCTCCAGGCCAAGAACTTCCAGGTCAAGGTGCTGCCGGATGCCACGTCAACCGAACCGTCGGGAACGGTGGTCAGCCAGAGTCCGGTCGGCGGCACGGCCGAGCCGGGTTCCACGGTCACGATCACCGTCTCCGGCGGGGCAGTGCCCGTGCCCTCGGTCATCGGCGACTCCCAGCAGACCGCCAACCAGATCCTGACCCAGGCAGGATTCGTCGTCTCGGTCCAGCAGGGGTCCGGAGGGGCGCAATACGCGAACGGCACCGTCTTCTCCCAGCAGCCCCTCGCGAACAGTCCGGAGGCGAAGGGTTCCACGGTTACCATCTATGTCCAGAACGGGGCGTCCCCGACTGCGTCTCCGTCCACACCGACCACGCCGACCCCGACCCCGTCCGGCAGCGCGCCCGGAGTTGGCGGCGGATTCTGACAGGAGGCCGTCATGCCCAAGTCGCGCGTCCGCAAGAGGACGGTCTACACGCCGCCACCGCCGAAGTCGGCGAAGCGGAAAGTCAGCCCGCCGTGGGTGGGCCCGACGATCGTGGCCTGCCTGGTCGTCGGCCTGGCCTGGATCGTGGTGTACTACGTCACGCAGGGATCGGTGGCCGGCCTGTCGGCACTTGGCTCATGGAACCTGGTGGTGGGCTTCGTGCTCATCATCGCCGGGGTCACGCTGTCCACGAGATGGCGCTGACCGCTGGCTATAGCCCCGCCCTGGTCAGCTGACCGTTCCTGATCACGATCGCCAGCACGAGCAGGCCCACGACGGCGACGGTGGCAAGCACCTGGACCGCCGTCCGGTTCTTCCTTGGCGCGTACGCGTAGGCCGCGGTCAGGGCCGCGCCGGTGAGCAACCCGCCGATGTGGTCCTGCCAGGCGATGATGTTGTGGAGAAAGAGGCTGAGAGCCAGGTTGAGGGCGATCAGCGTGATGATCCCGCGGGCGTCGACGCGGAGCCGCTTTGACACCACGAACCACGCGCCGAACAAGCCGAAGATGGCGCCCGAGGCGCCGACTGCCGGGGCGTTCTGCGGCGCGAGATAGTAGTACATCACCCCGCCGCCGACGGCGCTGAGCAGGTACACCGACAAGAAGCGCGCGCGGCCGAGGAGGCCCTCCAAGGCGGGGCCGACGAACACCAGGGCCCACATGTTGAACAGGATGTCCACGAACCCCAGGCCGCTCGGGCCGGCCACGAACGCGGACGTGACCAGCCGGTACCACTCGCCCGCGGCAACGCCGTGCAGCGGCCCGCCGCCCGGGTACGCCGCGTACCCGAACAACTCCAGGTTGTTGACCCAGCCCGGGCGGACCCAGGTGACCAGGTACACCGCGACGTTGATCGCGATCAGCGTCCAGGTAACGACGGCGCCCGCGGCCGGGCGCCCGCCGAACACGGTTCTGGCCTGCCGGGTGTGCTGAGCGCCCTGGCCGACGCATTCCACGCACTGCTGGCCCACCGAGGCCGAGCGCATGCAGTCCGGGCACGCGGGCCGCCCGCACCGCACGCACGACACGTACGTCTCCCGGCCGGGGTGCCGGTAACAGGTGGGAACCTCCTGCTGGCCCCCCGGTACGGGATCGCTGGGCGTGCTCACCGCTCAACCCATCAGCTGGTCTGGGGGTCGCGGGTCACGGTGACCGACTCGATGGTCACGTCCTGCACCGGCCGGTCCTGCCTGCCTGTCTTCGCCCGGCTGATCTGGTCCACCACGTCGGCGCCCTCGATGACCTCGCCGAAGATGGTGTGCTTCCCGTTGAGCCAGGGCGTGGGGCCGACCGTGATGAAGAACTGCGAACCGTTGGTGCCGGGTCCGGCGTTCGCCATCGCCAGCAGGTACGGCCGGTCGAAGACCAGGTCCGGGTGGATCTCGTCGGCGAACTCGTAGCCCGGGCCGCCGCGGCCGCTGCCGAGCGGATCGCCGCCCTGGATCATGAAGTCGGGAATGACTCGGTGGAACACCGTCCCGTCGTACAGCTTGGCCGTGGTGTGGCGCCCGGTGCGCGGGTCGGTCCACTCCCTGCCGCCCTCGGCCAGATCCACGAAGTTGCGTACGGTCTTCGGCGCGTGGTCAGGGAAGAGGCGGACGACAACCGTGCCCTGGCTGGTCTGCAACGTAGCCGTCAGCGTGTCTGCCATTGCGAATCTCCTCGTGCGGGTCATCCCCGTGGCCATGAATTTCTCGCCATAAAACATCCTTCAGCCATCACCGTACCGGTAACGGTGGATGGTTGAACCCGGCCGGGGCGGGAAGGCTGCGATAACGAGATGCTCGGGAGGTTTACTGTGTCCTCAACCAACTCCGACCGTAATAACGGCGGGATGGTCACGATCAGCGCGCGCGCGAGGGGCGCCTACGCACAGGCCGTCCCCCTGGGAAAGCGCGCGGGAACGACGGCGGTCCAGGGAGCCCGCCAGGGCGTTGCGGGCGCGACCCAGTGGGCCACGCCGATGGTGCAAGACGCCGTGATGGGCGCCAGATACTGGGTCGCCCCCTGGATCGAGGGCGCCGCCGACGCGGTCGACAACGCGGTCGCGCCCAGGGTGTCATCCGCTCTGCGCTCCACCGCCCGCCAGGTCAGGCCGCCAGAGCCGGCCAAGACCGGCGCCCAGAGGATGCTCGACTGGCGCTGGCTGCTCGGCCTCGGCGCTGCGCTGGCCGCGGCCGGCGCGTCGGCGGCCGTCGCGATGCGGCGCCGTTACGCCAGTGCCACCGCGCAGGCCGAGGACACCACAGAACCGGATGCCTCCGGCGGCTCGCCGGACGGCGAATCCCCGGCCGATCCCCCCCACGCCGAGGTCAACGGGCGGGTGACGACACAGGACAAGTAACGCAGCCGTCTGCCGCCGCCCGATCCGGTACCGTCTAGTCACGAGATAGTCACGGGCACCGCGGTGCACGGGGCCGCGGGTCACGATCGGCAGGCGGACGAATTGGCAAGCGAGAACGACGGGTCAGCCCGGCTCATCGGCGTGCTGGCCGCGGCCGCGATCGCCTGCTCGACGCTGATCATCGTCGTGGTCTCGGCCGCCGGCCCCAGCGTCTCGGTTCCCGCGATGGGCCCGGCGGCCGGCGGGCCGCCCTGGTGGCATGCGCTGCACCTGACGGCCACGCTGGTGACCGTGTCGCTGTGGGCCGCGCTTGGGCTGGGCTGCGCGGGCGTGATCGCCGGACTGATCGCCGTGCACCGCGGCGCGCGGCCCGCGGCGCGCGCACTGATCGTATTCGCGCTGCTGGCCGTCGCGGTGCTGACCGTGCTGCCGCCCGCGGGCTCCACGGACGCCATCTCGTACGCCGCCAGCGGGCGGACTGCGGTCATCGGGCACAGCCCCTACGTCATGACGCCGCTGCAGCTGGAGCGCAGCGGCGACCCCATCGGCAGGCAGATCCCGTTCGCCGAGATCCCGTCCACCTGGACGACCACCGTGTCCGTGTACGGTCCCGTGGCCAGCGGCGCCGAGTGGGTCGCGGCCGAACTTGGCGGGTCGTCGCTGGCCAGGATCACCTTCTGGCTCAAGCTGGAGGAGGCACTGGCGTTCGTTGCGGTGATCTTGATCCTTGACCGCTTGCTCCGGTCCGATCCCGCCATGCGCCTGCGCGCGCACCTGCTGTGGTCGGTGAACCCGCTGCTGCTGTGGGAGATCGTCGCGAGCGGCCACATCGACGGGCTCGCCGCGGTGTTCGGCCTGCTGGGCATCGTCGCCCTGCGCGCCCGCGGCCAACAGAGCAGCGGCCAACAGAGCCAACAGAGCAGCGGCCAACAGAGCAGCGGCCAACAGAGCAGCGGCCAACAGGGCAGCGGCCAACAGGACGCAGAGCAGGACGACCGGCGGATCGGCGTCGGCGGCGCGGTGCTGGCCGGGCTGATGATCGGCGTCGCCGCCGGCATCAAGGTCGAGTACGCGCTGTTCGGCCTGGCCGTGGCCTGGGCGTGTCGCAGGTCGGTCAGGCCGCTGGCCGCCGCCGCGGCGGGTTTCGCGGTGGTCGTGGTGCCGGCCTACCTCGCGGCGGGCGTCCCCGCGATCAAGATCCTGCTCACGCGCAGCCCCGGGATCACCTGGGACACCATGTACCAGCTGTTCTGGCGGCCGGTGCTCGGTTACACCAGGTTCGGCGTGACCAGTGTCCCGCCGCACCTGGAACTGGTCGCGTACCTGCTGTTCGCCGCCGTCGCGGTGCTGGCCGTGGCGCGTTTCCCCGACCCGGTGCCTGGCCTGCCCGCGCTGGCCCCGGCCCTGGCGCTGAGCCTGGCCTGGCTGTTCATCACGGCCTACCAGCGGCCCTGGTATGACGTCATGGCCCTCAGCCTGCTGGCCTTGTACCCGGCATCCAGGCTGGACTGGGTGGTGCTGGTGCGCCTGCTGGCCGGGGGGATCGTCTACGTCCAGGCGGTGCAGAGCCCGGTCCAGCCGCACTGGCTTGCCGACATCGGACAGTTCAACGGGACGTGGCTGACGCCTGGCATCCGGCTGCTGGCCGCGGCGGCGCTGGTCTGGCTGTGCGTCTTTGGCCGCTGGGGATGGCGTTCGCCGGTCTCCCCGTCCCCAGGCAGGCTGCCCGAACTCGCCCAGGCAACCTGAGGCCAGTTCTCCACAGGCGCGCGCTGTGGATAACGCGGAACATAACGTCCCAGCATGCGGGCGGCCACTGGCAACTAAATGCACACGTCTGTGGATTCAGCTGTGGACAACCGGGGGCCTACATCGGCTGATCCGGGGGATCCCCGAGGGCGTCCCCGGTCAGGTAGAGCCGCGGCCAGCGGCAGTCGACGAACTGGTCGAGGTATCCGGTCAGCCGCTCGTCGAAATCGTCGTCTTCCGCGTCGGCGCCGACGGCCGCCTCGACCTCGGACGGGCTGTCCACGCCGAACGCGACCGCGCGGACCTCCCACGCATCGCGTTGCGCGCTGTCGTACCAGCGCTGGACGATCCCGACCTGCCGCGCGCAGGTATCGCCGGTGATGGCCTGCCCGTACGTCCGCTCCCACTCCGGGCTGCGCGGGTGCGGGCCGGCGCCAGGGTTCTTCCGGTCGGCCGACTTGAGCGAGTCGAGGACCAGCGTCCATTTGTAGGCGGGCGCGAGCCACCGCGGCTCCTCCCGCTGGCACAGCCAGACGCCGCGGGACAGCCTGGCCCTGATCGCGGTGCTGACGTGCGCGGCCAGGCCGACCGGACTGACCCGTCCGGCGATTACCGGCACCCGGGCGCTCAGCGCCGCGTCCACGCCGTGTGAGATCGCGCAGTCCCGCAGACGTGACGGCATCACCGCCAGCAGGGACAGCAGCGTGGTCCTTGGCACCGGCATCGGCCAGCCGGTCAGGTGGGCCAGGACCGACAGTTCGGCCCACAGCCTGACCGCCGGGTATTCGTCCAGGACGCGCTGGGCCATCCGCATGTCCCGCAGCGTGCAAGGCCGCCCGGCGCAGTCCGCGCCGCAGGTCATGCTGCGCGACAGGACCACACCGCCCGGGGCCGCCGGCGCTGGGCCTGGCGCCGCCTCGCGGCCGGTGCCGTCGGGCATCCGCGCCAGTACCGGGTAGTCCATGCCGTCGGCGAAGACCGCGGCCTCACCGGGCCGGAGCGTGACGAGGAAACGGTTCTGCGCCCTGGTCATGTTCATGGTGGCGCCCACGGCGTCGCGGTCGTCGGCGGCCGGGAGGCGGTGGGTTATCTTGACCGCGGTGTTTTTTATGACGTCGGCGACCAGGCGCTCGGGGATCTGCTCGGCGATGATCAGCCCCTCGCCGTAGGCACGGATCTCGGCCAGCAGGCCGGCGAACATCTCCACCGCGTGCGCCGCCGCGCCTCCCGCTCCGTTGGAGGCTTCCGGACGGCGCAGCAGCCGGTGCGCCTCCTCGATGACGGTGAGGTGGCGCAGCCTGAGCCCACCAGCCCGCCCGAGGTCGCCGGCCGGCCGGGCCCGGTGTTGCATCCGCAGGTGCTCGACCAGCCTGATCAGCACCGTGCCCATGAGGAAGGCCTTGTCGGCGTCGTCGCCCACGTCCTCGATCTCGAGCACCGCGCTGGTCCGCAGCAGCCGGCCGAAGTCGAGCTGATGGCCGCCCTCGAGGAAGCGACCGGTGGTGCCCAGCCGCAGGCTGGACAGGCGAACCTTGATGAAGCCGAGCACGTCGTCGGTGACCCGCTGGCTGTAGCCGATTTCCCTGACGATCCTTATGGCGGCCCGCTGCAGGTCGGCCAGCGTGGGGTAGCGGGGGCTCGGGTCCGCGGCGAGGGTCTCGCCCAGCGCCATGTCCCACCCGGCGTCCTCGTAGACCCTGGTCAGAGCCGCGCTGAGCACCTGCGGGAACGGCTCCTCGGACCGGAACGAGGCGATGAACAGGGCCTTCACCAGGTCCGCGTGGGTCTGCAGCGGGAACCGGCGGCCCTCGACGTCCGGCGCCGGTTCCAGCGGGTTCAGGCCGGCCGCGATCGCGTCGGATTCCCCGGGCCTGATCCGAACGACCTCCGGCGCCGCCGCGCCCGCTACCCCCGCCGCGCCCGCTACCCCCGCCGCGCCCGCCGCGCCTGCCACTCCCGCCGCACCTGCCTCATCTGCCGCTCCCGCCGCTCCCGCCGCACCTGCCGCCGCGGCGGCGGCGGAAGACGCTGCCAGGCGCGCGGCCATCAGCCGGTACTCGGCCTTGGCCGGCTCGACCACCAGCCACGGGATCCCGGCTCCGGTGGCGGCCTCAAGCAGTGCGCGCACCGTCTGCGACTTTCCCGCACCGGTGGCACCGCACACGAACACGTGCCTGTTCAGCGACTCGAGCGGGAGCACAAGCGGCCCGGCCGGACGGCGGCTGCGGTCCAGAATCTCGCCCACTGCGACCGACTCGCGCTCCGGAGCCGGTTCCGGCGTGACGTCGAAGTCGGGTCCGAGCGCGAGGCGCACGCCGGGGACCTCGTGCTCGGGCGGCCTGGCGATGGCCGCGACCAGTTCGGTGCTCGCGTAGAAGGGATAGCCCGGGGCCGTATCGCCCTCGGCCGGGCCCGTGCCCTCCGGGTCCTTTGGGGCCGGGTCGTCCATGAGCTCGCGCAGGCTGGCGGCCCCGCCGGCAACCCGGCCGCCGGCCGGCGCTATTGCGTACGGCAGGTCGGCCAGGTCGGCCGACGCGCAGACCAGGCCGGCCACCCGTGACGCGGCGTCCGGGTCGGTGCCGCCCGCGGCCAGCCGTACCCGCCACAGGCCGGCCGAGATGCCCCTGCGCAGCTCGGCGTGACGCATGTGCAGGCGGCGGGCCACCACGGCCCGTTCTGGAAATCGATCGGAATTACCCGCGGCCAGGTGCTCGCAGTCGGCCACCTCGTCGGCGATCTTCTGAATCTGAGCCGACCCGATCGGCTCGGCCAGCAGCAGCCAGCCGAACGGCCCCGGCCACACCGCAAGCAGGCATTCCTCCAGCGACGGCGGGGGGCGCTGCGCGCGGCGCTCGGTCTCAGGCAGCAGCCCGTCGCTGATCCCGCCGATGGCACGCCAGCACGGCAGCCGCGACATGTGCGCGGCCAGCGCACCGCGGGACAGCGGCTCGGCCCGGGCGCCGCCGGGCAGGGTCAGGAAAACCTCGTCCTGGTGCTGGCTGCCGACCAGGGCCGGGCCCGCCACCAGGAACCGGACCGGGCCGCCCGCGCTGTCCCGCACCCAGCCCAGGGCGAGCGTCCCGCCCGCCTCGCCGGCCCCGCCATGGTAGGCCGCCACCAGAGCGGCTAGCCGCTGCGTCCGGCCCGGGTCATGCGGCTGTTCCCTGGACGCCTCGCCCTCGCCGGCGTCGGGCCGGCGCGGGATCTCGGTGACCCGGTAGCCGTCGAGCTCACTGAGCTGCTGCCACGGCGCGCCTTCCGACATGGTGGCCTTTCCGCAGGTTTGCCACATCTCGTCACGAATACCTTAAACAGGCCGGATCGCCCGGCCAATGGCCCTGCGCCGGCCGCCCGCCAGCCAGCCGTGACCGGAACCACATGGCCGACGTCGCCACCGTCGCCACCGCCGCCACCGCCGCCGCCGCCGGCCCACGGGTCCCAACCCGGCGGCCAGGTCCGCCAGTCGGCGAAGGCGGGCGGACCCCGGCGGCGAGACCGCGCGACGACCTGCAACCCGGTGAAGGCGCCCACGGCCCCCGCCGCCACGGCGATCAGGACGAGCCGAGCCCAAAGACCCGCCGGCGCCAAGCCGGCCCGGCCCGCGGCCGCGGGCCGGGCCGAGACCGGGGCGGCGGGCCGGGCCGAGACCGGGGCGGCGGACACACACAAGACGGCCAGGGCGGCCAGCCCGGCCGCGGTCAGGGCCGAGAGGATGCGCCTTCGCGCCGCCGCCTCGACCTGTTCTGCACGCCGGGCCCGGCACGGGCAGGGCCGCCAATCGCCCGCCGCCATCGGCCACCTGCTTTCCCCGGACGTCACCAGCCGCCGGGACCGGTGCCGCGACCGCCACGGTGAAGAAGGCGGCGATCACCGGCGTGATCTTTCGCGGCGGGCGCGAACACCGGCCACTATCTCGAATACGGCCGGCCGTCCGGCGCGGTTCGGCCGCGGCGTGCGCGTCACGAACCGGTAATGATTCACCGCGCGAGCGTGCCCGCGGCGAGCGCGGCATCAGCCGGTGACCGGGCCAGATACCGGGCCGAGGATCCGGGCGAGGTAGGGATTGCCGAACCGGTCCTCTGGGTCGACCTCGGCCCGAACCCGGCGGAACTCGTCGAAGTGCGGGTAGAGCGGGCGCAGCCGCCCGGAGTCCATCGAGTGCAGCTTGCCCCAGTGCGGCCGGCCCGCCACCCCGGCCACGATGGACTCGAACAGGTCG
>Ga0335075_10019577_pt1 | contig 10004 bp, 7 predicted proteins | sample Lox_Sample_24_FD_206723 | JGI IMG/M metagenome (GOLD analysis project Ga0335075, IMG submission 206723) | Soil microbial communities from Loxahatchee National Wildlife Refuge, Florida, United States - Lox_Sample_2.4 | ecosystem: Environmental > Terrestrial > Soil > Wetlands | place: USA: Florida...
TCGGCCAAGTCGGCGACCTGCAGAACTCGATTCGTCTCATGGTGCTGTCGATGACGGCGGGCAAGGGCACGGCCAACATGTCGGCCCTGTCGCGCAAGTTCACCGAGTTGAGCGCGCTCGTCGACAAGGTCTCTCAGCAGAGCAACGCGCAGATCGACTCGGAAGTCGCCGCTCTCGAGCAGCAGACCCAGCGCGCGCGGCGGCGCCTCGCCCAACAGGCGGCACTGCTGGTGCCTCTGCTGATCCTGGCGATCTTCACCCTCACCGTCACGGTGGGTAAGCCGTTGCGGCAGCTCGACCGCGCCATCAGCGAGCTGGGCCAGGGCACTTTCACCAACCCGATCGCCGTCTCCGGCCCGCACGACCTCGAGCGCCTGGGCGGCCAGCTCGAGTGGCTACGCCAGCGTCTCCTCGATCTGGCCCACGAGCGGAACCGCTTTCTGCGCCACATGTCGCACGAATTGAAAACGCCGCTCGCCAACATCAGGGAAGGCACCGAGCTGCTCATGGACGGCGCGGTGGGCGAGCTCGACTCCAACCAGCGCGAGGTGGCCGGCATCCTGCGCGACAACGGGATCAAACTGCAACGCATGATCGAAAACCTTCTGTCCTTCAGCGCCTGGCAGACCTCCAGCATCGGCCTGGACTCGAGCGAGTTCCGCCTGCGCCCGGTGGTGAAACAGGTGCTGGAGAATCAGCAACTCACTCTGCTCTCGCAGCGTGTGCGGCTGGACGTCCGCGTCGACGACGTCACACTCGTGGCGGATCGGAGCAAGATCCGCCTGATCCTCGAGAACCTGGTGTCGAACGCCGTGAAGTACTCCCCCAAGGGAGGCACGATTCACCTCAAGGCACGCACATCCGGGACGCAGTTCGTGCTCGATGTGGGCGACAACGGCCCGGGTATACCCATGGAGGATCGCGAGCACGTGTTCGAAGCTTTCTATACCGGACGCGCCGCCAAGAGCACGGCGGTGAAAGGCACCGGCATCGGCCTGTCGGTGGTGCTCGAGTTCGTCTCCGCTCACGGCGGCACCATCGAGATCGTTGACGGCGAATTTCCCGGCGCGCACTTCCGTATCACGATGCCCATCAACGCCGCGGAAGGCCCCATTCCGGCGCGACTCGAAGCCAAGGCGCAAGCGCATGCGGCGTGAACCCGTTGCCCCGCGTCGCGCCACCGGCGCTTCTCGGGATTGCCTGCGCTCCGGGCACGCGCTTGCAGCGAGTGTGACGCTCGTCACAAGTTTGCTGCTCAGCGCCTGTGCCAGCGACATGTTTCAGCACGAGCATCCAACTGCCCAACCCCCGCCGCCGGTGAATCGCCAGGCCGCGGCCTCCACGGTGTTGGCGGATGACCTGCAATTACTCCAGACGTTGGTGCAGGGCACACCGTCCGACCAGGCGGAAATCGTGTCCACCGCCCAACGTGACTACGAAACGGCGCCGACTCCGAGCCGGCAACTGCGTTTCGCGTTGATTCTCGCCACTCCCGGCCACCCCGGGACGGATCTGCCCCGAGCCCAACGGCTGCTGCGGGAGCTTATGGCAAATCCCGAGATGTTGATGGCCAGCGAACGGTCGCTGGCGTTTCTGGAACTGCAGCAAATTGACGACCATTTGACGTTGGAAGGAGAAAACCGCAGGCTGCAGTCTGACGCTGTACGCGCTGACAGGGAGCGCCTGGCAAACGTGAATCACCGTCTCCAACTGGAGACAGATGAGAATGTACGTTTGCACAAGGAGCTCGAGGAAGCGCGCGCGAAGCTCGATGCGATTGCCAACATCGAGCGCTCGCTGAACGAGCGCAAACCCAGCAACACAGGACGACCACAGTGAACATTCCCGCGAGCATGTTGCAAGCCGAGGCGGCCGGCCTAGGCCCTCGAAGGACGAATACGACAATGAACCAGATCGGCAAACGCAAAGCACGCATTCTCGTCGTCGACGACGACCCCGGTTTGTTGCGTCTGTTGACGATCCGCCTGCGCGCAGAAAGTTATGACGTAGAGGCTGTCGAGAGCGGAGTGTTGGCGCTTGCCGCGGCGAGCCGCTTCCGCCCCGACCTCGTCATCACCGACCTGCGCATGGACCACATGGACGGGATCGGGCTGCTCAAGGAGTTGCAGAATCGCTGGCCGGGCTTGAAAGTGATCATCCTGACCGCGCACGGCACCATCCCGGATGCGGTGCAGGCCACCCAGATGGGCGCGTTCGGCTTCCTCACCAAGCCGGTCGACAAACAGGAGCTGCTCGACCAGGTGCAGAAGGCGCTGCGCATTTCCGGCTTCGGCGCCTCGGACGAGGACTGGCGCACCGAGATCGTCACGCGCAGCTCGGCCATGGAGGAGAAGCTCGCGCAAGCTCACATGGTCGCCGGCACGGACGCTCGTGTCCTCATCACCGGCGAGAGCGGCACGGGCAAAGAGCTGCTGGCCCGGGCGATTCACAAGGCAAGCCCGCGCCGCCACAAACCCTTCGTCGCCATCAACTGCAGCGCCATGGCGGAGAACCTGTTGGAATCCGAGCTGTTTGGCCACGAGAAGGGCTCGTTCACCGGCGCCACGCGCGCGCACCGCGGCCTGTTCATGGCCGCCGACGGCGGTACGCTGATGCTCGATGAGATCGGCGACATGCCGATGCGGTTGCAGGTGAAGTTGCTGCGGGTCCTGCAGGAGAACGTAATCCGCCCGGTCGGCAGCACCGATGCCATTCCGGTGAACGTGCGCGTCATATCCGCCACGCACCGCGACCTGCAGAGCCTGATGAGCGCGGCGCAGTTCCGCGAGGACCTGTACTACCGGCTGAACGTCGTCCACATCGAGATGCCGCCCCTGAACCGGCGTCGCGAGGACATCCCGCTGCTGGTCGCCCACTTCCTCGCGCAGATCGCGAAAGAAAGCGGCGTACGCAAGATCTACGCCCCCGAGGCGGTAGAGCTCCTGGCGACGGCCGACTGGCCGGGCAACATCCGCCAGCTCCAGAACGTCGTTCGCCAGAACGTCGCGCTGTCGCAGACTCCGATCATCCCCGTCGAGCTCGTGCAACAGTCCCTCGGCGGCGGCCCGGGCCGTCTACCCTCCTTCGACGAGGCTCGCGATGAGTTCACGCGCAGCTACCTGTCCCAGATCCTCCAGATCACCGGAGGCAACGTCAGCCAGGCAGCGCGCCTCGCGAAGCGCAACCGCACGGACTTTTACAAGCTGCTGGCTCGCCACCAGCTGACGCCCGAAGAGTTCAAACAGCGCTAGAAGGCGCCGCCAGGATGTGAGACTCGGCTTCCGTAGCACCCTACGGGAGCCGAGTCATTTGATCGTGAGCTCGTCGATGAGCTGCTTGGTCTGCCGGATGTTGCCGCGGCTGGAAGCGCCGAAGACGATCGACTCGATCCGCGGCTGGCGACAGACGTACTCGATGGCCTCACGCGGCGACAACGCCCCCGAGGCCAGTACCGACATCGCCACAGGCCGAAACCGCCGCGTGGCGATCGTCTTCTCGTACAGATCCTTGCCACCGCACATGCGGAAATCAATCTTGTTGATGTTAGCGCAGACGATCGGGTTCTCGATACCGACCTCCTCCAGCACATCGAGCAACCGTGGCAGGTTCATCGTGATGAACCCCGGCTCCGCCTGGTAACGATTGCGCACGTGATCCGCGAACATGCGCAACGCATCCTTCATCCCCAAGCCCAGCAGCAAATCGGTGATGACGTTCTGAATGAAGATCACCGGTGTCGCCAAGCCGTGAAACATCTTCATCTCGGCATCCACCAACATCTGCGCGACGACCTCGACGTCCTTGCCGGCAAGCGCAACGCCGCCACGGAACATCGCTCCGACGGCGCCCTCCTCGGGCAGAAACTTGCGCAACGCGCCGATCATGCCGTCCTCAGTAACCGCATTGGCGTACTTGTGGGCGTAGGGCATACAGGGATAGAACTGATAATCCGGGTACTTCTCCCGGTTGGCCCGGAAGTAGTCGCAGATTTCCCCCACCCGCTCGTGCGTCGTGCACATGAACGTGCGGATTCCCTCCTGGTAAGCCGCGTCGAGCACGTCGATCACCGCCTGCAGGTCCTGAAAGCGCATCGCCTGCGCGCGCGCCTTCTCCTCCGACATGTGATTCACGCCAAAGAACTGGTTATCCCCGAAAAGCACTCTGTCCATCATTCGTTCCTTACCCGAACACGCGCGCCCAGAAACCTCGCGGCCGCACGCTGGCAGCCGCGGCCACAGGGACCGCCGCACGCCCGTTGGCTTGCGCAAGGATCATGTCGACCAACTTGTCGGTCTGCAACGCCGACCGGAACGAATTGACGTTCTCACGGCTCCTGTTCTCGATGGCCTTCACGAAGTAGTCGATCTGCGCCGAGTACTCCTCGCCGCGCAGGTAGTACCACACCGGCTGAGTGAGGTCGGTCGTGTATCGGGAGATCCAGCCGCCCTTGCACTCCGGAGCTCCCGGGTGCGGCGAGCGCAGGTAGATCTGGCACTCCTGGCGGTCGGCCGAGAGGCGGCCATTGGTGCCCCACACGGACACCTTGGTCGTCATCTTACGGCAGCTCTCGTCGCTCCAGTTGACTGAGAGCTGTCCCGAGGCGCCGTCGCGAAAGCTCATCGTGCAGTACACCTCGTCGATCACGTCGCGCGAGAAAAGACTATTCAGCGATACCCCGCTCACGGATACCGGCGGCGTGTGCACGAAGTTGATCAGATCCAACACGTGGCAGGCGTAGTCATACAGCGCACCACCGCCCTCGTCTTTGGAGGAACGCCAGGTACTGCCCTTGGGTCTCAGGACCACCGGTCCGTAAGCCTCGGCCCGAATGTGGTGCACCCTTCCGAGCGCACCGGATCGGACGATACGAGCTGCCTCCTGGAATGCGCCGACGAAGCGGTAGTGGTAGCCGACCTGGTTGACGAGACCCTTGGCTTCGGCCAGGGCAGCGAGGCGCTCTCCGTCAGACACATCGAGGACAAAGGGCTTCTCGCAGAACACGTGAAGATTGCGCTCGAGTGCCTTCTCCACCATCCGCGCGTGCAATTTCGACGGCGTCGCGATCAACACGGCGTCGAGCTGCTCGTTCTGCAGCATGCGATCGGTATCGTCATAGCATTTGAGACCGGTGTATTTGGTCAGCACGTCGGTCAGATAGGCGTTCTGTTCGCAGCAGGCCGCGACCTTCACCCCTGGATGGGTGTTCACGATCGCAAAGTGCGAGAGGCCCATCTTGCCCAGGCCCACCATTCCAAATCTCAACATCTATCGGCTCCCATACTTTCTTCAGCCATTCTGCTACCGAGGATCGCATCCTTGATCAGCGAGTACGCCTGCCGCCCCTTCTCGAGCAGCAGCCGGTTTGGGGGCTTACGCGCGGCGCCACGCAGGATGGACAGCAACTCCGGTGCTGTCAGCGTTGGCGCATGTACGAAGGCGCCTGCGTCCAGCAGGTAGCGGTCCACGTCGAGCAACTCGTCCTGATATACCGAGATCGTCGGAATGCCGAGCACCGCCATCTCACGAGTCATCGTGCCGCCGGCGCCGACGAAAAGATCGCAGTCGGGCGCTACGTCCGCAATGTCGAGCGCCGTGTCCACTACTTCAACACCGGCGAAACGTTGGTCTCGATAGTGCACGCCCTGCGCCTTGCCCCGTGGCAGCACGACCACACGTGCCTGGTCCTTGATCCCCAGGATCAGATCGTCCATGAAGTTGCGACTGCCCTTGTAGTATTGCGCCGTCCATGGCTCGGGCCGGATATAAACAGTCGGGCGCTCTTTCGGCGCGGCGGTACGGCGCTTGCGCGCCAGTTGCTCATCGAGCGCCCAAAGATAGATACCCTCCTTGACGCCCGGGTAGTGGATGACCTTGTGCGCGCTAGCCCACTGTTTGCGCAGCTTCTCATCCGCGAGGAACTCCGGGACCAGGATGCGGCTTGCGCAGACGAATGCCGGAATGTTGCCCAGGGCGTGCTCGTTGTCATTCATGTAGATCGAGCGGACACCCAGCAGGCGCGCGACCACCGGCGAATGGAACGAGCTCTGCGAGATCGCTACATCAATGCGCCGGCTCTTCAAGTAACGGCGCAACTGCCACACCCGGATCGGGAAGCCCAGCAACTTCATCTTGAAGTTCCCGCCGTAGTGCACGCCAACCACTTCGTAGCGCAGGCCATGCAGATCGAGCAGATCGATCGTGTTGGCGAGCGGCCGGCAGGTGATGACGACCTCGTGGCCCTCCGCCTCGAGATCGCGGATCATGCGCACGAAGAGATTGATGTGGGGCGAGTTCGAGAGGTCGAACCAGATTTTCACTGCGTACGCCTCCCGTCGGCGGCGCGCACGATCTGCGTGCGTAAGATCTGGCGCTTACCCAACATCGCGCGCGCGCTCAACACGGGCGCCGGCGCCCGCTGGTAGAAGCGAATCGATACCCAACCCTGTGGTGGCGACTCACGGCCTTCAATCACGGCGGCTTCGAAGGAGGATTCCGGGCACTCGAGCCTCAAGCGCAACGATCGATCCTTTACAGTGAGCAGCCACGCACCATCCCCTTCAAACACAAAGCGGGCGCCCACAGGCGCGTGCCATAACAACTCCACACGATGCGGCTGCGCGCATTCGATCCAATCTTCCACCACGAGGGAACCGTCATCCCGTAGCACGACCCGCCGATGGTGAGTCACCGGATCCGCCAGTCGGCCGTAGCCATCGTGCGTCGCGTGAATGGAGCGACCACTCGTGGATTCCTCGGGGACCAGCGTGCAGGCCACATCCCGAAGCCAGAGGAAGCTCGCGCCGTATGCGGATTGATCGCAATCGTCGATCACCAGCGTGTTATGCGCGTGTGTGCCACGAAAGAAGTGCCGCAGCGCGGGCGCCGCGTTATAGCAGTAGGTGCCCGGATCCACCAGCATTTGCACGCCGCCCCAGCCGACTTGCACCGCAAGCGCGTCCGCGTGCCCGTGGCCGGCAACACGGTTGTAGCCGAGCGGTCCACAGTCCACGGTGGCGCGGAACTCCTCCGGCGTATGCAAAGACTCGCCCAGAATTACGTAACCGCCTCGCTCGAACCGGGTTGGAAGGCAGCGCAGCGCGCGCTCATCAGGCGCCGGTTGGCCGAGCCCGGGCAGCCAGGGTAGCTGCTCATCAGCTCCGCCGCCACAGCTCAGCAGCTTGGCTTGCAGATCGCCGCGTCCGAACAGCGCCGCGCCAATCGCGACAATGGAGCGATAAGAAGGGTCATTCGGGCCATGCCCCAGGCGCCAGACCTCGCCGTCATCCGAATCACCTATCGACGGCACGTGTCCGGCGGCATCCATCAGGGCCGCCAGAAAGGTGATCGCCGCTTCGAGCCGAGCCCAGAACGCCGGTGAGAAATCATCGCTGTTGGCGCGTCCGCACAGCCCCGCGGCGAGCAGGAACTGCAGTGAGAATTTGTGATAACAACTCGCCTGCTCCAGATTGACGCCGTCGGTTGCGAACTGCAGCAGCGTCTCCCGCTCCAGGATGGCCTTGGCTTCCCGGCGCAGCCGGCGCGACTGCCTCCAGCGATCCCAGGTCTGCGCAGCCACGTAGACGCCGGCGGCCTCGCCAATCAAATGATTGTCGGCCGATGAATACTTCGAATAGTTGTCGCTGGCGAAGCGCATGTGCTGGAAGATGCTCGCCAGCCACCGGTCCAGCAGGCGCCGCCCCGCCGTACCCGCGAAGAGCGGCGACTGCTCGCCACCGATCAGGCCCCAGACGATGCTCCAGTTGATCAGGCGAATCCCGGGCTCGACGGGGGACGACCAATTGGCGCCCCTGGCATACGGACAGGCCTCCAACCAACTCCCCAGGAGTTGGCCGAGCCGGTCGAGATAGCGGCGATCCTCGTAAAGCGCATAGGCCTGGGCCAGCGGCACCCACCACAGGTGGCGGTTCACCTCCCAGAGATACTTGATATCCACGCCCCGGATGTGGCGAAAATCAATGAACAGACCGAACGTGGTATCGATGCGAGTGCCCGTGACCGGATCCACATTCCACTGCGGGACCCCGTCGGGCATCGGAACCGGGTGGCCGAAGACCTCCAGGTGACCGTCCAGCAGCTGCTCTGCCGCCGTTCGGACGTGCTCGGCGCCAGCAGCAGCACGGCCCGGGCTCACACACCACGCGTGGCCCCATCGGGCGTCGGCGGCGTACGGCGGGACGATGGAGGCATCGAATGCGCCCTTGCTCTGCGCGATACCGCGCACCACCGACCATGCGCGATAGGGCACTTCCTGCCAATACATCCGACTGAGCCGACGCAGCAGCCACGTAAGTCGTGTCGTACCGCGGGTAGAGGGCGACGGGCGCACTTGCGCGAGATTCTTTGCTCTGCTCGTTGCAGACAGCACACGTTGTCCCAAGGGTGACCTAAGCTGAACAGGGCTCGCAAATGACATGCCCAGCTCAACGGGAGCGGCGCTCGAGGCGCCAACTCAGGCGACGTGCGAGTGGGTCGTGTCGGTCGCGTCGGCCTGGGACGTCACGCCGCGGGTCCCTTCCGGATAACGGATGACCTCGTCGATCTGGTAATCCTTGATATCCCGGGCGTGGGTGAAAATGATGAGCTCCCCGAGCAAGCCCAGCGCGAACAGCTGCATTCCCAACACGACGAGCAGGGACGACAACAGCAGGGCTGGACGGTCCGCGAGCGGATGCAGGAAGACCAGCCGGTCGATCGCGAGCCAGGCGACGAGTACCGCGCCGATGACGAATGTCGAGGCGCCGACCATGCCGAAGAACCGGAGCGGCTTCTTCGTGAAACGCACGAGGAAGAAAACCGTGAAAATATCGAGAACCCGATGCGCGTACTCGCGGACCGGATAGCCGCCGTCATAACGATCGAGCGGCGACTGCGCGACATCGATTTCGACGATGCGGAACCCCTGCCGGCTGGCGAGCACCGGAAGGAAGCGATGTTGGTCGCCATACAACGAGATTTCCTCGAGCACCCGCCGCTTCATGGCCCGGGCGCCGCAACCGAGATCGTTGAAACGCTGCTCCCCGGTAGCGATGAGCCGGTGGAACAGGTCACGCCGCAGTACCTCGAAACGGCTGCCAACCCGTGGCCAGCGCCGCCCGATGGCAAGATCCGCCTTGTCGAGCGCCCGCACCAGCTTACCGATATCGGCACCCTGGAACTGGTGGTAGGCCGGAACCGTGAGAATCATACGTCCCGAAGCACGCTGAAATCCGGCCATGAGCGCGGTGGCCTCGCCGAAGCGCTTCGTGAGACTGATGACGATGAGGCTCTCCCCTCGCGCAAGCAGTCGCTGCAGCGTCGCTGCGACGTCCGGCCTGGGGCCGTCCAACACCACGATGAACTCGTAAGGGATGTCGAGGGAGGCGAGTCCGACCTTGTACTCGGCATAAAGCGCCGCGATGTCGCTTGCATGCCGGTTGCCTACCGGCATGATGACCGACAATGGCAGCGCGGGGGAGTCAGGATTGGCGGTCGTCATGGATGGGCTCACTGAATGATGAGAGAGCGGACCCGGATCTGTTGCGTGAGCCCGGAGAATTCGTGCTCGCGCATGTCGCCGAGCTTGTAGACGAGCTCCCCGATCGCGCCACTGCCCATGAGAATGATGGCCGAGCTCAGGAAAATCACGCCGCAGCCGGCAACCGGCAGCGGCAAGGTCCCGTCCGAGGCAAATTGCACGATCGTCCACGCAAAGGCGATCGCAGCCACGAGCAGCATCGGGATCGACAGCATCCCGAACCACAACATAGGCCGCGCCGTGAACGAGGCCACGGTCTTGATCACCATCAGATCCAACAGCACCTTGTAGATGCGCGACAGCCCGTACTTGGAGCTGCCGAACTGGCGTGCGTGATGTTGCACCTTGATCTCCGCGATCTTCGGTCCCGCGATGGAGGCCATGGCGGGAATGAACCGATGCATTTCCGAATACAGCGGAATCTTCTTGATGAGACTGGCCCGATAGGCCTTCAAGGAGCAGCCGTTGT
>Ga0335075_10019580_pt1 | contig 10003 bp, 7 predicted proteins | sample Lox_Sample_24_FD_206723 | JGI IMG/M metagenome (GOLD analysis project Ga0335075, IMG submission 206723) | Soil microbial communities from Loxahatchee National Wildlife Refuge, Florida, United States - Lox_Sample_2.4 | ecosystem: Environmental > Terrestrial > Soil > Wetlands | place: USA: Florida...
CGTCTGCGCTTCGAGTCCGAGCGACCATTCGAAGGGGTCGGGACGATCCGACAACCCGCACCCGAGCCGGTCGTAACGCACCAGGGTGCGGCCCGAGGCGAGAGCTTCGAGGAAGGAGCGCTCAGGGAGGAGGGACCAGCTGCGCTCGAGATGGCTCAGCCAGCCACCGATGAAGAGAAGCGGCGGTCCGGCCCCGGCCGTCGCGTAGGCCACCGAAGCTCCGCCCGGCAGTTCGGTCCACGCAACGGTCTGCTCCACCTGTCCGTTCCCCAATCCGACGGGGATCGAGACGACATGATCTCGTCCTCGTTCGCTCGGAGAAACGGTAGTCCTGCCCTTGCGCACCCGCGGTGTCGATCCGCGGTGTGGATCCGCCGTGTCGCGCGGCGGCGTCGCCAACGCGCTGAGAGAACGGGCAGACTGAGCGTCGTGGGCACAACTGCGACTTTCGAGCTTGACGGCCACGTTGCCACCATCACGTACAACCGTCCCGACGCGCTGAACGCGATCAACGGCGAGATGCGGCGTGATCTCAACGAGGCCTTCACCCGCTTCCGGGACGACGACGAGGCGTGGGTGGCGATCGTCACCGGCGCCGGCCGTGCGTTCTGTGCCGGCGGGGACCTACGCGACGGTCGCGGATCAGCGGGAGAGTTCGCCGGCACGTTCTGGGAGAAGCCGACCATCAATTCGTTCGAGAGCGGGTGGGAGATCTTCAAACCCGTCATCGCCGCGGTGAACGGGTACTGCCTGGGCTACGGGCTGACGCTCGCCACATGGTGCGACTTCGTCGTCGCGAGCGAGCGGGCGGAGTTCGGGCTCCCCGAGGTGCGCCTCGGCGTCCCCGCCATCGTGGCCTCGATCCGGCTCCCCCAGCGGGTCAACTGGGCCGACGCGATGGAGCTGTTGCTGACCGGGGAACGGATCAGCGCCCACCGCGCACTCGAGATGGGGCTTGCGTGGAAAGTCGTGCCGCACGACACGCTCCTCGACGAGGCACATGCGCTGGCGCAACGTCTGCTCGCCGGCGCCCCGCTCGCCCAGCGCGCCATGAAGGAGATGGCCATGCGGACCCGCCACCTGGCCTCGCTCGAAGCGATCCGGTTCGGCGAGACCATGCGGCTCGTGACCGCGTCGACCGAGGACGCAGCCGAGGGGATGCGGGCGGCTGCGGAGCGCCGGCCACCGGAGTGGCGCGGACGCTGACGAGCTCGACAACGCGCCGGGCGCGCCGGGCGCGTCCAGCGGGCTCAGACGGTCGGCGCCGGCTTGGTGACGAAGGCAGAGAAGGGCGGCTGCTCGCCCGAAGGTGGCGGCGTCGCCGTGGTGACACCGGTCGGGTTCCCGGGTGCCGCCAACGCCGGGGCATGGGCGAAAGAACGGCGACTGAGGTCGAGGCAATCGAGGAGGTCGTTGGCGTTGGCGTCTCGGTACGTCATCGCCGGCAGGTTCCACTTGCGCTCGATCGTCTTGAGGACCGACGTGTGGTCGTAGACGGTGTGCGACACGTGATGCGGCTTGCTGTACGCCGACATCACCACCGTCGGGACCCGGAAGCCGTAGCGGTCGTAGCTGCCCGGCTGATCGTCTGCGGTGAGCGTGGGCGGGATGTCGTCCGGCGGGATCGCCGCCGGCGGCGGCACGTGGTCGTAGTAGCCCCCGTGCTCGTCGTAGGTCCAGATGAACAGGGTCTTCTCCCACGCCGGGCTGTTGCGCAACGAGTCCACCACGGTGGAGACGAAGTGCTCGCCGAGTGAGAGGTCCTGCGGGTTCTCCTCGGTACCCGTCAAGATGTTGGGATCGACGTAGGAGACCGCGGGCAGCGTGCCCGCCCTGGCGTCTGCGTGGAACTGGTCGATCGTCTTGATGCAGCCAGGGTTCTTCTGCACGATGTCCGCGATCACCAGGAGTGTCGACGCGTTGGTGGCGTAGCTCGCCCAGCTGATGCCGTGGGCGTCGAGGCGGTCGAAGATGGTCCCGTTGGGCGGGATGCCGGTGATGGACGAGTCCTCGGTGGCGATGAGCCCGAAGGCCGTGCCGGCGAGGAGGAACCTGCGATTGGGGTACGTCTGCGCCAGCACGGAGCAGAAGTAGCGGTCGCAGACGGCGAAGGTCTTCGCCAGCGAGTAGTAGAAGGGGATCTCCTCGGCCGTGTAGTACGCCATCGACCAGTCGCTGCTGCTCTCCGGCCCGATGAAGCCGTCATTGCGACCGTTCCCGTACTGCAGGTGGCTCGCGTTCCAGGTCTGAGTGACGTGTCCCGCCTGCAGCGTGTCCGTCTCGTGGAACGCGCGGACGTACCCGCCCGTCGGGTCGGGGTTCGTGTTGATGGGTCGGCCGTGGTGGTCGAGGGTCAACCCGTCGCCCCGGCCGAGCATCCCGAGGTAGTTGTCGAACGAGTGGTTCTCCTGCATCGCGACGACGATGTGGTCGATCTCGGGCAGGGTGTCGGTGCCCTCGGGAAGATGCGGGTACGGGCGTGAGCCGGGCCGGCGCCACTGTGCACGCGGCGGCAGGTGCGAGGCGCCTGTCGTCGTCGCCGACGCGCCGGTCGTTGCCAGTGCGTTCGCCCCGATGGCCGCCGCTCCCACGCCGAGCGCGCCCTGGAGGACCTGCCGCCTCGACCAGCCACGGTCTGCGCTCACGGTGCAATTAGAGCATCGGTATCGAGCGGGTCAAGCGCACCTCCTTCGTTCTCCAACGCGTCACGCTGTCGTCACGTTCTTCACCAATGCGTGGCCAGGGCAGCCAGCTGCTCAGGTGGCGTCAGCGACCAGCGCCTGGCCGGCCCGGGCGCGCCGGGTCATCGGCCGGATGAACAGCGCGCACACGACCGAGATGGCCGCTGCGCCGGCACCCACCCAGAACGGCACGCTGAAGCTGTGCAGAATCGACCCGCCGTGGTTCGCGCCGGCGTGGCGCGAGAGGGACTCCTGGATGGTCAGCACGACCTGGATCCCGGCCACCTCACCAACCTGACTGGCCAGCAGCTGCGCCGAGCTCATCACGCCGTACTCGGACTCGGCGACCTCGTTGGACATCGTGGCCGACGTCGCCGGCATCGACACGCCCATGCCGAGGCCCGACAGCGCCAGGGCGATCAGGATGATTGCCAATCCGGACGACACGGTGAGGGTGGCGAAGAGGATCATCGAGAAGAGCAGCGCGCCAGTGCCGATCAGGCTCGCGTTGCGCTCTCCGGTGCGCACGGTCATGTAGCCGGCGATGGGGGCGCTGATGGCGAAGACGAGCGGGCGCGCCACCGAGAGGAACCCGACCTGGGTGACGCTGTAGCCGTAGACCTGCTCCATGAGGAGCGGGAACAAGAAGAACCCGCCGAAGTAGGCGAAGCTCGAGAAGCCCTTCGCGCCCATGGGGAACATGAAGTTGCGGCGACGCCAGTACGTGGTCGGCACCAACGGCGTGGCGAAGGTGGACTCGCGCCAGACGAAGACCGCAGCGAACACGACGGCGACGACGCCACAGATGATGACGCCCACCGAGGTCCACCCCGCGATCGGGCCGATGCTCAGCACCAGCATGGCGGCGGTGACCGCCCCGGCCAGGCTCCAGCTCCCCACCCAGTCCATGCCGGCCCAGGCGCTCGACCGTCGCCGGCTCGCCCCTTCCGGAACGGCAGGCGTCTCGTCACCACCCGCGGCCCCGGTGCGCGCCCGCCGGGCCGACGGCAACAGCAGCGCCACCACGACCGATGCGGCGACGAGCAGCACGAGCTGGCCCCAGAAGAGCGTGCGCCACCCGAAGTACTGGATGACCGGCGAGCCCAGCGTGACGCCGAGCACGGGGCCGCCGGCCCCCACGAGCGACCACCACCCGAGCGCCTTCACGCGGTCCTCGGGGTCGAAGAGCTCGAGGATGATCGCCATCGACGCGGTGCCGGTGGCGGCGCCCTGGACGCCGTCGAGGGCGCGCGCGAAGAGCAGCATGCCGACGTCGGGGGCGGTGGCGGTGAGCACGGCGCTGACCATGGCGCCGAGCAGGCCGAACTGGTAGAGCCGGCGGTGCCCGAACAGGTCGCCCGCCTTCCCGAAGAACGGTGCCGCGACCCCGAAGGCCAGCAGCGGGCCCGTGGAGGCCCAGGCCAGGACGGAGAAGTTGGTGTGGAAGTCCGCCTTGACCGTCGGCAGGGCGACGACGAACACGGTGAAGGTGATGTTGAGCGAGAGGAGCCCGGCCAACAGCGCGACGAGCGCCCACCACTGGTAGCGCGGGCTGCGCACGGCGCGCGTCGAGACGCGACGGTGCAGCAGGACGAACCAGTTCGTCTCGACCGACCCGTCGCCGAGCGGCCCCATCGCTCCCCCACCGGGGTCTGCGGCCGGATCGAGCAGCGCGTCAGAGCGCTCGAGCTCGACAGGGGAGGCCATGGCGACACCCTACCGGTGCCGAATTTTGGCCCCTCCCGAGCGGACGACCGTCAGAGGTCGGGCCAGGCGAACTCCGCGCGTCGGGCGAACCGACGTCAGCGCGCCGGGAGGCTGTCGTCGGCCTCCGACTCGACGCTGCGCCCGACGTGCTCGAGCTTCTCCGCCGGCCGAGGGCGTTCGTCTCCGACCGCGTGTGCGACGGGCACGCCCATGGCGCGCTCGAATTCGATCGGCGGCGGGGCGGGCCGGAGCAGACCCCGGGAGACCCAACGGTGTGCCTCTTCGGCCCAGACCAGCACCGGGGGCAACACCACGAGCGCGCTGAGCAGCGCAACCGCCACGTTCAACGCCATGACGATGCCGAAGTCCCTCAACATGGGCATGCTCGACGTCGCCACGACGACGATGCCGGCGAACGCGGTCAGGGCCGACACCATGAACGCCCGTCCCGTGCGGGCCGCCGTCACCTGCATGGCTTCGCGCGGCGAACGCCCGCGCCCGCGTTCCTCGACAAATCGAAGCAGCAGCAACGACGTGAACTCCGTGCAGATGGCGACCACGAGGGGCCCGCTCACCGCAGTCAGCGGGCTGAGGGTCACGTGCATGGCAAGTGCCCCCAGTGTCACGCCACCGACCGCGATGAGGACGGGCGTGAGCGACAGCAGCGAGCGGACAACGCTGCGCAGGCGGATGGCGAGGAACGCCGCCACGAACGCCAGCGCGAGGTAGGTGAGCTCCGCCCGCGACGCGGCCAGGTTCTGCAGGAGGCCCACGCTGACGACGCCGATGCCCCCGGGCGCGACCGTGATGCCCGCCGGAGGCGGTGCGTTTTGCCTCAGGTTGTCGATGATCGGCTCGAGAGCTGAGAAGTCGTTCGTGCGGGACAAGAAGACGACGTTGAGGGCATGCCCGCCGTCTCCCACCATGACCCGCTGGAGCTGGGCCGGGGCGAGCTCGTAGAACTGCTTCATCTGGGCCGCCGTCGGCGGCACGACGTCGGCTCCGGGCACGGTCAAGAACGCGTCTGCGCTCGACACCAGGCCGGCGCCGGGATAGAGCAACCCGCGGTAACGGTGGTCCTCGGTCTCGGTCAGGTTCGTCACGTAATTGACCGTCTGGGTGCTGAACGGATGGGCGGTCTTCACGATGACGCCGATCTGGTTGTCCGAGCCGGTGACCGCCTCGAGCGTGTCGATCTGGCGGACCGCGACCGAGTGCGGATCCAGCCACTTGATGGGATCGGGCTGAATGACCAGCCGCCCCTCGAGCGCCAGGCCCGAGACGAAGACGAGCGCGGCGAGGATCATCACCGGCAGGGCACAACGCGCCGGGAGGCTGCTCAGACGGACGGCGGCACGACCGAGGGCGCCGCTCCCCCGATCCACAGCCGGCGTGGGCGATCGGTACTCGCGGATGCCGAGGATGGCGAGCGTGAGCAGCAGGCTGCAGAGACAGACGGCCACGATGCCGATCACCATGAGTGACCCGAATTGGCGCACCGCGGGAACCTTGGAGAACCAGAGGGCGGCGAACGCGAAGACCGCGTCGAACGTGACGATCAGCAGCGCCGGCCCGAGCCCCCTCGCGGCGGCCTGGATCGGGTGGGCGGCGCGCGTGACCCGCACCTCCTCCTCGATGCGGGCGTGCATCTGGATCGAATAGTCCATCCCGATCCCCATCAGCACGGGGATCGCCGTCAACGTCGCGAAGCTCAACGGCACACCGATGTAGCCGACGAGGCCGAAGGCCCAGATCATGCCGACGGCGAGCACCGCGAAGGGGAGGAGCCGCCACCGGACGCGGAACGCGATGAGGAGGATCAATGCCATGATCAGCGCGGCGAGCGTCACCAGCGTGCGCAAGCCGCTGGTCACGTAGTCGTTGACGTCCTTCTCGATTTCGGGGACGCCCGTGGTGATGGTCGTCGCGCCCTGGTACTGCGCGTGCGAGGTGATCGATTCGATCGTCCTCGCCGCTGCCAGCTCCTGGTTGAAGCCGAGGTTGGGCTTCAAGAAGATCGCCATCAGCACGTGGCGGTCGTCGGGCACGAAGGCCTTGACCGACGAGCGCAACGAGCCGTCGGGATCGTGGAGGACGAACGACATCCAGCGCGGGTTGGACAGCACCCGCTGATCGGGCGGGATGGCCGCCAGGGCGGTGCCCTCGGCGACCGCGTAGGCCTGGCGGATCGCACGCGACCGCGGACTGCGGTCACGCTGGTAGGCGGAGACGAACATCTGGGCGGGAAGCTCGCTGCCCTCTTGGAGGGTGGACGAGAAGGCAAACGCGCTCTCCGGCGAGATGACGTCGTAGACCGAGGGGTTCTTTGCCAGCTCGGTGTCGACGTGCGTCATCTCGGCCTGATTGGCGGGAGTGAGCAGGTCGTCGACGGTCTTGCCCGGTTTCATCGTGAAGACGACCGCGATCGGGTCGCCACCGAAGAGCGAGCTGTACTCGTTGTTGCCCACCGCCAGCGGGTCGTTGGCGTTGAGGTAGTCCGAGTTCCCGGTGTCGATGCGCACCGACCCCAGGCCGAACCCGAGGAGTATCGTGACGCCGAGCGCAATGCACACGACCGCGCCGGCGTGCTTGCCCAGGTTCAACCCGAGCCATTCCCAGGTTCGTCGCATTGCCCCCGTCCCCGTAGCGCGGGGAGTCTCCCAGTAGTAAATAGGGGTGTCAACAAGCAGGAGGGGACCCCATGTCCGACACGACGTTGCCCCCCGAGGCGTTCACGCCGGAATTCATGCTCGACCCTTATGCAGAGGTGGCGCGCCTCCGTGACCACGACCCGGTCCACTACGTCGACCACATGGCGATGTGGTTCGTGACCCGCCACGACGACGTCAAGCAGCTCCTCGCCGACGCAGACCGGGCGACACCGGACCGGCGAGCGTGGGAGTTCTACGATCCCGCACCCGAGGGGACCTACACCCGCTGGCTGGAAGACAACAACCTTTTGGCGCTCGAGCGCGACGACCACCGCCGCGTCCGCCGTCTCGTCACCGCCGCCTTCACCCCGAAGGCGATCGCGCGCATGGAGACGCACATCGCCGAGGTCGTGGCGCGCTTTGCCGCGCCGCTGCAGGGACGCGAGGGCGTCGTGGACCTGATGGGCGAGTTCACCGACCCGATCCCCAACACCGTCATCAGCAGGATCACCGGCATCCCGGCAGCCGGGGGCGACGAGCAGCGCTTCCGGCAGCTCGCCCAGGCCGTGATCGCCAACGCGCTGCCGTTCACGCCCGAGGAAACGCGGCGGCAGGCCGAACAGGCACTCCTCGAGCTCTCGTCCTGGGTCCGGCAGATGGCCGCCGAGCGCCAGGCCGAGCCCCGCGACGACCTCATCAGCGACTTGGTGACAACCCACGACATGGGCGACCAGATGACCCAGGACGAGATCGTCAGCCTGGTGACCGGGCTGGTGAGCGCAGGCAGCGAGACGACCTCACTCGGCGCGCTCGTCGCCATCATCAGCCTGCTCCAGTACCCGCAGGTCTTCACGCAGGTGAAGGCCGACCGCAGCCTTGTCCCCGACACGGTGCTCGAGATCATCCGTCACGGGATGGGTGGCCCCGGCGGGCTGCCCCGCTATGCCGTGCGGGACTTCGAACTGCGGGGCAGGCCGATCAAAAAGGGCCAGATGCTCATGCTGAGCTTCGGAGGCGCGAACCGCGACCCCGCTGTGTTCGAAGATCCCGATGCGTTCGACATCACGCGCGACAACTCGAACCTCCTCATGTTCGGCTTCGGCCCGCACTACTGCCTGGGCGTGCACCTCGCGAAGGCGGAGCTGCGCGCCGCTGTCGACGCGATGTGTGACTTCCTCCCGGCCGGGGCGGAGGTACGTGCCGACCTGATGGAGTTCCGGCCCATGGGCATGTTCGACCGGCCCGTCAACCTCCCTGTCGACTTCTCGGCGGACCTCCCCCTCGACGCACCGCGCGCGCTGCCGCAACGCCGTCGGGTCGCCCACTCGGACTCCGCGTAGCGCGTCTCCGAAAGGCCGGGTGCTCGGGCACGCCGCGGCACGGCCGGCGCCCTCAGCGAGGGTGCCGGCTCACCACCCGAGCTCGCGCAGGCGCGGGTCGCTGATCCCGAAGTGGTGGCCGACCTCGTGGATCACCGTCCGTCGCACCTGCTGCTGCACCTCCGCCGTCGTGGAGCAGGCCATGCAGATCGTCGCCTTGAAGATCGTGATCCGGTCCGGCAGGGCGGTCGAGTACTGGCCGCGGCTCGTCAGCGGCACGCCCTGGTAGAGGCCGAACAGCGGGCCGGGCGGGCTCGTGTCGTCGACGAAGACGACGACGTTCTCCATGGCGGCGCGCAACCCCTCTGGGATGTCGTCGAGGGCACGCTCCACGAGCCGGTCGAACTCCTCCGTCGAGACCTCGATCACGACGGCCTCCCGCTCAGCGCAGGCCGCGCAGGCGGAACCACCAGTTCGGGTCGCGCCCGTGCGCGTGGAAGTGGTTCGGGATCTGGCGCATGACGCGGTCGACCGACCACTCCCCCGCGCCGAAGCGGGCGTCGGAGACCCTGGTCAGCTGCGCCAGCATGTGCGCGACGTCCTCGTCGGGCGGGGTGGGGCCGTGCTGCTTCCACACGACCATGGGCACGCCGCACACCTCGCAGTCGGCGACCCAGCAGACGTCGTCCTCGTGGTGCCATGCAGACAGGCGGGCGGCCTCGCAGAGGTCGCAGGTCGGGTCGAAGGGAAGCGCCATGGTCACCGGGGCCGGCCGCCACGGGCCGGGCAGGCGCAGAACCTACTGGGTGAACAGCTGGATCGACGAGCCCGTCGGCACGGTCGAGCCGATGGAGGGCTGCGTGCCGGTGACGGTCCCGGTCGGGTTGCCCGAGACGCCCGAGGGGCTGAGCTGCGCCGCCGTCAACGCGGCCGACGCCTGCGCCACGGTGTCGCCCTGCACGTTGGGGACGGTCGTCGTCGGCGGCCCGGTCGACACGGTCACCGTCACCTGCGAGCCGTACGGCGCCTGCGCGCCGCTCGCCGGGCTGGTCGAGATGACGTTGCCCGCCGCGACCGTGGGGCTGGTGCTGGTCGTCTGGGTCGCAGTGAGCCCGACCGCCTGCAGCGCGGCCTGGGCCTGCGCGTAGGTGTACGTGGTCGGGATGCTCGGCACCGTCGCCGGTTGGTGCCCGAGGGAGGGCACGATCGTGATGGTGCTGCCGTAGGGCGCCTTGGTCGGGTTCGGCGTTGACCCGATCGACCACGAGACGATGATGGTCGCCGGCACGTTGTTGTCGTAGGTGCCGCCCGTGCACGCCGCGTTGAGGTGGACGGCTTGGAGCGCGGGCACCGCCTGCGCGCACGTCATGTTGGCGAGCGACGGGACGCTCACGTCGGGCACGCCGTCGGACACCACGACGGTGACGGTCGAGCCCTCCTTCTGCGTGATGCCCGCCTTGGGGGTCTGGGAGATGACGTCGCCCGCCCCGACGGTCGTCGACTTGATCGGCGGACCCTCCTTGAGGTTCATGTGCACCTTGGCCACCGACGCCCGCGCGTCGGCCAGCGACTTGTTCACGAGGTCGGGCGTCGGGTGCGACGGGGTGAGCACGTCGGTCCCGAACGCGATGTAGAGGCCGGCCGC
>Ga0335075_10019582_pt1 | contig 10002 bp, 9 predicted proteins | sample Lox_Sample_24_FD_206723 | JGI IMG/M metagenome (GOLD analysis project Ga0335075, IMG submission 206723) | Soil microbial communities from Loxahatchee National Wildlife Refuge, Florida, United States - Lox_Sample_2.4 | ecosystem: Environmental > Terrestrial > Soil > Wetlands | place: USA: Florida...
CCACAGTCACATCCCGTGGGACACAACGACTAGGACCGGCCTGCGGCTGCTTAATCCCGGGTCGCCGACGGATCGCCGCCGCCAGCCGGCCTGCACGTACATGACGGCGACCATCCGCGACGGCATTCTGGTGGATGTGGTGCTGCACTGCCTCGAGCGATAGCCCGCGTACGTATCCATAACCATCCCACAGCTTGCACAAATATTTAGCTCGCAAACAGAAGTATTGTTGGGTAAGTGCAGGTAAGCACTGATTTAGCAGCCGACGTTTTCCGGGTCGTCGGGAGATTCCGCCGCCAACTTCGAAGGTCCGTCGGACGCGGTTTTGATTCCGCGCGACTCACCGAGTCGCAGTCGGAGCTGCTCTGGCTGGTGGGCCGCCAGCCGGGGATATCAGTGAGCGCCGCCGCTGCCGAGCTCGGGTTGAGGCCCAACACCGCCTCGACACTGGTTTCCAAGCTGGTAGCCAGCGGCCTACTGACTCGCCGCGTCGGTGCCACCGACCGCCGCGTCGGCGAGCTCGGTCTCGCCGAGCCCACCCAGCAGATTGTCGACGCATTCAGGGCCGCACGGCGAGCGCTGCTGTCTGAGGTATTAGGCGAACTAGATGACGGCCAAATCGAGTCTTTGGCAAAAGGATTGGATGTTCTCGACACGATGACACGACTACTCCAGGAGCGACGATCATGACCGAATTGCTACCCCCGGCCATCGACTGCCAACACCTGACCTATCGGTACGGCAAGTTCACCGCCGTCGACGATGTGACCCTGCAGGTGCGGCCCGGTGAGACCATGGGCCTGCTCGGGCCCAATGGCGCTGGGAAAACCACGTTGGTGCGCATGTTCACCACATTGGTGCCGGTCCAGTACGGTCAGCTGCGCATCTTCGGGCTCGAGTCACGTCACCAGACCGTCGACATCCGCAGCAACATCGGCTACGTGCCACAACAACTTTCAATTGAGCCTGCGCTGACGGGCAAACAGAACGTGGAGTGGTTCGCGCGGCTGTATGGCGTGCCCCGCAGCGACCGCACCGAACGCGTCGAGCAGGCTCTTGCCGCCATGGAACTACTCGGCGTGGCCAACCGGCTCGCGGGGACCTACTCCGGCGGGATGGTGCGCCGGCTCGAAGTGGCGCAAGCGCTGGTCAACCGCCCGTCGCTGCTGGTGCTCGACGAACCCACGGTCGGACTGGATCCCATTGCCCGTGACGGCGTTTGGCGGCAGGTGCAAAGCATGCAGACTCAGTTCGGTATGACCGTTCTGTTGACCACCCACTACATGGAAGAGGCCGATGCGCTGTGCGATCGGGTGGCGTTGATGCATCGGGGTGAGTTACGGGCCATGGGAACTCCCACGAAGTTGAAGTCGATGGTGTCGCCCGCGGCCACGCTCGAGGATGTGTTCCGTCACTACGCCGCTTCCGACTTGTCGCAGCAGACAGAATCTTTCGAGTCTTTCCGTGAAATCCGTTCCAGTAGAAGGACTGCCCGTCGTGCCGGTTGACCAACACCCTGTCGAGGTAACCCTGGTCCGCGCCCCCCGGGGCTGGCAGCGCGTGGGCGCACCGATGGGTCGCGTCGGAGCGTTCGCGATCGTCGAACTACAGAAGCTGCAGCACGACCGCACCGAACTCGTCACCAGGATGGTGCAACCGGCACTGTGGCTGTTGATCTTCGGTACCACGTTCAGCCATTTGCATGTGATCAACACCGGATCGGTCTCGTATCGGGCCTTCCTGGCGCCGGGCATCATCGCGCAGTCGGCCCTGTTCATCTCGATCTTCTATGGCATACAGATCATCTGGGACCGAGACGCCGGTATCCTCGCCAAACTCATGGTGACACCCGCGCCGGCGTCCGCACTGATCGCAGGCAAATCGTTCGCGGCGGGCGTGCGATCGGTGGCACAGGTCGTCGGCGTGTTGGCGCTCGCCTACCTGATGGGCATCGGACTCACCATCAACCCACTGCGGATCCTGGGCGCGATGGCGGTCGTGATGCTGGGCGCGGCGTTCTTCGCCTGCCTGTCGATGACGTTGGCCGGGCTGGTTCGCAGTCGCGACCGGTTGATGGGCATCGGTCAAGCCATCACGATGCCGTTGTTCTTCGCGTCCAACGCGCTTTACCCAGTCAACGTGATGCCGGCCTGGCTGCATGTGCTCTCCCGCGTCAACCCACTGAGCTACGAAGTCGACGCGCTGCGGGCGTTACTGATCGGAACGCCGCTCAACCCGGCCGATATCGCCGTGTTGGTGGTGGCCGCTGTACTCGGAATCGCCACTGCGTCAACGCTTTTGCGCCGACTAGTCTCCTAAGCCGAGTAGTCTACGTCGTAAATGACGGCGGCCCAACGAGTCCCAATCGTTATCTTTGAGTCCGCACCGACGCTCAATCGTTAGCGAACTGCGATCACACACCCCGAGGCGACTAACAGGCCTGTAGTTCCAGGCGTGTTTGACTGCCTCCGACAGCTATTCGACCGCGTAATGCGGCAGATGAAAGTTGGGATGGGTAGGAGCTATGAAGTTCGTTGAGAAGTTCCGCGGCGTGGCGGCGCGTTTGCCGCGCCGACTGGCAATCGCGGCCGTCGGGGCGGCCATGCTGTCCGGTCTGGTCGCTGCTGTCGGTGGCTCAGCGACCGTGGGGGCGTTCTCCAAGCCGGGCCTTCCGGTCGAGTATCTGCAAGTGCCGTCGCCGAGTATGGGCCGCAACATCAAGGTCCAGTTCCAGGGCGGTGGGCCGCACGCGGTCTACATGCTCGACGGGTTGCGTGCTCAGGACGATTACAACGGTTGGGACATCAACACTCCCGCGTTCGAGGAGTACTACCAATCAGGCCTGTCGGTGATCATGCCGGTTGGCGGGCAGTCCAGCTTTTACTCCGACTGGTACCAGCCGGCGTGCGGTAAGACCGGCTGCCAGACCTACAAATGGGAAACGTTCGTCACCCGAGAGCTGCCACAGTACCTAGCGGCCAACCGGGGCATCTCACCGAACGGCAACGCCGCGGTGGGCCTGTCGATGTCGGGTGGTTCGGCGCTGATTCTGGCCGCGTACTACCCGCAGCAGTTCTCCTACGCGGGATCGCTGTCGGGCTTCCTGAACCCGTCCGAGGGTTGGTGGCCGACGCTGATCGGTCTGGCGATGGGCGATGCGGGTGGTTACAACGCCACCAACATGTGGGGTCCGTCGAGCGATCCGGCGTGGAAGCGCAACGACCCGATGGTGCAGATCCCTCGCCTGGTGCAAAACAACACCCGCATTTGGGTCTACTGCGGTAACGGCACTCCGAACGACCTTGGCGGCGACAGCATGCCGGCCAAGTTCCTGGAGCAGTTCACGCTGCGCACCAACGAGCAGTTCCGCGACAACTACGTGGCCTCGGGCGGCAACAACGGTACGTTCAACTTCCCGCCCAACGGAACGCATGACTGGGGTTACTGGAACCAGCAACTGGTCGCCATGAAGCCCGACATTCAGCGCACGCTGAGCGCCGCTCAAGCCGCCACCTAGACATACCCTCCGACGCATCGGCAGCAGCGCGCCCCCGGCGCTGCTGCCGATGCCTTTTTGTGGGGCGTGCTAATCGAGCAAGGCGCGGCGGTCCTGGTGGAAGTAGGTGTACCCGGTTGTCATCGCGCACACGACCGAAGCGGCTATCAGCATCCCGGTGCCGTTGACCACCATGCTGATGCAGCCGCCCACAGCGGCCCCCAGGACAAAGCTGACGAACAGTAAGAAGTAGCCGAGCCAATCCGACAGGTTTCCACCCGCGATATGGCGTTCGATGCCCTGCCCCATCTTGACCAGCGTGCCGGTGACATAGCTCAGCGGCACCGAAACTTCGCCGTCCTTGACGAACGACGTGTTCAGAGCGCCAATACCAAAGACCACCAACAGGATTGGCGCGAAATCGACGAGATTTTCCTCCCACCCCTCATCGATCACGTCCACCACCGTGGCGGCCAACAGACTGACAGTGGTGAGCACCGTCGGTCCGTGTGGATGCGCCACCCAGAAGTGCCGCCGGCACACTGACGCAACCACCACGCCGGCGACGAAGCACAACATCAGCACGCCCGCCGATACCGACAGCAACACGTCGCCCCGGAAGTACCCCAGCACAGCGCGTTGTGCATTTCCGGTCATGAACGTCACGAAGTATCCGGCGGAGTGAGTGAATGCCGTCGCTCCCAACACGCCGGCCAGCGCGGCCAGCACCCACGACAACCGCGCCTCACTGTCGAATGTCTCACGCAGCATGCGGACATGTTTTCACGCCGAACCGCAAGACTCGCAGCGCAGGGCCGCGATTCAGATGGCACTCACATCAATTGGCCGTCAGTTGTTAACTAACTTCGCGATCGACCGCAGCGGAATGGGCAGCCAGCCGGGCCGGTGCCGAGATTCGTAGCCGGCCTCATAGACCGCCTTGTCCAGTTCATATGCCGCCAATAGCAGCGCCGAATCACGCGGATCGACGCCGGATGCGGCCGCATAGCCGTCGCAGAACGCTGTTCGGTTGCGCTGCACCCACTCTCGGGCCCGCGCGGCCAGTTGCTTGTCGGCGGACTGGTCGACCAGAGGTCCGTAGGCGGCGTACTCAAAGGAGCGCAACACGCCCGCCACATCGCGCAACGGAGAGTCCGGTGCGCGACGCTCGGCCAGCGGCTGACCCGGCTCACCTTCGAAGTCGATCAACAGCCAAGTCTCCGGCGTGCGCAGCACCTGCCCCAGGTGCAGGTCGCCGTGCACCCGCTGCACGGTGATCGTCTGCTCCGCCAGCTTTTGGAAGCGCTGCTCGATCGTCTCCGTGTATTCCTCGAGCTCGGACACCGCCGCGACCGTCGACGACAACCGCGCCAGCATGGTGTCGACCGGGAAGGCAGCCTGCGACGTGCCGAGGGCCTCGGCGAGCGTGGCGTGCACTGACGCGACGGCTTCACCGAGCCGGTAGGACTCGCCGGCGAAGTCGCCGCCGACCTCGTGGGCGTACAAGTCGCCCTCCGCGAACAGATCGCGGACGCTGGTGGTGGCCATCGCCCAGCCTTCGGCCGCGTTGGCCGCATATTCGGTCACCATGCCGAGCGGGCTGTTGGTTTCGCCGTGGTTCAGCTCGTAGCTGCCAAGTAGCCGGGCCACGTGCGGGTTGCCGGCCCGGCCGAGCACCCGGTTCAGCTCGATATCAGGGTTGATGCCGGTGCTGACGCGGCGGAACACCTTCACGATGGCATCTCGCTCGAAGATCACGCTGGTGTTGCTCTGCTCGGCGTCTGACACCCGCGGCGCCGCCTCCAGCGGTAGGTTGACCTGCGGCTCCTTGGCGAATGCCACATCGGAGCGGACCGCGGATGTGTCGATGAGCGACAGCAGGAATCGAGCGGCCGACGGGTCATACAGCGCGTCATAGGCGGTGTGGTCGTCGTCGGCGCCGATCGTGGCGACAGTGGCGTACTCGGGGACCGGCGCGGTGTCCCAACTGACGATCACCTGATAGCGCTCCGCCGAGCCATCCGTGTAAGCGACGTCGACCAGTACCAGGTCAAGACCGTCGCGCAACGCGACGACGTGCCCCGGCTCCGCGGTGGCGAGTTCCCGGCTTCGCCCGGCATACCAGCGCTGCTGGGGAAGCCACTGTGACCACGGCAGGTTCATTGCGTCTCCCCTGACTGGACCAGCGCGAACCAGTAGAACCCGTGTCCTGGCAGGGTCAGCAGATAAGGCAGTTGCCCGATGCGGGGGAACTCCACCTGGCCGGTCAGTTCGACCGGGGTGTAGCCGCTCCAGTGCTGCAGGTTCAATTCGATGGGCTGGGGGAAACGCGACAGGTTGTTGACACAAAGCACCACATCGTGGTCGGCTTCGCGCACATAGGCCAATACCGACGGGTTCGATCCACCCATTTCCTCGAACGTACCCACCGCGAACGCCTCATGTCTGCGCCGCACCGCGAGCATGGTGCGGGTCCAATTGAGCAGCGACGTCGAGGTGTCGCGTTGGGCCTCCACGTTCACGGTTTGGTAGCCGTAGACCGGATCCTGACTGGGTGGTACATACAACCGACCGGGATTGGCCGTGGAGAACCCGGCGTTGCGGTCCGGAGTCCACTGCATCGGAGTGCGCACCCCGTCGCGATCGCCGAGCCAGATGACGTCGCCCATACCGATCTCGTCGCCGTAGTAGATGACCGGGGAGCCCGGCAGCGACAGCAGCAACGCGGTGAACAACTCGATCTGATCGGGATCCTTCTCGAGTAGCGGGGCCAGCCGGCGGCGGATGCCGACATTCGCCTTCATCCGCGGATCCTTGGCGTATTCGGCGTACATGTAGTCACGCTCGTCGTCGGTGACCATTTCGAGCGTCAGCTCGTCGTGATTGCGCAAGAAGATGCCCCACTGCGCCATCTTCGGAATGGGCGGTGTTTGCGCCATGATCTCCGAGATCGGGAAACGCGATTCCCGGCGCACCGCCATGAAGATGCGCGGCATCAGCGGAAAGTGAAATGCCATGTGGCATTCATCGCCACCGGTTTCGGGGTCACCGAAATACTCGACGACATCGCTTGGCCACTGATTGGCCTCGGCCAGCAACACCCGGCCCGGGAATTCGTCGTCGACGACCTTGCGGACGCGTTTGAGGAAAGCGTGGGTCTCAGGCAAGTTCTCGCAGTTGGTGCCCTCCCGTTCGAACAGGTAGGGCACGGCGTCCAGCCGGAACCCGTCGATACCGAGGTCGAGCCAGAACCGCATGACGTCCAGCATCGCCTCCTGAACTCCCGCGTTGTCGTAGTTCAGATCCGGCTGATGGTCGAAGAACCGGTGCCAGTAGAACTGGCGGCGGACCGGGTCGAACGTCCAGTTCGAGTCTTCGGTGTCGACGAAGATGATCCGCGCGTCGGCGTACTTGTCGGCGCTGTCGCTCCACACGTAGTAGTCGCCGTATGGCCCGTCGGGGTCGCGGCGCGACTCCTGGAACCAGGGGTGTGAATCCGATGTGTGGTTCATCACCAGGTCGGTGATGACCCGGATGCCCCGCCGGTGCGCGGCGTCGACCAGCTCGACGAAGTCGTCGACGGTGCCGAACTCCGGCAGCACCTTGTAGAAGTCACGGATATCGTAGCCGCCGTCACGCAGCGGTGAATCGTAGAACGGCGGCAGCCAAATGCAGTCGACGCCCAGCCATTGCAGGTAGTCGATCCGTTCGGTCAGGCCACGCAGGTCACCGAATCCGTCCGCGTTGGAGTCGTAGAACGCCCGGACCAATACTTCGTAGAAGACCGCTCGCTTGAACCAGGTTGAATCGGCAGGAAGCTCCCTGGCGTCGGCGAAGTCGTCGGCACTGGGATGCTCGACAACGCCGGCTTCGACGCGACTTCCCCCTGCAGGATCATGCTCGACGGTGTTGTGTCTGTCGCTCGTCAAGTCCACGATCTTACACGTACCCGAGGCGTACCCTCGCAAACCATTTGCACGCCAAACGAATTGAGAACAGCCGGCTAAGCTGCGGCGTGCAGGTCAGCCCGGCGGGCCATCCGCGAGCGTCACGTTCGTGGTCCGACCCCCCAACCCCACTGTGACGTTCTCACCGGGGCGGTGCTGATCGAGAATGGCAGTCAGCGCGGTAGCCGAGTTGACGGGTTGACCGTTGATCGAGGTAATCACGTCTCCCGGGGCGAACCCGGCACCGGCGGCAGGACCGGTCGGAATCACCTGCTTGATCACGGCGCCGGCGCCACCAGCGGCGTCGTTGACACCGACACCGAGGAATGCCGTCGGACCGATGTGCACCGACGGCCCACCACCGCCCTGAATCTGCCCGGCGATGGCCATCGCCTGATTGATCGGGATCGCGAAGCCCTGTCCGCGACCGAGGTGGAAGTTGTCGGATGCGGCGGTGTTCAGGCCGATCACCTGGTTGGCCGCGTTGACGGTGGGCCCACCGGAGTCGCCAGGACGGATGGCCGCGTCGACCTGGATCAACCCATTCAGCGTCTCCGTGCTGCCGGTCAGCGAGTCGGACGCCGAGACCGTCTGATTCAACCCGACGACGCGTCCGTCCACCGCGCTGGGCGTTCCGCCGACGCCGCCGGCGTTGCCCAGCGAGACGATCGGTTCGCCGACGGTAACCGTGTCGGAGTTGCCGATATTGGCCGGCTGCAGTCCGCCGCCGGCAAGCGCCAGTACGGCGATGTCGTGGCTGCGGTCGAATCCGATCACCGAGGCGGGGAAGGTCTGGCCGTTCCCGATGGACCTTACGGTGAGATCGGTGGCGCCGGCGACCACGTGGTTGTTGGTGAGTATCGTGCTGGGGCCGATCGCGATGCCGGTTCCGGCGCCCACGGCGCTCTGGTATCCGAGCTTCGTGTCGATGTCGACGATCGTCGGGCCCACCTGCCCGACGGCGGCCAGGGCGTCCTGCGGCGCCGGCGGCGTCAATGGCGACGCATGCGCGGGCGCCGTGCCCAGGCCCAGCCCCACGACTGCGATCAGACTGAGCAACCACAGTCCCATCCGCGACCATTGCGGTCTAGGGCGGTGCGATTCGCTCATCCCGTTACCTCCTACTTGGGTTCGAGCCGCATAGGTCCCAGCCCGATTCACGCTCGGATTTTCGCAGCGTCGGGGAGTTCCTACGCGCGGTTGTGTTCACTACACGGTAACCGGGGTTTCCCCGTCGGGCATCCTGGTCACCCCAAACGGCCGCTGATCAGGCGCTTCCCCCGATCTCCGCGATTGGCCGGCTGAGGTGATGGCTGACGTCGCCGATCATGTCCATCAGCGAGTAATCACGGAAGGAATACCGCCACCGGCCGTCCACGCGCTGGAATTGGTCGTGGTAGCGGCCGGTGACGATGGTCTGCAGCGGGAAGTCGTCGGTCTGCTGGATAACCGCGTAGTAGCTGCGGCAACTGGCCGTGCCCGCGGTCTCGTCGACCTCGATGATCGGGTTGGTTATGACGTGTTTAGTGCGCGGCGTGCCGTCCGGGTACAGCATCACCGTGGATTTCCAGATCGCCAGCAGGGTGGCCGCATCGATTGTGCCGTCGCGGCCTGCGCCGACCCGCAGGTGGGCGTGCTCGAAGAGTGCCGCCGCCCCGGTGAAGTCGCCGCTGTCCATGCACTCGGCGTAGCGGTACAGCAGGTTGGCGATCTGCGTCTCGGCCGACATGTTGCTAAACGGTAGCTTCATGGTTTCTCCCCTGGACGACAACTCGGCAGCAAAGGTGTGTTTGCATGGGCGTGCTTGATTCATTCCGACTCGACGACAAAATCGTGATCGTGACCGGAGCGTCGTCGGGGTTGGGTGTGGCCTTCGCCCAGGGCTTCGCCGAGGCCGGTGCCGACGTGGTGCTCGGTGCACGCCGCGTCGACAGGTTGGCTGAGACTGCCGCGCTGGTCGAAGCCGCCGGCCGCAAGCCGCTGGCGGTGGCCACCGACGTCAGCGTGCCCGAGCAGTGCCAGGCGCTGGTCGACTCGGCGATGCATACGTTCGGCCGAGTCGACATCCTGATCAACAACGCCGGGGTGGGGTCCGCCCACCCGGCCACCCGGGAGACGCCCGAGCAGTTCCGCTCGGTGATCGACGTCAACCTCAACGGCGCCTACTGGGTGGCACAGGCCAGCGGTCGGGTGATGCAACCGGGGAGTTCGATCATCAACATCGCGAGCGTCCTGGGGATCACCACCGCCGATCTGCCGCAGGCCGCCTACAGCGCGAGCAAGGCGGCGATCATCGGGCTCACCCGTGATCTCGCCCAGCAATGGGGCTCCCGAAAGGGAATTCGAGTCAACGCGCTGGCGCCCGGATTCTTTCGGACGGAGATGACCGACGAGTACAAGCCCGGCTACTTGGAGAGTCAGGCCCATCGCCTGGCGCTGGGCCGGTTGGGCGACCCGCGCGAACTCGCCGCCACCGCTGTGTGGCTGGCATCGGCGGCCGGTGGCTACGTGACCGGGCAGACGATCGTCGTCGACGGCGGCCTGACCATCACCTAGTTT
>Ga0335075_10019583_pt1 | contig 10002 bp, 8 predicted proteins | sample Lox_Sample_24_FD_206723 | JGI IMG/M metagenome (GOLD analysis project Ga0335075, IMG submission 206723) | Soil microbial communities from Loxahatchee National Wildlife Refuge, Florida, United States - Lox_Sample_2.4 | ecosystem: Environmental > Terrestrial > Soil > Wetlands | place: USA: Florida...
CGCGTAAGACATCGCATGGCTCACCGCAGCAGAGAGGAACGGCAGCCGGTCCGCGGCCTTGTCGACATCCGCAAAATAGGTTGCGATCGAGCGCACATCAGAGTCAGGTAGCGCGGCAAGACCGTGCACGACGGGGAACATCGGCCCGACGGCGGTGCCACGCAGTACACTCGTACCGGTGCGCAGGTAATCGTAGAGTTCCTCACGCGTCCACGGTGCGGGGGCGGGGTTGGCAGCCGTCAGCGCTGGCGCGACCCAATTGTCAATGACTGCGCCGCCGTAGACGTCGCCTGGCTTCTCCGCTCCCAACAGGTTGCGCGGCGTATGGCAGGCGCCGCAATGGCTCAAACCCTGCGCGAGATACGCGCCGCGGTTCCATTCGGCGCTCTTTTTGGGATCCGACTCGAAGCGGCCTGGCCGGAAGAACAGCAGTTTCCATCCCGCCTGCAAATAACGGATGTTGAACGGGAACGGGATGCCGTTCGGCCGTGCCGGCGCATGAACAGGCGCCCGAGTCATGAAATAGGCGTAGAGCGCCCGGACGTCGTCGTCGGAAAGCTTGGTGAAATGGTCGAACGGGAACACCGGAAGGAGATGCGAGCCATCGCGTGAGACACCTTCACGCATAGCGCGCGCAAAGGCCGCCTCCGACCAGTCACCGATGCCGGTCTCTGGATCTGGCGTGATGTTGGTCGAGTAGATCACGCCGAACGGTGTTGCCATCGCATAGCCGCCGGCGAATGTCGGCCCACCTTTTGCCGTATGACAGGCCGCACAATAGCCGCCGCCGGCTAAAGCTTCGCCCTTTGCGACCAGCTCCGGCGCGAAGGTTCCAGCTGCCGGAGGCACGATTGGTGCGATCGCCGGTTCCCACGCTAAGAGGCCGAAGCTTGCGAGCCCGAGACAACCGAACACGACGGCGCCGATCAGCAGCTTCTTGAACACGGTGTCCTCCGACTGCTCACAATGGCTCGCATCATCCGTTAGTTAAGTCATCAGGACCTCGCTGCGTGAGTGAAGACTGCCAAAAAACGCCAAATCGATGCTAAGTGACTTTTCACGAGCGCTCCGCGCTTTGATTCGGAGGGCTGCTCAGCAGCCGCGACCGTGAGTGCTTGACAGACCGAGCCTGTGGCAGACTGCTAGGAAGCAGCGGTCAGTGGGCCGCAGTCTGCAAATCCGTCGGGCTGTCTCCTAGAACCGGCGCACGCGGAGTGAGTCGGCTAAGCCGAAATTTTAGTAGTCAGCGGCTTCTACTTTGGCCTTTCCATGAAAGACGTAAAAACTTATCGCGATGTAGGCCAGCATCAGAGGAAAGACGAAAAGACCTGCGCCCCAAAACATGAAGGCAAGGCTGGAGTGTGGAGCGGCTGCGCTGTCGATCGTGATTGAGAACGGAATCATATATGGCCAGAACGAGATCGCGAGCGTGCCGAAAGCGGCCGAGAAGATGAGCGCCACCATGTAGAAGGGAGTACCGTCCCGGCGATAAACGACGCTATGGGTAAGTACAAGTGAAGCGAGCGCGCCGGCCAGCGGAAGGACAAACAGGATTGGTTGCTCGAGCCAGCGATGCATAACCTGCAGGTTCTCCGCGAGCGCGTAGATGAAGACGACGATGAGAAACACCAATAGTCCGATCGACAGAGGCGGAATAAGGCGATAAGCCGACTCGCGTACGTCGCCTTCACATTTTTTGACTAACCAGCACGCGCCGAGGAGCGCGTACCCAATGCAGAGCCCAACGCCGCACAGAAGCGTAAACGGGCTGAGCCAGTCGAACGCACCACCGGTATAGAGCGTGCCAGCGACCGGAAGGCCCTCGACCAGGGCTCCCACGGTTAACCCTTGCATGAAGGCAGCGACGAGCGAGCCCCCAGCAAAGGCCACATCCCAGATCCATCGCAGCCGCTGTGTCTTGAGGCGGTACTCGAACGCCACCCCGCGCAGGATCAGCCCCGCAAGCATCAAAAACAGCGGTAGATAAAATGCCGAGAGCAGAATTGAGTAGACGACGGGAAAGTCGCCCCATAGGACGACAGCAGTCACCACAAGCCAGGTCTCATTGCCGTCCCAGACCGGCGCGACCGCACTCATCATCGTGCGCCGCTCGGTGTCGCCGCCAATCAGCCCGAACAGCATGCCGACGCCAAGATCGAAGCCGTCGAGGAGGACGTAAAGGAGAATGCTCAGCGCAAGAATGGTAACCCAGAACGTCACCATGACTAATCTCCAGCTCGGGCTTGTAAGTCGACGAGCTGTCGTGCGGGGTTATGCAGCGCTGCGCGAGCAAGCTCGTCGACCACCGAGAGAGCTCGGTTCGGTGTCGCCGCGACGGCCGGCTTGACCAAGCGTTCCACAGGTCCGTCGCGTAGTAATCGGTAGATATAAAAGACGCCAAAGACGAAAATGAAACTGTAGAGGAAGCAGAATACGACGAGTGAAATCGACGCCTGTTGGACAGTGAGGAACGGCGTCATCGCGTCGGCCGTCCGCAGGACTCCGTACACAGCCCAGGGCTGACGGCCGACTTCGGCCGTCAACCATCCCGTCAGAATCGCGATCCACGGGAGCGGAAAACTGAAAAAAAGGCACCAGAGAAGAAGGCGATTCTGCTCGAGCCGATTCTTGAAACTCACGTATGCGCCGAGCCAGGCCAGTGCCATCATTATGAGCCCACAGCCCACCATGATGCGGAATGCGAAGAATGGAATCACGACGGGAGGCCGATCCCATGACGGAAAGTTCGTCAGGCCGATTTCCTTCGACGTGAGGCTCATGCTCGCGACTAGGCTGCCAAGCAAGGGGACCTTGATCTCGTACAGATTGGCTTCGGCCGCCTCGTCCGGCCATGCCAGCAGCACTTCGCTGGCGGGCTGTTCATCATGCCAACGTCCCTCGATCGCCGCGAACTTTGCCGGCTGATAGCTGTGGACGTAATCCCCATTGAGGTGGCCGAAGAACAGCTGGATCGGCATGAGAATGGCCGCCAGGTAAACGCCCATCCGAACCATGATGTGGGCTTCGGCGAGGAACTCGCGGCGCAGCAGGTACCACGCACCGGTGGCGGCGACGCAAAAGGCGCCAGTCAGAAAAGACGCGAGAAGCATATGCGGAAAGCGCACCCAGACCACGGAGCTGAAAATGATCTTGGCCCAGTCTTTGGGAGCAAAAACGCCGTTTTCGAACGCATAGCCGATGGGCACTTGCATCCAGCTGTTGTTGATCATGATCCAGAATGCTGAGAACGTAGTTCCGAGCGCGACCATGGCGGTTGAGAACAGATAGAACCAAGGTGGAACGCGCGAGCGGCCGAAGAGAAGGATTCCGAAGAAGCTGGCCTCGAGGAAGAAGGCGGTGAAAGTCTCATAAGCAAGGAGCGGCCCCTGAATCGGCCCAGACATCCGTGACAGCTCACTCCAATTGGTGCCCAACTGGAACGCCATCACGAGTCCGGAAACGACACCGAGACCGAAAGCGACGGCGAAAATCTTAAGCGAGAATTCGAAGACACGGCGATACTCCCGGCGACCGGTTATGAGGTGCAATGCCTCGAGGACCGTTAGCCACGCCGCCAGGCCGATCGTGAACGATGGAAAAATGATATGAAACGACACTGTGAACGCAAACTGCAGCCGAGACAGTAGCAATGCGGTCAGTTCCATTTTGGCGTCTCCCTCAGCATGCGCGTGGTCCTGCGTCCTCGCGAGAGGTAGAGACGTTTGGCGGCGAGCGTGAGTGAATGCTGGCAAACCCCAGCAAATTTTTCATAAGCGACGAATTATCGGATCGGGCGCCGCACGGCGAAGCGCGGCCGCGGATACTGACAAGAAACCGTCGGACCGACGGCGAAATTCTTCACGGCTTTGTTCGGATTTATAACTCTTTAGTCGCGTCAGCGAACCGCAATGGAGAAATAAGGGGCATGATCGCATCTTGACGCGGGACTCGTCGGGTCTCGTGCCTACGGCGCAGGTGATGTCCCATGCTCACTACCCAGGCTCCTGTACTCGACACGAACGACATCCAGGCCACAGTCTTGCGTCCACGTCCTTCACCCTATCGCGGCGAATACATTATTCTCCGCGTAGGCGACATCGGACAGGGACGCGAAATGCTGCGGCGTGTCCTTCCTTACGTCGCGCCCGCCGACCAATGGTGGGTGCCGTCGTTACCCGGCTGGTTGGGGATCGCCTTTACATTCGAAGGCCTCAAGGCGTTGGGTCTGCCACAAGCGTCCTTGGACAGTTTCCCAATCGAATTCAGACAGGGTATGGCCGCCCGCGCCGCGATTCTGCATGATTTCGGCACCAATGTGCCCGCCAATTGGGAATACCCGTTCGGCACCCCGGACCTTCACATCAGCTTGGCGATCTATGCCCAAAACGAACAAAGCTTGCAGCAGGTCCTGGAACTCGCGCGCAAGGCTCATGCCGATCTAAATCATATCTCGGTCGTGTATCGCATGCAGTTCGGCGAACTGCCGGAGGGCCGCAATCCCTTCGGCTTCAAGGATGGACTGCATAACCCCGCCGTCGAAGGAAGCAGCCCGGCTGGGCGAGCCGGCAATGAAGCACCGATCAAGGCGGGCGAGTTCGTCATGGGCTATCCGGACGAACTTGGCCAGACGGCGCAGACTCCGATCCCCGAAGAGCTGCGGCGCAACGGTACGTTCGTAGCCTTCCGCAAGTTTCATATGGACGTCGCGGCATTCCGCAAATACTTGCGCGCGCAGGCATCCTCGCCCGAGGAAGAAGAACTGCTTGCCGCCAAAATGGTGGGCCGCTGGCGCAGCGGTGCGCCCTTGGTACTCGCGCCCGACCGCGACGATCCCGCGCTCGGCGCCGATGCAAATCGCAACAACGATTTCAGCTATGCGGACGATATGAAGGGACTGAAGTGTCCGTTCAGCGCGCACATTCGTCGTATCAATCCGCGCGATGCCCTGAAGGACGATATCGTCGACGTCAATATCCACCACTTCCTGCGGCGCGGCACGAGCTACGGTTCACCCCTGCCGGAGGGAGTGCTCGAAGATGACGGCGCCGAGCGCGGCGGTGTCTTCCTCCTGATCGGCGCTCATTTGCAGCGCCAGTTTGAGTTTGTGCAGTCGCAATGGGCGACCGACGGCAATTTCATCAGTCACGGTACCGAGCAGGATCCCATTATCGGGAACAATGAAGGCGATGGCGTCTTCACCATTCCCAAGAGGCCAGTACGACGCCGTCTTCAAGGTCTGCCGCGATTTGTCACTGTGCGTGGCGGTGAATACTGCTTCATGCCTGGTCTGCAGGCACTGCGGTGGCTCGCGGCTCTTAGCCCATAGACCTGCAGCCTTCGCCACACTCTTTATCAGGATTTGCATCGCTTAGGCAGCATTCATTCGATCCGGCGCGCGCGCTCCGCTAACTAATGTGCAAGGCATTCGAGACGAAGGAGTGTCACGTGATCGTCGATGTCCGCACCTACAGCATCAAACCGGGCAAGATGCCTCATGAGCTTGACCTCTATGCCAAGCAGGGGCTCGCGCCACAGACTCGCCATCTCGGGCCGCCACTCGCCTATTTGCATGGCGAGAGCGGAGACATCAACGCTCTCGTTCATCTGTGGGTGTTCGAGGATGTGGCCGACCGCGCGCGCAAGCGTGCTGCCATGATGGCCGATCCGGAGTGGCAAACTTACCTCAAGCTCGCCGATGAAGCCGGCTTCCTGGTCGACCAACGCAACAGCTTGATGGTGCCGGCGAGCTTCGCCCCCATCAAACGATAGACGCCTAAGGAACTTCACTCATGTCCGACCATTTTTCAGGACCCCGGGCGCTGGCGGACCCAACCGCCGACATATCCGACGTGTTTGCTTTTCCGGCTCCGGAAAACCCTCAGCAGCTTGTCGTGGTGATGGATGTGTTCGGCAAGGCCGGCCCGACCGCCGTTTTCTCCGATGCGGTCATCTACCGATTTAGGATTCGACCGGTCGACATCGATGGGACCGGCCCGGACGCGGCATTCGCGCCAGGACAAGGCGACTTCATATTCGACTTTACGTTCGACGTTCCGAGCGGTCGGAGCCATTCGGGGCGACCGCTCCAGCAAGGCCGCTGCCTCACGCCGGGCGGAAGCACGATTTCGTTTCGCATCGACGATGAGAATGGCGGCGCGAACGACGGCGCCCAGGTATTCGCGGGCCAGCGCTCCGAGCCCTTCTTTCTCGACGTGCGGATGATTGAGAAGACCGTCGCGACCGGCAAGCTGTCGTTCAAACCGAAGGGATCCGACACTCTTTATGGCACCAACATTCTCGCGATCGTCATCAAGTTCGAATGGCGCAAGATCCTCAAGGGTGGGCCACTCTTCGCCATCGTTTGCGAAACGCTCGCTGCCGGCAAGCAGCCGGTTCGCATCGAACGAGTCGGCCGTCCTGAAATCAAGAACGTGTCCTTGAGCTGGAAGATGTTCGATAAGGTCAACAAAGACATCGAAATCCGCGATCTTTATAACAGCGAGGACGCCTTCGACCTAAAGCCTGACTATTTCGACGCCTATCGGGCGCGATTGAACGCCAATCTTGCGTTCTACGATGGGCTCGACGAAAAAATTGATTGGCCTTTCGATCGGAACGGCAACCATCCACTGGCCAAGCTGCTGCTCGCGGACTTCTTGGTCGTCGATCCTTCGAAGCCGTTCGCCGAAACGAGTTATTTCGAAATCGAGCGCTCGATGCTTGAGGGCCGTACGCACGTCACACCCGGCGGGCGATGGCTTAACCAGGACATCATGGATTTTGTTTTCACGCTCTACGTCAACGGTGGGAACGGGCCGCCCGTCAACGACGGCATCGATGCGCCGATCACCTGGTCGTCCAACATTTTTCCGTATCTCGCACCGCCAAATCCCGCAAAGGCAGCCGCAGCATGATCGACCCATCCGAAGTCTCCGCGCCGACCGATTGGCCTGTCCCCGGTCCGCTCACGCTGACCGACGGAGCAATTGCTGTGCTCAATCTTCAGGCCCAGATCGACGGCCTCGAAGGGCCCAGCACTTTCGCGGAAGCAGCAACGCTGATCGACTTGCTCATTCTTCGCGGACTCATCCTCGGACGCATCAGCGACTACGAGCGAGCCGCTGAGTTAGTCGATTGCAAGGTCGGTACTGCAATCACAGATGCTGCTGCCTACGTGGTGCGTGCACGGACTCGCGCGGTGTTCCATCGTTTTACGGAGGCGCTTGACGATCTTGATCACGCCGATCGGATTTTGCCCCAAGGTGCCGCCGCAGAGCGGGAGCGCGCAGCAATCCTTCAGGCGATGGGGCACTACAATGAAGCACTCGTGACACACGAGGCTGCCGCCGCCGATCGCGAGGAGAAATTTGAACGAGCTGCTGCGTTGGCCGGTTTCTGGGCCGAGCGCGGCAAAACCGAAACAGCACAGCACTTTTACCTGGACAGCCTGCGCAGCTACCGCGGTGTGTCACCATTTCCGCTGGCGCTGCTCGACTTTCAGCTGGGCCTTATGTGGATGAGGCAGGACAGGCTGAGTGAGGCTCGGACGTACTTTAGGACCGCGGTCCGCCGCGTGCCGGCCTATGCGGCGGCGCAAGGACATTTGGCTGAGGTCGACGCTGAACTGGGCGAGACAGAAGCCGCGATTGGCCGGCTAATTCCGTTGGCAACCTCTTCTGACGATCCAGACTACGCAGCGCAGCTCGCGCGTATCCTCGGTGAAATCGGCCGTAGCGAGGAATCCATCGCCTGGCGTCGGATAGCGGCAAGCCGCTACGACGAATTGACCACGGCTCATCCTGCGGCATTCGCCGATCATGCAGCGGAGTTCTGGCTTGGTGTGGGAAACGATCCCCGGAAGGGACTCCGCTTCGCAGAGTTCAATTTGCGAGTGCGCGAAACGCCCCGGGCATACGACCTGCTGGCGCAAGCGCTCGACGCGAACACCACTGGAGCAGCATCTGCTCGTTGCTTCGGCGCACAGCTAACCAATAGAGCAGCGATGCAGCCATGAGGAAAATAAAATGGCCCCGAAAGTGATCGAGAACGAACGCACTACAATGTCGCAACACGTGACCCGTCAGCCTGACGGCCCCGGCAAGCGCATCGGCAAGAAGGGCGAGATTTCCGGCATTGGCAAGGTTGCCCCTGGCGGAGCAAAGTTGTTCCGCGAACGCCTACCGCAAATCCAGGCTGAGGCAGGTTACTGGGAAACGCGTGTCGGCACAGTCCACGACTTCCGGGTGACGCTCATCGACAACGATACCCGCATTCTTTTTACGATTGTTTTCGATGGCGACTTCAAACCATACATCGCAGACATCCTGAGAGAGGCCGCTCCCTGGCTTGATCAGATCTTTCTCGGGGTGTGGGACGGGTTCAGGGGTACGCAGGATCGCAAATCGGTCGAAGAGCTCCTGGGCTTTGCTTTTGAATGCGACCTCTTCTTTGCTGCTAACCCTGACGTCACGGTCCGCGACGTAGGCAAGATGAAGCGCCTGAGCGGAGCGGTCAATGAGCTGCTCGATGCGGCGACGTGATCGCCCGCGTCTCGACGGCCCTGCTGGTCGCGCTTCGGCCAGCCGCACCTGCCGGCAGGGCGTGACCGGCTGGAACCGTCACTGCAAGGCATATCGGGCGAGCTTCCGAAGCTCTTCCGCCGAGTAGTCTTCCGCAATCTCACTGCTGACGCCATGGCGGGAATCCTCCGCGCCAAAGGGTCAGAAGACGAAGCCTTTGTGAATCCCCCTCAATGAGGCAGCCGGAGGGGCCTTTGGTATTACCGACGGGAGAGCCGGCCCGGATGATGCCAGTGTGCCGGCGGTCTAGGGCGGGACTTCTTCGGCTCCTCGATCGCTCGATCGGTTTTTGACCTGGGCGATGCGCCCATACCGAGCTTCAGACCAGCGGTGATGCAATCCATTCCAAGAGCCATTCCTCGGGCCGGTCGAAGCCGCCACGCGCCGCGCTCGATCGTGTCCCAAGGCGTGGTGTAAGAGCGGAGCCAACGCCTATCTCGGCTGAGCCGGGCTGTCATATTGCCACTGCGGGCAGGATGACGATGGGATTATCGCTGATGGGAGCGATGGTTTCCAGCGTCATGTAGCGGGCGCGCTGCACGGCCCATTCGTCGTTCTGCTCCATCAGGATTGCTCCGACGAGGCGTATGATGGCGTCGTCGTTCGGGAAGATTCCGACGGCGTTGGTTCGGCGCTTGATCTCGCCGTTGGGTCTCTCGATGGGATTGGTAACCGGTATGAGAGTCACCGGCGCCAAAGTCTCCGCTGTGGGCGAAGAGCCTGCGGCATATGGTGCGACCATCCGGGACAGAGGCGCCGGGAGCACGAAAGTGTGGGCAGGCCGATCTACTCGATGAGCTGAGAGCTCGAGTTAGTAGCTGGCCGCCTCTGCGACTGGCCCGGTTGCGCCGCGAGCGCGAATCCGTAGGTGTCGTGTCGCCCGCCGCTCCCGTGAGAACGGAACGGAGGCGCGAGATGAGAAGGGTGATTGGCATCGACATCCACCGGACCTTCGGCGAGGTGGTGATATGGGAGGACGGCAGGCTGCGGCGCCTCGGCCGGGTCGACATGACCCGGACGGCCCTCGAAGGGCTTGGCGGCAAGTTGCTTTCGACCGACGAAGTGGTGATCGAGGCGACCGGCAATTGCATGGCGGTTTCCCGGGTTCTCTCGCCCTTCGTAAGGAGGGTGGTGATCGCCAATCCCTTGCAGGTGAAGGCGATCGCGCATGCACGGGTGAAGACCGACAAGGTGGACGCTGGCACGCTGGCGAGTTTGTTTGCCGCTGGATACCTGCCGGAAGTCTGGACTCCTGACGCTGAAACCGAGCGGAAGCGCCGGCTGACCGCGCGACGCTATCAGATTGTCCGGCATCGGACGCGGATCAAGAACGAAGTGCATGCGATCCTGCATGCGCATCTGATCCCAAAATGTCCTCACGCTGATCTGTTCAACCAGCGGGGACGGGCATGGCTTGGGCGCC
>Ga0335075_10019586_pt1 | contig 10001 bp, 4 predicted proteins | sample Lox_Sample_24_FD_206723 | JGI IMG/M metagenome (GOLD analysis project Ga0335075, IMG submission 206723) | Soil microbial communities from Loxahatchee National Wildlife Refuge, Florida, United States - Lox_Sample_2.4 | ecosystem: Environmental > Terrestrial > Soil > Wetlands | place: USA: Florida...
CACGGCCTGATCCATGCCCACGATCGACAGCGCCTGTCGCAGCCGACCCTCCATGGCTTTGAAGGAAACATCCTCATCGGCGCGCAGCATTCCCTGGATGACGCCGGTATCCTCCTGCGGGAAGAAGCCCTTGGGGATGACGGCAAACAGGTAGAAGTTCAGCGCCACCGTGGCGCCGAGGATCGAGATCACCAGCCGCGGATGCGCCAGCGCTGCGCGCAGCGTGTGCGCATAGAAGTCCTGCATCGCGTTGAAACGGCGCTCCATGTAGGCCAGGAAACGGTCCACGAACGAGCCGACGCGAGCATGCATGTCACCCAGCACGTGCGCGCACATGCACGGGGTCGTCGTCAGCGACAGCACCAGCGACAGCATGATCGCCACCGAAAGCGACACGGCGAACTCGCGGAACAGCCGCCCAACGAGGCCCGTCATCAGCAGGATTGGCAGAAACACCGCGATCAGCGACACGCTCATCGACAGTACCGTGAAGCCGACCTCGCGGGCGCCCTCCAACGCCGCCTTGAACGGCGGCATGCCTTCTTCCCTGTGCCGCGAGATGTTCTCGAGCATCACGATGGCATCGTCGACGACGAAGCCCGTGGCGATGGTGAGCGCCATCAGCGACAGGTTGTCCAGCGTAAAGCCGAGCAGGTACATGACGCCGAAGGTGCCGATCAAGGCCACCGGCACTACCACTGCCGGGATCAACGCGGCGCGCGGATTGCGCAGCGCGATGAACACCACCAAGATCACCAGCAGCGTGGAGACCAGCAGGGTGAACTCCACATCGCGCAACGAGGCGCGGATGGTGGCGGTGCGATCGCCGCGCGTAGTAATCTTGATGCTCTGCGGGATCGACGCCTGAATCTCGGGTATCACCGCTTCCACGCGCTTGATCGTCTGGATGATGTTGGCGCCGGTCTGCTGGTGCACCTGCACCCGGACCGCGGGCACGCCATTGTCCAGGCCGAGGTTGCGCACGTTCTCCACGCCATCATAGACGTCGGCCACGTCCTCGAGCCGCACCGGCCGGTTGTTGCGGTAAGCGACGATCAGCGGTTTGTAGGCGGCAGCGTCCGTCGCCGTGTCATTGACGTAAACCTGGTAATGGTGCTCGGGATCCTCGAGGAAGCCCTTGGGGGAGTTGGCATTGGCAGCCGTGAGGGCGGCGCGGATGTCCTCCAGGCCGATGCCGTACTTGAACAGCGCGCGCGGGTTGAGCTCCACGCGCACCGCCGGCAACGAGGCGCCGCCGACGTCGACTTCGCCGACGCCTTCGATCTGCAGCAGCTTCTGCTCGATGATGGTGGAGGCCGAATCGTAGATCTGTCCCGGTGTGAGCGTCGGGGAGGTCAGCGCCAGACTGACTATCGGCGCATTCGCCGGGTTGAATTCGCGGTATTCCGGGTTCGTGCGCAGCGTTGCCGGCAGGTCGACGCGTGCGCCCTGGATCGCCGCCTCCACGTCGCGCGCCGCGCCGTTGACGTCGCGGCTCATGTCGAACTGCAGGATGATGCGCGAGGAGCTCACCGAGCTCGAGGAGGTCATCTCCGTGACCCCGGCGATAGCGCCGAGGTGGCGCTCCAGGGGCGTCGTAACGCTGGTGGCCACGGTCTCGGGGCTTGCGCCCGGCAGCGTGGCCTGGACCATCACCGTCGGGATATCCACGTTCGGCAGCGGTGCCACCGGCAGCAGGAAGAATGCAATGCCGCCCGCCAGCGCCATCGCAAGCGTCAGCAGCGTGGTGGCGACCGGACGGTGGATGAAGGGCGCGGAAATGTTCATGCGTGGCGCTGCCCGTGTCAGGACTTCAGTTCTGGGGCGCTGCCGGGTGCGGGCGGCTGCCGAGCGCACCTCCGGCCGGCTGTCCCGCGCCGCCCGCCCAATCCCCGGCGTCGCCTTCGGCGGCCGGGGAGCGCCGGTCGCCGCGCGCGAGGTGCGACAGCCGATCGAAGAACAGATAGATCACCGGCGTCGTGAACAAAGTGAGGGCCTGGCTGACCAGCAGGCCGCCGACGATCGACACGCCCAGGGGTGTGCGCAGCTCCGAGCCCGTGCCGGTGCCGAGCATCAGGGGCAGGGCGGCGAACAGCGCCGCGACCGTCGTCATGAGGATCGGCCGGAAGCGCAGCAGCGCGGCCTGGTGAATCGCCTCGAACGGCGCCTTGCCGCCATCGCGCTCGGCGGTGAGCGCGAAGTCGATCATCATGATGGCGTTCTTCATCACGATGCCGATCAGCAGGATGATGCCGATGATCGAGATGATATTGAGCTCGAGCCCCGCGATCATCAGCCCGAGCAGGGCGCCGATGCCGGCCGACGGCAGCGTCGACAGGATCGTCAACGGGTGGATGAAGCTCTCGTAGAGGACCCCGAGCACGATGTAGACCGAGGCGATGGCCGCGAGCACCAGCAGCACTTCGCTGGACAGAGCCGACTGGAACGCCAGCGCCGAGCCCTGGAAGGTGGTGGTGATGCTGACCGGCAGCCCGATGGCATGCTCGGCATCGCGCACCGCCTGCACCGCCGACTGCAGCGAGGCGCCCGGGGCGACGTCGAAGGAGAACATCGCAGCCGGGAACTGTCCGAGGTGATCGTGCTCGAGCGCCGACTGACTGACCGAGACGTGTGCAATCGAGTCCATGCGCACCTGGCCACCGCCGGCGGCTGGCACATAGATTGTGTTGAGTGAAGCGACCGTGTCTTCCATGCTCGGGATTGCCTGCAGGATGACGCGATACTGGTTCGACTGTGAGTAGATCGTGGAGATGATGCGCTGGCCGAAGGCGTCATAGAGCGCGTTGTCGATCGTGGCGGCGGTCACGCCGAAGCGTGCGGCGGTGTCGCGATCGACCTGGATCTGCGCGGTCAGCCCCTTGTCGAGGTAGTTGGTGGAAACGTTCTGCAGCTGCGGCGCGCGTTCCAGCGCGGCCAGCAGCCGCGGCGCCCAGGGCGCGAGAATCGAATCGCTCGCCGCGCCGAGCACGAATTGGTACTGCGCGCGCGACACGGTCGAATCGATCGTCAGATCCTGCACCGGCTGAAAGTAAACGCTGATGCCGGCGATGCCCTGGGTTTCCTGGCGCAGCCGCGCCATGATGGTCTCGATGCTGTCGCTGCGCTCGTCCTTGGGCTTCAGATTGATCATCATGCGCCCGTCGTTGAGCGTCGTATTGGTGCCGTCGACACCGATGAACGAGGACAGGCTATCCACGGCCGGGTCGCGCCGGATCACATCGGCGAGCGTCTGCTGTCGCTGCACCATGGCATCGAAGGATACGCTTGGGGAGGCCTCGGTCATGGCCTGCAACAGGCTCGTGTCCTGCACCGGGAAGAAACCCTTCGGGATGGCGACGTAGAGAAATACGGTCAACGCGACCGTGCCGACCGCGCACCAGAGCACGAACAGCTGGTGGGCGAGCACCCACGTGAGCGCACTGTCGTACCAGCCGATCAGCCGCTCGAAGCCGCGCTCGGCGGCCAGATCCACGCGGTTGCGCCCGCGCGCCTCGCGCTCCTCGCGGCTCTTGAACATTCTCGAGCACAGCATCGGCACCAGCGTCAGCGACACCAGCGCCGACAGCAGAATGGAGATGCTCAGCGTGATGGCGAACTCGCGGAACAGCCGCCCGACCACCTCGCGCATGAACAGCAGCGGAATCAGCACTGCGAGCAGCGACACGGTCAGCGACATGATGGTGAAGCCGATCTCGCCGGCGCCCTTGAGCGCGGCCTGGAACGGTCTTTCGCCCTTCTCCACGTAGCGGGAGATATTCTCGATCATGACGATGGCGTCATCGACCACGAACCCGGAGGCGATCGTCAGAGCCATCAGCGACAGGTTGTCGAGGCTGAAGCCGAACAGGTACATGACCGCGAAGGTCCCCACCAGTGACAGTGGGACCGAGATCCCCGGGATCACGGTGGCCGGCAGATTGCGCAGGAACAGGAAGATCACCAGCACCACCAGTGCGACCGCCAGCGCCAGCTCGAACTCCACGTCACTGACCGAGGCGCGGATGGTATTGGTGCGGTCGGTTACCGTCGTGATGTGGACGTTCGCCGGCAGCGACGCACTGATCTGCGGCAGCAGCCGCTGGATCGCCTTGACGATCGCAATCACATTGCCGCCCGGCTGACGCTGGACGTTCAGCAGTACCGCCGGCGTATCGTTCATCCAGCTGGCGAGCTGGGTGTTCTCCGCGCTCTGGGTAACCTGCGCGACGTCCCGCAGGAACACCGGGTTGCCATTGCGGTAGGCAACGACCAGATCCGCGTACTGGGAGGCGTTGGAGATCTGATCGTTGGCGTCGATGGTCCAGGCCTGCGCCGGCCCGTCGAAGCTGCCTTTGGGAGCGTCCTCGTTGGCATTGGAGATCGTGGTGCGCAGATCATCGATGCTGATGCCGTAGGCGGCCAGCGCATCCATGTTGGCCTGGATGCGCACCGCCGGGCGCTGGGCGCCGTTCAAGCTCACCAGGCCCACACCCGAGACCTGCTGGATCTTCTGCGCGATGCGCGTCTCGGCGAGGTCCTCGACCTGGGTGAGCGGCATGCCGGTCGAGGTCACCGCGAGCGTCAGGATGGGCGCATCCGCCGGGTTGACCTTGTTGTAGATGGGCGGCGCCGGCAGGCTGGCTGGCAGCAGGTTGCCCGCAGCGTTGATCGCCGCCTGCACTTCCTGCTCGGCCACGTCGAGGTCGAGGTCGAGGGCGAACTGCAGAGTGATGACCGACGCGCCGGCCGAGCTGCGCGAGGTCATCTGGTCCAATCCCGGCATCTCGCCGAACTGACGCTCCAGCGGCGCGGTGACCGTGGAGGTCATGACATCGGGGCTCGCGCCTGGAAGGAAGGTCTGAATCTGGATGGTCGGGTAATCGACCTCGGGCAGCGCCGAGAGCGGCAGCAGGTGATAGCCCAGGATACCGACGGCCAGAATGGCGGCCATCAGCAGCGAGGTCGCCACCGGCCGCAGGATAAACGGGCGCGAGGGGTTCAGCATGGCGGAGCCTGAAGCGGGTTGTGGATTAGGCCGGTGTCAAGGCGAGGGCGCCGGCTGAGCGCCTGACGCCGTCCCCGAGGCGGCGGGGCCAGGAGCCTGAGACCCGTGAGGCCCGGAGCCTGGATAGGCCCGCCGGCCGCCGCTGCCATAGCCGGCAGCAGCACCGGCACCGGCACCGGAGGTCGTAGGAGTACTGCTCCCCTGCGGCGAGCCCTGCGCGGCCCCGCCGGGCCAGGCAGCGCCAGCGCCAGTGCCAGCGCCCGGCTGCGCGCCAGCCCCCGGCTGGTCGAGCCCCGGCGTGGTGACCAACGCGCCGTCCTTGAGCTGCTCGGCGCCATCGACCACCACGGTCTCGCCGACTGATAGGCCGCTACGGATTGAGATCAGCTCACCGACGCTCGGGCCGGTACTCACATAACGCAGGTGTACCGCGTGCACCGGGCCCACGGGCCCACCCGCACCGAAACCGCCCGCGCCGCCGAAGGGGCGGCCACCGCCACGCCGGCCGCGCCGGCCCGCCATTCCGGGTGCGCCTGCCGCAGGCGCGCCGGGGGGGTCAAACGCGGCTGCCGGCGCAGGTCCCTGGTCCACGACGTACACGTAGCTGCCGGAATTGCCGCTCTGAACGGCCGCCCCGGGCACCAGGATCTGGTTCTGCAATGTCTGCAGCGTCAGCCGCACGTTCACGAACTGCTGCGGGAACAGCTGCAGGGACATGTTGTTGAACATCGCGCGCAGCTTCAGCGTCCCGGTGGTGGGGTCCACCTCGTTATCGACATCGGCGAGCACACCGGTGTCGAGCACGGTGGTGAAAGTGCGATCGTAGGCGACGGCCTGAAGCTTGTCCTTCTGACGCATCCGCGACAGGACCTGCGAGAGGTCATCCTCGGGAATCGTGAACAGCACTGACATCGGGTGCAGCTGCGTGACCACTGCGATCGTGCTGCTATAGGCGCTGACCACGTTGCCCACATCGACCTGCCGCAACCCGACGCTGCCGTCCACCGGAGCGGTGATGCGGCAGTAGCTCAGATTGAGCTTGGCCGAGGCCAGGGCAGCCTGATCGGCGGCAAGCGTGGCCTCGTCCTGCAGCACGGTGGCCTGCTGGGTGGCATAGGTCTGCTCGGCAACCGAGTTCTGTGCGACCAGCACCTTGTAGCGCGCCAGGTCCACCTTGGCGTTGTTGAACAGCGCCTCATCGTGCTGCAGCTGCGCCTGGTCCTGATCGACCGTGGCCTGGAACGGACGCGGATCGATCTCAGCCAGCAGATCCCCTTTCTTGACCTGCTGACCCTCAGCGAAGGCGATCTTGACCAGCGGTCCGGTCACCTGCGGATGTACGGTGACGGTCGCCAGCGGCGTGACCGTGCCGAGCGAGTCGATGGTGATCGGCACGTCCCCGCGCGTGACTTGCGCGACCCCGACCGACAGCGGCGCGGCGAAGCCGGCGCGCGCAGCCTGATTGACGAATCCGCTTCCGCCGCCGCGCTGCGAGACGATGCGCCTATGCACGATGAGCACAGTTACGAGCACGACGGCCAGAACGATCGCCGTCCAGACGATCTTTTTCGTGCGGCTCATCTCGCCGTGAACAGCGGGGTCGGCATCCTGCGGGGGCATCTGAAAGCTCATGACGTATTGCTATCCGTGTGAAGACTCTGGTCGCGGGCTGTGACAGGCGCTGACCGCGCAAGGTGTACGCCGGCATTGGGCGAGCGCGCGGCGCGAGCGTAGTTAAATCAACCCACCGTCAACCAGTGTTTAGTTAAAGACATTTAATGTGTAGCTGAAACAAGAATGAGCGACGGCCGGTGATGGCCACACCTCAACCCCCCGGTCGCGCCGGGGGACCGATTGTGGGTTGAACACGCCAGACGTGCAATGCAGTCCGCAGTGACTTCATGCTGCAGTGCAACCAAAAGCGGTGGTCGCTCCGCGCGAGCGGCTAGAAATTCTGCGACAGTCCGAAGAACAGCCCTCGGCGCGCGCCGTACTGGGGGGCGAACACGCCGATGCCGCTGCCGCTGCGGATCTGGTAGATCTTGTCGAACAGGTTGACCACATCAAAGCGCGCGGTCAGCGGGCCGCCGAGGCCATCGTCGAATGGGTGCGTCAGCCCGACATTCCACTGGGCGTAGCTCGGGGTGTGATCGCCGTTGGGGATGCTGAGCCCTGCAGGAAATCCCGCCACCGGCACGAGCCACGGGGTGTCCTGGCGCAGGCCCGTGCCGAAGATCATGTCGAGCGCCGCCCGCGTGCCGCGATACTCATAGGAGAGCCCGGCAGAGGCGGAGACGCGCTCTTCGTGATCCAGGTGAATGAAGTGATCGGCGATATAGGCCAGATCGGCGGCGTCGAAATTGAACTGTGAGGACTCGACGCCCTTGCCCGTGACGCTCTGAAGCGCCAGGTTCGCATAGGCGGAGAAATGGCGCTGGCCGTATTGAGAGGTGAGCTCCAGGCCTGCGATCCTGCCGAAGCGGTAATTGAACGGCGTGAGGATGACCGGAGCGCCGAACTGGCCCTCATCGAGCATATGCCGGGCCTGCTCGTAGTAGCTGTCGATGCCGAGGGTCAGGCTGCGATCGAGCAGTTTCTGCTCGGCGCCGAGGTCGTAGTAATTGGCGCGTTCGGCAACCGGGGCGCTGTCCTGGGTATTGGAGCCCGGTGGCAACGCCGTGGTGCCGGCGAAGCGCGTGAAGGTCTCGGTGCCGATCAGCTCGAACGGCGGCGGGGTGAAATAGCGTGAATAGCCGGCATGCACCGTGGTGCCTGCGGCCGGTTGCCACACGGCGTTCAGCCGTGGACTCAGCTCGCTGCCGCTGGAGTAAGCATGATAGGCGTCGAAGCGCAGGCCGTAGTTGAGCGTCAGGCCCGCCAGCGCCTTCCACTCGTCCTGCAGGTAGACGCTCTCGATGAGCTGATCCTCCGAGCCATTGTCGAGGACGCTCAGGGGCACATCGCTGGTCTCACCGCCGGGCGCGACGCCGCCGGGACAGTCCGGGGAGCCGGTGGGCGGCGCACACAGCGGCAGCACCGAGGAGGTCGTGTGACTGCTCGAGTAGTCGTGCTGAAGGTACAGGCCGCTACGCACGGTGTGCGTATCGCTCGCCTGCCAGGCGGCATCGGTCTGCCAGCCGAGTGCGGTGTCGGCCTTGAGGGCATTCTGCGCGATGCCGTCGTAGAGCAGATCCCCGGTCCAGTCCGGTTCGAAGTCCAGGCTGGTATAGCGGGCCGACAGCGAGCTCTGCCAATTCAACGCGCCCTGCGAGTGCTGCCAGGCCGCGATCGCGAACTGCGTGAGCTCGTGCTGATTTTCATTCAGTGCGTTGCTCGGGTAGCTGCTGATGCCATCGTCGGTCAGATTCAGGCCGGGCTCGAGCCCATGCTGATCGGGAATCTGAAACTGCTGGCTCGAGGCGCCCAGTATCAGTGACACGCGATCATCCTCATCGAGGATGTCTTCCAGATAGCTGAAGCCATGCAGCTGCGTCGAGTGGTCGTGCAACGGCTCGGCGCTCGCATCCGGCGATTCGATGCCCAGATCGTTTCGCAGCAGATCGGCGGAGACGAAATAGCTGAAATTTCCGGCGCTGCCGCCGTACGAGCCCGAGGGCTCGAACGTGGAGTGGCTGCCACCATAGACCGATACCGTGCCTCCCGGCTGCGTCAGCCCACTGCGCGTTGACAGGTCGATGATGCCGGCCGTCAGCAGCCCATACTCCGCGGGCAGCGCACCGGTGATCAGGTTCATCGAGGAGATCAGGCGCGGGTCGAGTGTCTGTCCGAAGACGCTGATGCCTTCGGGCAGAATGATGCCGTTCAATCGGTACTGCAGGTCGCCGTGATCGCCGCGCACGTGCAGCTGGCCGAAGGAGTCCTGCACCACGTCGGGTGCCTGCAGCAGCACCTGATTGAGCTGCAGGTTCGAGCCGCCCGGCAGGGCGCTGATCGCCGCGGCGCTGAGTGTCGTGGTCGAGGCGCCGGTCTGCGTCTCGATCGCCGAACGCTCGGCGTTGAGCCGCTCGGCGGATACGACGACGGTCGGCAGATTGGCGATGACGGCGGTAGTCGAGGCGGACGAGGCTGCCGGCGAGGACGAGGTTGCCGCGGGGCTCGAGCCGCTGCTGGTGGCGCTCGTGGGGCTGGCGGCGCTGGCGGCAGGGATCCACGCGATGGGCAGCAGAGTACAGAGGCCGAGAGACAGCACGCGAAGCGGAGGGATCGACATGAACTGACACCTGTCCAGCCAACTGCGAGGTGGCCTGATCGCCCGCAGGCGAAGGCCAGAAGAGATCATGGAAGCCCAGCGACGTTGGGCGGCTGGATCAGAGAGCGGGCGGGGCGCGTGCGTGATACGGCGCGGCGTCGGCACGAATCAGAGGAATGCGCAGGGCAATGAGACGTCGGCCATAGCGTGGGGCCGGGGCAGCGACCCGCGCCGTGACGGCAGGCGGGCCAGCCGTGCCGGTGGCGTACAGGCACAGCAGACAGTGGCTGTCGGTCTGGCTTTCGTGGCCGGCAAGCTCATCCCTGTGAAAGTGCGCGGCCTGCGCAAAGCCCGCGAGCAGGATGGCCAGAACCAGGGCGAGGATGATGCGCCGGCGCGGGCGCGGCGAGAGCGTGCGCAAAAACAGCCTCATGCTCGGCAAGCGGTCCTGCGGGCGGAAAGTGCATGGCGTGAGCCCAGACGGGCGCCGCCACTGCTAGGGTCGAGGCAGACACGGCCGATGTCAAGCAGCGACGCGGGCGCCTGTGGGCGCCTTGGCAGTGCCGGCTCACTCATATCGTCCCGCCGCTGATTGATTCTGGCTCAGGGGGCGGGCACTCTGGCGATCATGGCGGAATTCATCGGCTACTCGACCCATGAGCGACGCTTTCCCAACGCAGCGGCGCTGACCGAAGCGCTCTGCGGCGAGATCGTCGCGAGCCTGCAGGAGGGACTGGCGGCCGGTCGTGGCACGAGCCTCGTGGTGCCCGGAGGGCATACGCCCGT
>Ga0335075_10019587_pt1 | contig 10000 bp, 7 predicted proteins | sample Lox_Sample_24_FD_206723 | JGI IMG/M metagenome (GOLD analysis project Ga0335075, IMG submission 206723) | Soil microbial communities from Loxahatchee National Wildlife Refuge, Florida, United States - Lox_Sample_2.4 | ecosystem: Environmental > Terrestrial > Soil > Wetlands | place: USA: Florida...
AGCCTGCTCAGCTTGCGGGCGGCCGCCAGCGAGGCCGGGTCACTGCTGAGCGAAGCCGAGGCGACCTGCCAGCGGGCCGAGCGCCAACTCGCGGCCGCGCTTGAGGAAGAGGAGCAGGCCCGGCACGTGCTGGCCGAGGCCGCCGCCGGACTGCAGCAGGCCGACGCTGCGGCGGCGGAGACGTCAGGAAAGCTCGGCTCGCTTGCCGGGCGGGCCAGAGCGGCGAGGGATGAGGTTGGCCGGCTGACGGCGGCCATCGCTGCGGCGGAGAAATCACGCCAGCACAGCCTCGCGCAGGCCGCCGAGGCGCAGGCACGACTGGAGGAGACAACCCAGCAGGCACAGCACTCACAGCGAGACGAGGCCGAGACCGCGTCGGGCAACGATGCCGAGCCTGCCAGCCGGCAGCAGCTCGCTGACGCCGCGGTAGCGGCGCGGGCCGCCGAGATGGAAGCCAGGCTCGAAGTCCGTACGGTCGAGGAACGGCAGCGAGCAATCTCCGGACGCGCTGACTCGCTCGCAGCGGCGGCGGTGGCCGAGCGCCAGGCGGCAGCCCGCGCGCTGGCCAGGGCGGAGCGGCGGGCTGCGGGCGCGCTGGTCGCCAGCGCCGTTGCCGAGGGCGCCCGGATCGCGCTCGCCAGGATCCAGCAGTCAAGCACGGCCGCCGATGCCGACCGCCAGCAAGCCGAAGAGGCGCATAAGGGCCGGGACGGCGAACTCAAGGCCGTCCGGGCGCAGATCAGGGATGCGTCAGACGAGCTGGAGAAGGTTGTTGACAGCGCGCACGGTGCGCAGATCGCTCGTACGACCAAGCAACTGCAGCTAGAGCAGATCGCCGAGCGTGCGCTGGAGGAGTTCGCTACCGGTCCCGACGTGCTGGTGGCCGAGTACGGCCCGGATGTCATGGTGCCCGGTGCGGATGAGGGCAAGCTGGCAACGGCCTACGTCCGCGAGGAGCAGGAACGCCGGGCGCAGCACGCGCAGCGGCAGCTCGATCAGCTGGGCAAGGTGAACCCGCTGGCGCTTGAGGAATTCGCCGCCCTTGAAGAGCGCCACGCGTTCCTGGTGGCGCAGCTGGAGGACCTGAAGAAGACGCGCAGGGACCTGCTTACGGTGATCAGGGAAGTCGACGAGCGGGTCCAGCAGGTTTTCAGCTCCGCCTATGCCGACGTCGCCGAAGAGTTCTCCTCGATCATCGGCAGGCTATTCCCTGGCGGCGACGGCCGGCTCGTGCTGACCGATCCTGAGGACATGCTGGCGACGGGCATCGATATTGAAGCTCGCCCGCCCGGCAAGAAAGTCAAGCGGCTCTCGCTGCTGTCCGGCGGTGAGCGCTCGCTTACGGCGATCGCCTTCCTGGTGGCGATTTTCAAGGCCAGGCCCTCGCCGTTCTACGTGCTGGACGAGGTCGAGGCGGCACTTGACGACACCAATCTGCAGCGGCTGCTGGAGATCCTGGCCGAGCTGCGGGACGTTTCCCAGCTGATCATCGTGACTCATCAGAAGCGGACCATGGAAGTCGCTGACACGCTGTACGGGGTCAGCATGCGGGGCGACGGTGTGTCGACCGTGATCAGCCAGCGGCTGCGCGAGCGCGAGTCCGCCTGACCCCGGCCGGGCGATGAGGCGGCGAGTCCGGCTAGCCGCGGCCTGCGCATGCCGGGCGTTACGCGGCGCTGCGGCGTTACCTGCGGGCTCGCGGGCCGGCCAGTGTGCCCGGTTACTGGCCGTGGTCTGTCAGACTAGTTGCGCCATGGTTGAAGATCTCATCATCGCTATCGTCGCCGCCGTCGTCGTGGGCGGCGGCGCTGCTGGCCTCGTTCCTTACGTCAGGTCGCGCCGGCGGTCACTGCCACCTGGGGCTCAGCCAGGGCCCGGCGGCGCCCAGCTCAGCGGCGGCGAATCCGAGTCCGGCGCTACCGCGACGGCCACTCTCGCGCCGCCCGAGCCAGCTGCACCCGCCGCTCCGCCGGACCTGAGCGCGCCGCCTGACCTAGTTCCGGGTCGCGTCGTCGAGAAGCCGCCGCCGTCGGCCGGGCGGCTGACCCGGCTGCGCGGCCGGCTTGCGAGGTCGCATTCTGCTATCGGCTCGGTACTGCTGAATCTGATCTCCTCCGGCAAGCTCGACGAGCAGTCCTGGGAGGACATCGAAGACACCCTGATCACCGCCGACATGGGCGTCGGCCCGGCCAGGGAACTGGTCGAGGAGCTCAAGACCGAGGTGAAGGTCGCGGGCACGACCGACCCGACGGCGGTGCGTGAGATGCTTCGAACCGACCTGATCGCCATGATCAACCCGGACCTGGACCGCACGCTGCACCTGGCCAGGCATGGTGACCGGCCGTCGGTCGTGCTCGTGGTCGGGGTCAACGGCACCGGCAAGACCACGACCTGCGGCAAGCTAGGCAGGCTGCTAGTCGGCGACGGCAAGACCGTCGTCCTGGGCGCGGCGGACACGTTCCGCGCCGCTGCCGCTGACCAGTTGCAGACTTGGGGAGACCGCGTGGGCGCGCAGGTGGTGCGATCGGATCGGGAGGGCGCCGACCCGGCCAGCGTCGCGTTCGAGGCCGTCAACGTCGGCATTCAGGAGGGCGCCGACAGCGTGATCGTCGACACCGCCGGCCGCCTGCACACCAAGACCGGGCTTATGGACGAGCTCGGCAAGATCAAGCGGGTGATCGAGAAGCACGGTTCGGTCGACGAGGTGCTGCTCGTCCTGGATGCGACGACCGGGCAGAACGGCCTCCGTCAGGCCCGTGTGTTCGCCGAGGTTGTCGACATCACCGGGATCATCCTCACCAAGCTTGACGGGACGGCACGGGGCGGGATCGTCGTTCAGGTCCAGCGGGAGCTCGGCGTTCCGGTCAAGCTCGTAGGCCTCGGCGAAGGACCCGATGATCTTGCATTCTTCGATCCCGAGATTTTCGTCGACGCGATCCTGGCCGCTTAGCCGGTCGTGGCCCTGGTCCCGGCCCGGCGCCTGACCTGCGGTACTGCCCCGCGAGCCAGCCTGGACCGGGCAGCCCTCGTCGTTGCAGCCCGAGTCGTCGCCGTGACGGTAGAAGTTCGGCGAGGCATCGAAGTTCGCGTAGTACCGATGGAATACCGGCGTTGTGGATGCAGCAGCGGGCGGCACGATCCAGGTCCAGTCGGCCGGACAGGCCCGTCCGCTGCGCTCCTCGATTTCCAGGTGCTTCAGAAACCTGACGGACTCGGTGTGGTGATCGGTGATAGTCACTCCGGCTCTGGTGAACGAGTGCATGACGGCCAGGTTCAGCTCAGTGACGGCGCGGTCCTTCCACAGCGTGCGGTCGTCGTCGCTCGATAAGCCCATCCGGCTCGCGATCGCGGGCAACTGGTCGTAGCGTGCCGTGTCCCCCAGGTCGCGAGACCCGATCTCGGTGCACATGTACCAGCCGTTGAAAGGCGCTGCCGGGTAACAGATGCCGCCCGCCTCGAGTCGCATGTCGCTGATGACCGGAACCGCGTACCAGCGCAGTCCGAGGTCGGCGAACCAGCTGTAATCCGGGTGCTGCAGCGGCACCTCGAGAACGGCATCGGCGGGCACCTCGTGCCAGGCCAGCTCGGCTCCGGCCGGCTTGACGATCAACGGCAGCACATCGAAGCGCCCCTGCGGGCCGCGGCTTCGCCAGCCTAATTCCTGCGCCAGGCGGGTGATCTTGAAGCTAGCCGGATCCCCGATCGGGCCCTTCTCGCCGCCGGAGTAGCCGGCGTACCGCACGAGCTGCGCGTTGAGTATGCGCGGCCCGGGCTGGCCCGGTGCATCAGGCGCAAACACGGTGATCAGCGGCCTGATCCGGCCGCCGTTGGTCGCTGCACGCAGATGGGCGAATGACTCGGCCGCGATCTGTGCCGCGCTGGACATCTCGCGGCGGTCCCTGACACGCAGGCTGCGCCAGTACAGCCGGCCGATGCACCGGGCGCTGTTGCGCCACGCGACCTTGGCGGCAAAAGTCAGCTCCGCGGAAGTGTGCCAGTAGGTGCCGCCCGACTCGATCTCACGGCGTACCTGCCTCATCCGCTGGCCTAGCGATCCGGCCTCGGGATTCTCCGCGTGGAACATTGCGAGGAATCTCTCGGCCCTGGCTAACAGATCAGGCCCCTGCGGCGGCTCCCTGTCCCCGCGCCCCGGCGTGCCTGACTGCCCTGGGCCTGTGCTGTCCGGGCCTGTCCGGTCTGGCGCGGTGCCCGATGTGCCGCCAGCACCCGTGGCTCCCGCTAGTTCCGGCGCCGGCGTTTGCCTGGCGAGCCGGTCTCGTGGTCGCTGAGATAACGGCCTGCGGAGATCTAACCGGCAACGCCGCTGGCTCGCCCCCACTGCAACCTCCGCGTGGCAGCTTGTCAGAACATCTCAACATGAATGACGTTACGTTCCATTCTGACCGGCAACAAGATGCAATCCCTCTTGCCCTTCCCGCATTGCCTGGCGGCCTTGCAGGAGGCTGCCTTCGCCGTGGAAGGGTTCCTGGTCGCTACCCGATAGCCTTGGTCTAGCAAACGGGTCTTCTAGGAGGACGGCAGCCCTACGTGTTCGAGACACTTTCCGATCGGCTCAACCAGGTCTTCTCCTCGCTGCGCGGGCGGGGGCGGCTGTCGCCGGCTGACATCGACGCCACCTGCCGGGAGATCAGGATCGCTCTGCTTGAGGCCGACGTCGCCCTTCCGGTCGTCCGGGAGTTCATGGCCAAAGTCAGGGAACGGGCGAACGGGGCCGAGGTCTCCGAGGCGCTGAACCCCGCCCAGCAGGTCATCAAGATCGTTAACGAGGAACTGGTCGCGATCCTGGGCGGCGAGGCGAGGCGCCTCCGGTTCGCCAAGGTTCCGCCGACCGTGATCATGCTGGCTGGCCTGAACGGCGCCGGCAAGACCACGCTGGCCGCGAAGCTGGCGCTCTGGCTGAAGTCCCAGCACAACACGCCGCTGCTGGTTGCCGCCGACCTGCAACGCCCCAACGCCGTGGAGCAGCTCCAGGTGCTCGGCGAGCGGGCCGGAGTCCCCGTCTTTGCCCCGTTCCCCGGAAGCGGAGTCGGTGATCCGATCCACGCGGTCAACCTCGGTATCGCCGAGGCGGAGCAAAAGCTGTACAACGTCGTGATCATCGACACGGCCGGCCGGCTGGGCATCGACGAGGAGATGATGCGCCAGGCCGCCGACATCAGGGACGCGGTCGACCCTGACGAGATCCTGTTCGTCGTCGACGCCATGATCGGCCAGGACGCCGTCCAGACCGCGCAGGCGTTCCTGGACGGAGTCGGCTACGACGGGGTGGTCCTGACCAAGCTGGACGGCGACGCCCGCGGCGGCGCCGCCCTGTCGATCGCGCAACTCACCGGGAAGCCGGTGATGTTCGCCTCGACGGGGGAGAAGCTAGAGGACTTCGACGTCTTCCACCCGGACCGGATGGCATCCCGCATCCTGGATCTCGGCGATGTTCTGACGCTCATCGAGCAGGCCGAGCGCACCTTCGATCAGGAGCAGGCCGCCACCATGGCGGGCAAGCTGGCCTCCGGCGAAGGCTTCACACTCGAGGACTTCGTCGAGCAGCTGGCCATGGTGCGCAAGCTAGGGCCGATCGGCAACTTGCTCGGCATGCTGCCCGGCGCTGCCCAGAACCGGGAGGCGCTGAGCCAGATCGATGACAAGGACCTGGACCGGGCTGCTGCGATCGTGAACTCGATGACGGTTGACGAACGCCGCAACCCGAAGATCATCAACGGTTCGCGCCGCGCCAGGATTGCACGCGGCTCCGGTGTGACGGTCGGCGAGGTCAACCAGCTCATTGTCCGGTTCCTCGAAGGCCAGAAGATGATGCGCCAGATGATGGGCAGCATGCCGGGCATGCCCGGAATGCGGCGGTCGGCTAAGTCCAAGGGCAAGGCAAAGAAAAAGGGCAAGGGCGGCGGGCGGCCGGCCGGTGCCGGGCGGGGCGCGCAGCAGAGCGCAAAGCAGACCCTGGAACAGCTCGCAAACCTGCAGGACGGGTCCGGTGCCGCGGCCAGTGCCGGAGCGCTGCAAGGCAATCCTCTTGGCGCGGGTGCTGCCAGCAACGCCAGGCCGGCTGCGCTGCCAGGGCTCAGCTCGCTGCCTGGCCTGGGTGGCGGCAAGGGTTCGGTTCCGCTGCCGGGACAACCGGGCGGTTTCGGGGCACAACCATCGAAGCTGCCTGCCGGCTTCCGCAGCCGGCCAGGCAAGAAAGATCGCTAGCCGTCTCGCTGGACCGGTGATTACGCTCAGGCCGGACTCGTCTGGCAGAATGTGACCGCTATGCTCGGTCGCGCGAGGCCCTCTCTAACTCGCTGAGCCGGCACCATCTGGGCAGCCTGTCCCCGGTCCTCACCCGGGCGGCGACCTGCCCGACACCAAATTGCTGGGAGAAGACCACAGCCGTGGCTGTCAAGATCAAGCTAAAGCGCATGGGTAAGATCCGCGCGCCGTATTACCGGATCATCATCGCGGACTCCCGCACGAAGCGAGATGGTCGCGCGATCGAGGAGATCGGGAAATACCACCCGAAGGACGAGCCGTCCTTCATCCAAGTCGACTCCGACCGTGCCCAGCACTGGCTGTCCGTCGGCGCGCAGCCGACCGACCCGGTTCGCAAGATCCTCGAGATCACCGGTGACTGGCAGAAGTTCAAGGGCCTGCCTGGAGCCGAGGGCACCTTGCGGACTGCCGAGCCGCGCGCCGACAAGAAGGCCGCGTTCGCTGCTGCGGCCGCTGAGTCGCTGGCCGAGAGCGGCGCGAAGGCCAAGCCCAAGGGCAAGGCAGCGAGTGGCGCAGCGAAGGCAGAATCTGGCAAGGCTGACAAGGCGCCCGCGGGCGGCAAGAAGGCTGCGGCGGAGCCTGCCACCGCGGAGCCTGCCACCGCGGAGGCTGACACCGAGGCTGCCGACGCCGCTGCCGCCGCCGCTGCTGCCGACGCCGCGGCGACGGCTAAGGCTGCTGCGGAGGCTCGTGCCGAGGCGGCTGCCGATGAGACAGCCGCTGAAGAGCCCTCGGGCGACGAGACTGCGGGCGGCGGGGCCTGAGATGCTCGAAGAGGCCCTGGAGCATCTGGTCAAGGGCATAGTCGAGTACCCGGACGAGGTGCAGGTCGGCAGCCGCGGCCTGCGTCGGGGGCGCGTGCTTGAAGTGCGAGTGCATCCCGATGACCTGGGCAAGGTCATCGGTCGCGGCGGCCGTACCGCCCGGGCGCTGCGGACCGTGATCGGCTCGCTAGCAGGCAACAGCTACGTCCGCATCGACCTCCTGGATGCCGACGAGGCTCGCTAGCGGCTATGCAGCTAGTAGTCGGCCGGATCACCCGGCCGCACGGCGTCCGCGGTGAACTGGCAGTCGATGTCCGCACTGACGACCCAGAACTGCGGCTGGCCGCGGGCGCCGTACTCGCCACGGACCCGGTGGCTGCCGGGCCGCTGACGGTCGCCCGCACCCGGTGGCACTCCGGCAGGCTGCTCGTCCAGTTCGAGGGCTTCGAGGACCGGGCCGAGGCAGACCAGCTGCGCGGTGTCCTCCTCCTGGTCGATGCGGCAGAACTTGAGGATCTTCCCGACCCGGATGACTTCCGCGACCATCAGCTGATCGGGCTGGTCGTCAGGACGCTGTCCGGCGAGCACGTCGGCGAGGTCACTGACGTGCTGCATTACGGCCAGGATTTGCTGGTCGTCACCGGAAGCGGGGAACGTGCGGGTGCCGAGATCATGATCCCGTTCGTTTCGGCCATAGTGCCGGAGGTAAACCTGGCGGCCGGGGAACTGCGTGTCTCCCCGCCGCCCGGCTTGCTCGATCCGCAGGACGCTCTGTAAGGACTGCCGGTGCAGATCGACATCATTACGATCTTTCCCGATTACTTCGGACCGCTGAGCGTGTCTTTGATCGGTAAGGCGGCGGAGCGGGGTGACATCAGCTTCGGCGTGTACGACCTGCGGGACTGGACGTACGACGTGCACCACACGGTGGACGACGCGCCGTTCGGCGGCGGGCCCGGCATGGTGATGAAGCCGGAGCCATGGGGGGAAGCCCTGGACTCGATCGCGCCAGCGGGCGCGGACCCGCTGCTCGTGATCCCGACACCGGCCGGGCTGCCGTTCAGCCAGCAGCACGCGGCCCGCTACGCGGCCGAGCCATGGCTGATCTTCGCCTGCGGGCGGTACGAGGGCATCGACGGCCGGGTGGCTGACGATGCGCGATCCAGGATGCGCGTAGAGGAAGTCAGTATCGGCGACTACGTGCTGGCGGGCGGCGAGCCAGCTGTGCTTGTCATGACCGAGGCAATCTGCAGGCTGCTGCCCGGTGTGCTCGGCAATGCCGAGTCTGCCGCGGACGATTCGTTCGGCTTCGGCGCTAGCCCCTTCGATGCGGGCTCTCCAGGGGCCAGTTCGCCAGGCGGCCCGATGGCGGGCCTTGTCGAGGGCCCCGCCTACACCCGCCCGCGGGTCTGGCGAGACCGGCCAGTACCGGCGGTGCTGCTTTCCGGTGATCATGGGGCGATCGCCAGATGGCGCCGGGACAGCGCGCTGCGCCGGACCGCGCAGAACCGGCCGGACCTGGTCGCCAGGCTTGCCTCCGCTGACCGGGCCCTCAGTCAGGCCAAGGATGCGCCGGTCCGGCTAGACGAGCATGACCGGACGGTGCTGGCTGAGGCTGGCTTTCCGGTTACCGAGGAAGATGTGGCAAACTAAAGGGCACTGCCCCGCTGCTGGCTCAGTCGCCGTGGGGCTGCCGGGCCCGCCTGGCGCACACACAGACCGATCCAGCGCGTTCGCAGGCGTGCGCTGATGACGATTGAGGAAACCGCAGCGATGCACACCGCGATTGCCGAGCTTGAGCAGGCGCAGGTCCGATCCGACATCCCCGACTTCCGGCCGGGCGACACCCTTAAGGTGCACGTCAACGTCAAGGAAGGCAACCGGTCCCGGATCCAGGTCTTCCAGGGCGTTGTGATCAGGCGCCAGGGCGGCGGTGCCCGCGAGACCTTCACAGTCCGCAAGGTCAGTTACGGGGTCGGCGTCGAGCGGACGTTCCCTGTGCACACTCCGGCCATCGACAAGATCGAGGTCGTTACCCGCGGGCGGGTCCGCCGCGCGAAGCTGTACTACCTGCGCTCGCTGCGCGGCAAGGCTGCCCGCATCAGGGAGCGCCGCGAGGCCACGCCGGCTAAGTAAGCACGTCAGCCGCCTGACCGGCGTGGTGAACTGCTGGCGGTCGAGTTCCGCGGTGGCGGTGCGGTCCGCGAGATGCCCCCGTGGGCCCTGGTGGATAGCGACCGCCTCCCGGCAGCAGTCGCCTGGGCGCCCGCTACTGTCAGAACGCCGCCGGGTTGTCAGCTGGCGGCGACCGCCGGATGACTGCCTCGTCGGGGGAAATGGATGGTGCCGGTGAGCGATCCGCGTGGTGCCCCGGAGTCTTCGGCGTCCGGAGCACGGCCTGAGCTTCCTTCCGAGCTCACCAGTACTGAGGTCAACGGCTGGGGCTCTGCCTGGCGGCCGGTCGCTGGGCCAGGTCTGTCGTCAGCCGCCTCGCCGGATCCCGGGCCGCCGCCACAGCCGGCGAACGGGGAATCTGCGGACGGGGCATCAGCGACAAGCAGGCGTCGGAAGCCCAGGTCAGGCAATCAATCAAACAGGCCGCTGATACGGGAACTGCCGATCCTGATAGTTGTCGCGCTCATCATCGCAGTCGTGATCAAGACCTTCGTTGTTCAGGCATTCGTCATACCGACGGGTTCGATGCAGGACACGCTCGAGATCAACGACAAGATCCTGGTCAACAAGCTCGTCTACCATTTCCGGCCCATCCACGCTGGGGACATCGTCGTCTTCAACGGAGCGGGCAGCTGGAACGCGCCTGCGACGACACCGGGGCCGCCCCCGAGCATGCTGGCCCGCGCCTACGACGACACGCTCCGTAAGGTATTCGACTCGGTCGGGGGGCTATTCGGCACGCCGATCGGCCAGACGGACTACGTCAAGCGGGTCAT
>Ga0335075_10019588_pt1 | contig 10000 bp, 8 predicted proteins | sample Lox_Sample_24_FD_206723 | JGI IMG/M metagenome (GOLD analysis project Ga0335075, IMG submission 206723) | Soil microbial communities from Loxahatchee National Wildlife Refuge, Florida, United States - Lox_Sample_2.4 | ecosystem: Environmental > Terrestrial > Soil > Wetlands | place: USA: Florida...
CGCACCAGCGGCACGGTCCGCGACGTCCGCGATCCGCCCTGACGGCGAGTGGACAGGCCCCGCGGCACCGGGTTCACTTGCACCGGCGTGTCACCACGGGCGACCAGATAGGCATACAGGCCCGACACCGATGACAGGCGGCGGGCAATCGTCCGCGCCGACAGCCCGGATTCCCGGTCGGCCAACCGCACCACCGTCCGGTCGCCCCGCTGATCAGCCAGGAACTCGAACACATCGGCCGCCGACACATCGACCGGGTCCTTCGCGACGACCGTGAAAAACGCCTTCAGGTCGAACGCCACCGCACGCAAGGTATTAGGCCGGGCCCGACCCGCCACGAACTCCAGATAACGATCCACCAGTGGATCGCCGAGCCGATACCGCGCCTCGCCGGACCGGCCAGCCGAACGTACTAAACACGGGAAGTCAGTCATCGGGACAGGCTCCCAGCCAGCGACCGGCCTTGCCGGTATGTCGCAAAGATCACCCGTGTATTAAGCGATCTGGCACAGCCTCGTATTCTCGCAAAGCCTCCGATCGAGCACCCTCGGTAACGGCACGGGCTCAGCTCTATCGCGGGCCGTGCGGCACCGCTCGTGTCACCCGTCGCGCAAGTCTCCAGGGGCACCTGATGCCGGGACGCCGCCTAGCTAGTGGCACGGTGACGTGGTCGGCGGTCACTGACGCTCTGGACGTCTCCTGGTCGGCTCCGGTAGCGGTGACCGGGCTTCAACTAGCAGATATCCGCTGGTCAGAGCGCTTTCCCCTGTCATGGGTGCCCCGCTAACGACTTCGGCCTGCGCACAGTTTGCCTCGCGATCGGGCCTGACAGCCCGGCAGCCGGGCCAAACCAGCAGGTCAGCGCCCGGTAAGCGGCCATCGGATCACTCTTCGCGACCGCGCAGGTCGGTGCCGTAGTATCGCCCGAACGCGTCGCAGAATATGCAATGAGCCGACGCCGAGGGCGAGCGTTCCGGACGCTGGCCGAGTACTGCGCTTCGGGCCCGTGGTGCATGGTCACAGGCTCCAGAGGGCTTGTGTTGGGGACAGTCGGGCGGCGCGGATGGCGGGTAGCAGCCCTGCCAGGGCTCCGATGAGCAGGGCGGCGATCAGGCCGCCGGCCCAGGCTTCGGTGGGGATCACCGCGGGCCAGCCCTTTTGCTGGGCGTAGACGATGGTGGCAACGGCGCCGGCGATGACCCCGGCCGCGCCGCCGAGCAGCGACAGCACGATCGCCTCGGCCAGGAACTGGGTCCGGATGTGCCCCCTGGTGGCGCCGAGAGCGCGGCGCAGCCCGATCTCGGACCGCCGCTCGAGCACCGCGATGATCATGATGTTGGCGACGCCGATCGCGCCGACCAGCAGCGCGACCGCGCCGAGGCCGAGGAACAGGGTGCTGAACGCGCTCTTGGCGTCCCTCGCGGCGACGAGCGCGTCGGACGGCTGGGACACGCCGACGCCACTGGGGTTCTCCGGATTGGCCTGCCCGGCCAGCGAGCTGTCGACGGAGGTCACCTGGCTATCCGTTGCCTTGACGTAGATCATGGACGGGTGGCCGTCGAAGCCCAGGTACTGCCGGGCGAAGGGGAAGCCGACCAGTACCGAGGAGTCGATTTCGGGAGCTAGCACGTCCGGGCGCAAGATGCCGGCGACGTACAGCCACATGCCGCCGCTGCCGCTGACCCCGGTGGCCCAGATCCGCTCGCCGCCGAACACCTGGTCGATGCCGAGCAGTTGCGCGGCGGCCGCGCCGAGCACGCAGACCGGCTCGCGGGCAGTGGCGGTGTTGAGGAACTCGCCGCGGGCCACGCTGGTGCCGGTAGTGCGGGGCAGGCCCAGGGTCGAGGCGTCTACTGACAGCGCGTTGGTGTTCACCGCCGGGATCAGCGGGGAGCGGTAGACGTTCACGTCGGTGGCCCCGGTGGACTGGACCTGGTACACGCCCGGCAGCCGGGAGATCATCGCCGGGGCAGCGAGCGGCAGCTCGCTGGTACCGCCAGACAGGTTCTGCCCGCTCTGCACCGTAAGCAGGTTGGTGCCGAGCGCGGCGATCTCGGCGCTCAGCCCCGCAGAAGACGACGACGAGAGGCCCAGCACCGCCACGATCGCCGCGACTCCGATTGCTATGCCCAGTGCGGACAACGATGCTCGGAGCCTGCGGGTCGCGATGCCCGCCACGGCCAGCCGGGCCAGGGCTGGCAGCGCCAGCCTCGTCGGCGCCGGGCCGGACCGATCGTGCCGCGTTGCGGGCGCGGTCGTAGTCATCGCAGTCCTCGTTCCGTCTGACTCGGAGATGCAGCGAGCCGCTCCCCGGTCTCATCCGCCGCTCGTGCGGCCGGGTGACCGGCGGTACGAGCCGCCGGCTGGGCTGCGGTGTCACTGACGATCCGGCCGTCCAGCATCCGTACCTGGCGGCGGGTGCGAGCGGCGACATGCTGGTCGTGGGTAACGACCACGATGGTGGTCCCGACGGCCGCATTGAGCTCGCCGAGCAGGTCCAGGATCGCCGTCCCGGTGGCCTGGTCGAGATTGCCGGTCGGCTCGTCCGCCAGCAGGATCGCCGGCCGGCCGGCGATCGCCCGGGCGATCGCCACCCGCTGCCGCTCGCCGCCCGATAGCTGGGTCGGCCGGGCCCGCAGCCGGTGGCCGAGGCCGACGGCCTGCAGCGCCGCGGCGGCCAGTTCGCGGCGCCGGGCCAGGCCCACCCCGGCGTACAGGAGCCCGTCGGCCACGTTGTCCAGCACCCGCTGGTGCTCGGCCAGGAAGAACTGCTGGAACACGAACCCGATGCGCACCGCCCGCAGCCCGGCCAAATGCCGGTCGCTGAGCCTGCTAACGTCCGCGCCAGCCACCCGAACGGTCCCGGAGGTCGGCAGGTCCAGCGTGCCGGCCAGGTGCAGCAGGGTGGTCTTCCCCGATCCCGACGGTCCGAGCACCGCCACCAGCTCACCGGCCGTCACGGACAGGGTCACGCCGCGCAGGGCCGCTACCGGCGGTTTGCCCGGGTAGATCTTGCTGACTGTCTGCAGTTCCAGCACCGGCTCCGGCGCGAGCGCCGGCGCCGGGCGCCCGCCTGCGGGCAGGATCATCGCGGCGCTCATGATCCCGGCACCACCACGCGTTGGCCAGGGCGCAGGTTCCCGGTTACCTGCACGGTCCCGGCCGCGTCGTCGAACAGGCCCGGCGTCACCCTCACCAGATGATGGCCTCCCTGGCCTGTCACCTCCACCGCGTAGCCGCCGCCCGGCTGCGACAGCAGCGCATACACCGGGACGATCAGCACCCCGCTCACGCTGCCCGTGGTGATCGTCACCTCGACCGGGACCTGGTTCAAGCTCCCCGCAGCCTGCGGGTCGGTCAGCGACACCACCACCGTGATCATCGCCGGGCCGCCGCCAGCGGAGCTGCCGGAAGCGGATGACGAGCCACCGTCTGCGGCGGAGGAGGATGCGGCCACGGCGGTGATCTGCGAGATCACGCCCGGCGTCACAGTCCCGTCCGGCAGCGTGATCGAGACCTTGTTCCCGGCCGCCACCTCGGTCTGCAGGGACGCGTCCATGTCGACAGTCACCACCGGGGTCAGCGAGGTGCCCGTCAGCACCACCGAGCCAGCGGCGGCGGACGCACCGGGCACCACCCCGGTGCCCGGGCCGCTCACCCGGATAGCGGTGGGCAGGAACGCCGCCTCGCCCAGCGGCAGCGACCCGGTCACTGTCAGGCCGAGATGCGACTGCAACTCCCCCAGCGCGTAGGCCGTCTCGGAGCTGAAGTAGTCCCAGCCCGATACCGGGCCCAGCGCGGCGGCGGTCGCATAGCCGAGCGTGACGAGGTCGGCGTTCAGCTCCCGGACATCGCCGCCGGTCATTCCCTCCGCCAGGTCGCGGTAGGACGGGACGCTCCCGTACAGCAAGACCACCGGCGTCTGGTTGATCTCATACAGCACCTGCCCCTGCCGTATGATCGCGCCAGGCTGCGGCAGCCAGGTGAACGTCTGCGCCCCCGAACCAGCCGCGGACGAACCGGTGCCGCCCGAGCCCGACGCCCCGGGGACCACCACCGAATACGACCCGGCGCTGCCCAGCGTCCCGCTCTCCTGCGTCTGCTCGGTCAGCGAGCCCCGCCTGACCGTCGCGGTGCCAGTCGCATCGGCGTTGCCGCTCGCGGCCGGCCTCGGCGCCGTGAGCACCCCGGCCGCAGCCGCGCCCCCGAGGGCGGCTGCCACCACGACCACCACGACGGCGGCCCAGCCGACCCGCTTGCGCCGGTGCCTGGCCGCCGGCGGCACCTCGGCCGCCAGGACAGGCGCCCATGACTGGTCGTCTCCGGGCGAACCCAGCGGCCCGGGTGCCTGCTCCGCTCCGCCAGGCACCGCCGAGCCTGGTGCAACCGGGCCGCCGGCCCGGTCAGCTGCCCCGGTAGTGCTCATCATCGGTACCATCCCTTTCCTCGGTGGGCCAGGCGCATCAGCCGACTCTGCGACCCGGGTGCTGGTCCCTGGCCGCCTGGTCACGCTTCGGGATTACCGCAGACCCTCACGGCTGCCGCAAACTGCGGCGAGCTGGGGTCGGCGCCGCTGGGCAGCGGGTTCGGAACCAAGTGCCCGTTCTGCACTACGGGGTCTGGCCAGTCGGGGAATCCGTGCGTTCGCATGCACGCGGCTGTCCGGTCCATGGCGCGCAGTTGGGCCGCGGTCACCGGGGGTGCCTCCCCGCCGCCGGGAAGCAGGTGCCCGCAGGTGCTTTGAGCCGACTGGTACTGCGGCGAGCTCATATCCATGCCGTACACCACGCCGTAGGGCAAGAAGCCGATGGCTAGATGTCCCGGGTCTGGGTTCGCGCTGTTCGGGCTGGACAGGTAGAAGTTCGTTAGTCCGTGGCTGCGCATGCACTGCGCGAAGGCGTTCACCTGCTGGCGGGTCGGCTGCCCCGGGCTGCTGCCCGGGTCTGGCGCGTGCGAGCCCCCGCAGGCCGCCAGCAGGGCGGCCCCCGCCAGAGCCGCCATGACGGCCAGGGCGGCTATCAGCGCCGGGCGCCGCGCGGCCGGGCGGCTGCGTATGCTGTTCTTGTTCATCTGATCGTCCTTGTCCGAACCAGGCCCGCGTCTGAGCCTCGGGCATGGCTACACCCTGGGCCGTCGGGCTCAGTGATCCGGCTGAGCTGTGGGTGAGTTTCATGTGAACCTGAACCCCCGCCCCGTCCGGCCCACGTGGTCCGGGTCATGCTCACCCGAAACTCACACGGTTCTCACCCACGGCCTTCACCGCCGTATGCTGCGATGACGTGATGACGCCCGATGAGCTGAGACTGCTCGTGGTGGAAGACGAGCCGTTCCTGCGGAAGGCCGTCGTCGCGTCGCTGCGCTTCCTCGGCTTCCAGGTGGCCGCCTCTGACAACGGGACCGATGCACTCCGGGCGGCCCGGAATCATCCGTTCGACCTGCTTATCGTGGACGTGATGCTGCCCGGCATCGACGGGTTCGAGATTGTCCGCCGGCTGCGCGCGGACAGAAACCAGGTTCCGGTGATCTTCCTGACCGCGAAAGACTCCCAGGAGGACAAGCTCACCGGGCTTGCCATCGGCGGCGACGACTATCTGACCAAGCCGTTCGAGCTGGAGGAACTGGCCGCCCGGGTTCGCACCGTCCTGCGCCGGAGCCGCCCGGCGGCGCCCGAGCCGGTCCTGTCGTTCGCCGACCTGACCCTCGACCAGGACAGCTACGAGGTCCGCCGGGGCGGGCGGCCTATCAGGCTGTCGCCGACCGAGTTCCGGCTGCTGCGGTACTTCATGCTCAATCCCGGCCGGGTTCTCACCCGCTCGCAGCTGCTCAGCCAGGTGTGGGACTACGACTTCGGCGGCTCCAGCACGGTCGTGTCCACCTACGTCACCTACCTGCGGCGCAAGCTGGCCAGCGACGGGCCGGACCTGATCCACACCCAGCGCGCTGTCGGTTTCAGCCTGCGCATGCCCAGGCCCGATGACGAGCCGGGCTTGGCCGAGGCCCGGCCCAGAAAGGTCAGCCCCGATCAGCCCGAAGACGGCCCCGGCCGCCCGGCTAGCCCGGACAAGAGACAGCTGAGTCCGGATGAGTCATAGCCGCGGTTTCCGGATAAGCAGCTTGCCCAGCCGTGGGCTGGGCGTTCCGTTGCGCCTCAAGGTGATGGCGGGTGTCGTGGCAGTCACGCTGCTCGCGCTCGCGGCTTTTGACATCGGCGCGGTCATCATGACGCGTCGCTACCTGCTCACCCAGACCGACACCAACCTGCACCTGGCGCTCAGCGTGACCGAACCGAAGCTCACATCGCTGCTAGCCGACGGTGTTCCAGCTCCATCGCCGACCGCTGCTTTGCGTGGGGCGCCGGTCATAGGTCGGGACACCAGACAGCAGCAGACCCGAGCGCAGAGCCAGCCCCTTGTGGCCAAATCCAGGTTTCAAGCGCTCGCCGGTGCCTACGAGATCGCCTTCGTGCCGCGCCGGGGCTCCGCCGTGATCCTTGAAATGGGCGACAACACCGAGGGCGGCAACCAGTTTCTCATCCTGCAGTCCAATGTGGTCAGGAGCCTGGCCCAGCCCGGACTGCGCACCACGTCAGTCGGGACAGCGGGGTTCCGCATCCTGTCGGCCCCGGTCCAGGGAGGCTGGCTGGTCGTCGGTACCAGCCTTTCCCAGGTCACGCAGACCACCGGCCAGGTCGAGGCCATCGTCGTGATCGGCTCGCTCGCGGTGGTGCTGCTCATCGGGCTGGGTGTCTTCTTCGTGATGCGCCGCGGGCTGCGCCCCATCGAGGCAATGGCCACCCAGGCCGACCGGATCAGCGGCGGCGACCTCACCGACCGGGTGGCCACGCACGATCCCCGCAGCGAGGTCGGCAGGCTGGGCGCGGCCCTCAACGGCATGCTGGCCCGGCTCGAGGCCAGCCAGCACCAGATGCGCCGATTCTTCGCCGACGCCAGCCATGAGCTGCGCACGCCGCTCGCGTCGCTGCGCGCCAACGCCCAGCTCTCCCAGCAAGGCGCCCTGCGCAGCCCTGACGAGATAGACGAGGTGATGGACCGGGTCGTCGTGGAAACGCGGCGCATGGGTCAGCTGGTCGACGACATGCTGCGGCTCGCCCGGCTCGGCCAGCAGCCCTGCCGGGCCGAGCAGCCGGTCGACCTCACCGCCCTGGTCACCGGATGCACAGACCGGGCCCAGGCCGCCGATCCCGAGCGGGCCTGGCAGGTGAGCATCGCCGCAGACGTGAAAGTGACCGGCGACGAGGAGTTGCTCCGCCGCGCCATCGACAACCTGCTCATGAACGTGATCGTGCACACCCCGGTAGACACCACGGGCACCATCAGCATGACCGCCACCGGCGGCTGCGTCACTATCGACGTCAGCGACGACGGCCCCGGCGTCCCGCCAGAACACCTGCCGCACATCCTTGAGCGCTTCCACCGGGCCCGGCCACGATCGGACGGCTCCGGCTCAGGCCTCGGACTGGCCATCGCCGCCGAGACCGCCGCCGCGCATGGCGGAATCCTCCGCGCCGCGCCGGTCAGTCCCCACGGCCTTCGCGTCACGCTGACCCTCCCCGTACTGCCAGGCCAGCGCACCGAGCCGAAACAGGCCATCTCCATCACCGGAGACATCAGGGTTTTCTAGTAGCCGGTGGTCCTGGGCTGGCTGGGCCGACTCCGGTTATCACCGGCATGCTTGCCACGATCGGGGTTCAATTCCCTTGTCACCGCCTCCGACCGAAACATCCCGGTCAGAGCTCGTAGGACTTCGATCCGCTGGCTCTTTTGCTGTTCGATGCACGGATCGAAGCGCCGGACAGCGACGACCCGGTCCGAGTCCGGGCTGGTCCGCATACTGCGAGGGTGGTCAGCGTTCGAGGCGGCGCGCGCGGGCGATGACGCGGCGCCGGTAAGGCTGGAGCTGAAGGGTCGGCGCCGCCTCCATCTGCAAGGCCAGGGACGCGGCCCCGCCTATCTCGTCAGCGAGCGTCGGAATCGCTTCCATGACAGCGCCGAACGCGGCCGGCACTCGATCTGCCCAGCCGACAGATTCGTTGTACAAGTCGATTGCAAAGCTCGCAGTCTTGAGCAGCGGGGCGTAGTAGGGCACAGAGTCGACGCCGAGAACAGGTATCCCTGCAGCTCGCAGACCTCACCCGATGGGTGGCGATCAGTCTCCGTCGGTCGGCGCGTATGCCCCGTCGCGGGGCGTCCCGCCGCGTCTCGTCCACAAGTCAGCTGACAAGACCGGCGCCGACGATCGGCTTCTGACCCGTAGACCCCGACGCCCAGGCGCTCGCCGTCTCCTGCAATTTGCGCCTAGCATTTAATCCCATGCGACGCGAATCTAAGGCGACGCTGTCACCTCACCCGCGCGACCCCCTCAGCCTTAGCCCGGCCGATGCCGCCCCGCGGACGCTGCATGGCGAGGGGCCGGAAGCTACCTCGTCTCCCGGCTCACTATCGGGGCCTTCCACGCCTTCCAGCCCTCGCGGGGCACGCGGCGCAGGCGTACGTGCGACGACGTCGGGCACGTCGAGCGAACCCTGCAACCCGGCCCCGCTAACGACTTCGTCCTGCGCACGATTTACCCCGCGATCGAGCTCAACAGCCCATCGCCCGGAGCAAACCCGCAGGTCAGCGCCCGGCAGACCAGCATCGGGTCAGTCTTCGCGACCGCGCAGGTTGGTGCCCTGGGTACCGCACGAACACATCGCAGAACGCGCAGCGAGCCGACGCCCGGCCCAGCCGTTTTGAACCCTGGCCAGGCCGCCGCAAGCATCGAAGGGTCTCGCAGAACAGCGAGCAGGCCGCCGCAATGCGCAGCCGGCACCTGAACGGAAGGCTCGTCGCCGATGCCGCCTGCCTCATCAGGGCCGAACCGCTGATCGCCGGCCGGCGAGCCATAGCAGGACGTTACGCCCTCCTCGTTCACGGCCGTGGCTCGATCGCGTCACGCGGGGTGCCGCAAAGGCCTGATACTGGCGGGGGCCCACGCGAACTCGACAGAAGTGCGGCCCGGCATGGCGGCGGCTTGCTGCGCGCCCGCTGACCGCGGTCCAAGATCACGGGCGGCTCTGGCAGACCTCACTCCTGCCTATTGTTGGACTGTCATCACTGGCAGGGCGGGCGGTGGCACGTGTTCGAGCGATTTACCGACCAGGCGCAGCGGGTCGTGGTCGCGGCGCAGGACGAGGCCAGGAAGCTCAACCACGACTTCATCGGCACCGAGCACATCCTGCTCGGCCTCACCCGCGAAGAGCAGGGCGCGGCAGCCAGCGCCTTGCAGTCTCTGGGGATCAGCCTGGAGGCGGTCCGCCAGCAAGTTGAGCAGATCATCGGCCGGGGCCAGCAGGCACCTTCGGGACACATCCCGTTCACTCCCCGCGCGAAGAAAGTGCTGGAGTTCTCGCTGCGCGAGTCCCAGCAGCTGCGCCACGAGCACATCGGCGCCGAGCACATCCTGCTCGGCCTGATCCGCGAGGGCGAGGGCATCGCCGCCCAGGTGCTGGCCAGGCTCGGCGCCGACCTTAACCGGGTTCGCCAGGTCATCGACCTGCCGGACCGGCAGCAGGGCAATAAGCCGGCACCATGAGCGGATTCCCCTGCGGGCCGCCACGCGGCCGGCTGACGGCCGACGTCCCGTCCGGCGTGACCGCGCTCAAGTCGCCGCTGCCGGGGATCGGGCAGTGGGTGGGAACCGGGGCCCGCCACCGCCGACCCCGGCGAGCAGATCGCTCAGATGCGGCACGACTAGCAATCGGCGGGGCGCGACCGGCTTTGTCCAGGTTCCCGGCCGCGAGGGCCTTGCCGACCTCGTCGGCCCGCCCAGGCGAATACGTGATCATCGCCGGATTCGCCGAGAAGGCCCAGTGGTACCGCAACATCCAGGCCAGCCCGCGCGTCCGCGTCTCGACCGGGTTCCGGCGGAACATGGCCGCGCTCGCCGTGCCGATGACGAGGACAGAGTCCGCCGCCGTGCTGGACGGCCACCAACAGCGGCA
>Ga0335075_10019589_pt1 | contig 10000 bp, 11 predicted proteins | sample Lox_Sample_24_FD_206723 | JGI IMG/M metagenome (GOLD analysis project Ga0335075, IMG submission 206723) | Soil microbial communities from Loxahatchee National Wildlife Refuge, Florida, United States - Lox_Sample_2.4 | ecosystem: Environmental > Terrestrial > Soil > Wetlands | place: USA...
GTGCCGTCAGTTGGGAACGCCGAGACTAGTCAGGACGCGGTGTCTCATCCTCAGATACTGCTCAGCGCAGCGCTTGGGCAGCCCAGTGGGACGCTGCAAGATGCGCGGTTGCTGGATCATTTCGCTGCCGGAGAACTGCTCGCGAGTCAGGTCGATCTCGGTTCCGTCGGGCAGCAGATTCCAGTGGTGCACGCCCTGGCGGCTGCCGTCGCTGCGAATGACCTCAGCAATCAGCAATTCGCCGCCGAGCAGGTCATGGATTATCAGCGCGGTCGACCCGCACTGCCCGCGGGACGCGTTGGCAGCCGACCAGTCAGCAGCATCGACGGGGGTCACTGGTGTCGAGCGCCCACGCCGCACGTATCGCGGCCGCAAGGTCGTCGGGCATTACATCAGCCACAGACACGATGTTGCCACGCGTCAGGGCCCTGAATCCCTCTTGCCCGGTGTGCGGGCTGCTGTGATCTGCGGCTCCAGGCGCCGCTCATTGAAGAGCCCGTTCGGGCGGCGGCGCGTGGCCGACGCGCCGAAGATCGGGCGGGCGTGGGCATGGCGCGGACGGTGCCGTTGCGCTGCGGGGGCGGTCGGCGGCGAAAATACCGTTGCGGCCTCGGACCGCACCAGGGCGTACTGGTCGGTGCGGGCCTGCTGTTGGCGCAGGCCAGAGCGGGGAGAAGGTGGTGGGTGATGCCGTCAGCTGCGGATGACTCAGTTGCCCGGGTGCGGGAGGTCTTCGAGTCGTCCGGCGCAGAGTGGGAGCGGCTGCGCAAGGATGTCGCCGGGCGGGTCTCCTTCGAGATACACCGCCGCTTTCTCGACAAGTACCTGACTCCCGGCGCGCGGGTGCTGGAGGTCGGCGCCGGACCGGGAGCCTTCACCCAGCACATGGCGCTGCGCGGTGTACGGCTCACGGTCACCGACTTGTCCCCGGTGCAACTGGGCGACAACCGGCGGCGGATCACTGAGGCTGGCATGGCCGGCGCCGTGGAGGAATTCCGGGTCGCGGATGTGCGGGACCTGTCGCGGTGGGCTGACGGGTCATTCGACCTCGCGGTGGCCTACGGCGGGCCGTTGTCATACGTCTTCGAAGACGCCCCGGTGGCGCTGCGCGAATTGCTGCGCGTTACCCGCGCAGATGGGACCATCGTCGCCTCAGTGATGTCCACCCTGGGCTCCTACAGGTACTTCGTTGCCGACGTGGCGGACGTCATCGCCGAATACGGGGACGATGCCGGCGATGCGATCCTGCGCACCGGGGACTTGCGGCCAGTCCAGCCGGCCGGGCATGTGTGCGTCATGTACCGCGCCGAGCAGATCCCCGGCTTCGTTGCCCAGTCTGGCGGTGCCCTGGCCGCGATGTCCGCCTCGAACTGGTCCTCGCTCGGTGACCCGCAGGCGCTGACCCGGCTGGAGGCCGACCCGGCGCATTGGGCCAGGTTCGTGGACAACGAGGCTTGGGCCTGCCGGCAGCCCGGCTGCGTCAACGGCGGCACCCATTTGATCTTCGCCGCCCGCCATAAGCCCGACCTTGAGCCTGACGCGTTATTGCTGATCTAAGGCTGCGCCCAAATCTGCCAGCCTTCACCCTCAAACCTGCACCTCACAGCGGTGCGACCGAACAAAGCCCGGCACGGTGAAAAGTCGGGTCACATCAGCCACGGACACGATGTTGCCACGCATCGGGCCGCGCTGCCCTATCAGCGGCCGCCCTGCAACCCGCGGCATGAGCGCACACGGGCGGCGCGCCCGGTTCGCGGCAATAGAGCACGTCCCGACCAGATTAGAGAACCGCCACCACACGCGAACTGCGATCAGCTGCACAGCATTCTCGCTAATGTCGCCAAGGTCCAAACTGAGGCTATGGCTCTGATCCTGACCACCGTTGGCGCCGTGCTGACCACCCTCCTCGGTGTTCTGGTCGGCAGTGCAGTCAGCAACCGCTCCCAGATACGACAATGGTCACGCGACCGGCAGGCCGATGCCTGTGCACAAGTGCTGCGCGAGTCGTCGAATGTGATGATCGAGCTGGCTGACCTGAATGGACAGCGGGTCGAGCCAGCTCCTGACGGGTCAGGATCCGGACCTCGATCGACCGGAAGCCTTGGAATGAGGCTTTAGCCATCGTCGACCTTCTATCCGATCATGACATCGTTGAGGCCGCCCATGCTATAGACACCGAATTCTGGCCAGTCCACCAGCAGGTCAAACGCGGCCACGGTCGAGCGCGACCTGTCGTACATCGGCGTCAACGCGGACATCTTCGAGCGGCACCGGCGGCGCGTGGAATCCTTCCTGTCGCGGATCTCACCACGGTGCTCGAACAGTTCACAGCTGCGCGCCGGCGCGCCAGGGGAGACGATGCCGAGAGCAAGACCCACGCGCTCACTACATGCCGCCGGATCCTCGAGTCGGTGGCGGACCTGGTCTACCCGCCGCAGCCAGAATCGCTCCTAGATTCCAGCGGGAAGGCGAGGGATGTCGGCCAGGAGAAGTACGTCAACCGCCTGTGGATGTTCGTGGCTGAATCCACGGCTGGAAGCACCCAATCCAGGCTCCTGCTCGCCACGCTGCAAGACTTCGGCTCCCGCGTCGACACGGTCTACTCGCTGACGAACAAGGGGGTGCACGCCGACGTAACCCAGGCGGAGGTCGACACGTGCGTCATGCAGACTTACCTGCTGGCGGGAGAAATCCTGCGGATGATCGAAGATTCCCCCAAGGGCGATCCCGCCGGGTAGATCTCGGCAGCTAGCGCGTTATGCCCTTGGCGCCCCGGTTGTGGCCGGAATGATGCACCGAGCGTAGCGATCCCCTGACGGGAGGGAGGATCCGTAGCGTGAGCCGTGCGCGGCCGTGCGTGCTGGCGATCTGGGGTTTGAGCGCGGCCCGGGTCCTGCTCGCTCATGAGCCTGCAGGGGCGGAGCGCATCCGGACATAGGGCGATACAGCGTGCTTTGCTGTGACGGCACCAAGTTCCCGCACTTCCTTGCATTCACTGCGTAATCGGATGATTACATATCACAGTGGCCGCATGGCACAGCATGACTTTCAGTCCGGGCCGGGCGTGAAGCGCACCACGCTGAAGCGCAGAACACGGCTGCTGCGCCGCTCCGGTCGCAGGCGCAAGACACCGCGACGAGCGACGAAATTCCGGGACAGCGTACAACTAGCCTGCCGTACCCGCGCAGGCCACGGGGACGCCCGCGATGCTGCGTGCGAGGCGTGCGGGAAGCAGCTGGGGCTGTATCGCGGCCAGGTAATGCCCCGGCTGGCCTATGACACCGGCGCCTGCGCACGCCAGATCCTCCGGAGTCCAGCCAACGGCATTCTCCTTTGCGGGAGCGTGTTCCCCCTGTCGGGGTGCCGCGCGCGCACCTGGGCGATGGACCCGGAGATGGAGGAGCGCGGATTCCGGATCCGCCCCGGTGCCGACCCTGAGCACAATCCGCAGCACGTGCCGGTACTGCTGCCCAACCTCGCCGGACCACTGATCACAGTGTGGTTCACACCAGATGGCACGTACTCGCGCGAGGACCCTGCTTTCCCTCCCGTTAGGGACTCTCCGTAACATCGCCACAACAACCGGGGGTCGTGGCGTCGGAACAACTGGACGGAGAGCGGGGCTGGCGGATGCTGGCATCCGGCGAGCTGCTCCACGTGCGCCCCGACCTGACCGTGGAGTCCGCCGTGGTGATCCCCGGGGCTCCGGCCCACCTGGTCCCGCTGCCGTCAGGCAATCCCAACATCGACACCTGACCGGCCATCGGCGGTGTACCGCCCGGCGCTGAGCCGGCCCGGCCCGCGGCCAGAACGAGGGAGTTCCACTCGCCAGGACGGGCCGGGCCTGACCAGATGATGGCGAGCCGGGACTTCTCTGCCCGGCCAAGAACGAGCCCTGCACCCGGCAAATGACCGCGCCAGGCGCGGCACCGAACGCCCAATTCCGTGTGCACCGGCCGACCGTGGCCCAGGAGCCGTCAGCAGCGCCGAACGGCGGACGCCCCACGCCGACGAGTGACCAGGACCGACAGCGCAGCGTTATCAACGCCGACCTGTTGCCCCGTCAGCCGCGCGAGCGGCAAGGCGTTAACGGATACCGCTCCTGGCATCGGGTAGTCAAGGTCAGGGCTGACCGCATGGTCGTGGCCTTACCGGCGCAGTTGCGCACCCTGTGCTGCCTGAACTGCGGAAACGCAGGCCGAACTGGTGACCCCTGACCCGGAGCCAGCCAGGACGAGCCGGACCTGGAGGAGGAGATTTCCCCGGCGAGCTAGTGCAGTGACCGCCAGCGTTTGCCTCGCTGGTTACAACCTGGTGGAGACGGAACAGCGCGCCAAGCCATTGTGCCGGTGATCTTGTCAGGTCGCCGTGCCGGCGGGAGCCGATCCTCGCCACGCTTAGACATCGCGCAGAGCGCCGATCTGGGCACCGTGGACCTACCTCGTTGAGTGTGGCAGCGATGAAGTGCGTGGCCGGCGCGCGGGACCCGGCGGGCCGGTAGCGAACAGGCCACGGCCCAGTAGCGGACGAGTTCCTGGATCGTCGCCAGCTGCAAGCCCTGCGGCCATCGGCGACCAGCTCCGGGGAAGGCCAGCGCGTGGCCGCGAATGCGCCGCCGGAGGTCGGCGATCGCTTCGTCAGGGATGTCGACCCGGAACGGACGGATCCCAGTTCGCTGAACATAACTCTCGGCTGAGTTCGTGTACCCAGGGCGCTGGATGATCACACCGGCGCGTGCGAAGCGCCACCGCCGTCACTGGCGGTGTCGGGGGGAGAAGTCACCCGCGCGTGATGGGCTTCTCGGTGTCGGCGGCCGCGGTCGTGCTGCTCTCCATGACCTGCGGAGCATTCTGGGCTGTAACGACGATGCCCGCGACCATCACCAGGAGCGACACGACCTCGCCGACCGCCGCCGCGGGACCGCCGCGCAGGTGTACGTCGAGCCACAAGATTCCCAGGGCGATCGAGACGACCGGGTCCGCCGAGGTGATGATCGCCTGCACCGGCGCGAGGAACGTGCCCTCCTGGAAGGCGTACTGGTTGAACAGATAGCCGGCCGGGCCTACCACGAGAAGGACATAGATCGGCCAGTTGGTAAACAGCTCGGCAGGTCCGTGGCCGAATTCCCCCGTGACAAGTTTGACCGAGAAGGCGGCGACGCCGTAACAGACGCCGCAGGCCAGTGCGACCGCCAGCGGCTGTATTTTCCGGTTCCGGGCGGCGATGGCCAGGCAGCCTCCCACCAGCACGGCCAGCCCGATCGCCAGTTGCGGCAAGACACTGAGGCTGGCATGAGTCTGCCCGCCCGTCGGCTGCCCGATGGCGAGGAATCCTGCCACCCCGACCGCGGTGGCGACGACACCGCTGATCATGATGCGATCGGCTCCGGCGCCTCCGGGACGCTGAGCGTGCGCCCGCTTCCGCAGATACCAGGAGATCAGGACGGCGCACACCAGGTCGCCGACCAAGAGCGGCTGTACTAGCGCGAGGGACCCGAAGCAGAGCGCCACGATCTGCAGGACGAACCCCACGATGTTCGCGCCGACGGCGAGCAGCCACAACGGCTGACGGAGCAGGTCGAGCAAGATCTGCGGCGACAGTCTGCTCCGCTTCTTTACCAGCTTCGTGCTGCGCTGGTCGGCGACGGACGAGATCCCGAGGAACAGCGCGCCCGCGAGGGCTGCCACGACGGCGATCGGCGTGGACACCAGTTAGCCGCTGCTGTCGTCCGACAGGTCCGGTGACCGGTTCGCACCAGAAGGCGCGGGGCACCGCGACACCGCGGTGTCTGGCCCGAAGCACACCCTGATGCCGAGTTTGCGCAGCACGGACCGGAGCCACACGGTGGACACGCCAGTGCCGACCGCGACGAATGCCACGGTGATGCAGGCCCAGATCGGCACGTATGTGACGGTGGGATCCGCCACGAGCAAACCCCCCAGGGCGGCGGCCAGGAGCAGGAAAACCCCGGCCCACAGCACAGTGACGTGCTGGAAGAAGCGCTGCAGGCCCGGCTGCTTGAGAGCTTTACAGCGCAGCCCGATCACTTCGGCGGCCAGCCGCTCGGCAAGCGGGCTGTGCCCGCGCGCCGTCCACGCGAACACGATGCAAAGGCCGAAGTTCGCGAGCGGGAAGTGCAGCAGGAAAATCCACAGGTTTCCGGTAGCGACCGCGACTATGCCCTGCAGGGTGAGCACAATGAGGGCGATCGCCACCAGGCCGGGAACAGTGCCGGTGGCGAGTTTACGGGCGATGGCCGTGATCCAGATCGCCACGAGCATCGCGATCACGCCGGCCTGGCGTCCCCAGAGCCAGGCCGCTAGGACGTAACCGCCGAGGGGAAGTCCGAAGGCCTCGGTCAGGTTCCAGGCAGTGCTCCGCAGGAGATACACCGGCCTGGGGAGTTCCAGACTCGCTGGCGTGGCTGCTACCACCCAGCTGCCCTACCCACTTCCCGGCATGGTTACCTACCGGTGCTCCTCAGTCACGATCAGGACCTTCGCCGCGAGGGCGTGTGCACGAACAGCTCTTTGCGGTCCGCGACGGCTACTGGCGTTTGCGCGGGCTGCGGCAGCAGGTACCGGGCTTCCCTCAGGTGCTCGGAATACTGCCGCTCAGCGTTGTACACCTGGTCGAACTTCCAGATCATCCTGGCGAAGTTCGTCTGGCCGCGGACAAGCTGCCGGGCCACGATGCCGCTGGTCTTGGCGAGCGCGGCGAGGCCGAGGTGCTTGCGGGCCAGTACCGCCTGGGTCTTGACCAGCTCCTGGTAGAAACTGCGCAGCGGCAGCCGGGTAGGGAGCACGGCGTGCTGCACGTCGAACAAGCGATAGTCCAGCGTCGCCAGTCGGCGGGATTCGGTGAACCAGGTCTCGGTGCCCGAGTAAGGCGTCTGAACGGTGATGTTGACGATCTCGGGGACGCTCATCGCCCACTCGCGAACGAAGGCGAAACGAGCTTCGTCCCAGTCCGGATCGGCGATGATGTTGATGGCCACGGACAGCCCCATGGAGCGGGCTATTTCCAGGGCCTTGTTATTGACCTTGGGCGTGCTGCGCTTGCGGAAGGCCCGCAGCCCCTCCTCATCCAGGGCTTCGAGGCTAAGGAACATGTAGTTCAGGCCGAGCCGCCGCCAGCGGCGGAACACCTCCCCGTTGCGGACCACCACGTCGCAACGGGTTTCCAGGTAATACTGCTTGCGGAGCTTGCGCAGCTCGAGCTGCCGGGCGATCTCGTCGCCTTCCTCGGCCTTGATAAAGGCCACGTCGTCGACGATGAACACGCCGGGCTCCCGGATACAGCCCATGTCCTCAGCGGCGGCCTCCGGCGACAGCCTCCGGTAGCTGCGGCCGTAGAACGTCCAGGCACTGCAGAACGAGCAGTCCCATGGGCATCCGCGGGTGAACTCGATCGAGGCAGCCGGATCCATCACCCCAATGAAGTACTTACGGCGGTGCCCGCCCAGGTGCCGGGCCGGCAGGTGATCGTCCAGGCTGTGCGCCATCGCGGGCGGCGGGCCCGTCCCCTCGCGGGTGACCGCGCCGGGTACCTCGGCGAGCGCCCGGTCCGCGGCCACGGCGAGCAGCGCGGGCGCTCCCGTCTCGCCCTCGCCCTTGAGCACTACGTCGATGGCCCCGCCTGCCTGGGCGAGGACATGCCCGGCCACGAACGACACGCTGTGTCCGCCCGCGAAGACGATGCAGCCCGGGAGTGCGGCCTTGACATGCTTGGCCAGGTCCAGGACTTCGGGAACGTTGGCCAGGTAGTTCATGCTGAACCCGACCGCCTGCGGCTGGAACCCGGTCAGCTGGCGAACTCGGATTGGCTGCTGACCTGCAGGTCGACGAGCCGGACGTCGTGGCCGTCGGCGAGCAGCGCTGCGGCCACCCGCTCCAGGCCGAGCGGCTCGAGCCGCAGGAAGATCTCCGAGTACATCAGCGTGCTGGGATGTACGAGCAGGACTCTGATCAAGCCGGCTTCCTCGTTTGGGCGCGGCGGTTCAGGAACCGCACGAACTCGCCTCCTTCCCGCAGGCGCCTGGCGGCCATGTCCGGTGGCGGAGCATTTCCGCGGACATCTCGGCGATCTTCGGGGCGCGGAAGCAGAACCGCTTGTAGAAGGCGTCCACTGACTCGAGGATCTCGGTATGCCCCAGGTGCGGGTAGGACAGCGCGGCGACCTGCATGCCGTCCTGGCTGACCAGCGTGGCCTCGACCGCGTCCTCGGGCAGCCAGCCATTGTCCCTCCTGGCCTGCCGGTACAGCTCGGTCCCCGGGTAGGGCGCGGCGACGGAAACCTGAATGCTGTGCGGATTGACTTCCCGCGCGAAGCGGATCGTCTCCTTGGTCTCGCCGGGCAGGCCGAGGATGAAGGTGCCGTGCACGGTAATGCCGAGGTCGCGGCAGTCGGCGGCGAACCTCCTGGCCCGCTCGACGCGCAGGCCTTTCTTGATGTTGATCAGGATCTGCTGGCTGCCGGATTCGTAGCCGACAAGCAACAGCCGAAGCCCGTTATCCCGGAGCACTTGCAGCGTCTCACGCGGCACGTTGGCCTTGGCATTACACGACCAGGTGATGCCCAGGCGGCCGAGCCCGCGCGCGATCTCCGCAGCGCGCTCCCGGTCGTCGGTGAACGTGTCGTCGTCGAAGAACAGCTCCTTCACCTGGCGGAAAAGCTCTCTGACTAGCGCCGCTTCCGCCAGCACGCTGGCCACGCTGCGGGTGCGGTATCTGTGCCCGCCCACCGTCTGCGGCCACAGGCAGAACGTGCAGCGGGACCGACATCCCCGGCCGGTGTACAGCGAGAGGTACGGGTGCAGGAGATACCCGACGTAGTAGTCCTCGGGACGCAGATCGCGCTTGTAGACCAGAGTTACAAACGGCAGCCGGTCCATGTCCTCGAGCATTGTCCGGTCGGGATTGTGCACCACTGAGCCCTTGTCGTCGCGGTAGCTGAGGCCGTCGACAGCCGCGAGCGGACGTCCCTCCGCTACCTCGGCGATGGTGTAGTCGAACTCCTCCCTGGCCACGAAGTCGATGGCGGGCGAGGCGAGCAGCGAGCGCTCGGGCTGCACGGCGACCTTGGGCCCGACGAAGCCGACAACGAGGTCCGGGTTCTCAGCCTTGAGCGCCTCGGCCACCGTGACATCGCCGCTGAAGGTCGGCGAGCTCGTGTGCAGCACCGCCAGGTCGTGGCGGCGGGCGAGCGGAACGATGTGTGACAGAGTCAGGCCCGCAGGCGGGGCCTCGACCAGCTTGCTGTCCACGACCAGGGCGGCGGGCTGGGCCAGCCACGTCGGATACCAGTAGGACCGGATCTCGCGCCTGGCCTGGTACCTGGCGCCGGCCCGCCGTCGAAGCCCGCGTAAGAAGGAGGATTGAGGAACAGCGTGCTGAGCATGGGCAGTGGGTTCCTTTCCCAGGTGTTCGCAGGTCAAGGCCAATCCCCTGGACGGTACGCTGCCGCTCCAGCGTCCCAGCAGGGACATGCTCTCCACCTCCCGCGTGCGCCACCCCGATCGCTCAAGGCGCAGCAGCGGGCCATCATCTCGAGGCCCAGCCCAGCGGCCCGCCAAGCAGCACGGCCTCGTCGGTCACGTCACCTCCAGCGCCGAACCCGGCCGCGGGCGGCACGCCACACGGCCGGGCATACAGCGGGCTGACTAGCGCCCGTGCTCGGAGTCTTCTTGTCCTAGTGCACTTCCTCGTGCAGTTCCTCCACGACCCAGTCGACCATGACGGCCAGCAGGCAGCAGCAAGCACCAAGCAGGAGCCCGATCCGCGCTTCTTTTCCCATTACGTCCCCTTCCTCCCCTGGCAGGTCACAGAGAGCCGACCCGCCCCGGCAATATGGCACCAGCGTTCCCGCGCCGCCGCGGGGCTCGCGTCCCCAAAACTGGTAGTCCACACAGCAGGGCCGCTGATGGCGGCCTTGCAGTCTCGCGCCGCGTGATGTGGGTGTGACAGTCGTTGATCTATGGGGCATAAGGTTCTCGAGTTCA
>Ga0335075_10019590_pt1 | contig 9999 bp, 4 predicted proteins | sample Lox_Sample_24_FD_206723 | JGI IMG/M metagenome (GOLD analysis project Ga0335075, IMG submission 206723) | Soil microbial communities from Loxahatchee National Wildlife Refuge, Florida, United States - Lox_Sample_2.4 | ecosystem: Environmental > Terrestrial > Soil > Wetlands | place: USA: Florida...
GTGTGTCTAAGGTGCTTACCTCTCTGCCGGTCGGTGAACGGGTCGGGATCGCCTTCTCCGGCGGCCTCGACACCTCGGTGGCGGTCGCGTGGATGCGCGAGAAAGGTGCCATCCCCTGCACCTACACCGCCGACATCGGCCAGTACGACGAGCCTGACATCGCCTCGGTGCCGGGCCGGGCGGCCGCGTACGGGGCCGAGATGGCCCGCCTCGTCGACTGCCGGGAGGCGCTCGTCGAGGAAGGGCTCGCCGCGCTGGCGTGCGGCGCCTTCCACGTCAGGTCCGGCGGGCGCGCCTACTTCAACACCACCCCGCTAGGGCGGGCCGTCACGGGCACCCTGCTGGTCCGCGCGATGCTCGACGACAACGTGCAGATCTGGGGCGACGGTTCCACCTTCAAGGGCAACGACATCGAGCGGTTCTACCGGTACGGCCTGCTCGCCAACCCCTCGCTGCGCGTCTACAAGCCGTGGCTTGACGCCGACTTCGTCAGCGAGCTCGGCGGCCGCAAGGAGATGTCCGAGTGGCTGCTCGCCCGTACCCTGCCGTACCGGGCGAGCACCGAGAAGGCCTACTCCACCGACGCGAACATCTGGGGCGCCACCCACGAGGCCAAGTCGCTCGAGCACCTCGACGTGGGCATCGAGATCGTCGAGCCGATCATGGGCGTGCGGTTCTGGGATCCCGCCGTCGAGATACCCGCCGAGGACGTCACGATCGGTTTCGCGCAGGGGCGGCCGGTGACGATCAACGGCAAGGAGTTCGGCTCGGCCGTCGACCTTGCCGGGGAGGCCAACGCGATCGGCGGACGGCACGGACTCGGCATGTCCGACCAGATCGAGAACCGGATCATCGAGGCCAAGAGCCGGGGGATCTACGAGGCGCCGGGCATGGCGCTCCTGCACGCGGCCTACGAGCGGCTGGTGAACGCGATCCACAACGAGGACACGATCACCAGCTACCACAACGAGGGACGGCGGCTCGGCCGGCTGCTGTACGAGGGCCGCTGGCTGGACCCGCAGGCGCTGATGCTGCGGGAGTCGCTGCAGCGCTGGGTCGGCACGGCGGTCACCGGCGAGGTGACCCTGCGGCTGCGCCGCGGCGAGGACTACTCCGTCCTGGACACCACCGGGCCGGCGTTCAGCTATCACCCGGACAAGCTGTCGATGGAGCGGGTCGAGGCGGCCGCGTTCGGCCCCACCGACCGGATCGGGCAGCTGACCATGCGCAACCTCGACATCGCCGATTCCCGGGCCAAGCTGGAGCAGTACGCCGGGATCGGCATGATCGGCACCCCGCATCCGACGGCGATCGGCGCGGCCCAGGCGGCCTCGACCGGACTGATCGGCGCGCTGCCTGAGGGCGGCGCCGAGGCGATCGCCGCCCGTGACGGGGTTCCCGGCGGGGAAGAACTGCTCGACCGCGCCGCAATGGAGTCCGGCACCGACTAATCGCGGCGACACGCCGGCCTGGCACTGGCCTGCATGCCGGTGCTCGCATGGCACATTTGCCGTGTTGCGGCGGGTTCGCGTGTGTAGCATCTCGACGCGTGCGGCAGATTATCGCCAGGCGCGCGACCGTCTGGGTGGTCGCGGCCTGCGCCGTGCTGGCCGGAGGCGGGGTCGCGACGGCCAGCTTCCTGGGCACTCCGGCGGCGACCACCGCGCGGCAGGCCACCGTCAAGAACGTCACCGTGGGCGGAGGCGGCGCCGGCAACGCGGCGGCGGCGATGCCGCAGGTCGCCGCCAGCCCGCAGCTGGCGGTCATGCCGAAGTCCACCGCCCGGGCGGGTGCCAGCCGATCCGGCGGCGCCACGCCTAGCGGTTCCACCACGGCTCCGGCCAGCGCCGGGTCCGCCACCTGCACGAACCCGTCGTTCGTGACGTCGGCCCAGTACGGCATGCTGAACCTCGCTCCGTATTTCGTCTACAACAACATGTGGGGCATCAGCGGCTACAGCGTGACCCAGACCCTGTACGCCTGCTCCTACAGCGACTGGTACGTCGTCGCCGACATGAACAACGACAGCGGCGACGGGCACGTGAAGACGTACCCGAACGCCCACCGTGACTTCGACAACGAGCCGGCGATCTCCTCGCTGTCGTCGGTGACCAGCACGTTCGCCGAGACCAGCCCGGGCACCGGGATCTACGAGGACGCCTACGACATCTGGCTCAACGGCATCGCGACCCCCGGTTCGACCGAGGTCATGATCTGGACGCAGAACAACGGCCAGGTCCCGTCCGGCAGCCAGGTGGCGACCGTCACCCTGGACGGCCGGTCCTGGGCGGTCTGGAGGTCGACCGCGAGCGGCAACTACATCGCGTTCGTCGCCGACTCCAACTTCACGTCGGGGACGATGAACCTGCTCACGTTCTTCCAGTGGATCATCGGCCAGGGCTGGATGCCCTCCAACTCCACGCTGGGCCAGGTCGACTACGGCGCGGAACTCGTCTCAACGAATAACGTGCCCGCCACCTTCACGTTCAGCAACTTCTCGGTCAACGCCAGCTAGCCCGCGAACAGCGCGAACAGCCCGCGCCGCCCATCCAACGGCTCGGCCGGCCCGGTGAAGCCGGCCAGCCCGAGCAACGCGGCCTCCACCGCATTGAAGGCTGCCTTCCCGGCCTGCACCGGCCCGGCGTCGGTCCCGACCGCGGCGCGCAGCCCCGCCGCCTGGGTGGCGCAGACACCCAGGGCGTTCCGCAACTGCGCCCCCGGCAGCTCAAGCATGACCCCGGCCGCCAGGCCGGCCCCGATCCCAGCGGCCACGGTGGGAACCGACCAGCCAGAACCGGCGCCACCGGCCAGCCCCGCCTCGACAAGCTCCGCAGCCTCAAGGCCCGCCGCGACCGCCGCGAGACAGTCGTCCCCGAGAGCCCTGGCGGCGGCACACACGACCATCGCGACCACCGGATTGGGCCCGGGCACGGAATCTCCCGCGAGATCCCCGCTCACGCCGGTCCCCAGCCCGACGGCCGACGCAGGCGCGGCAACCGCCGCGGCCCCCGTCACCCACGCCGTCAGCGCCGGCCCGGCAGGCAGCGCCGCAGCTGCGGGCCACTCCGGCGAGGCAGGCAGCGAGCCGCGGTCCGCGTCCGCCGGGACAGGCGGCGGAGCGTCGGCACCCACCGGACGGAGGGCGTGCACCAGGGTGCGCGCGGTGGCGATCCCCTGTTGGGTGGTGACGGCGGCAGTGAAGCTGGCGAGAGCCTGCACGGCCAGGAACGTCGGCGAGGCACGCGTCGCCAAGTCGAGAAGCCGGTCGGTGGTGCTGCCCGGTGTGGGGTCGGGCGTGGGGCGCCGGGGGTGTGACGCCGCGTCATTCGGCGCCACGAAAGGGCGCCGACGAGACGCGGTGAACACCCCCAAGCCCGGCGCCCCCACCGCCGTGCCACCGGGAGTCATAGGACGCAGAGAGGCGATCAAGCCAGAAACGTCGGAAGCGGCAGGAAGTCCATCGACCGCCTCGCGGATACGGTCCGCCGCGCCGTCGCCGAGCACCGGAGAGACCAGCCCCCGGACCTTGCCCTGCAGTTCCTCGTCGGTGAGCGGCCGGGCGACGCTGCCGCGGGTGTGCAAGGTACGCACCTCGACCGGGTCGGCTGAGCGGGTCTCGATCCGCAGGACCGCCGCGTCGCGCGCCATCGCGGGGTCCGGGTCCAGGGTGATCAGCCCGCGGAGCCAGGTCACGTCCGGCGCCGTCGCGACCGCGTCGGTGAACTCCGCCAGGCCGGCCTGCCCGAGCAGCAGGCCCACGGCCACGCCGTGCCGGGCGCTGAACCGGGACCGCAGGCCGTCTTCCGGCTGGACCGTGCCCATCAGCTCGGGAACCAGCGGGTGGCAGCGCACCGTGATCGCGGTGATCTCCGCCGGGTCGACCCGGCCGGAGACGGCGATCGCCGCGTCCATCGCGGGGTGCGCGACCACGCCGCACGGATACGTCTTAAAGGTGTTCAGCTCGATTTCCCAGCCGCGGCTGAGCGCGTCGCGGTCTACGGCGGCGGCCAGCACCTCGAGGACGCCGCCCGGGCCCAGCGGGTCGGGCGGGCCCGCGAGCCCGGCGGCCGCCAGCCGCGCCGCGAGCACGCCGTTCGCGGCCGCCTGGCCGGCGTGCAGCGGCTTGGTCATCGAGCCGAACGCTTCCCGGTGCCCGAGCGTCATCGTCGCCGCTAGCGACAGCGCCCGGACGGCCGCGTCGGCGTCCAGGCCGAGCAGCGCGGACGCGGCGACCGCGGCGCCGAAGACGCCGCAGGTCCCGGTGATATGCCAGCCCTGGTCGTAATGCGCGGGCGAGATCGCGTTGCCGATCCGCAGCTGAGCCTCGCAGCCGGCGGCGAACGCGCCGAGGAACGCCGCGCCGGACGGCGCCGTCTCCGGGGCCAGCGACAGCACCGTCGCCAGCGTCGCGGCGCCGGGGTGGATGACCGTCGCCAGATGGGTGTCGTCGAAGTCGTCCAGGTGCGCGGCGGTGCCGGTGACCAGCGCGCCCCAGTACGGGTCCAGCGTGCGGGCCAGGCCGGGAACCGGGACGTAGCCCGCGCTCCCCTCCCCTTGAGCGGCGGCGAGCAGCACCGTCACCGCCGGCGACGCGACCGCCGAGGCGGCGGTGCCGATCACGTTGAGCAACGTGCGGCGGGCCGCCCGGGACACGTCAGGCGGCAGCGGGCCGCCCGCGGCGGCCAGCATCGCCGCGCAGAAATCCGTCGTCGTGGAGGATCCCGTCGTGATGGCCATGGCCCCACCGTACGGCGGGAGGGGGCGGCTGTGGAGTCAGCACCGGCCGTTCGGAATGACGGAGAACCGCGGCGGTGAGATCGGGAAAGCTTCGCGGCGACCTTTCTCGTGCTATCACCACCGGCTTTCGCGGGGTGGCATGCTGGCGCCCGCCGGCGCGCAGCGGGCACGCTGCCCGTGAGGAGGTCACGGTGGACGCGGTCAGGGTGCTGCTGCGCGCCAGGCTCCGCCGCTGGCGCGGCTGGCTGGCGCTGTGCCTGCTCGCCGGGCTGCTGTCGGGGCTCACGCTTGGCGCGGTATCCGCCGGGCACCGGACCGCTACCGCGTTTCCCCAGTTCGTGGCGGCGCACGGCTACGACGCGCTGCTGATAAGCGCGGCGCCGATACCCCGGCTGGCGACACTGCCCGGCGTGACCTCGGTGACGCTGATGCACCAGTTCGCGGCCGGGACACCGGTGTGCTCGTGCGCGCGGCCCATCAATCCCTCGTACTTCAACCTGGCCGAGGTGGCGCCGACGGCCCTGCCGCGGATGGTCAAGCTCGTGGCCGGCCGGATGCCGGACCAGAACTCGCCCGACGAGGTGCTGGCATCGTTCCGGTTGCAGCAGGACGCCGGCGTGGGCGTGGGCACCGTCATCCGGGTGCCGCTCTACTCCGCGGCGCAGCAGGGCGCGTACCTGAACGGCGCCGCGGTCACGCCGGCCGGGGGAACGGTCACGCTGCGGGTCGTCGGCATCGAGGCCGCGGAGGTCGAGTTCCCGTTCGCCGCCAGCCCCTCCTATGACGTGTACACCACCGCGGCGTTCGCCAGGCTGGAGGCCGCCCGGACAGCGGGGTTCGCGTTCTACTTCGTGCGGCTGCGCGGCGGGCTGTCCGCGTTCCCCCGCTTCCAGGCGCGGGCCCGCGCGCTCGGGGTGTTTTCCGTGTCGGACATGGACACCGCGGCCGGCTCCATCGGCACGGCGATCTGGCCTCAGGTCATGGGCTGGTGGGCGCTGGCCGGGCTGACCGCGCTGGCGGGTTTGGTGGTGCTGGCGCAGGCGCTCGCCCGGCAGGCCGAGGCCGACGCCGAACCCTACGGCACCTACCGCGCGCTGGGCGCGACCTGGCGGCAGCTCGCCGCGGCCGGCCTGATCGCGACGCTGATCGTCGCGGTGGCAGGCGCGGTCATCGGCACCGGGCTGGCGGTCCTGCTGTCGCCGCTGACGCCGGTGGGCCTGGCGCGGACCGCCGAGCTGTCGACCGGGTTCACGGTCGACACGATGGTGCTGGCCCCCGGCGCCGGCGTCGCCGTGCTGGCGGTGCTCGCCCTGGGCACCTGGCCGGCGGTCAGGACCGCCCGGCGCGCCGTGCGGGGCGGCGCCGCCGACGCGGCGCGAGCCGTCCGGCCGTCGCGGACCGCGGCGCTGCTGGCCAGCGCGGGGGCACCGCCAAGCGCGCTCATCGGGGTCCGGCACGCCCTGGAACGCGGGCGCGGGGAGGCTGCCGTCCCAGCTCGGACGGCGCTGCTCGGGTCGGTGCTCGCGGTGACGGCACTGTCGGCGGCGGTGGTGTTCGGCGCCAGCCTCGGGCACCTGACCAGCACGCCCGCCCTCTACGGGCAGCCGTACGACGCGTGGTTCTCGCCGGGCGGCTCGGGGAACGCCGCCAGCGCGGCCCAGTTCTCGGGGCTCGTGACCACTCTGGAGCGTGATCCGGACATCACGGATATCGCGATCGGCGGCGGCGGTGGCGTCATGATCGACGGGCGGGTGGTCAGCGCGCTGGCGGGTGCGGCGCTCCGCGGTCCGCTCCCGTTCGTGACGTCCGCGGGGCGGCTGCCGCGCACCACGTCCGAGATGGTGCTCGGCCCGGCCACCATGCGCCAGATCGGCGCGCATATCGGGTCGCGCGTGCGGGTGACGGCGCCGCTGCCCACGGGCGGCAGCCGCACGTCCTGGTATGTCGTGACCGGGACCGTGGTGTTCGCGCCGAGCGACGGCACCGGGGGCCTCGGCACGGGGGCGGCGTTCACCCTCGACGGCCTGCTGACCCCGCAGTGCGGGCGGCTGCCGGCCGGCGCCGGCCAGACCGCGTGCCGGCTGCGCACCGTCTTCAGCGTGGGCGGCGACGTCCTGGTCACCGCCGCGCCCGGGCCGCGCGGCCAGGCCGACCTGGCCAGGCTCGCCCGCGCCTATCCGGCGGAGATCAACCTTCCCTATCCACCGACCAGCCTCGTCAACTTCGGCGAGGTGAACTTCCCGCTGCTGTTCGGGCTGGCGGTGGCGGTGTTCGGCGCGGCGACGCTGGTGCACGCCCTGGTCGTCAGCGTCGGCAGGCGCCGCCGGGAGACCGGCCTGCTCAAGGTCCTGGGGTTCGTTCGCCGCCAGGCGGCGGTCGCGATGTCGTGGCAGACCACGACGGTCGCGATCGTGGGGCTGGTCGTGGGGCTGCCACTCGGGATCGCGGCCGGGCGGCTCGGCTGGGAGCTGTTCGCGGGGTACATCGGGTTCGTGGCGGTGCCCATCGTGGTGGCCGGGGGTCTGGTCGCGCTCGCGGCGGGCACGATCGCGGTCGCGAACCTGATCGCGGCCGGGCCGGCGGTCGCCGCCGCGCGGACCCGTCCCGCCGTGCTGCTGCGTGCTGAGTGAACGGCGCAGGCAGGTGGTCACTAGGGTGGGGGCATGGACATCGGGTTCGGGGCGCCGGTCGCGGGAGCGTGGGCGACGCCGCGCAACCTGACGGAGTTCGGCCGACGGGCGGAACGGCTCGGGTACCGGTCGCTGTGGACCTTCTCGCGACTGTTGGTGCCCGCCGGATCGCGGATGGCGCCGGTGTACCGGAGCGTGCTCGACCCGGTCGTGTCGCTGGGCTTCCTGGCCGCGGCCACGTCTTCGATCCGGCTCGGGGTGGCGACGGTCAGCCACCCGCTTGTCTCGCCGCTGCTGCTCGCCAAGCAGGCGGCGACCGTGGACGTGCTGTCCGGCGGCCGGCTCGACCTGGGCGTCGGCAGCGGCTGGCTGGCCGAGGAGTTCACCGGGTCCGGGGCGTCGATGGCGCACCGGGGCGCGCGGACGGACGAGTACGTCGCGGCGCTGCGGACCCTGTGGACCAGCGACGGCGGGTTCACCGGCCGGTACTACACGATCCCGCCTGGACGGCAGGACCCGCGCCCCGTCCAGCGGCCCGGGCCGCCGGTACTCCTCGGCGGCATGTCGCGGCCGGCGATGGAACGGGCCGGGCGGATCGCGGACGGGTGGGTCACCGCGAGCAGCGCCGACCTGTCGCGGATCGCGGAGGCCGCGAAGATTGTCCAGGAGACCGCCGCGGCGGCCGGGCGCGGGCCGGGGCGGATCGTCTGCCGGGCAGTGGTCAGGGCCGGGAAGGAAACGCGGACGGAATCCGGTCAGCGGATGCTGCTGTCAGGCAGCTATCCGCAAATCCGGGAGGACGTCGCGTGGCTGGAGAGCTGCGGAGTGACCGAGGTCTTCTACGACCTGAACTGGGATCCGGCCGTGGGCGACCCGGCCGCTGACGAAGGGGCGGCCGTCTTGCGAGCTAGCGAGGTGCTCGAGGAGCTGGCCCCGGGTGGCCGGCGATGAGCGAGATGGTGCGGATCGGGATCCTCGGGACGGCCCGGATAACGGAGAAGGCGCTGATCAATCCCGCGCGTCACATCCCCTCGGTCACCGTGACGGCCGTCGCGGCGCGGAACGCGGACCGCGCGCAGACCTTCGGGTTGCGGCACGGCATTCCCGCTTCCTACGGCTCCTACGATGAACTGCTCGCCGCGCCCGACATCGACGCGGTCTACGTGCCGCTGCCGAACTCGCTGCACGCGCCCTGGACGCTGCGGGCGATCGACGCGGGCAAGCACGTGCTGTGCGAGAAGCCGTTCGCGTCGAACGCGGCGGAAGCCCTGTCGGTGGCGGCCGCGGCGGAGCGATCCGGTCTCGTCGTCATGGAGGCGATGCACTACCGCTACCACCCGCTGGTGCGCAAGATGGCGGCGCTGCTGGCGGAGGGCGCGATCGGGGTCCCGTCCCACGCGCAGGCGTGGACCAGCTGGCCGGTCGAAGACCCGGGCGACATCCGGTACGACTCCGGGCTCGCCGGCGGCGCCCTGATGGACGGCGGCTGTTACGCGATCGACTGCCTGCGGCTGGTCGGCTCGGCGGCCGGCGCGGGCGAGCCGTCGGTCACCGGAGCGGTCGCCGACCCGCTCCCCGACCGGGTCACGGACCGGGCGACGGCGGCGCGCGTCGCGTTCGGCCCGGGCACCTCCGGCGGCCCCGGCGCTTCCGCCCTGACCGGCTGGTTCGAGTCCGACTTCACCCGGGACGGGGAGTTCCTCGCCGACCTGCATGTCATCGGGTCCCGGGGAACCTTGTGGCTGCGGAACTTCGTGGCGGCGCACGACGGGCGGCTGATCGTGACCCGCGGCGGGTCCGTGGTGAGCGACGAACAGGCGGCCGACCTGCCGGACGCGGCCGCCGGCGGCCTCGACGCCGCGGCCAGCACGACGTTCGCGTGGCAGCTGCGCGCGTTCGCGGGCGCCGTCCTCAACGGCGAGCCGTTCCCGACGACCGCGGCGAACGCGGTGACGACCATGCGGCTCATCGACGACGCGTATCAGGAGGCCGGCCTGCCGGTCCGGGCCGGGGTGTTACCGGCCGCTGCCGTCCAGCAGCACCTTCGCGACGAGTCCCGGGTCGTCGCTCATCGGCACGTGCCCGCAGCCCGGCAGCGGCACGAACCTCGCGTGCGGCACCCGGCGCAGGGCGACGCGGGTCTGGCTGGGCGGCAGCATCCGGTCCTTGGTGCCCCACGCGATCGTCACCGGCACGCTGTCAGGGACCGCCTCCGCGAACGACACCCGGTCGGCCAGGACCGCGACGAGAGCCTCTCTGGCCCGGAGGAAGCTGGCCGTGTCGGCCACGGCCTGTTCAGGGGTGATGTTCGACGGCCGGCTGACGAAGGCGCCCTCGAGCACGCCACGGCCGACCGCGCTGCGCGCCAGCACGGGCACCAGCGGGCGCATCGCGGCGCCGGCCAGCTGGGCGGACGTGAAGACCACCCGGGCATAGCCGTGCTGCCACGGTCTCGCCCAGAAGCCGGCCGGGGACAGCCCGGTGACGGTCGCCGCGCGGCCCCGCGCGCCCGCGATAAGCGCGAGGGCGCCGCCGAGCGAGTTGCCCGCGACGTGCGGACGGTCCAGGCCGAGCTCGTCGAAGAGCGCGAAGATCTCCTCGGCCATCGCGCCTACCGCCGGGCGGCCGGCCG
>Ga0335075_10019593_pt1 | contig 9998 bp, 7 predicted proteins | sample Lox_Sample_24_FD_206723 | JGI IMG/M metagenome (GOLD analysis project Ga0335075, IMG submission 206723) | Soil microbial communities from Loxahatchee National Wildlife Refuge, Florida, United States - Lox_Sample_2.4 | ecosystem: Environmental > Terrestrial > Soil > Wetlands | place: USA: Florida...
ATTCACGGCATCTGCCTGAAGACCGGACCGCCGCGGCGGGTCGGCATCGAGATTGAATGGCTGGTACGCGACGCGCGCAATCCCGCCATTGGCGTGTCGGCGGAACGGATCACGGATGCCATGTCCGGCTTCGCCGCCGCACCCGGCCTTCCGACCGGCTCCTCCCCCGGGGTGCTGCCGTCCGGGGCCCCCCTGACAACCGAACCAGGCGGGCAGCTTGAGCTCAGCTCGCTGCCAGCCGACTCGCTCGCCGACTGTGTGCGCGCCACCGCCGACGACCTCGCCGCCCTGCGCGCGGCGGCCGATGCAGCCGGCCTTGAGCTCGCCGGATTCGGCCTCGACCCGCTCCGCCCGCCGCGTCGCGTGCTCGAATTGCCGCGATACGCGGCCATGGAGGCGTTCTTCGACCGGGGCGGCCCGTGGGGCCGCCAGATGATGTGCACCACCGCGTCGATCCAGGTCTGCCTGGACGCGGGCGATGACTCGGCCGGGGCCGGCGGCTACCGCCACCGGTGGCGGCTGCTGCACGCGATCGGGCCGGTGCTGGTCGCCGCGTTCGCTAACTCACCGCTCCGGGCCGGGCGCCCGACCGGCTGGCTGTCGTCCAGGCAGCAGGTCTGGTCGCGGATGGACCCCGGCCGCACCCGGCCGCCTTCGCTCGGACCGGACCCGCGCGAGGCGTGGGCCAGGTACGCGCTGGACGCCCAGCTGATGTGCGTCCGCAACGAGGGGTCCGCGGACTGGTCGGTGCCGGACGGGCTGACGCTCAGGGACTGGGTTCGCGGCGACGCGGCCGACCGGATGCGTCCGCCCACCGCCGAGGACCTGGACTATCACCTGTCCACGCTGTTCCCGCCGGTACGACCGCACGGGCATCTCGAGCTGCGGATGATCGACGCGCAGCCCGGCGACGGCTGGGTGGTGCCGTTGGCGGTGGTCACCGCGCTGTTCGGCGACGAGCGGGCGGGCGACGAGGCGCTGGCGGCGGTCGAGCGGCTGTGGGCGGGGCACGAGCCGGCCGGCCAGTGGCCGCCGGGCCAGCCCGGCGGCAACCCGTGGCCGCGGGCGGCCCGGCTCGGGCCGGCCGACCCGGCCATCGCCGAGGCCAGCCGGGAGTGCTTCGCGGCGGCCAGGTCCGGGCTTGACCGGATGGCCGCCCCGGCCGAGATCACCGCGGCGGTTGACGAATTCATCGAACGCTACGTCAGCAGAAACCGATGTCCAGCGGACGACCTACTGGAGGAATCCCCGTGACCGAGAACGACGCGCTGCAGGAACGTATCGCGGCCGAACTGATCGCGGCCCGCGCTCGCACCACCGCGCTTACCAGCGCGGTCGACGAGGCGGACCTGGTCAAGCAGCACTCGCCGCTGATGTCGCCGCTGGTCTGGGACCTGGCCCACATCGCCAACCAGGAGGAGCTGTGGCTGCTGCGCGAGGTCGGCGGCCGTGACCCGCTGCACCCGGAGATCGACCCGATCTACGACGCGTTCGAGCACCCGCGGGCGGAGCGGCCGACGCTCCCGCTGCTGGCGCCGCAGGAGGCGCGCGGTTACGGGCACGAGGTCAGGGGCCGGGTGCTCGACCTGATCGACCGGACCCGGCCGGGCGGCCGGCCCGGCCCGTTCGGCGAGTCGCTGACCGCCAACGCGTTCGCGTTCGGCATGGTCGCGCAGCACGAGGTCCAGCACGACGAGACGATGCTGGCCACCCACCAGCTCCGGGTCGGCCCGCCGGTGCTGTCGGCTCCGCCGCCGCCGCCCGCGCCGGCCGACGCGGCCGCGCTGCCGGCCGAGGTGCACGTCGCCGGCGGCCCGTTCACGATGGGCACCTCGACAGAACCGTGGGCGCTGGACAACGAGCGACCCGCGCACCAGGTCGACGTGGCCGGGTTCTTCCTGGACACCACCCCGGTCACCAACGCCGCCTACGCCGAGTTCATCGCCGACGGCGGCTACGACGACCCGCGGTTCTGGACCGCCGAGGGCTGGGCGCACCGGCAGCGGGCAGGGCTGGAGGCGCCGCTGTTCTGGCGCTGGGAGGGCGAATGGGTGCGGGTCGCGTTCGGCCGGACCGAGCCGATCGCGCCGGGCGAGCCGGTCATGCACGTCTGCTGGTACGAGGCGGACGCCTATGCCCGGTGGGCCGGGCGGCGGCTGCCGACCGAGGCGGAGTGGGAGAAGGCGGCCCGCCACGACCCCGCGGCCGGGCGCTCCCGCCGCTACCCCTGGGGGGACGAACCGTGGTCGCCCGAGCTGGCCAACCTCGGACAGCGCCACCTGCGGCCGGCCCCCGCGGGCAGCTACCCTACGGGCGCCGCCCCGAGCGGGGCGCGCCAGCTCATCGGCGACGTCTGGGAGTGGACGAGCTCGGATTTCCTTCCCTACCCGGGGTTCGTGGCGTGGCCGTACAAGGAGTACTCCGAGGTGTTCTTCGGCCCGGAGTACAAGGTGCTGCGCGGCGGCGCGTTCGGCGTCTCGGCTGTCGCCTGCCGGGGCACGTTCAGGAACTGGGACTACCCGATCAGGCGGCAGATCTTCGCCGGCTTCCGGACGGCCCGGTCAGCGCCTGCTGACGCCTCGGGCTCCGCGCCGGAGACCGCCTGATGTGCCGCCACCTCGCCTACCTGGGGCCGCCCGCCACGCTCCGGTCGGTGCTGATCGACCCGCCGCACGGGCTGTACCGGCAGGCGTGGGCGCCGCGGCGGCAGCGGCACGGGTCGGTCAACGCCGACGGGTTCGGCATCGGCTGGTACGCGCAGGGCGACCCGGTCCCCGCCCGGTACCGGCGCGGGACGCCGATCTGGGGCGACCCGTCGCTGCCCGACCTCACCCGGGTCACCCGGTCGACGGCGGTGCTCGCGGCGGTCCGCGACGCCACCCCGGGGACGGCCGTCGGCGAGCAGGCGGCGGCCCCGTTCGCCTCGGATCAGTGGCTGTTCAGCCATAACGGCCGGCTGGAGGGCTGGCCGGACTCGGCCGCGGCGCACGCCCCGGCCGCCGGCACCCTGCTCTCGCTCGAGGCGATGGTGGACTCCGCGTTCCTGTGGGCGCTGGTCCTTGAGTGGCTCCAGGCCGGGGCCGCGATGGACACGGCGCTCGCCGCCACCATCGCCGCCATCGAGGCGGGCGGCGGCGCCGGGCGGTTCAACTTCCTCGTCACCGACGGGACGAAGATCGCGGCCACCGCCTGGGGCGACACGCTCTGGTACCGCCGGTCGGCCGAGTCCGTCGTGGTCGCGTCCGAGCCGGGCGACGACCAGCCCGGGTGGACCGAGGTCCCGGACCGGCACTCGCTGACGGCGACGCCGTCGCTGGTCAGCGTGCGCCCGCTGGCGGCTGAGATCCCCGGGTTCACCGCGACGGCCCGCGCTCACCGTGCCCGCCGCGCCCGCCAGGCTGCCCGTTCCGACCGTTCCGACCGTTCCGACCGCACCGACAACGACGTCAGCAACGAGGGGATCGTGACCCGATGACCACCATCGAATACCGGCTTCCGCCCGACTACCGCGCCGCGTCGCTACGCGCCGACGCGCTGGCCGGGCTTACCGCGACGCCGAAGTCACTGCCGCCGAAGTGGTTCTACGACGCGCAGGGGAGCGCGCTGTTCGAGAAGATCACCGAGCTGCCCGAGTACTACCCGACCCGCGCCGAGCGGTCCATTCTCCGCGCGGCGGCGGCCGAGATCGCCCGGCTGTCGCGGGCGCGGGTGCTGGTTGAGCTCGGCTCCGGTTCGTCAGAGAAGACCCGGCTGCTGCTGTCGGCGCTGCGCGCGGAGGGCACGCTTGAGGCGTACGTGCCGGTCGACGTCAGCGAGTCGGCGCTGGTCGGGGCCGAGGAGGCGCTGGCGGTCGAGTACCCGGGGCTCGCGGTGCACGCGGTCGTGTCGGACTTCGAGCAGTACCTCGGGCTCGAGCAGCCCCCGCGCGCGAGCGGCGCCGAACCGCGGCTGGTGGCCTTCCTCGGCTCCACGATCGGCAACATGGTGCCCGCCGAGCGCGCGGCGTTCCTGCGGCGGGTCCGCGCGAGCCTCCGCCCGGGCGACTCCTTCCTGCTCGGGACCGACCTGGTCAAGGACGTCGCGGTGCTCGTGGCGGCCTACGACGACTCGGCCGGGGTGACCGCCGCGTTCAACAAGAACGTGCTCGCGGTGCTCAACGCCGAGCTCGGCGCGGACTTCGATCTGGACGGGTTCGAGCACGTGGCGGTGTGGGACCCGGTCAACGAGTGGATCGAGATGCGGCTGCGCGCGACCGCCGAGCAGCGGGCGCGGGTGCGCGACCTGGACCTGGACGTGCGCTTCGCGTCGGGGGAGGAGATGCGGACCGAGGTGTCGGCCAAGTTCCGGCGGGCCGGGGTCGAGACCGAGCTGGCGGCGGCCGGCCTGGCCATGCGAGCCTGGTGGACCGACCCGGGCGAGCGGTTCGGGCTATCGCTCTCGGTCCCTGCCTGACCCGCGGTCTACCATGTCAGGATGCCTTCCTGGCGGCCGCTGAGGGCCCTGTACTCGCCAGATAGCTACGCCCTGGTGCTGCTGCTCATCCTGGTGACCTACGCCCTGTCGACCGCGCTGACCGCGGCCTGGGCGACCTCGCTGGTCGTCGTCGTCCAGATCGGCGTCGTGTGGGTGACGCTGCGGGCGGCCCGCGCGCGCCGCTCGGCGCTGGCGTTCGCCAACGGCGCGCTGGCAGTGGCGGCGGTGGCGGCGCTGGTCAGCCTGATCGTCAACTACCAGTTCCACACCGACAGCGTCGTCGCCTGGGTGAGCTGCGCGCTGTACCTGGCCGCGCCGGGCGCGATCGTCCGCCACCTGCTGCGCAGGCGGACGGTCGACGCCGAGACGGTGATGGGGGCGATCGCCGCGTACCTGATGGCGGGGATGTTCTTCGCCTTCCTCTACCGTGCCATCGGCATCGTGCAGCCGCATCCGGCGTTCTTCGGCGCCCAGGGCCCGGGCACGTTCTCGCAGGACCTGTTCTTCTCGTTCACCACCCTCACCACCACCGGCTACGGCGACCTCACCCCGGCCGCCAACCCCGGCCAGTCGTTCGCGGTGCTCGAGATGCTGACCGGCCAGCTGTTCCTGATCACCGCGGTGGGCAAGGTCGTCAGCAGCTGGCGGCCGGGGCAGGGCCGGGGCGGGCTGCGGGAGAATCACGACGACCAGTGACGATATCGCCGTCACTTTAGGTGAGCATTAGATATCGTTCCGTCAGTGAGCCTCGTCGAGGATCGGGCGGACGTCACCGGCCAGCGGGCGTCGCGCGCGCGGGTCGTGCGCCGGGCGCTGGCGGCGATCGCGGTCGGGGGGGCGGCGGTCGGGCTCTTCGCCTGCTATCTGCGGGTATCGGCGACCTTCGCGACCGGGTCGGACGGCGCCTCCAACGCGCTCGAAGCGTGGGACCTGGTGCACGGCAACTGGCTGCTGCGCGGCTGGACGCTCACCGACGTCTCCTTTTACACCACCGAGCTGCCCGAGTACGCCCTGGTCGAGCTGGTGCACGGGCTGCGCCCGGACGTGGTCCACATTGCCGCCGCGATCACCTACACGCTGCTGGTGCTGACGGCGGCGGCGCTCGCCCGGGGCCGGGCCAGCGGCGCGGAAGGCCGGGCGCGCGGGCTCATCGCGGCCGGCCTCATGCTCGCGCCGCAGCTTGGCAACGGCGTCCACGTGCTGCTCTCGCAACCGGATCACGTGGGCACCCAGGTGCTGCTGCTCGCGATCTTCCTGCTCGTCGACCGCGCGCCCCGGCGCTGCTGCACGGTGGCCGCGGTCGGGGTCCTGCTGACGATCGCCATCGTCGCCGATGAGATCGCGATCGTGGACGCGGCGGCGCCGCTCGCGCTGGTCGGGGTGGCGCACGCGATCCGGGCGAGGCCCGCGGTCACCGCCGCGCGGGGGCGGCGGTTCGAGCTGTCGCTCTCGGTCGCGGCCTGCTGCGCGGTCGGCGCCGCCAAGGTCGCCGTCGCCGTGATCGGGCGGCTCGGCGGGTTCGTCCTGCTCCCGGTCGAGACCGGCGTCGTCAGCCCCGGCCACGTCCCCGGTCACCTGTCGATGACCCTCCAGGACGCGCTGAACCTGTTCGGCGCGGACGTCGGGGCAGCCCGATCGGGCCCGCCGACGGTCTTCGCCTGGCTGCACGCGCCCGGGATCGCGCTCGCGGCGGCGGCGTTCGGCGTGGCGCTCTGGCGGCTGCCGGGCCGGCGGGACCTGGTATCCGACGTACTCGCCGTCGGCCTCGCGGCGAGCCTGGGCAGCTTCGCGGCCAGCTCCATCCCGGCCACGCCGTTCGACGCCCGCGAGCTCGCCGCCGCGCTTCCGTACGGCGCGGTGCTGGCCGGCCGCGTGCTCGGCCCATGGCTGGCCGGCGGTCGGCGGCGATCCGCCCACCACGGCCGGCGGTCCCTGCCTCGCGGCCGACGGTCCCCGCCTCGCGGCGGGAGGTCCTGGCTCAGGCCGGGGGTGGCGGCGCTGATCGCGGCGGGCGGCTGCCAGCTGGCCGCGCTCGGCTACGAGGCGACCCGTCCGGCCGCCATCAGCCCCGAGCAGGCCCTGGCCGGCTGGCTCGCGGCGCACCACCTGACGGCCGGCCTCGGCACCTACACCGAGGACAACATCACCACCCTGGACAGCGGCGGCGCCGTCCGGATGCTGACGGTCACGTGGCGGCCGCCGGCCGAAGGCGGCACGGTGGCCCGGCTGTACCAGTCGTCGGCCTCCTGGTACGACCCCCGCACCGGGTACGCCAGCTTCGTGGTCACCGGGACCGCCGACGGGCCATCTGACCTCATTCCCCGGGCCGAGATCCTGGCGCTGGCCGGCCCGCCCGCCCGCACCTACCGGTTCGAGTCGTTCACGATCATGGTCTGGAACCGGAACCTGCTCACGCGGCTCGGCGCCCCGCCGTCCCGGAACCCGGGCGACATCGGCCGCTCCTGACGCGCCTCGTCGCCGCGCCTGCGCTGCCCTGGCCCGTCGGGCGGCGACCCGAATTTAAGAAGCGTCAATGATGGCGCCCGATGTCAATAGGCGCGGTTAATGAGGTAGGTCACGGACCAGAAAACAGCCCGGCGGCACGGGCGGCCGGCCGATTTAAGGCGCGCGAATCGCAAGGCCGGGGCGCAGAACGGAATGCGCTGCGCGATTGCCGGCCCGGCGCAGCCGGATAAAGCACACGGACCGGGTGTTGACAGGCAGTTTTCTGGTTTCTACCGTGAACGCTACCTGCTCGCCGAGGCCGATCCGGTAGTCGAAAAGGAACTGCAGGCCGGCCTTCACGATAATCCGGCCGGGTGATCCCCGCGCTCGGCACCATCCGCTGACAACATCCCCGCCGGAGGACACCAGTGACACTCGAGAGCAACGACGCAACCCCCCAGCGGACACTGCCGGAGATCGGAGCCCTCGGGCCGGGGACCCGGGGGGCGGAAGCTCTGCAGGCGCCCGGTCAGCGGGAGGCCGTCCGCCCGCGGGGACCGCAGCCCCGCGGGGACACCGTCGGCAGCCTGCTGAGGGGCGACGCGGTAGTCCGGGCGGCCCGGCGGTCGAGCCCGGCCGACGCCGCGCTGCTCAACGATGCCGCGCGGGACGCGATCATGCTGCAGGAGGAGATCGGCCTCGACGTCATCACCGACGGCGAGGTGCGCCGTGTGTCCTGGGCGCAGACGCCCCGGTTCGTCGACGCGTTCACCACCTCGGCCGCGGCCGACGCCGGGTCACGGACCAGGCCGGCGACCGACTCGGGCGCGCTGAACTGGCGCGGCGGCCGCGAGGGGGTGTTCGGCGCCGCAGGCTCGGGCGGCCGCCCGCCGGGGTACCCGGTGGTGGTGCGCCCGATCGCGACCGCGAAGCGGCACGGGGACATGACCGCCGAGTACTCGTTCCTCGCCCGTTACGCGCGGGCCAGGACCAAGTTCACGATGCCCGCGCCGAGCTACCATCGCCGTTACTGGTCACCCGCCCAATCGGCCGTCGCCTACGACTCGTGCGAGGAGTACCTGGTCGAGGTGCGTGACTACCTTCGGTCAGTGGTGGACGAGCTGATCGCGCTCGGCTGCGACTACATCCAGCTCGACGCGCCCAACTACGGCTCGCTGTGCGATCAGGACACCCGCGCCGCCATGGTCGCGTCCGGCCGCGACCCGGGCGCGGAGCTGGCGTTCGACGCGGCCCTCGACAGCTCGCTTTTCGACGGGGTGACCGGGGTCACGACGGCGCTGCACGTGTGCCGGGGCAACGGCCCGGCGGGCGCCTGGCACTCGACCGGCGGCTACGGCGCCATCTCCGCCGCCGTGTTCCCGAAGCTGGCCTTCGACCGGCTGCTGCTCGAGTACGACTCCGACCGGGCCGGCGGGTTCGAGGTGCTGAGCGACGTCCGCGAGTCCACGTCGGTCGTGCTCGGCCTGCTGACCACCAAATCGCCCAGGATTGAGTACGACGACGACGTGCTCGCCCGGATTGCCGAGGCGGCCCGTTACAAGCCCCTGGACGACCTCGCGCTGTCCACCCAGTGCGGCTTCGCGTCGACCCCGATCGACAACCCCGTCACCCCGGTGGTGCAGCGAGCCAAGCTCGACCTGGTGGTCCGTCTCGCCCGCCGCGTCTGGGGCTAATCGGCCGCGACGAGCTCCACCTCGAAGCCGTCAGTGCCGGCCAGGTAGGCCGCGTAGTGCTCCGGGCCGCCCGCGTACGGGTGCTTGTCGGCGAAGAGCAGGGTCCAGCCGTGGGCCGGGCCGTCGGCCGCCAGCGCGTCGACGTCATCCCTGGTCCCCGCGGCGGCGGCTGCCGCCGGTAGGAACGTGACTGTGGCCCGCTGCGCCGGGAGTGCTTTGGCGCAGCGGGCCACAGAGCCCGCCGGTGCAGCGGGGTGTCGCGGGTTGAAAGGTGCCGTGGGCGGCTGGGGTGGGCGGGCGTTAGGCGCCGGGCGTCAGGGTGGTGGTCATGACGATGCCGATCGGCTCGTCGCCGTCGCCCGAGTTGGGGTACTCGCCGTAGCCGACGGCGAAGCTGCCGACGATGGCGTCGTCGGCGGTGTTGATGACCGACACGTTGCCCGAGGTGATGCCGGCGACCCAGAGCCGGCTGCCGTCGGGGGTCACGGCCACCGCGGCCGGGTCGCCGGGGACGGAGATCGTGCCGGTGACCTTGTTGGTGGCGGTGCTGACGACCGAGACCGCGTCCGAGTCGCTGTCAGCCACGTAGAGCGTGCTGGCGTCGGGCGACAGCGCCGTCTGCCACGGCAGCTGGCCGACCGCGATCGTCGCGATGACCCGGTCTGTCTTGCCGCTGATAACGTCGACCATGTTCTGCTCGGTGTTGGTCACGTAGACCGTGCCGTTGGGCGCGACGGTGACGCCCTGGGGATCTCCCAGCCCGGGGATCAGCGCCGACACCCGGCGGGTGGCGGTGCTGTAGGCGATGACGCCGGCCGACGTGGTCACGTAGGCGGTGGTCCCCGACGGCGAGAACGCGATCGCGTGGGGATCGGTCCACGGCACCGGGATCGTCGCCGTCACCGTGTCGGTGGCGGTCGCGACCACGCTGATGTCGCCCAGCGACGGCCCGCCGGTCTGCGGGCCGGTGTCGGTCACCCAGACCTGGCTGCCGTCCGGGGTGACGGCCAGGTTCGTGGGGTCGGTGCCGACCTTGACGTCGGTCTCCGGCGGGGTTTCGTAGTTGTTCGGGTTGAGCGCCTGGGAGTCGATCACCCCGAGTTCGTCGTCGCCGGTGAGGGCGAAGTACAGCGTGTTGCCGTACAGCGCGATGCCCTCGTCGGTGCCGCTGTAGTTGTCGTCGTCGGTGCCGGTGTTGGGCACCGGCGGGTCGCCCACGTTGTACTGCTGCACCTCGTAGCAGTTGTTGGTGTCGACCGCGTCGAACGCCTGGTACCCCGCCGTCGCGATGTAGGCCGCGCCCGCCGGGCCGGTGCAGGAGGAGGCGCTCAGCTGGGCGTTGTGCGTCTTGGCGGCCGAGGCCGAGCTGGCGCTGCCGCCGCCGTG
>Ga0335075_10019594_pt1 | contig 9998 bp, 9 predicted proteins | sample Lox_Sample_24_FD_206723 | JGI IMG/M metagenome (GOLD analysis project Ga0335075, IMG submission 206723) | Soil microbial communities from Loxahatchee National Wildlife Refuge, Florida, United States - Lox_Sample_2.4 | ecosystem: Environmental > Terrestrial > Soil > Wetlands | place: USA: Florida...
GGACCCTGCTCATGGCCGCGACCTCCTCGCTCGGACGCGAGGCCGAACCGTGTCGGTGCTCACGCCGCGGTGAATTCGCCGGCGACGTCGGAGACGAACGACTCGACGTGCGAGTCGCCCGCCTCGGGCCATCCGCAGACGAGATAGCCGTAGCCGGCGTCGCGCCACTTGGCCGCGTGCCGGCGCGCGAGCTCGAGGTCGTCGAGGGACAAGGACCCGGCGCGCAAGATGGTGGCGGGATCCCGCCCGGCGGCCTCCGCCAGCTGGTCGAGGCGCGTATTGGCCTCGCGCAGCGAGTTGGGTGTGCCGAACGAGTGCCACACGTCGGCGAACCGGGCGGCGAGCGGGAGGGTCCGCCGAGGACCGGTGCCGCCGACCCAGATGGGCGGATGCGGCTGCTGGACCGGCCGCGGCCGCAGTTGGGCGTCGTTGAGTGACACGCGCTTTCCCTTATAGGAGACGACCTCGCCGGTGAAGAGGCGGGTGATGATCTCGAGTGTGTCCTCGAGCAGGTCGAAGCGCTCCGACGTGGACGGGAACTCGATACCGAGCTCGCGGTGCTCCTTCTCGAACCAGGCGGCCCCGAGCGTCAGCTCGAGGCGGCCGTGCGACGCGTGGTCGATCGTGACGGCCTGCGCCGCCAAGACCGACGGATGGCGATACGTGGCGCCGGTGACCAGGAGTCCGAGCCGGACCCGTGACGTCACCCCGGACAAGGCGGCCAGTGTGCTCATCCCCTCGAAGGTCTCGCCTGGCCCGTCGCCGTACATCGGCTGGAAGTGGTCGAAACCCCAGACGCCGTCGAAGCCCAGCTCTTCGGCGAGTCGCACCCGTCGCACCAGCTCGTCCCACGAGACGCGCTGCTGCGCGACGTCTAACCCGAACCTCATGCCTGTCGATCCTCTCTGTGCGTGTGCGTCCGCTCCGCGTGCCCGATTCTCGTGCCGGGCCGTGTGCGACCTTAGGCGTCGGCGAACTCGGCCACCCGGCTGTGAAACCGCCAGGCGTCGCCGTCGCGGTGCAAGACGTCGTGATAGCGCCCGACGAGCTGCACCGACCAGCCGCGCTCACCTTTGAGGAGAAAGACGACGTCGCTGACGGCGGATGCCTCGTCGTCGCCCCACTCGGTGAGCAGCGTGTTCAACACCAGGTGACGTTGCGGGCGGACGGGCAGCCACTGCGCGTAGGCGCGCCGCAGGGCGTCATGGCCGGCGTGGCGTCCCAACCCGGCGATGTCGCAGACACCGTCCGGGCAGAACATGGCCACCACGTCGTCTGTCCGTCCGTCGTCGAGGGCGTGCGTGTAGGCGGCCATGGCAGCGGAGACGCCGGCGGCCACGTCGCTCTGGGTGGGTTTCGTCGACATGGGCAGCGCTCAGAAGCTGATGTCCACCACGGGCATCTCGAGCGGGTTCACGTTGACCTTGCGCAGCGCCGGGACGAGCTTGTCGTACGGGAGCCCGGCGAGGAAGCCGTCGATCACCCGCTGATAGTTGGAGATGTGGCCCTCGTTGCGCTCCGAAAGGCGCATGTACTCGAAGCTCCGCGCGTGCAGCCCGCGCTGTTGCCGCGGCAGGTTCGAGAAGTCCTGCGCGGGAATCGGTGGCCACCGCGGGTCGTCGTACTCCCACGCCTCGGGCACCGGGGGCGTCTCGGGCTCCTCCCCGGTCGGGTACCGGGTCAACGACCACATGTCCATCAGCGTCTCCTCCGGGCCGAGGGGCCGGAAGCGGTACGACGACGCGCTCGAGAGCATCGGGAGGACGAACCAGTGCGGGAAGCAGTAGGCCATCGGCTCGTTCAGGCCCTGCTCGGTCAGCCCGTTCAGGTCCGGGATGTCGCAGCCCCGGTCGCGATTTGCCCGCGTCACCGCGTCGTTGAGGCCGCGTTCCCACGTCGAGCTCGCCAACGCGTAGTCCGCTGGGAGCTCGACCTCAGCGAGACCTTCCGCCAGCGCCACGTCGTTGGCGTGGACCATCCCGGCCATGCCGTCGCTCATGGTCCGCAGATACTGGAGCTCGGCGTCGACGAAGGCCCGCGGATCGAAATCTGCCGGGTTGCGGGCCGGGAAGCGGCCAGGGATGCGCAGCTGGGGATGGGCCTGCAGCACGTGGTACTGCTCGACGAAGGCCTCCTGGGCCAGCTTCCAGTTGACCGGGAGCCGGCAGGCGTACCACCACTCGGCCCGCAGCGACTCGACTTTCCAGGCGTCGAGCACACCGGCGGCCGGCTCGATGCACTCGCGCAAGGGCGGCGCGGCGTCGTCGAGGTTGATCCACGCGCAGCCGCCCCACGACTCGCACCGCACCGGCGTCAGGTCGAGCTGCGCCGGCTCGAGGTTGTGCTCGGCGAACGCACCGGGCTGCGTGACGCGCGTGTTCCGTCCGTCCGTGCCGTAACACCATCCGTGGAACGGGCACACGAAGCCCCCGCGCCGAGAGCCCCGACCTTCGGCCAGCCGCACACCGCGGTGGCGGCACACGTTCTGGAACGCCCGGACGCCGAGGTCCTCGGTGCGCAGGACCACGACGGACTGGTCGAGGATCTTGTATTCGGCGAAGTCGCCCGCTTCGGGGATCTCTTCGAGGCGGCACGCCATCTGCCACACCCTGGGCCAGACAAGCTCCGCTTCCATCGCGTAGAAGTCGGGGTCGTAGTAGCGCTCCTTGCGCACCCGGTCCGTCACCTCGATGGCGTACGGCACCGGAAGCGCCGACCACTTGTGCTCCACGATCGTCATACTGTCGCCCCTCTGGTGCGCGCCGACTGGCGTTAGACTAACCGGTCGGTACAACATGGCGACGATGTGCCTCCTCCGAGGTCACGGCGTCAACCCGGCGACGACAGGGGCTCGATCCACATGCACACCTCGGCCCACGTAGCCGGCGCACCCGCCTCCGTCCCGACCGTCGACGTGCTGGTGGTCGGCGCGGGGATCACGGGCATCTACCAGCTCTACCGGGCGCGCCAAGAGGGCTACTCGGCGCTGCTCGTCGAAGCTGGCACAGGCGTGGGTGGGACGTGGTACTGGAACCGCTATCCCGGCGCTCGCTTCGACTCGGAGAGCTACACGTACGGGTACCTCTTCTCCGAGGAGCTCTTCGACGAGTGGGAGTGGCAGGAGCACTTCGCCGCGCAACCCGAGACGGAGCGCTATCTCAACCACGTCGTCGACCGGTTCGACCTGCGTGGACTCATGCGCTTCGACGCTCGCGTCACCGCGGCGTCCTACGACGACGTCGCGGGGCGGTGGACCGTGATCACACGCGGCGAGCACGGCGACGAGCCCGCCATCAGCGCCCGCTTCCTCATCGCCGCGACCGGCGTGCTCTCGGTGCCCTACGTGCCCGACATCCCCGGCCAGGCCGAGTTCGAGGGCGAGGCCTACCACACCGGCCTGTGGCCGGCGTCTGCCGTCGACTTCACGGGCAAGCGGGTGGCGGTGGTGGGCACCTCGTCGAGCGGGGTACAGGTCGTGCCCGCCATCGTGGACGAGGTGGCGTCGTTGACCGTGTTCCAGCGTACGGCGAACTGGTGCACGCCGCTCAACAACGCGGCCATCACGTCTGACGAGCAGCGCCAGCTCCGCAGCGGGTTCGAGCAGCTACGCGAGACCCTCAACACGTCGGTGCACGGGTTCCACCACCCGCCGCACGACCGGGCGGCGTTCGACGACACCGAGGACGAGCGCGGACGCTTCTACGAGCAGATGTGGAACAGCCCGGGCTTCACCAAGCTCACGAGCAACTATCTCGACCTGTTGTCCAACCCTGACGCGAACGCCGAGTGGTGTGCGTTCATCGCGGCGAAGATCCGGGAGATCGTCCACGACCCCGAGACCGCCGATCGGCTCATCCCGAAGGACCAACGCTTCGGCGAGAAACGGCCGCCGTTCGTGACCGGGTACTTCGAGGCGTTCAACCGCCCGAACGTCACGCTCGTCGACCTGAGCGAGACCCCGATGGTCCGGGTGACGCCAGGCGGGATCGAGACGGCCGACGGTGTCTCCGAGTTCGACATCATCGTGTGGGCGACCGGCTTCGACTTCGGGACGGGTGCGCTCCTGCGCATGGGTATCGAGGGACGCGACGGCGTGCCGCTCGCCGAGTACTGGCGGGACGGCCCGCGTACCTTCCTCGGCGTGCAGACCCACGGGTTCCCGAACCTGTTCTTCCCCGGTGGGCCGCACGCCGCGGCCGGCAACAACCCGCGCTACAACAGCGATCAGGCCGACTTCATCACCGACGTGCTCGTCTACGCACGCGCACACGACACAGATATCATCGAGGTGACCGAGCGGGCCGAAGAACGCTGGACGAACATGGTCAACCGCGGCGCGTCGTCCCCGCTGTCCTTCGGCGAGAGCAGCTACTACTTCGGCACCAACATCCCGGGTAAGCCCAAGCGGTACTTGCTCAACTCCGCCGGTCGCCCGAAGCTCTTCTCCGTGATCGCCGACGCGGTCGCGAACGACTACGACGCATTCACGTTCTCGAAGGCGCAGGCACCGGCGCCGTCTGCGTCGGCCGCCGCGAGGTGAGCCGGGCTCGCGCGCTCACACCGTCGCGACGGGCGTGACCGGCGAGCCGACCACGCCGGGCATCCGCAACGGCGGCGCGGTGAGCAAGAAGCGGCTCCGGCCGTGCTCGCGCAACCACGCGGCCAGCTCGTGGAGGTACCACATCTCCCCGAGGGGGACGCCCAGCTTGAACAGACAGAGGTGGTGGATGGGCAAGAAGGAGTGCCGGCTCGGGTCTCTGTCCTTGCCGAGCAGGCCCTCGACGGCGTAGTTGTCGGCCACCAACGCGGCGATCTGCGACTCGGCGATCCAGTCGAGGAGCGCGGGGTCGCGGGCGTCGAGGTAGCTGCACATCGTGTGGATCTGCACCGGGTCGGGCTCGCGCTCCCACGCGAGCACCTTGGTGGCGAAGCCGGTGTGTAGCAGCAGCATGTCGCCCGGTTCGACCACCACGTTGTCGGCCGCCATGATCTCCTCGAGCGTCGCGCGATCGACCTTGCGCCACTCGTCCCCGAGATGGTGCGCGAGGTCGACCAGGACGCCGCGTCCTTGCACGCCGTGCCGCGCCATGTGCTCGAGCCCGAGGTGGTGGGCGAACGCCTGGTGGCTCCCCCCGTCGCCCCTCGCGTCTGCCCGGGGGCCCACGAGGTCGGTACCGGCGCGGTAGCCGTTGTAGTACACCGCCTCTTCGACCCCGTCTCCGTCGGCGTCGAACTCCGCGCCGACGTGCGCGAGTGAGTCCCACTGCGTCGAGTACTGGAGCGACAGCGTGACCACGTCGTCGGCCCACACGTCGACGTACTTGGGATCACCCCAGTCGGCCATCTCGCTCATGCGGACGTTGTAGAAGGTGGCCGGGACGCCGTTCATGTCCTCAGTGGGTGCGACGACGGGCGGGTAGCGGCGCTGGTTGAGCGCGGTCCCGCCGGGGTAGTCGAGGGGGAGGCTGAGGCAGAAGCTGACACCGGCCTGGACCTCGCGCACGCCTTGGAGGACCTTCTCGGGTGTGAGCAGGTTGACGCGGCCGAGCTCGTCGTCGTCTCCCCAATCACCCCACGTCGACCCGTCCGGGCGCTGCTTCCACCGCTTCGTCACCGCATCCTCTCTCTCCTGCGTCGCCTGCTCCGTTGCTCTGTACCGACCGGTTGGTCTAGTCTTCGCCAAGGAGCTTCGCGCAACTGCGCGCGACGTCGCCGGTGTAAGGAATAGGACAACACATGCCGGACAAGCCCTTCGTCGTCTCGGCCGACGGGCACATTCTCGAGCCCACCGACCTCTTCACCACCCGCTTGCCGAAGAACCTGCGTGCACGCGGCGTGTGGGAGGACGACTTCGAGATCGAACCGCTCGTCGAGGGCGGGGCGCGCGTCTTCCGGCGCCTGCACACCCCCGGCTTCGAGGGCTGGACCATCTCGCGTTACCGCCAGACGGGCGGGCGGATGCCCGAGGGCGATCCCGAGACGATCATCGAGGACCTCGAGTCCGATGGGGTCGACGTCGGGGTCATGCACCCCAACCTGTCGCTGTTCGGCCTGTACTCCGACGACCACGAGCTGTCGATGGCGCACGCCCGCGTCTACAACGACTACATCATGGAGCGCTTCACTCCGTACTTCGACCGTCTCGTCCCGACTGCGCCGGTCCCGATCACCGACATCGACGACGCAGTCGCCGAGATCGAGCGGGTGGCTGCAGCGGGATTCCGGGCGATCCTGTTGCCGGCGGTGCCGCCCAAGCCGTACTACGCCCGCGACTTCGACCCCGTGTGGGCGGCGGCGCAGGCCAACGGGGTGCACGCCTTCTTCCACACGCAGACCGGCGGGGTGAAGGTCAACGACCCGGAGGCGACGACGCTCAAGGTCGTGATGGAGAACGCCGCGCAGGTGAACCAGCCCGTCACCGAGAAGTCCGCGTCGAAGCGCATGATCACCCAGGCGGTCTACAGCACGATCGTCCCCCAACAGCTGATCTGCCAGCTGATCGGCGGCGGTGTCGCCGAGCGCTACCCCGACCTGCACTTCGCCCTCATCGAGTTCAACGCACACTGGCTGTCGTCGTTGGTCGGGGCGATGGACAAGTGCTGGATCACGGGCATCGGCCAGGACCCGGACTGGTGGCTCGGCTACTGGGACGACACGCTTCCGGCGCACGAGCAGGCCACGATGGCGCGGCTCTTCCGCCTGAACGAGAAGTGGCCGTACCCGCTCATGCCGAGCGAATACGTGCGGCGCCAGTTTCATGTCTCGTTCCAAGACGACCCGGTCGCCGTTGCCTGCCGGCACATCACCGGGCTCTCGACCATCGTTTGGGGTAACGACTACCCCCACGCCGAAGGCACCTTCCGGGGCAGCCGCCAGCTCATGGCCGAACAGTTCGCGCAGATCCCCGACGAAGAGCGCGACGCGATGGTCGGCGGCACGCTGGGCCGGCTGCTCGGGTTCAAGGCGCCGGTGGCCGCCTGAGCGAGCACCCCGAGCAGTACCGCTTCGACGGCCGTGTCGCGGTCGTCACCGGCGCCGGACGGGGCATCGGCCGCGCCTACGCGATGCTCCTCGCCGGGCGTGGGGCCTCGGTCGTGGTCAACGACCTCGGCGGCGAGATGGACGGCACCGGCACCGACAGCGGCCCCGCAGCGGCGGTCGCGGCCGAGATCACCGAGGCCGGCGGCGTGGCCGTCGCGGACACCAGCGACCTGGCCGCTGTCGCCGGCGCCCAGGCGGTCGTGGCTCGTGCCGTCGAGCACTACGGACGCGTCGACATCCTCATCAACAACGCCGGCATCATCCAATGGGCGGGGTTCCCCGAGGCCGACGAGGACAATCTGGCGCGTCACCTCGCCGTGCACACGCAGGGCTCGTTCAACACGGCGCGGGCGGCCTGGCCGCACATGGTCGAGCGCGGCTACGGGCGCATCGTCATGACGACGTCGAGCGGCATCTTCGGGCTCCCCACCAACGTCTCCTATGCCACGGCCAAGGCAGCGGTGATCGGTCTCAGTCGCAGCCTCGCCGTCGCCGGGGCGAAGCACGGGATCGCGGTCAACCTCATCGCCCCGGCGGCCGTCACGAGGATGGCCGGGGGCGGCGGCCCCGAGGCGATGACGCCCGAGCAGGTGGCGCCCATGGCCGCGTTCCTCGCCCACGAGGCCTGCCCGGTGAGCGGCGAGATCTACGCGGCCGGTGCGGGCCGCTTCGCCCGACTCTTCATCGCGTCGAGCGTCGGGTACGTGGAGCCGGGCTCGTCCGCCACCATCGAGGACGTCGCGGCCCACTGGGACGAGATCAACGACGAGTCGGATTCGTGGATCCCCGCCGATCTCGTGCACTGGTCGGCGCGCTTCTTGGACCACCTGAACGACGGCGACTGAGCGCCGCGGGCGCGCCGGGCGGGGCCGCCCGCCGCCGCTTACTCCTCGAGCAGGTCCGGCTCCTCGGCCACGATCTGGTCGTAGAGCGGTTGGAACTGGTACCAGCCGGTGGCGTGGCCACCCGCCTGGCCCGCGGTCTTCTCCGCGACGTCGGCGCGGATCGGCACCGGCGTGCCCGCTGCTTCGGCCAGGAGCTGCGCCTCGCAGGTCCGCTCCATGGTGATGAACCACCACGCGGCCTCGTCGACGGTGCGCCCCACGGTCAGCAGGCCGTGGTTCGCGAGGATCGCCGCCTTGTTGTCGCCCAGGGCGTGGGCAATGCGCTTCCCCTCCTCGACGTCGAAGACGGCACCGGTGTAGTCGTCGAAGAGGGCATGGTCACCGTAGAAGGCACAAGCGTCCTGTGTCAGCGGGTCGAGCGTCCGGTGCAACGTCGACCATGCCTTCCCGTGGACCGAGTGCGCGTGCGCTGCCGAGACGACGTCGGGGCGTGCGGCATGGATCTGCGAGTGGATGACGAAGGCGGCGAGGTTGAGGGGCCAGCTGCCCTCGACGACCTCACCCTCGTGGTTCACCAGCAGCAGGTCCTTCACGCGCACCTGCCGGAAGCTCATGCCGAGCGGGTTGACCCAGAAGTGATCGGCGCGCTCGGGATCGCGGGCGGTGATGTGCCCCGCCGTGCCCTCGCCGAAGCCGAAGCGCCCGAAGAGGCGGAAGCCCGCGGCGAGCCGTTGCTTGCGGTGCCTGCGCTCGTCTTCGACGTTGTCGAACTTCGGGAAGACAGGGGGCGTGCGCTCCGTCGGCATGGAACCAGTGTAGGGAGCTTGTACCGGTCAGTCCATAGGATGGGCGCGTGGACCTCTCCTTGAGCGAGCCCGAGCGCGCCCTGGTCGGGCTCTGCCGGGAATTCGCGCAGCACGAGATCGCCCGCCGAGCCCCCATTGCCTGGGACGAGGCGCGCTGCCCGACCGACCTCCTGCGCGAGATGGGCGCGCTCGGCCTGCTCGGCATGTTGATCCCCGAGGAGTGGGGCGGCATCGGGATGTCGACCGTGGGCTTCGTGGCGGCCATGGAGCAGATCGGGCTCGCCGACCAGTCCGTGGCCGCGGCATGGCAGGCCCACGTCACGATCGGGTCGTTGCCGCTCTACCTCTTCGGTGACGACGCGCAGCGCGAGCGCTGGCTGCGCCCGTTGGCCGAGGGCCGCGCCCTCGGCGCGTTCGGGCTCACCGAGCCCGACGCCGGGTCCGACGCCCGTGGGATCCGCACGCGCGCCGAGCCGCGCGACGGCGGCTGGGTGATCAACGGGCGCAAGACGTTCATCTCCAACGCCGGCACCGACATGTCCTTCGGCGTCACCCTCCTGGCGCGGACGGATCCCGGCAACGACGCGCCGGCTGCGGCGCCGCAGCGGTATGCCAGCTTCGTCGTCGAGCGCGAGACGCCGGGCTTCACGATGGGGCCGAAGATGCGCGGCATCGGCTGGCGCGGTCTCGACACCCGCGAGCTGTACTTCGACGACGTCTGGGTACCGGGCGAGCACCTGGTGGGAGATCCCGACATGGGGCTGACGCAGTTCCTGCGCACGCTCGAGGTGGGCCGCATCTCCATCGCCGCCCTCTCGCTCAGCCTGACCCAGGCGGTGCTCGACCTCGCCCTGGCGTACGCCCGTGAGCGCGTCCAGTTCGGGCAGCCCATCTCGAAATTCCAAGCCGTGCAGTTCAAGCTGGCGGACATCGCGACCGAGCTCGAGGCGGCACGCTGGCTCACCTACCGCGCTGCCTCGCTGCGCGATGCCGGGCAGCCGTTCCACACGGAGGCGGCCATGGCCAAGCTGAAGGCGAGCCGGGTGGCGGCGTGGGCGGCGTCGGAGGCGGTGCAGATCCACGGTGGGCTCGGGTACATGCTCGACTCGGACGTGGCCCGCTTCTACTGCGACGCCAAGGTGCTCGAGATCGGGGAAGGGACCAACGAGATCCAGCACCTCGTGATCGCCCGGGCGCTCGGCTGTTGACTCAGACGGCGGCGAGGCGGCGGAGGGCGTCGGCGATCTCGACGCGTCCGGGGAGCCAGGCGCGTTCGAGCTCGGGTGCGTAGGGCGGTGGCGTCGCG
>Ga0335075_10019595_pt1 | contig 9998 bp, 9 predicted proteins | sample Lox_Sample_24_FD_206723 | JGI IMG/M metagenome (GOLD analysis project Ga0335075, IMG submission 206723) | Soil microbial communities from Loxahatchee National Wildlife Refuge, Florida, United States - Lox_Sample_2.4 | ecosystem: Environmental > Terrestrial > Soil > Wetlands | place: USA: Florida...
CGATGTCGTCCTGCAACGTACGAAACTCGGCCGAGCGCTCGTAGTTCGCGAGATAGTCCCGGAGCGCCGCGAGGCCTCGGGAAGCGATCGGCAAGCCGTTTAGTGCGCGTGATAGCAGGTCTACGCTCTCGCAGTACCGGATCGCGGCGTCGAGAATCCAGCGCTCGCGTTCGTGCGAATAGTAGAGTTTGGCCGTGGCGGTGAGCGCGTCTTTGATGATGCGCATCGATTCTTCGAAGCCGGAGATTGCTGCAAATATCTGCTCGTGTTCGAGATCGCGCAGGACTTCGTGGCGGTAAGCGATCTCGTCGACCTCCCGCAAGGGGATCCGGAAAAACGGCCTTAGATCGTAGGATTCGCGTCCGGCGAAGATGACGTCGGCAACTTGATCGAGGTTGAGATCCGAAAAGAACGGCGGATCATCTGCCGGCTCAACGACGCGCGTATCAGCGCTGCCAAAGAGAATGCTCTGGAACGTCATCGGGCTGCCGTGATTCCGTTCATGCCGCGACTTCCGGCAAGAATAGCTAGGCCACGTTGATCGGCGTTGCGTTCGTGAGCATCCAGCAGATCGCGTCGCGTGCCGTCAAACTTCAGTAGGAAGCGCTGCATGTCTTCGGCGACGCGAACGATCGCGTTTGCTTCGGAGTCGGCTAAACGAAGCGCGGGCACGTCGGCCGGCAGACCCTCGACGATGCGGTCGAAGTGCGCGAGACAGTAGGCGCCGGCGGCGGCGGCGTCGGCCGCGTCGCGGATCGCGGCGGCGAGAGCCGATTGCTCGGCGCCGGTCTTGATCTTGCAGGCCGGGCAGCGGGCTTGCGTCGCCCGAAGGTCGCGAAAACGCTCAGCCGACGCTCGAGCATCTTTCTGCACGGCGGCTTCGCGAATACGTTCGGCGACGCGGGACAGAACGGTCGAGATCGCAATGCACGCTCCGCGGGACCCGGCGAGCGCGTCGTACTGCCAGGTATGCATCTGGCAAAACCCGCCGGCGTCAGCCAGGCGCTCGCGCGCCGGACTCGATGCAATGAGCTCATACTGATACGTGCTCAAGAACGCGACTACCGCACGCGTCGCCTCGTCGCAGATACTACACGACTCGAATGTGCCGTCGCGGGCCCGAGACGGGGCGGAACGGCCGCCGGCATGTGACGTTCCGAGCAAACCGGTGACGGTTCGAAGCTCGGCCCGTTCGGTCTCGACACCTTCCAAGCTCCCGAGTAAGGAGGCGATTCGCTCGCACATCGCGCCCAGGAAATCTTCGAATTTGTCCTTGACCAAATAATCGCTGAGGTGTTCGGCGAGCTCCGCGGTTCCCTCGCTGCACCCCTGGCGGCACGATACTTGGAAGATCTCCGGGTCGTCGATGCCGGCGTCTCGAAGCGCTTCCCGCATGTAACGCACAACGGCCTCGCGCTCCTCGTCGCCTGCGAGATCTTTTTTGTTGACCACGAAAAACATGCGGCGCCGGTGCGCGCGTACCACGTCGACGATCTGCATTTCGTCCTCGGAGAGCGGGCTCTCAAAGCTCGTGACGAGCAGTACGGCGTCGGCTTCGGGAAGGAACGCGTGAGTCGTGCGGGAGTTCTCCGCTATGGCAGAGCCGACGCCGGGCGTGTCGATGAAGTGAAAGCCGCGGAGCAGGAGCTCGGCCGGGAACTGCACTCGCGCGGTCGTGATGCCGCGCACGTTGCCCGGGTTCCCTTCCTCGGTAATATACCGTGCGAGCTCATCGAGCGGAACGCGGTCCGGGATGGAGCGATGAGCATACTCGATGGTCGCGATCTCGTCGCTGCCGTAAGAAACCGTGGTGACCACCGACGTGAGCGGAAGAATACCCACCGGAAGGCGGTTCGTCGAGAGCAGCGCGTTCATCAGCGACGTCTTGCCGCGGTTGAAACGCCCCGCGACGACCAAATTGAAACGGTCCTCGGCCAAACGCGCGAAAATCTCTCGAATCGCCGGACTCGCTTGGGCGCTTTGCGCTCGCTCGCGCAACGCCGCAGACCGCACGATCTCGCCGAGCCTGAACTTGAGGCCTTCGTACTCCTCCAGGTTCATCGGGTCACGGGCCTTCGTCGTCGCGCGGCTGCTCGATGAGAATCGGCGCCGTGTCGAAATGCTCGTCCTCCACCGCTTCGTACCTCCGCAGCCGATCTTTCAGGCTGCGGATGCGTTCTTGCAGCGCGCGCGCACGTTCGAGCGTGGTCTCGAGGGTGGCGTACGCCCCCGCGTTGCGCATTTTCTCGGTCTTGAGGTCACGCATCTGTTTTTGTAACTCGAAGTGTTCGGACGAGTAGTGTTGTTGCACGTCGTAGAGGAGCGCGCTGCGCGCTGCGAGGCGCGCCTCACTATCCGAAAGGCGTATGCGCAGATCTGCGCATTCTCGTTGCAATTCAGCGGAGTCGCCGGCCTGCACGGAGCTCAGCTCGGGTGCGGTCCTCCGCAGGCCGAGCCGCGAGAAAACCGACAGCAGCGCGGCACCAACCGTTTTCAAGCCGGCACGGAATGAACGGGCCACGGCAGTCGACTCGAGGGGCGCATGCTCCCTTCCGTCAGCTCGCGAATGCACGCATCTTGAATCTCCGGCGGAAGGCCGGTTCGACGGATCGAGTCGACGGCAAAGTCGACGTCGTATCGAGCGGTTCCGAAGCTGATCCGGCCGCGATCGAGCAACGCATAGGCTGCCAGTCCCGGAGAAGCATTTTGTCCGACGCTTCCCGGATTGATAACGACCTTCCCTCGACAATGCCAGATGCCTTGTCGATGTGTATGAGCGGTCACGATGACGTCGGCGAGCGGAAACGCTCGCGTAATCCGCTCGAGTTCTTCATCCGTCGGCAACAGGTACCGATTGTAGTCGCCGGGATACGCGTGTACGACGCCGACGCGACATCCTTCGATCGCAACGTGGATTTCGGGCGGGAGATTCGCGAGCCACGCGAGATTATCGGGAGTCAGTTGCGAGCGCATGTAGGATCGGCTTGCGATGCCCGCGGCGGCGAGGCGTTGCGGCAGTGCGTGTGCTCTCTCGTGAGCGACCGCGTCATCCTCTTCTCCGCGGATGCAGAGCGCGTCTCGTTGACGCAGCCAATCGATACAGATGTTCGGCTCGGCGCCAAACGTTACGACGTCGCCGGCACAGATGATCTTGTGCGCGGGGGGAAGAGCGGCGAGCGCCGCGGCGTTTGCGTGAATATCAGCAATGATCAATGTGGTCATTTGACGGTCCTCCTACGTAGTACGAAGCAGGAGCCATCAGCCGCTTGCAGGCGGAAATTTTGGCGAGCCCCATCGCCGGAGCAAGTACTCTCTTGAGTCACACTGGCGCTTAGGTGACTCATGGCGCGTTACGAGACCGTTTCCGATACGGCGTCGATGTAGTGACCGCGTCTGCGCGTTGAAAACAATTCTATATGCGGCATCTGGCTCCGGATATCCGGATGATCGAGCGGCAGCCACTCGACGGAATAGATGCTGTCGTGTGCTTTGGGCGCCGCGCGCTCATCCGAAACGATCTCGGCGTAGAAGCAGATCTCGAGGAAGGAGGCGGACCAGCGGTCCTTGCGGCGCTCGGCGACGAATGCGATCTCCGTTGGATTGATCTGGTACCCGGTTTCTTCGAGCACTTCTCGGACGACCGCGCGCTCTAGGGTCTCCCCGATCTGCGGTGCGCCGCCGGGTAGATTGATAATCGCAACGGCCAATCGCGATTCGCGAACAAGCAACAATTCGTCGCGCGGCCGCAAAACGGCCGCAGACACGCGAACGCGATAATGATCGGCGTTGTTCATCTATTTTCCCATTCGATCAATCATCTCGAATAGGAGCCATCAGCCGCATCGCGGCGGTTCGAGGGCGGTGCTCCATCGCCCGTTGAAACGGGACGTTCGCAGGGCTAGGCCGTGATCCTCTGTCGCCAGGAAGCGTTCACGCCGGGTAGAAGGGAGCCCCGGGCGGTGGAGTTCGCCCGCAACGCTAGGGTGCGGTTGCAGAATGCTTTGAGGCCGATGACTCCTGGCAATGCTGATAAGTTTATTGTCGGGAGAACTCGTTGATCTTACACCCCATTGCGGTGCAAGCGGCTCAGGTGTTGACACTTTTGCTACTCTCACCGCTCTTGACGGGCTGTGTCGCGCGCGCTGAAGCGATCGTTGCCGGTAAGCGCGGACCCTCGATCTTTCAAACGTACCGCGACATTTTGAAGTTTTTCCGCAAGCAAGCGCTCGTGCCGGAGCCTTCCTCGTGGGTATTTCGTACTGCTCCATACGTTGCGTGCGCATGCTACGCGACCATCGCGACGCTCATCCCGGTGCTCACCACCTATCCGCTTCCCGGCGCTACGTTCGGCGATATACTCGGCGGCGCGTTTCTCTTCGCGCTCGCCGGCTTCGTAACGGCCCTCGCCGGGCTCGATTCGGGTTCGCAATATGCAAACATCGGCAGCAGCCGCGCGACCATGGTCGGGATTCTCGTCGAGCCCACGCTGATCTTCGTGTTTTTCTCGGTGGCGTTTATCACCGGGACGGACCTCCCTTATGCGATGAATGCAGTGTTGCGACACTCCGAAGCCGACGTGCTGCGCCCGGCGCACGTGTTGGCTACTGCGGCGTTCTTTATGATGATGCTCGTCGATACGGGGCGCATACCCATCGAGAGCTCCTCCGCGACGATCGAATTCGGCATGATCGACGACGCTCGATGGTTTGAACATTCCGGACCCTGGATGGCCCTCTTCAAGTGGGGCTCGTCGATGAAGCAGTTCTTGCTTTACACCGTGTTCGTGAACGTATTGCTTTTGCCGATGGGTCTTTCGTCGACCGGAAGCGTCGCGTCCGTCTTCTTCGCGGTTGTCACGCTGTTCGCCAAGATGCTCGTGGTCGGCGCCGTCGTCGTCGCGATTGAAACGACGTTCGCCAAGCTGCGCCTCTACAAGATTACCGAGTTCATCGCGACCGGGCTGCTCGTCGCCATTCTGGCGGTTTTCGCCTTCGTAGTGGGGGTGGGATGACGCTTCACGAGTTGACCGTTCCGCAGGCCTTTGCGGGAACGATTGCGATGTTGTTGCTCCTGGTGCAACTCACACTGTTTCGCTCGGTCGTGATATCCGAGTTCATCCGCGTCTACGCCGTGCAAGCGTGGCTGGTCGCGGCAATCTGCCTCGGCGTGGGAATCACCGAGCATGGATGGGACCTCATCGTTCTGGCTGCGCTCACGCTGCTCTTCAAAGGGATCCTGCTTCCGCGCTACATGCAGTCGCTCGCGCGCGGGATCTCGGCCCGCGTCGAGCTGCCGGCGCGGATCAACGTCTTGCTTTCGCTCTTGCTCGCCGGCGGGCTCATCGGCGTCTCGATCCTGACGTCGGTGCAGCTGCCGCTCCACCAGGGCGCCTTTTTGCCCAAGGCCGACCTTGCCACCGCGCTCTCCATGGTGTTCGTGGGCTTTCTGGTGGCGATTCTTCGCCCGAATGCGCTTGCGCAAGTCGTCGCGTTTCTCACGCTCGAGGATGGGTTGTTCTTCGGAACGATCACGCTGGCGCCGGGTCTGCCGTTCGTCATCGGCATCCTCCTCTTGATCGACGTGCTCATCGCGGTCGTTGTCTTCGCCGTCCTCGTTCGCGCGTTGGTAGACCGGCAGTCGGCGGCGTCGGTAGCGGTTTTCGAAAGGCTGCGAGGGTGAGCCAATTGAGAATCGCGATCGTCGCGATCCCGGTCGTCGCGACCATCGTTTCGCTGGTTTTTCCGTCGCGAGTGGGTCGGGTACTCACCGCGATAGCGGGCGTTGCCGCGGCCGCGTGCATTATCGCTCTGGTCACGTCGACGGCCGACGGCCACTCGGCGCTCGACGCGCTCTCGGCGCTCTTTCTCATCCCGGTCGCCGTCGTCTACGGAACCGTCGGCATTTACAGTACGTGGTACGTGCGTGCGGAGTCGATCGGTGCAGACGGGGACGAGCGCTATCGCCGCGAGTTTCTCGCGTTGACCAACGCCTTTGCGTGTGCCGAAGTCGTCGTTCCTCTGCTGACGAACATGGCCGGTTTGTGGGTGGCCCTCGAGGTTACGACGGTGATTGCCTCCTTACTCGTTCGATTGCAGGGTACGGAAGAATCGCTCGAAGCGGCTTGGAAATACATTCTCATCGCCTCGTGCGGTTTGGCGATCGGGCTGGTGGGCGTGATCGTCCTTTACGCCTCGGGAACGACGGCTTTCGGTTCGCACTACGCGCCGGAGTGGGGCCGTTATATCGCGAACGCGGGGCGTCTCGACGGCGACGGGTTGCGCCTGGCATTTCTGTTGGCGCTGATCGGATTCGGTACGAAGATGGGTCTCGCGCCGATGCACACCTGGTTGCCCGACGCCCACGGAGCGGGCCCGACGCCGACGAGCGCGATGCTCTCGGGAGTGCTGCTCTCCGACGCACTCTACGTCATCACTCGATTCGCGTCCATTGCGAACGCTGCATTCGGACCGAGTATGACGCAACATTTGTTCTTCATCGTCGGGCTACTGTCGCTCTTCGTGGGAGCGTTCTTTCTTCTGCGGCAACGCGATATCAAACGTATGCTCGCTTATTCGAGCATCGAGCACATGGGCATCGTCGCGTGCGGGCTTGCATTCGGTGTTCGTCTTGCCGTCGTGGGTGCGCTGTTGCACATGATCAACCACGCCGCGACGAAGGCGCTCGCTTTCTTCGGAGCGGGTCGGCTCGCGGCACGATTCGGCACGCGCGAGATCGCCGGGATTCGCGGCGGAGTTGCCGTCATGCCGATATCGGGAACGCTGTTTGCGCTTGCCGGTCTTGCCTTGGCGGGGATGCCGCCGTTTGGCACCTTTCGCAGCGAACTCATGATATTGGCGGGCGGATTTTCCGGCGGCGCTTGGCCGGTAGCCGCGGTGGTATTGGGATTGCTGCTCGTCGCGTTCGCGGGACTGATCCGGTGGACGATGGGCGTGACGGCGGGATTTTTGCCGGATCACATGTCGCGCGGTGAGCGCGATCTCGGAGCCATCGGTTCCATGCTTTTGATCTTCGTCGTCGTACTGGGGTTGGGTCTGCTGGTGCCGGCGCATTTGTCGGTGCTGCTGGAGCGCGCGAGCGAGATCGTCGGAGGCCGCGTATGAGCATGACGCCGGCGAGCCTGCAAACGACGGCGTATCGCCGGATCGAAGCCGGCGCGCGTCTCGCCTGGATCTTCGCCGATCGTATCGAGCCGGAGACCATTCTGCACTACGTTCTCGAAGAGGACGGACGGCTCCACGATCTCAGCGGTCCGCTGCTCGACTCGGCGCAGGCGCTGAGCCCGCACGTTCCCGCGGCGGATTGGTACGAACGAGAGCTCACCGAGCGCTTCGGCGTCAAGCTCGAGGGCCTTCCCGAAGGTCGTCCGTTGACCGAGATCGTTCCGGCCGCGCAACTCCTCGGCGTTGAATCATCCGAAGTCTCGACCGTGCTGTACGGACCGGTTCGTTCCGGCATCGTCGAGTCGGCTCGCTGGATCGTCGAGACCGCAGGCGAGGACTTCATCGACGTCCACCCGTCGATGTTCTTCAAGCATCGCGGGCTCGAGGAGCGGTTCACTTCAACGCCTCTCGAACTCGCACCGTTCGTTGCCGAACACGTGTCGGGAGTAACGGCCGCGAGCCACGCCGCCGCCTTTTGCCGGGCAGCGGAGCGGGCAATGGGCATCGAGGCGCCGGAGCGCGCGCGGGCGACGCGAGCCGCGCTGGTCGAGCTCGAGCGCGTCCACCAGCACCTCGATTCCCTTGCAAAGCTCGCCGAAGACGGTTCGCTCTCGGTGGGATCCGCCCAGGTGTTTGCTGCGAAAGAGCGGATGCATCGCCTTCTCGCGCAGGCAACGGGCAATCGGTTCTCGCGCGGCGTGATTTGCGTAGGAGGCACCCGCTTCGACGCGCTCACGAGTTTGCGCGAGGCCTGCGCGAAGGATCTGGATCTGGTCGAGCACCACGCCCGCGCGGCGGTCGGACGCCTGATCAAAACGCAGTCCTTCGTGGATCGCCTCATCGGTACGGGCCGTCTCGCGCACGACCTCGTCGTCCGCTGCGCAGGCGTCGGGCCGGTGGCGCGCGGTAGCGGCGTTTCCAGCGACGTTCGCGCCAGCGACGGTTACCTCTACACGCCCCTGCTGGCCGAAGAAGCGCTCGAACGCAACGGTGACGCCGTGTCGCGCGCGCTCGTGCGCGTGGCCGAATTGCAGCGCTCGTTTCAGCTTGCGCGAAATGCCCTCGACGCCAACCCTCCCGGGCCGTATGCGGCGCCGATTCGAGTCGCCGACGGAGCAGCGTTGGCGCGCGTAGAGTCGCCGCAGGGCGAGCTGCTGTATTTCGTGCGCATCCACAACGGCGCGATTGCGCGCGTGGCGATTCGATCGGCGTCGTATGCCAATTGGCCGCTCTTCGTCCCTTCGCTGCCGGGGAATATCTTCACGGACTTCTCGTTCATCGAACATTCATTTGCTGCGTCGCAGTCGGAGGTCGATCGTTGAGCTGGATCGGCTACGGATTGCGCGGCGGAATTCTTACGACGCGATACCCAAACGGCGACGATTCGATGCCTCCGGCGTATCGCGGCGAGATCGACGTAATCGGGTCTGCACCGGTGGACGCCGCGATCGGTGCAGGCGTATGTCTGTCGAACGCGATCGTCGTAGCCGACGGGGCCGCGTACGTCGACCGTCTACGCTGCTTCCAGTGCGGCGAATGCACCCGCGTCGCACCCGACACGTTTCACGCTCGTTCGCATTTCGAGCTGGCTCAACCCGTACAGTCGCCCGAAGCAACGTTTACGGCTCTGCGCAAGCGCTCGCGCGCGTTCGGGCGGTCGGTGCATCTGCGACACGTCGATGCGGGGAGCGACGGCTCCGAGGAACAGGAGCTGGCTGCGATCTTCAATCCATTTTACGATGCGAATCGATTGGGCATTTTTCTCACCGCAACGCCGCGCCACGCCGACGTGCTGATCGTGACGGGCGTCGTTACCAGGGCGATGGCCGAACCATTGCAGCGCACGTACGATGCGATGCCCGACCCCAAGACCGTCATCGCACTGGGAACCAGCGCTTGTTCGGGTGGGATCTTCGCCGGATCGGCCGAGGTCGTGGGTCCGGTAAGCAGGTTGCTCCCGGTAGACGTGATGATTCCCGGGTCGCCCCCGGCGCCGCTGACGATACTGCACGGTCTCTGGGTCGCGCTCGGGCAGGCGCTGGCGCGCGGAGCCAATCGATGACCGAGCTGCTCGTTGCTCTCGCGCTCTGCATTATCGGTGCGTTGGTCTCAGTCGTCGGCCCAGGTAGAATCGGCCGCATCGGCGGATTTGCGTTCCTCGGCGTCGCAGCGGTTGCGTCGCTGGCTGCCGCGCTGCGCGGTTTGGGCGGCAGCGTGCAGACGTTTTATCTCGCCTACCCGCAGACGCACATCGCGTTGCGGCTCGATGCGACCGCGGCGTTCTTTATCGGGATTCTCGGTCTCGTTGCCTTCATCGTCGCGCTCTTTGCCGTGGGGCGGCGGTCTTCCGACGAGCGTCGCAGCGGACGTACGGCATCGGCCAGCGCATGCGCAATCTTTTTTGCATCGGTACTGGCGTGCTCCGCCGGAGACGTGCTCCTTTTCATCTTCGCTTGGGAACTACTCGCGTTGACGTTCTACTGGGCAATAGCCTACGCGGGCACGGATCCCGACGCTGCAGCGTCCGCGTACATCACCATCGCCGTAACGCACATTGCGGGAGCGTGCATGGTAGCCGCGCTGCTCTTTCTCGCTCGCGGCGCGAACGGTTTCGAGGTTATCGCGGTAACCGGCGCCGGAACGAACCTCACCGGACCGGCGGCCGGTGTCGTGCTCGTGCTGCTGCTGGTCGGCTTTGGAGCGAAGTTCGGGATGCTGCCGATGCAGGCGTGGCTGCCGTACGGGTACGGTTCGGCTCCGTCGGTCGTCGCCGCGCTCATGGCCGGCGGGGCGCTCAACGTCGGCTTCTACGGCGTG
>Ga0335075_10019596_pt1 | contig 9998 bp, 15 predicted proteins | sample Lox_Sample_24_FD_206723 | JGI IMG/M metagenome (GOLD analysis project Ga0335075, IMG submission 206723) | Soil microbial communities from Loxahatchee National Wildlife Refuge, Florida, United States - Lox_Sample_2.4 | ecosystem: Environmental > Terrestrial > Soil > Wetlands | place: USA: Florida...
CGGCGGTGTGGCGATTGAACGGGTATTCTTTGCCCCGGATGATCGCACCCGGGAAGCGGGCCTTATCGGAAATGACCATCCGCACCGTCCCGTCAGGCTCGACTACGTTGATACGCTGGACGTCAATGGTGCCGAACGACGCCTTCTGCCGCGCGATCGTAAATCCCGAGACCGCGACGACCACGAATGCGAGTGTCGAGACTGCGCCATAGATTCTCCACATGCGAAGCTCTCTCTGCATTTTTCACGCTCCGATGATGTTCATGACGATGCAGTGAGTAGTTGAATGACCGGACACGTGCTGTCCTCGATGTTCGCGTCGCAGTCCGCGATCAGCCCGGCGAGCTCCTTACGCAGGTGCCGGAGCTCCCGGATGCGGGCGTCCACGATGCGCAGCTTGGTCGCTGCGAGATCTCGAGTGGCGCGGCACGATCGACGAGCCTGGAGAGTAATCAGGCTCCGAATCTCCTCGAGCGTGAATCCCATCGCCTGAGCCCGCTTGATGAAGCGCAGCCGGTCGGCATCGGCCTCGCCATATCGCCGGATGCCGCCCGCAGGCCGCGGTGGCTCGGGTGCGAGCTTCAATCGCTGGTAGTAGCGAATGGTCTCGACATGGACGCCGGCCGCCGCGGCGAGGCGTGCAATCGTGTAAGTCCGCAACATCGCTTGACTCCGTACCCCACTACGGAGCCTATCCTACCGCCCTCGGGAGACCCGACGCGAGGTGGGGCCCCAGGGGTAGGCGATGACTGAAAAGGTGCGTGTCCTCGGCACCGCGGGCGGTGCCCTCGGTCTGGGCGTGTTTGCAGCCGCGATCGGCGCGTGCTGCGCGTTCCCATGGGCGGTCGCGCTGCTTGGCGTGAGCGGCGCCGTGGCGCTTGCTCGCCTGTCGTTCCTGCTGCCCTACTCGCTTCTCGGCGCCGCGATCCTTCTGGCCGTCGCGTTTTGGTGGGCCTATCGCCCTCCCGCCGTTTGCGCCGATGGGACGTGTAATGCGGTGAGCCGTCGTCCGCTGCGCGTCATTGTGTGCGCCCGAGACACGGCGACTGTTGTGTGTTCTGTTCCTACGGCTCGGTTCCCTGTCCTCCTATCCAGGCCAACCCATCATGCTGCGCCACTCAGGGCACTCTGTAGACGGTGAGAGCTCTTGTGTGAAAGCTCCTCGTACCGACTGGGCAAGCGGTCTGCGTGGGTGCCTCACCTGGGGCATCCCCGCAGCCGTTCTCATCATGAGCCCGGTGAGGTACTTCGTGATCCTGTGGCCGATCGTGCTGACGGTCATGGGTTTGGCGTGCTTGCTCAACGCCCGCCGCTGTGGCCGGATCCATTGTTATGTCACGGGTCCATTCTTCCTGCTGCTCGCACTCGTCGGGCTTCTGTATGGTCTTGATGTGGTGCCGCTGGGTACAAGGGGATGGTCCATGCTGTCGATAGCGCTTGTTGTCGGCAGTGTCATCTTCGTCTGCGTACCGGAATGGCTCTTCGGGCGGTACCGATCCTCCGTCGTCCACCGCTGAAGCGGTGGTACAGTCCACTATCTGCCCGTTGGGGCTCAACGCCGTGGTCTGAGCTCAACGGATTGTTTGAAAGTTGACGCCGACTGCCACGGCGAGTTCCTTGCGGGATATGCCGCGCTCGGTACGCAGGACGGCGATCCGGCTGAATATGGTCATATCTGTCGATATCGCGCACCGGTGCGAGCGCCCGCGGCGTGGTGAGCGGATCGCACCCGCCCCACAGCACACGCCCCTCGCGCCGGTGCTCCAGCGCGATCTGCTCCACGAGGGAGCCCTTGCCGATGCCGGCTTCCCCGGCAATGAGGATCAGCTTGCCGGAACCCGCTCCGGCGTCCTGCAGGGACCGACTTAGCGACCCCGATTTTGGCAGGCGGTCGAAAAATGGGGTGGGAGAGGTCGCAATTTGGGGTGCTTACCCGATTCGCTCGGCCGGCTGCGACGGTACCGTGCGCGAGCTGTTTCCGAACACTTCCACCCTGAACCACCAGGAGATAAGGAGATATGCCATGCGCTCCCCATCGATTCCTGCCATTCCGTTGCGACCGTCGCTACACGTCCTGACGGTGCTGATTCAGCTCGCCGCCTTGTCCGCCCTGTCCGGTTGCACATTGCCCGTTGTCGCGCGGGTTCCAACGGTAACGCTCACCTACCTCAATGGAGCCTCGCTCAGCTTGGCCTGTCAGCGGTGTGCGATCGCCGACGCCGTGCGCTAGATCGGTAACCCTCGGCTCGCAACCACCAATTCCGCCATGCGCTCGCCCCAAGGGTAATCGGGTAGCGCGGATTGAACGTCGCCGCCGGCATTTTGATGGTCCAGGTGCTGCTGTCAGTAAAAGGGATGCGGCGTAGCCGTAGGAGCTCACGTCAACTTTACCGCTCCCGTGGTGGTCGACTGCGGCGCGTACTCTGAGAGCCACACTACGATTTCCGGTGTCTCCACGCAATGTTGGGATGAAACAGGGAGAGTTGGGCATGACCCCACCTGGTGCCCCCGGGGCCGGACTGTAATGGATAGGTAAGCTCCTGATTGGGCTTATTTTTCTGTCCGGCGACGTAGCCCGACTTACCCCGACTTACCCCAAAACCCTTGGGTCATCGGCCTAGGCGGTCCCCATCGGTGCTGAAGACACCGGTGAGGACCTACCACAACCGACCTTCGTAGGAGGCCGACCATGGGTTCAGCTACTCGCCGAGCGCATCTTACTCCGACCGCACGTCGATCCCGTCCCCGCCGTTCTCGCACACCGCGGGCGCCACGACGCCCGCGACGGACCTCGCGGGCCATCGGCGCCAAGCCTTCGAGGCGAGGCGGTCCGCGGTTTCCGGACCCACACATGCTGATGGGGCATTTCAACGATGCCCTTGCGCTCGTCAGCGTTTCCCAGATCGCAATCGCGGCGAACGACCAGGCAGGGCTGGAGGAATGCGTGTTACGGAAGGGCGTTGCGGCTCTAAATGCCGTCTACGACGAGCTCGATGAGGCTGATCGGCAGCTCTCGCAGGCAGTCAGAGTCATCGGCAGGAAGACGCCACGAGGCGAGGCGCCGTCCATGAGTGTCCATTGGGCGTTGGTGTGACCGGCTTGTTCGCGAACATTACAGCGATTTCTGCTCTTCATTTCAACCGGAGGTAGGCCATGAGCGATCCCATCACATATGACAGTCGAGTCCTTTACTCCATCAAAGAAGCTCGGGTGCTGCTCGGCGGTATCTCGGTATCTCGCAAACCACGGTCTATGCGCTATTGCGGACCGGGGAACTCGCGAGCGTCGTCATCGGATGCCGGCGCTTCATCTCGAAGGACGCCATCTCCGAGTTCGTCAAAAGGGCGACGATCACGGATGGCCTTGTCAGGGACAATCTGTCGCGGAACATCATCCAGCGCACTTTGTCGTTGCCGTTAGCTGGGGTACTGTAGTGCTCCAATGACCAAGGACCAGCCAATGCGGATTGCTAACGGCCGAAAGGATGACGCAGAAGATGATGTCGGCGGAAATACCGGGCCGCATCGCCGGCTGCGCTTCCCGAGAACCCGGCTATACGTGTATTGGCTCGTAAGGCGCCACTCGGCGTCGTGTTGAGGCGAGGCCCCTCAAAGCACGTCTTGGCGCTCAGCTGGGATACGCAGAGACATGAATTCCGTCTCGGGCAGTGGTTCAAGGGTCGGATCTACGAGCGCCGTTGCGATCTCTCACCCTCGGGCGAGAAGCTCATCTATTTCGCCGCCAAGTATCGAGCGCCGCTATTCACGTGGACGGCCGTGAGCCGACCCCCGTTCCTCACCGCGCTCGCGATGTGGCCCAAGGCGACGCATGGGGCGGAGGAGGGCTATTTACGAATGAACGGACTATCGCTCTGAATCATCGCAAGGAGCAGATGGACCTCGAAGAGAGCTTCAAGCTCCCCAAGAGCATGCACATTCAGCCATGCGGCACCCACCCAGGCAGGGGCGAGGATGACCCTATTTGGTCCATGCGCCTGCTGCGCGACGGCTGGACGATGAAGGAAACCCCAAGAGGTTGGGAAAGCAAGCGGGGCTCGAAGATCTGGCACCAATTCTCTTCGCCATGGATATGGACGAAATCGCGCGGCACCTGGACGCTCGAGATGTCGATCTTGGGAATATTTGAGAGAGACGGCCCTTGGTATGTCATTGAACACCGAGTCACCGGACAATCGGGGCGCACCGCCATGTCTTTGGGCCGTAGCGATTGGGCTGATTGGTCTCACTCGGGAGAACTCCTCTTTGCCCGCGACGGCCGTCTGTACCGGATGTCCGTTGACGATCAGGCGGGTCTGGGAGAGCCTGAGGAGTTACTCGATTTGAGGGAGGTGACATTCGAGTCCATTGCTGCACCGCACGAAGCGACAATGTGGAACGGACGGGCACCACGCGGCAGGCTCATCCAGCCATAGGCGTCCTGGACGGCGGTCAAACTCAGCGGCTGCGACTTACGTTCTCGCGCTGCTTCGATCGTCGCGCAGCGCACGACGTACCGCGTTCGGTTCCCGCTCCATGATGCGCAGGAGCGTCTGCGCGGGGCCGGTCGGGCCGCGTCGGCCTTGTTCCCAGTTTTCGAGCGTTCGCTTGCTCACGTTCAGAAACGTCGCCATGTCGGACTGTGACATCCCGAATTGCTCCCGAATCGCCTTCACGTCAGGCGCAGAGAGCTTGCGCCGCGGGAGGGTATCGCGGCGATTACGGTACGCCTCGAGTCCCTCGCGGATCTCTTCGAAGAGGTTGCGCTTCTTTGCGATGGTCATTTCAGGCCCTTTACGAGCTTAGCGAGCGCTTTAATGTCCTTCTGCGCCAAGTCCGCCATTTCCGACTTGTGGTAGAGAGTCAGGAGAAGAATATGACTGTCACGGATCACCCAGTAGTAGATCACCCGGAGGCCGCCACTCTTGCCCTTGCCGTCTACCGCCCAGCGCACCTTGCGCAGACCACCGGAGCCGGGAATTAAGGAGCCGGCCTCGGGGTTTGCCATTAGCGCCGCCTGTAGCAGCTGATACTGATCGTCATCGACGTAGCGCTCGCGAATCCGCTCGAACGCGGGCGCCTCGAGGAAGATCATCAATTTGGCACTATACGCCTTTGGCGTACGCATAGCAACGCTCCGAGAATGAGCGATTCCAGTGGGATGACGTCCGCGGGAGGCTCGGCGATCTATGCCGCAGCATCACATGAGGGCCCACTTCCGGGCTGAGGCGGACTACGACGCTCACAGCCGTCGGCGCACATCGGCGAGGACGTCGGCTGCAGTTCGACCACGGTTCTTGTCGACCTCATATGCTTCCAAACGATGATCGAGCTCAGCCTGTTGCTCGGGAGTAATCGGAAGCGCCTTACGATCCGCGGCGATACTGTCCCAAAGGTCCTCTACTAGCTTGATGCGCTCTTCGACAGGAAGCTCTCTCAATTTGACATTCATAATGGAGTTTCGCGGCATTACCTAGATGGCAGCTTACCGCCCATGAGGTGGCGGGACCAAGAGGGCATTTCCGGTCCATTCGTGCAGAAATGCGCATACGGTCAGCGGACCCGGCCGCGCTCCTCAGCTGCCGGCGTGGTTGGAAGGGCAAGGCCCAGAGCGGATGAGTTGTCCAACAGCGTCCACCGTCGTTTCCGTCCGACTCACACGGAACCGCAACTCCGTGCGCGCCGGCGAGAACATCGATTCAAGGGAGCTCCACATGAGGAGCAATGCCAGCAAGGGATCTCGTGCATGCGCACTTTGGTCGAAGGCTTGAAACAAAATGTTGAACTCCCGTTTCTGCCGCATAAGCCTTCCCGCACTGAGCCAGTAAATCTTTACCCAATCTAACTCGTCGCGGGAGACCGCCTTGGCATCGTTAGGCTCGAGAGCAAGCTTCGTTCGCTCGGATTCAAGGTCATGTGGCCAGCCGCGGAATACCGCGGTCTTAAGAGCGATTTACATCAAATAAGTCGAGCTGAGCGGCTATCGCGTTACGAGTCGGCCGGTGCTTTGCTTGTCTGCTCTCGCGGGGCCTCTGAGCGTCAGAATCGTTCGCAATGAACTCGCGCGATGCTGCTACATGCTCCGGTGGCGATGCGCTTTTCGTCACGCGCAAGCGATCGAGGTGGTCGGCCCACTCCTGCATCATCTTCGTACGGTCGCTCAGCCGCTCTGCCCGGTTATAGGCCGCGCGGACCTTGTTGCGCTCAGCATGGGCGAGCTGCAGCTCGATCAAATCGGGATGCCAGCCGAGTTCGTTGAGACAGGTCGACGCCATTGCACGGAATCCGTGTGCCGTCATTTCGTCGCCGTTATACCCTAGCCGGGGAAGCGCCGCGGTAATGGTGTTATTCGACATCGGTCTAGTGGGATAGCGAAGCGATGGAAATGCGTGTTTGCTTTTGCCCGTGATAGCTCGGAGCTGATGGAGAAGGGCGAGTGCCTGCTTAGAGAGCGGAACAATGTGCCGCTCCCGCATCTTCATGCGCTCAGCCGGGATGCGCCACTCCGCCGCCTCGAGGTCGATCTCCCTCCATTCGGCGGCACGCAACTCGCCCGGATGCACGAAGACGAGCGGCGAGAGCTTCAATGCGACGCCGGTGGTCGAATAGCCATCGTAGCCGTCGATGGCGCGAAGGAAGGCGCCGATCTTCGACAGTTCAGTGATGGCAGCTCGATTTTTAACAACTACCGGTGCCAAAGCGCCGCGCAAGTCGGCAGTGATGTCCCGCGCAGCCCGCCCGGTAGCAACCGCATACCGGAAAATTTGCCCGCACCGCTGCATGGCGCGGTGCGCCGTCTCGTGCATACCTCGGTGCTCCACTGGCCGGAGCGCCATCAGCATCTCCGGCGCGGCGATGTCCCCGATGGGCCGATCGCCCACTCGCGGGTAGATGAACGACTCCAGTATCCACCGCGCCTTCGACATCGTGATGGGCGCGAACCTCTCCGCCTGCATGGATAGCCACTCCTCGGCCACGATCCTGAACGTATTGGCCCGCGCCGCCCTGACGAGCTGCCGCTGCATGCTCGGATCGACGCCGCGCGCAATCAGCTGCCGAGCTTCCTCGCGCTTCTCCCGAGCATATTTGAGCGGCACGTCGGGGTACACGCCAAAGCACATCCCGCGCTCTCGGCCGCCAAAGCGGTACTTGAACCGCCACCACCGCCTCCCGGTCGGGGTCACGATCATGTACAGTCCGCGCGTGTCGTAGACCCTGTACGCCTTCTCGCGTGGCTTCGAGTTCCGGATCTTGATGTCCGACAGCATCGGGGTAACTCCGCCCAACTCGGGGTAACCGGGACTACCATTGGCCCAGGTACCCCATGTCATCGCCCCGAGGTTGTGTTATCCTGCTCTTGGACGATGACTGACAAGGGTTGTCGGAAACCCTACAATTGCAGTGGTTTCCGCGTCAAGTTGGGAACAGCGATGGACGCCTGTTGTACACCGATGGACTGTGGTCGTGCCCGGGGCCGGACTCGAACCGGCATGGGGTTGCCCCCGAGGGATTTTCTTACCACTACAGCTTTCGCTGCTGCGCACCCCCGGCGATCGATGCTCGCGGCGGCGGCGCGCATTTGTGGTCTGGACTTTACCTTCACCCTGCCGCGCGCGGAGCGCGGTTTAGGCGGGGGCCGTCAAGTCTCTACACTTTCCGCGAGCGACTCGCGGCTTAGCTCGGTATTGCAGCCACCCTGACGTGCTGCTGGTCCACCGAATTTGACCCCATTCACGCCGGGCGTTTCCGCGCCGGGTGCTCAAAGCTCATAAGTCCCTTGCGTCTACCGATTTCGCCACCCGGGCAAAGGGTGCGGGCGGATTCTACCCAAGTTGCGATTGGGGGGAGCCGGTGCGTTTCAGCGAGGGCACTTGACGTGTTCCCGATGCGGCGAGTGCCCGCGCACGGATGTGCGGGTTGGGGGCCGCCGCCATGGACGGGCAGTGGCACGGCTCAAGGTTTGCCGACGGATATGGTGATAAGCTCCTGAATTGGCGACGCTTATCGGCGACAATCAGGCATGTCCGATTACCGTCTCGAGGGGGAGAACGTGCACCTCTGGCGCGGGGACCATCACGTCCTGCGCGGGGTGGGGTTTCAGGTCAGGGCGGGGCAGTGCTTGCAGCTCACCGGGGCGAACGGTGCGGGCAAGACGACGCTCCTGCGCACGGCCTGCGGGCTCGCGTACCCGGAAGGGGGGGAGATCACCTGGTGCGGGGAGAATATCCGCAAGGACATGCATGCCTTCCACGCGCGGCTCGCCTACCTGGGGCACGAACCGCCGCTCAAGGCAGATCTGACCGCGCGCGAGAACCTCAGCTACTGGGTCGGGGTCCGACGTAGGCTCGAACGGCAGGATCTCGACCGCGCACTGGAGCGCGTCGGCGGGGAGCATTGGGCGGATCGACCGGCGCGAACTCTTTCGGCGGGACAGAAACGCAGGGCGGCGCTCGCGGGACTCACACTGATGCGCGTACCGCTTTGGTTGCTGGATGAGCCGACGACGAATCTCGACGCCGAGGGCCAGGGGCTCGTCGGCGCGCTGCTCGATGAGCATCTGCAAGCTGGAGGTCTCGCGCTCGCCGCGGTGCATCACGAGCTCACGGTGTCGGCCGACAGCCTGCAGCGGATGGAGCTGACACTTGGCTGACTCGCGAGCCATAGGGGACCCGGCGACGCATCTTCGCGAACGCGAGCAGGGTGCGACGCACAGCGAGTGGGAAACGGCCTGGACCCGCGGCGCCGTGCCCGCTCTCACCGCCGCGCGCCTGATGGTCGCGCGCGATCTCAAGCTCGCCTTCCGCAAGCGCAGTCAGCTCGTGCAGCCGCTCGCCTTCTTCGCCATCGTCACCACACTGTTCCCTCTCGGGGTCAGTCCGGAGCTCACGCGCTTGAAGCCGATGGCGGCAGGTGTGGTATGGGCGGCAGCCCTGCTATCCTCGCTGCTCGCGCTCGAGCTACTCTTCCGCGATGACGCGCAGGACGGGACACTCGAGCAGTACGCGCTCTCGGGGCGCTCGCTCACCTGGCTGCTCGCGGCAAAGACGGCGACGCACTGGCTGCTCACCGGGCTGCCGCTCGCCTTGATGGCGCCGCTCGCGGGGATGGCGCTGGGCGCGCCGGCGGCGGCGGTGCCCGGCATCGTCGCCTCGGTGGCGGTGGGGAGCGTGGCGCTCAGTCTGATCGGCTCGATCGGCGCGGGCCTGACGCTCGGCATCCGGCGGTCGGGGGCGCTGCTGTCGCTCCTCACGCTGCCGCTGGAGATCCCGGTGCTGATTTTCGGAGCCCGCGCCACGGAACTGGCGATCGACGGCGCGGCCTATGGGGTACCGCTGCAGCTCCTCGGGGCGCTCGCCGTGCTGGGCCTGACGCTCGCACCGTTGGCCGCCGCGGCGGCTGTGCGCATCAACTTGGAGTGAGACTGGAAAGAACGACGATGGCCTGGACGTGGTTTCACCGACTCGCCTCACCGCCGCACGTCTACCGTGTGGCGGGGCGCCTGACGCCGTGGCTGGCGTGGCCCGCGGCCGCACTCATCGTGGCAGGCCTCATTGGCGGGCTGGTGCTGGCACCACCGGACTATCAGCAGGGAGACGGTTACCGCATCATTTATGTGCACGCGCCGAGCGCTTGGATGTCCCTGATGGTCTATACGACCATGGCCGTGGCCGCGGCGATCGGGCTCATCTGGCGCATGAAGGTCGCGCATGCGGTGGCGGCGAGCTGCGCACCGATCGGGGCCTCCTTTACTTTCGCCGCGCTCGTCACCGGCTCGCTCTGGGGCGCCCCCATGTGGGGCACGTACTGGCAGTGGGATCCACGCCTGACTTCGGAGCTGATCCTCTTCTTCCTGTATCTTGGCTACATGGGCCTGCGGTCGGCGTTCGATGACGTGCAGCGGGCAGACCGGGTGAGCGCAGTGCTCGCGATCGTGGGTGTGGTAAACGTTCCGGTTATTCACTATTCGGTCATTTGGTGGAACTCTCTGCACCAGGCGCCCTC
>Ga0335075_10019597_pt1 | contig 9997 bp, 6 predicted proteins | sample Lox_Sample_24_FD_206723 | JGI IMG/M metagenome (GOLD analysis project Ga0335075, IMG submission 206723) | Soil microbial communities from Loxahatchee National Wildlife Refuge, Florida, United States - Lox_Sample_2.4 | ecosystem: Environmental > Terrestrial > Soil > Wetlands | place: USA: Florida...
TGGAACCAGGGGCCTTCGAGGTGGGCAAGGACCTGGCCGTCACGCCTGGCTCGGTCGTGTACCGGACCGAGATGCTCGAGCTGATCCAGTACGCGCCGGCGACGGAACGGGTCGGGAAGTTCCCGCTGCTGATCGTGCCGCCGATGATCAACAAGTACTACATCACCGACCTCGCGCCCGGCCGGAGCATGTCGCAGTACCTGGTCGGCCAGGGTCATCAGGTTTTCGCGATCAGCTGGCGCAATCCCGACTACCGGCACAAGGACTGGGACCTCGACAGTTACGGCGCGGCAATCGCCGACGCGCTCGAGGTGGTCAGGACTATCAGCAAAGCGGCCAAGGCCAGCATCTGCGCGCTGTGCTCCGGCGGCATCGTGTCCTCGATGGTCGCCGCGCACCTCAGCGCGATCGGCCAGCTCGACACCGTCGCCAGCTTGTGCCTGGGCGTCACGGTCCTGGACCAGACGAGGGCAGGCACCGCCGGCGCGATGATCGACGAGGCCACCGCGACCGCGGCGATGGCAGCCTCCCGCGCCCGCGGGTACCTCGACGGCCGGACGCTGGCCGAGGTGTTCGCCTGGCTCAGGCCCGACGACCTGATCTGGAACTACTGGGTCAACAACTACCTGCAGGGCCGCACACCGCCCGCGTTCGACATCCTTTACTGGAACGCCGATACCACCCGGCTGCCTGCGGCCCTGCACAGTGACTTCGTCCGGCTGGCACTGGACAACTCGCTGGTGAAGCCGGACGCCGCCGTCATGCTCGGCTCACCGGTCGACTTGTCCAAGGTGGATACCGACGCGTACGTGGTGGCGGGCATCGCCGATCACCTGTGCCCGTGGCAATCCTGCTACCGCACTACTCAGCTGCTCGGCGGCGAGGTAACGTTCGTGCTCTCGACCAGCGGCCACATCGCCTCGATGGTCAACCCGCCGGATAACCCCAAGTCAACGTTCCAGGTGGCCGCCGAGAACCCGGCCGATCCTGGACGCTGGCTGGCCGGCGCCGCGACCGTCAGCGGCAGCTGGTGGCCGCACTACTCGGCATGGCTGACCGAGCGCAGCGGCGGGACGAAACGAAGCAAGCAGAGTCCGGGCAGTAAGGAGTTCAAGGCGCTCGCACCGGCGCCGGGAACCTATGTCCACGACAGATAGCACAGTGTCGAAGGGCACCGGGGCAAACGGAACAGTGCCGAACACCACGGGGGCAGCCGGCCGGGCCGGGTTCGCCAGGCTCATGAGCGCTGCGGCCCCAAGCGTCCGCACTCTCGCGATCGGCGGCCAGCTCGTCCGCGTCGCAGTGCGGCCGGCCCGGCGGGGCTCGCGAGCCAAGTCCGCCGCGACCCCGCTGCTGCTCATCAACGGCATCGGCGCCAGCCTCGAACTCCTGCAGCCCTTCGTCGACCAGCTCGACCCGGCGCTCGAAGTGATCCGGTTCGACCCGCCCGGAGTCGGCGGCTCGCCGTTGCCGGCCCTGCCGTACCGGTTCAGCGGCCTGTGCAGGCTGATCAGCGAGCTGCTTGCCGTACTCGGGCACGACGGTGCCGACGTGCTCGGCATCTCCTGGGGCGGCGCGGTCGCCCAGCACTTCGCCGCGTTCCAGCGGGCACACTGCCGCAAGCTGGTGCTGGTCAGCACCGCCACTGGAGTGATCATGGTGCCTGCAGCGCCGTCCGTGCTCGCCCGGATGATCACGCCCCGGCGGTATACCGACCGCGGTTACCTGGCGAGCGTTGCGGGTGACCTGTACGGCGGGTCCGCCCGGGCCGATCCTGCTCGGGTGACCGCTGCCATGAACGCGCACAACCGGGTCGGCTCTGCCCGTGGCTACCTCTATCAGCTCGGCGCCGGCGTCGGCTGGACTAGCGTGCCGTTCCTGCCGCTGCTCCGGCAGCCGACGCTTGTCCTGTCGGGTGATGACGACCCGATCATCCCGCTGGCCAACGCCAGGCTCATGCACAAGCTGATCCCTGACTCGCAGTTGCACGTGTTTCACGGTGGTCATCTGGGCCTTGTCACCGAGGCTGCGCAGCTCGCACCGGTGGTCAGCGAGTTCCTGGCCGAGCCGGTATGGCCGGGAAAGTAAAGCCTGGAGGGTAAAGGAGAGACCTGCGATGGATCCGCTCCTCGATGCCGACTTCTATTCGCTGGAGCAGCTGCTCGACGCGGCAGGCCTGAAGCAGTTGCTGGCCGTACGCGAGTTCATGGAGAAGTCGGTCGCGCCGGTAATCAACCGCTACTGGACCCGGGAAGAATTTCCCTTCGAACTCCTGCCAGGGCTGGCCGCGCTCGGGATCGCCGGCCTGGCGTGCGACGGCTACGGCTGTCCGGGCGGCAGCAGCCTGCTCGACGGCATGATCGCCCTCGAGCTCGCCAGGGTCGACCCGTCGATCGCCACCTTCATGGGAGTACACGGCGGCCTGGCGATGGGCTCGATCTACCTGTGCGGCTCGGAAGATCAGAAGCAGCGCTGGCTGCCGGCCATGGCCCGGATGGAGAAGATCGGCGCGTTCGCGCTGACCGAGCCGGAGGTCGGATCAGGCGTGGCGGGCGGCCTCACCACCAGCGCCCAGCGGGACGGCGACGTCTGGGTGCTGACCGGCCAGAAGAAGTGGATCGGCAACGCCACCTTTGCTGACTATGTCATCGTCTGGGCCCGCGACGTCGCCGACAACCAGGTCAAAGGCTTCGTGGTGGAAACCCCCGCGGAGGGCTTCAGCCCGGAGAAGATCCGGCACAAGATCGCGCTGCGGGTAGTGCAGAATGCCGAGATCACGCTGGACAATGTCCAGGTCCCGGAGGCGAACCGATTGCAGCTCGCCGGCTCGTTCCGGGACACCGCCCAGGTTCTGCGGCTGACTCGAGCAGGCGTGGCCTGGATGGCGACCGGTTGCGCGCGCGGCGCCTACGAGCTCGCGCTGGCCTATGCCAAAGAGCGGCACCAGTTCGGGCGGCCGATCGCTGGCTTTCAGCTCGTTCAGGACCTGCTCGTCCGGATGCTGTCCAACGTGACAGCGTCGGCCTGCCTGTGCGCGCGGCTGTCCCAGTTGCAGCAGCAGGGCGAGGCCAAGGATCACCACTCGGCGCTGGCCAAGGCGTTCTGCACGGTCCGGATGCGGGAGACCGTCGGCTGGGCCCGCGAGCTGCTCGGCGGCAACGGGATCCTGCTGGAACACCAGGTCGGCAGGTTCGTGGCCGACGCCGAGGCCATCTACTCCTACGAGGGCACCCGGGAGATGAACACGCTGATCGTCGGGCGGGCGATCACTGGCCTCGGCGCCTTCGTCTGACCGCCGGACAGCGTCACCGGACCGGGTCGAGTCGCAGCAGCAAGCCGCCGCCGAAGAACAGCGACTCCACCGTGCCGTCCGGCCGGCGCCCGAACTCCACCGGTTCGCCTGACGGGCGGTAACCCGACGCGGCGACGAAGGTGCCCGGCTCAGCTCCCCGCTCGAGCGGGATCTTCTCGCCCGGCTCCGAAGTATCGACCAGCGTCAGCTTGCCGTCCCGCCACTCGACCCTCACCAGAAAGCTCATGTCCGGTGGCGCGTAGAAACCGAGGAGCGCGGTCACCTCAGACGGTGTCGGGACCGGTCGGCGCAGCTCCGGCGCGGCCACCTCTGCCAGGCGCCGCCCAGCCGCGGCCAGGCTCATCGCCAGGCCCGAGGCGTCGGCGACCCCGTTCAGCAAGACGATCGCGCCGACCCTGCTGCCCCGGTCGAAGCACGCGTTCGAGGTGAACCCCGGCAGCCCGCCGGAGTGCTGCACCCAGGTCACGTTGTCCTTGCGGACCGAATACCAGGTGATCCCCCAGGCGGTCGACCACTCCTCGTCGCTGAGATACCTGGGCTTGTGCATCTCCCGGCGGGTCGCGCTGGGGAGCACGTCTGAGCCAGGGCTGGCATCGCCCGCGCTGGTGTCCCCGGCGTGCGCGGCTAGCTGGAACGACACCCACCGGGCGAGATCCTCGACCGTGGACCATAGCCCGCCCTCCGCCCACAGCGGCGGCATCGCCGGCGCGACTGCCAGCTCGTCGGAGAACGCGCGCTCGGCATAACCAGTCGCACGGCGCCCGGCCAGCGCGCCGGGCAGTGGCTCGAACCCGGTTGACGACATCGCCAGCGGCGTCAGGATGCGCTCCGCGACGTACTTCGGATACGGGATCCCGCTCACCCGGTGCACCACTTCACCCAGCAGCTGGTAGCCGAGGTTGCAGTACTTGGTCTGGGTATTCGGCGGCACAGCGGCGAAGATGTCGGCCGCCCGCTCCAGGTTGCGCGACGCGAGTCCCTCGTAGCGCGGCTCGGCGGCCAGGAAATTCGTGCCCGGCGGCTCGCTGACCAGGCCGGACTCGTGCGACAGCAGGCGCCGGATCGTAACCGCGCCGATCTGCGGGATCGCGCTATCCGACAGCTCCGGTATCCACTTGACCGCCGGATCGTCGAGATCGAGCAGGCCAGCGTCGCGTAGCTGCATGACCGCCGTGCCGGTGAAGGTCTTGGTGATCGACGCGATCCGGTACAGCACATCGGCGCCTGACGGCCGGCCTGCCGCAGCATCGGCGAGTCCGGTGCCACCCGACCACACCAGCTCATCGCCGTGAACGACGCCGGCTGCCGCGCCGTACAGCCGGTTCTCCCGGACGAACGTAGCCACCTTGGTCTCGAAATCCTGCGCGCCAGCTGCCACTGGTCCGGCCACCATCCCGCTCCGTTCCCCTCGACTTGCGCTGATCGTCATGATCCGGCTTATCACATCGCTACGGACCAGCCCAGCCACGCGTTTTCCTTGATCGCCCCGAGTTTCGGGGTGCTATATAGCCCCCCTCAATCAACAACGATCAAGGGCCGAGGACCCGGTGCTCGCCGACCGCGGCCCGGCTTGCCGGTGCCTGGTTGCTGACGCCGGAACCAGCCGTGGATCGCAGGTAGCGCGTGGCGGACACCGACGCGACGCAGATGCCGAGCGCGATCACCCGGACGGTGCCCTCGCTTGGCCATGGCCACAGGTGGGTCAGCTGAAGCCGGAGGGTCACGCTGTGCGTCACTACGTTCAGCGACAAGTAAGTAACCAGAGCGGTTGCCAGGACCGCGGCCGTCTCGGCGATTGCCTGGAATGCGTGTGCCGACGCGGTCCGGCTGACAGGGTGCCGCGCGACGGCGCCAGCACGAGTCCGTCGCAGGCGCAGGTACTTGCTAACGGCGAGGCTGACGGCGGCGAGCGCGAACGCGATCACGCCGGTGGTGTCCGTGCGCAGCCACGGGAGCACCGGCCAGTACGGGCTGGCCAGTGACGCCCCGCCGAAGGTAGCCACCAGGCACGTGCTTGTCCAGCACAGCACGCTGGTGTAACCCATCCCGAACGCGGCCGCTTCGACCGCGAGCCGTCGATCGTTCCTGTCAGTCGCCCGCATGCTGATAACTGTAGGCGGCTGCCAGCAGGCAGCCCCACCACGGATGACGGCATTCACTATGGTCCAGGCGTGCCCGCCGACACCGCGATCGCGCGCTTGACCAGATCGACCCGGTCAGCCAGCGGGCCCCCGGCCACTTCGATCAGCCGGAAACCCAGCTCACCGTAAGTCTCCTCGTGCACCTTCTCGAAGGCAGCGGCGCCTGCCGGGCTAATCCGCCGCGCAGCCGTCGGCGTGACGAAGCCCTGGCCCCGGACGAAGAACACCGCCTCGCCGTAACGCCGTTCGGCAACGGCACGGTCTACCTCGGCAGCCAGCGGCGGTGATACCGGATGGCCGAGGAAGCGGCACAACGCGAGCGTGCAAACCGGCGAGCGGTCGAAGAAGACCGGCGCGCAGCCGTGGCTCGCCGCCGCCAGCCGCTCGCGGCGAAGTTGCAGCGCCACGATCCGGTCGGCGAACCCCGGGCTCGCCCACGGCTCAGCCTCTCCGTCAGCGTGCGCGAGCGCGATCACGTCCGTTGCGGCTTCCTCGACCACTATGAAGCCGTCCTGCTCGAGCTGGCGCAGGATCGCTGTCTTTCCCGAGCCAGGCGCACCTGTGAGCACGTACCAGGGCATGCCAGAAGACCTTCTTTCTGAGGGGGAACGCGCAGGTGCGTAGGGATGTTGTTCGTCCCGGGAGCGTCTGCGACAGGACCGCAGCCAGTTACTTACGCGGCGGGATCGGCGGGCGGCGTGGCAGTTGCGGTGAGCCGTGCCAGTTCGGCGATGACCGAATTGGCGAGCCTGGCGATGCCCCAGCTGGCCGCGAGCACAGCGAGCAGCTCGACAGCGATCCGGATGGCGCCGCTGCCCACCTGCTCGTGGTAGATGGCAAGCCCCAGTATCGAGCCGACGACCGGCTCCAGGATCGCGAACGCTGGCAGCGATGCAGATAGGCCGGCTGCCCGGAACGCGTTCTGCTGCAGCGTAAATGTTAGCAGGCCGACTGCGGCCAGCAGGTAGAGCCGCACGTCACCGAAGATCCCCAGCCGGTGCGTCACGGTCAGCGTGGCAACGGTCTTTGTTAGTGCGTCCGTTACGCCGGCCGCCAGGCCACCGCCGATGCTCAGCGCCAGCGCACGGCGCGGGGCGCTGACCTTCACCGCGATCAGGCAGCACGCGATTGCGACGGCAACCGCCCCGGCCGCGCTGAGCCCGAGCGGGCCAGCGCTCGCGGTGCGGTGGCCACCAGTCGGCTGTGCCGCCACCAGGAACGCCCCGAGCCCGGCAATGGCTGCTACGGCGGCAGTCCACTCCGCGTGCCGGAGCCGGCGTCCTTCAGCCCTGGCCGCGAGCAGCAGCGCGAACAGCAAAGTGACCGGGAAGACTGGCTCCACGATGACCAGGCGGCCGAGATCCAGCGCGGCAGCCTGCATCCCGTAGCCGCAGATCACCGCGATCATGCTGATCAGCCACCGGCGGGACCGAACCAGCCGGAGCAAGACAGCGGGATCGAACGACGCTGACGACTGCAGGCTCGACGCACTCTGCTGCTGGTGGACCGACGCCAGGGCATAGCTGAGCGACCCGATGATCGCGAGTGCGACCGCGAGCGCTTGTTCGGGTGCCCCAGTCATCGGGCCGGCCACCGCCCTTCTGGCAGCCTCAGCCGCGAACGGTTGTGAAATCGTTAAGCAGACGGTGGCATACAGAATCTCCGGTTTCCAGCCCTCGAGTCCGTTGTTTTCGGCGGGAAGGCCGCTTCTGGCCGCACCCATCCGGCCGCCGTAATCAAATAGTTATCCGCAAGCAAATAAGTCCCTGATTCAATCTGTTACGGTCCCGGCTTGGGGCCACTTCGCTGAGCGGCAAGGTTGCCGCCCTGATCGGAGGAGGCCTGGCATGCGCCTGACGCATTGGCCAGCAAGACGCTCTCAATCCAGGACACATTCTGTGTTGCTCGTGGCTGGTGCCGCGGTAGCGCTCGTAGTGGCTCAGGGGGCTGCGGCCCTGGCTGCGCCCGTCGCCGCGCAAGGGGCCGACCAGCAGAAGCCGCTGACGGCCGCGCAGGCAGCTCAGCTGTCCACCAATGTGACTCAGCACGTCATCGTCTTTATGAAGGACGAGCCCGCCGTGCCGAGGGTCAAGTCGGCGGCGATGTCGGCCCGATCGGCTGCGATCTCCACAAGCCAGGCGCCGCTGCTCAGCGAGTTGAAGCAGGTCCACGCCACGCACGTCATCAGCTACCGGCTGGTCAACGCCGTCGCGGCAACCGTCTCGGCCGGCGAGGAAGCGCGGCTGAAGGCCAATCCCGACGTCTCCTCCGTCATCCCCGACGCGACCATTCCGGGGCCGGTGAGCAACCCTTACGGTGGCACCGGGACGGCCAAGAAGCCGAAGCGCATCAAGCCAATCGCCGGCGCCTGCCTGCCGCACGGCAAGGCTCAGCTTGAGCCCGAGGCGCTATCGCTGACCGGAGTCGCTTCGAGCAATCCGAGGGCCAGGACGGCCCGCTCCCTTGGCATCACCGGGGCCGGCGAGACCGTCGCTTATATCGCGGACGGGATAGACCCGAACAACATCAACTTCAAGCGCGCGAACGGCAGGTCCGCTATCACCGTCTACCGGGACTTCACCGGCGACGGCACCAGCGCGCCGAGCGGCGCCGGCGGTGAGGCGTTCGGCGACGCCAACACCATCGCTGGCCAGGGGCGGCACGTCTACAACGTGCAGAACTTCAGCTTCCAGGGGCTCAACCAGAGGTGCAACGTCAAGATCGAGGGCGTCGCTCCCGGTGCGAACATCGAGGCGCTGCGGGTATTCGGCGTCAACAATTCCACCACGACATCAGCGTTCCTGGACGCGATCAACTTCGCGACCGTCGTCGACCCGGTTAACGTGATCAACGAATCGTTCGGCGAGAACGGATTCCCGGACACCAGTGCCGACGCGCTCAAGATGTTCGATGACGCCGCAGTCACTGCCGGAATCACGGTTGTGGTCTCCTCTGGCGACTCAGCATCGACCAGCACCATCGGATCGCCGGCGACCGACCCGAAGGTCATCTCGGCCGCCGCGACGACCGACCTGCGGTCCTACGCCATGAGCAACTACGGCCAGGCAGACATGTTTGCCAAGGGCTGGCTGGACAACAGCATCGCGCCGTTCAGCTCAGGCGGATACGACGCCTACGGCAACACCGTCGACGTGGCCGCACCGGGCGACTCGAGCTTCGCCTCTTGCTCGACCAACCTGACGAACTTCCCGGACTGCGCCAGCTGGGGCGGCAAGGCGCTGGGCATCGAGCTGTTCGGCGGGACGAGCGAGTCGTCGCCGTGGACAGCCGGTGTCGCGGCACTGATCGACCAGGCCTACAACAAGACTCATCCCGGCGGGCCTGCCATCACGCCCGCCCAGGTCAAGCAGATCATCATGAGCACGGCCACCAACCTCGGCGCGCCGGCTTACGAGCAGGGCGCCGGACTGGTGAACGCCTACCAGGCGGTCAAGATGGCCGAGTCCATCGGCTTGTCGCACCGTACTGGCAGCACGCTGCTGGACACTGTCACCAGCGTGAGCCCGACCAACCCCTCGCCTCGGCAGGGACAGATCAACGGGCTCGGCAACCCCGGCACCACGGTGACGGCACACGTCAGGGTCACCAACACCGGATCGAGCAAGCAGACCGTGCACCTGTCTGGCGACACGATCGGCAAGTCCACTGATGTCCAGCACGAGAGCCTGACTCTCAGCAACGCGCACAGCAAGAAGTTCACCGACGCGTTCGGGTTTGTGAACAACTACGGCGAGCTGCACTTCACCGTCCGGCGCGGCCAGGACCGGCTGAGCGCGTCAATCGCTTACCCGGCTAAGACGCTGAACTTCAACGCGGCAGTGCGGTTCGACCTGATCAACCCCAAGGGCAAGCTCGCCATCCAGTCCGAGCCGCAGGGCACGAGCAACTTCACCCCTGCGGACGTGCTGCACCCAATGGCGGGCCGGTGGACCGCGGTCATCTTCGACATGACCGGCGGTAAGGAAGACGGCACGGTGGGCAAGATCCACTTCACTGCGAGCACGCAGAGGCTGGTCTCCCTCGGGCACGTCAGCAGGTCCGTCCTGCATCTGGCATCAGGCGCCAGCGGCTCCTTTACATTCACGGTGAAGACGCCGAGCAGTCCTGGTGACACCTCCGGCTCCGTGCGGGTGAACTCCGGCTCGATCCCGGTGACGCTGCGCAGCATGGTCAACCTCTCCACCGGCGGTCATTTCAGCGGCACGCTGACCGGCGGCAACGGGCGCGACGACCTGCCCGGCAACGGCCAGATCAACTACTACGAGTTCAACGTCCCGGCAGGCGCGCCCAACGTGTCCGCGTCGGTCAACCTGACCAACGACGGCCAGCGGCAGGTCAACGCCTACCTGGTCGACCCGGCCGGGGAGATCGCCGGATTCGGCTCGAACTACCTGCTGTCGAGCGTTACATCCAGCGGGCTCGGATTCTCGACTGGCACGCACATGGACGCCTACGCAGCCCATGCGATACCCGGCACGTGGACACTCGTGGTCGACTTCAACGATCCCGCGCTGGCCACGCC
>Ga0335075_10019598_pt1 | contig 9997 bp, 9 predicted proteins | sample Lox_Sample_24_FD_206723 | JGI IMG/M metagenome (GOLD analysis project Ga0335075, IMG submission 206723) | Soil microbial communities from Loxahatchee National Wildlife Refuge, Florida, United States - Lox_Sample_2.4 | ecosystem: Environmental > Terrestrial > Soil > Wetlands | place: USA: Florida...
CGATTCGAAGGCAAAAAAGTGGCTCGACGTGAAGTCGTGGTACGAACATACTATCCGGACTACGTCAAGATACAACTTTAACCAACGGCACATCGATGAGGGTGACCCCGACGAGGCTACCGCGCTTCCCATGCTGCGCAAGAGCGATGAAGCGCCTTACGTCAAAGACGACGTTCAAGTCATTGCGACGATTACGCTCAACGACTCTATGAGCATATCGACGCAGGGCTTGTTCAACAAAACCACCTACAACGGCCAGACCTTTGGGCTGCTCAACAATTCACATCAGGCCTACAGTGTCGACTATACCTATGATGCGAATGATCGCGTCTCCTTCTTCGCGAATTATGACTTCGAGAAGTTTCACAGCCACTTGTACGATCGCACATTTTTACCCGGAGACGCGTGCGATCCCTACTCGCTTGCGCCCGGTTACTTCTCCTATTGCAACTGGGGTGGGATTCCGGAAGATTCATACAATACGGCAAGCGCTGGGGTAGACGCCTATTTGACTCCCAAGAAACTTCATACAACCATTTACTACACGCTTTCGAAAAACCTCGGAACTCAAAAATACCTCAGTGTTCTTGGTCCTAACTCAACTGTCGATCCAAATTTTTTCACGCCGTTGAATTTCAATAACGTGGACAGTGTGACCTATCACACGATTAATCAGGAACTCGAATACAAAATAAGCAAGACCGTCAACCTGGCCGCAGGATATCAGTACGAATTCTGGCACGACAACGATTTCAACTACAACGGATTTAACTACGTCAACCAATATAGCGCCTTTAATTTTGCGCCCGTGAACACGATTCCGGGGACCAATCTACTGATGGGCGGACTGCTGCCTCCCGGCTATCACGCGAACGTGGCCTATTTCCGCTTGAGAATTGGTTTGTAAATTCACTGATTGTGGGCGACCAAATATGGTCACAAAAAGTAACTGCCGAGAAATCATTCTCCGAAAGCGATGGCTCACGTCTGTGACATCGCTGGTTCTCCTGATATGTGTCGTAAGCGTGTTGTCGCAGCCGGCAGCGGTCGCCGCCGCGGGTGCTTCCCCCGTGCCCGCAAAGACCTCAGGCTTCAGTGCGTTGCCGCAAGAGGCACAGGCGTCTGATCCCACCACTTGCAAAGGTATTCTTAGCCAGCCCGCAGCTTTGAAAAACGCGCTGCTTGGTGTGCCCAAGTACCAGAGCACTTACGTGATCGTTTTATCCGGGAGCGCCAAAGATACAATCACTTCTCCCACTCCCGCCGCCCTTGCCGACCTGCCCATCGAAATCATTGACCAACCGGAAACAAATTCGATAGCCGAGGACTTGCATTTGAAAAACGTGCAGCGTGTCCCGGCAAGCGAGGCGTCTCCCGCCCAGCCGATGGTGGATGTCGGAAGCGGTAAAACCCAGGCGGCGATTCTCTGGGGGCCATTGGCAGGCGCCGCTGACATTGATCTGGGTCTGGAAGACAAAATTTCCATGTTCAGCATTGATCGTCCCAAAGACCCTCCCGCCATCTATGCCGGTGGCGGTTCCACTGCGACTCCTTGCGCGGCGGCGATTGCCGACGATTTGGATTCTTTTGGCGTGCTTCCGGCTGAACTGCTGGTACCGGTAAATCTACGATCGATGCTAAATACTCCCACCCCCATTTTCAGCATGCAGAATGCCGAAAAAGGTCAAGTCGTTTTTCAGCAGGTTTGCGCCCGCTGCCACGGACCATATGCTGTCCATGATCCCGCTCTGGCGCCGGTCGATTTGCTAAAATCGATCCGCCGCTTTCAGTTCATCGGGTTTAAATACATCGTCATGAACGGGCGCTCACAGAAAGGCATGCCGCCGCTTCGCGGAACATTAACCCAGGATCAGATTGCGCTGATCTATCAATATCTTGTGGCCCGCTCCAAACATTTGCTAACGGCGGGTCCGAAGTAAGAGAATATCAATGGAGTTTATAATCCCCATGGAGGAAGTTAAATGTCTTTGCAGCGCTCGTCGATAATTCTTGCCAGCTTTTTTGCGTGCTTTTCGCTGTTCACCGCCGGTCCGGTGTTGAGCCAGACGGGAACGATCTCCGGTACGATTCATCTCACAGCAACACCCCGGCCTAACCCTCTGATCAGAATGGGCGCTGATCCAAACTGCTTGAAGATTAATGCCGGCAAGCGGGTGTTCGAAGAAGTCGTGGTTCGCAGCAGCGATGGAGGTCTCGCAAACGTCTTCGTTCACGTTTCCAGCGCCCCTAAGAGTTCAGGCTCGGGAAGTGTGCTGCTCGACCAGAAGGGATGCATGTACCATCCCATGATTATCGCGGCCCAAGTTGGCCAGACCCTCGAAGTTCGAAATGACGATTCCACGCTGCACAATATCCACGCTGTTGACCCTTCGAAGAAGTATACCTTTGACCAAGCTCAGCCAAGCGCGGGAATGGTGTTAAGCGTCCCGTTGAAGGACCCCGAGGTGATGCTGCATGTGAAGTGCAATATCCATCCTTGGATGACCGGTTTCATCGGAATTGTGAATGATCCGTTTTACGCGATTAGCGACGATACCGGGAAATTCACCATTAAGAATGTTCCCGCGGGCAAACAGACGATTGAAGTTTGGCACGAAGTCTATGGACCCTTGACCCAGACCGTGGACGTTAAGGCTGGTGGCAGCACCAACGTGGACTTCACGTATACGGGCAATGAGCATCCCAGCACCAGCAAGAACCTTCCGATTCAGGAGATAACGATTCCGGCCGGCACCAACACGTTGACCTTCGCATCTCCCGGTCAATGAAATAATTAAACAGGTTGAGATTGCAGAGCCTATGCTCAATTTTGAATCCGTTCGTCGGCGGAAAGTCTACGAAGAGACTGCGAGCCAAATCGAGCAGTTGATTCTAAAGGGAAGACCTGGGGATCGGCTGCCGCCAGAGAGAGAAATGGCGGGCAGACTCGGTGTGAGCCGAGGGTCTGTGCGCGATGCGATCCGTCGCCTCGACACTCTGGGAATTGTCGAATCGCGCCAAGGCGTGGGCACGATAATTCGCAAGACTTCCGCCGACTTCAAAGCACAGGTTATTGTTGCTGGTCAGTCCGAGGCGCTGCTGCAAGACTTGTTTGAGGTTCGTAATATTCTGGAAGTTCCTCTGGTTGAGCGAGCGGTCACGAATATGTCGGCCGATCAAGTCGCCGAATTGCAAACGGCTGTGGATCAACAGGAGGAAAAACAAAGCAACGGAGAGACAACCATCGCCGAAGACGATCAATTTCATTGTCAGATCGCGCAATCCTCAGGTAACAGCGTCCTGGTTCAATTGCTCAAAGACACTCTCGGCCTGCTGGGGACGATCCGCGAACGCTCGTCATGTCTGCCAGCGTACGGACAACAATTGCTCGACGACCATCGGCGCATTCTGGCAGCGATCAAACGTCGAAACCCGGAAGTCGCTCGAGGAGCGATGCGGAGTCACCTAGAGACGGAGTTAGCTCAAGTTAGCGCGATGGAGTGCCGAGTCTCCCGTAAAGGGAATTAATGGCAACTGGCAGCTTGAAAAATCACTCCGGAGACATTTCTGGCTGGCAAGGGATCTGCTAGTTTCCTTTCGGCCCCCGGCACTACCGTCCGCACCGTGCTGACGCAAACGAGCGCCGTTTATGGATCGTGAATAGCGGTGCGCTCCAGGCGTGGGATATCGAATTCGTAACATTTAAGCCTCGCGTTATCGAGTGGTCGACGAGATGATCGCCATTAAAATCCGCAATGGCCACGCTGATGGGAGTGCTGTAACTTCCGGTGGGAAAGTCGGCATGCGTCTTGAAGGTACCCCGACCTGCTCCAGCCAGGATGGTCAGCATGTTCGAACCTGAGTCCACCACTGCTACCTCCGGTTTTCCATCTCCGGTGAGGTCGGCGATTGCCAGCGCCTAGGGAAGGTCGGGAGCTCGAATCTTTCAGGGCGCACCATTCTCTAGTTTTCCCCACCACTTCACGCTGCCCGAATTCAGACTTTGCGAGTGACTTCGGTTTTAGCGTGTACTATGCGCTATAGTTCGCGCACGCGGTTTTCTGCTAGTCTTTCCCTACCCTGTTGGTGTATTGAAGGCGTTTCTTGAATTAAGCGGGCGTGCGATGGCGAAAATTGTCGAGCAAGAACGGTCCGTGCTGTCCTCATCCAAAAGCGGCTTGATTTATTTGACCGCCAACGATTGGGCTCTGATTGCCGACAAGGCCGGCCGCGTCTATTTCAATAAGGGCGACATCCTCGTTCATAAGGGCAGGCGGACGAATGGAATTTACCTCTTACTCTCAGGCAAGGCTCGGGTTCAAATTCCCTCGCAAAAGTTGTTGCCAGCAATTGGGCCCGGACAAATTTGCGGCGAGATGTCATTCCTCGAAGACGCGCCAGCCAGCGCGAGCGTTACGGCCGAGACGGAAGTGGAAAGCTACTTCATCGATCGCGCGACGTTGAATGGTTTGTTCGAGCTATTTCCGCACCTGGGATCCCGTTTTTATCGCTCCTTGGCGATGAATCTTTCTCGCCGTCTAAGGGACTTGATCGAATCAGATGCGACCTCTCCCGTTTCTTTGAAATGACCTAGCCGGAAAAATGGCCTAACAGGAGCAAACGTCATCTTGGCCGAGCCCTATGCCTTATCGAAAATCACCCTTTCGCAAATAGGAACTCCAAATCTTCTCCTCTTTCGACGAACCCATTTAGTTACCGTCATTTCATGTCAAATTGCGCTTTTGTGCCATCAAACGGCCCATAATAGGGTCAACTCGTAACCTCCCTTGGGCACCATAAACCGGACTCAAGGAATAACCGGATGAACCGCAAACAACTGCACAAGTATGCAGTGATTTGCAACTTCATAACTGAAAAGAAATTCACAGGCCGGGTAACTGCAACACACTCAGCGGCTTGGGAATTGGAGCTTTTGGCAACCAGTGTGCAACTTTTGTCATTACCGGGTGGTCTGGCCCTGCCAGGGGAGGTGTAAAAACCTCCGAGAGAGATCGAGTGTACTTCCAACTGTTCCCAGGAGGATGTGATCATGAAGCGGTACGTCTTGATGGCTTTGTTGACCCTTGCCTTACCCGTGGCTGCGTTGGCTGGAGATGTCGATTTCAGCAATAGCGGCGGCACCCTGACGGGCAGCACCGCTGGTTTATCCCTGACTGGATCAACCCTGATTAGCATAAATGGCTTTTGGGGCAGTCCAGTAGGAAATCTCGGCGGCGTAACCTTTTCCACCGGTTCACTCATATCGACTATAGGTTCCGTTTCTACATTCAATGGCGGCGGAAGTTTCGTGATTACGGGCAATGGGATGAATGGTATTCCTAATGGCCCAATTTTTACTGGGACTTTTAGCGGCACCGTCACGCTTACATTGACCGGAACCTCACCGAATGGTGGGAATATCTACGACCTCACCGGACCGATCTCCGGCACTTGGTACAACGGCCAGACGGTAAGCGGTGCGACAGGGCAGATTTACGTCTTCACCGGCAAGAACGGATGGATGGGATCGTCGATCGTCGGAAGCGGCGATACCATCATAGGAACGGTACCGGAACCTGGCACTCTCGGCCTGCTCGGAACCGGGTTAGTTGGCTTGGCTGGAGTGGTGCACAAGAAGTTTAAAAAACCGGTTTAGCGGCCGCGTCATTATGCTTAAGAAGCCCCGTCTCGACGGGGCTTTTTCTTTGTCTGCTGTGATCGCAAATTACCCCGGTAACAGCCAAGCCGGGATTACCGTTGACCCAGTGGTGTGTGAATCCTTACATTCAGCACTGGGGGTCGTATGAAAGATATTCATGAGGTTTTGCGGCAGAAGCAGACGAAATACGCCCAACTGGGAAAGCAAATCGAGATGCTCCAGCAAGCGGCGGAGAAGCTGCGTGAAGTGGCTCCCTTGCTGGCTGACAGCGATGACGACGACAACGCAGTGCTGATGGAAGGCGACGAGGTTTCGGCGACTCCCGACGCGATGTCGGCAAAGGCGGGCGCGGGCTCTGGAAGCTCCAAAGCTGCCCGGCCGACAGCGCCGCGCTGGCCATAAACTTTCAGCTTGAGCGGAAGCCTCTTATGACTCTTCTGGCGCTGCTGGTTTCCACTGACGATGCCGCTTGCGAGATCCTGGGCAGGATCCTTCCTGCCTCGGGTATTGTGGTCGAGCGTTTCAGCGATCTTGCGGCCGCAATCCAGCGGCTTCAGCAGCAGCGGTTCGACGCAATCATTCTCGATTTTGACGATGCCCACGCCGCTTCCGCTGTCTTGGAAGAATCGCGCCGATTGAATTCGGAAAGTTCAGCTGTCACCGTGGCCCTTCTTTCCGACCTTGCAAGAGCTCGAGAGATTCTCACAGAGGGCGCGCACTTCCTGCTGTATAAACCACTCTCCGATGAAAAAGCTAAAGCCGGGTTGCGCGCCGTCGCCGCCCTTTTAAATCGTGAGCGAAGAAGCGCTTACCGGGTTCCGGTCCAGGCTCCGGTTGAACTTTTGTTGCCTGGAAACCGCAAAGCCGAAGGCATCCTGCTCGACTTAAGCGAGAACGGCATGGAAGTTCTGACCGCCGAATCGCAGGTGGCCGGAGCGTTGCTTACTTTTCACTTCCGCTTGCCGGAGAGCAACCTGGAAATTCATGCCGGTGGTCAGGTGGCATGGGCGAATCCGAACGGACAATCCGGAGTGCATTTCCTGAATGTGGATGGAGCCATCAAGCTTCAGCTCCGTGATTGGCTACACAGCGCAGCAGTCAGCAAGGGCGCAGGACCGGAGGAAACGGTTCCACACTGCAAACTTACCGATTTAAGCTTGGGCGGCTGCTATGTGGAAACGGAATCACCTTTTCCCGAACACGCCTTGGTCGATCTTTGCTTGACCACACAAGAAATGGCAGTCCATGCCGAGGGCTTGGTGCGCGTTACTCATCCGGGTTACGGCATGGGCGTCGAGTTTCCCTCGCGAACCCCGGAACAACGCGCTCAAGTTGGAAGCTTGATTGAACTCCTGCGTTCGTGCCCGCAGGCAATGCTCGAACTGGGGGTTTCCCCGCGAGCGCTGGTTGCGGATTTAACCCAGTTTGAACCCGAGGCAGACTCGGAGGAAGAATGCGCTAACGAATCGAAAGCGGAGGATCTCGAAGATCCCTTGCTCGATCTGTTACGCCAAGGGCCCACTTTGCAGCAACAGGATTTCCTTAACGAACTTCGCCGCCAACGATCGCGCGAAAGCGTCGCCACTTAAGTCTGTTTCGAGTCCAGCCATAGTTCTCAGCCGTCTCTGATCAGCAAGTCCACCTGACGCATTCATTCCTTCGGAAAAAAAAGCCTCTCGCAACGGTTAGCAGAGGAGTTCTAAGGCTGGCGTAAAGGCAGGAGGTATGAGCGGTAAAAACTGGTGGCGCAGGCGAGAGGCCTCGGGTTTTCCGAAGAGTGAAGAACCCGCGATCCGTCTCCAGCGCGGATTCCCCAGCTCTTCAGTGTCTGTTTTCCACCCCAATGCGAGTACGGTAGACGATCCCTGTTACCGGACGGTTTCAGCAATATTAAATATGAGTAAAATCGCACGAGATTATGCACAGGGATTATCAGCTCCGCCCCATGCCTCCGCAACCCGCCAGAGTTCGCCCCGACTCACACGCCTGTGCATCGCCGCTAGCGTTGTGCGAACATAACTAGCGCACAAAGCGGCGTCTACAGGGGGATCATTACGAAATCTGTACAGGCTGAAGCTTCACAGCTGCGGAACAAGCGCGATCAGTCGCATAGTCCGCTGACGTGGACGCCTCTTATCGCCATTGCGTTTGCAGCTTTCGGCGTTGAAATTCCGTTTTTATTCCGCGGCACACCTTCCGGTCACGATGTCGAATTTCACCTGTATTCCTGGCTGGAAGTTTTGTCGCAATGGAAGCAGGGTGTCATCTATCCGCGCTGGGCGGCCCTCGCGCACTTCGGGTATGGAGAGCCGCGATTTATTTTCTACCCTCCCGCCTCGTGGACTCTGGGAGCGGCTCTTACTGCGATCTTTCCTTGGACAATCGTCCCCAGCCTATATATATGGCTGCTCTTAGTGATTGGGGGCATATCCATGTTCTTTCTCGCGCGGCAGTGGGTCGACCGGCGCGACGCGACCTTTGCCGCCGTGCTGTACGCAGTGAATCCATATCATCTCGTGATTGTCTATTGGCGTAGTGCCTTCGCTGAATTGCTGGCAAGTTCGTTATTGCCGGTGTTATTGCTGCTGCTGCTGCGATGCGATGGGAAAAGGCGCCGAACAGTCATTTACTTGGCCATGGTGATGGCTGGCGCGTGGCTGATCAATGCCCCTGCCGCCGTAATGATCCATTATTCACTGGCGTTGCTGATCGTGTTAGCAGCATGGCTGCGGCGATCTCCGCGACTGCTTCTGGCCGGAACCGCCGCAGTGATTCTCGGCGCTGCCTTGGCCAGCTTCTATTTGGTGCCTGCCATATACCAACAGAAGTGGGTCGACATTGCGCAGGCTGTCTCTGCCGGATCGCGTCCGCTGGATAATTTTTTGTTCGTACACACAACCGATGCGGAACATGACGCTTTCAATCGCATCATCTCCTGGACCGCCATTGCCGAAATTATCGTCATCGGGATCGGAGCGTGGGCTGCCCGGAACTGGCGCACTCGCGACCATGAACTTTTTTACACAATCGTGATTTGGGCGGTCGCATGTGCTCTGCTCATGACGCCGATTAGTAATCCTTTATGGAGCGTTCTCCCAAAAATGCGCTTCATGCAATTCCCCTGGCGGTGGATGCTATGCCTGAGCGTTCCCTTCACGCTGTTTGTTGTCCTAGGATTTCGACGATGGACCTTGCGCGTGGCCATTTACCTGGCGATGTTGTGCGTCGTCGGGTTTCTATGGCGACATTACCAGGCGCCGTGGTGGGACAATGCGGCGGACCTGCGCGAGATGCAGGACAATATGGCCCCCGGCACGGGTTATGAAGGCACGGACGAGTACACACCGGTTGGCGCCGATCCTTCTTCGGTCGACAAAGATGCCCGGCGCGTGACCGTCGACGGTCCCGCACATGCAGCGATTCACGTTTTGCAATGGAACGCCGAGAACAAGAACTTCACGGCACAGATGTCAGCGCCGGATAGTCTGGCGCTGCATTTATTCAACTATCCGGCATGGCGAGTCGAAGTCAATGGACAGCAAGTTTCTGCGGGCACGCGCCAAAGCACGGGCCAGATGCTGGTCCCGGTGGAAGCCGGGCTAAACCGCGTGCAGATTACTTTTTCCCGAACCTGGGACCGCACGGTCGGGGCGTGGATCAGTGCAATTTCGTTAGCTCTGGCGCTCCTGTCTCTACGCTCTCGAAAACTCTACAACGCTCCTAACCGCGAAGAACGCTAAGGGAGTCGCGAGGGGCGCAGAGGAGAACGATCATTTTGGGGAATGAAATCGCGGTCAAGAGCTTCTTCTCCCTCATCTATGATTAAACACAATGAAAAAGATCCTGATTGCCACGTCGAATGCCGGCAAGCTGCGTGATTTCGCGGGCGCCGCCCAGCGCCACGGCGTCGAGGTTGCCGCGATTCCAGACTTCTCTTCCCTGCCGCTCGTGGTCGAGGATGGTTTGACTTTTGAAGCTAATGCCCGCAAGAAGGCTGAAGGCTACAGCAAGTATGTTCCGGGCGAAGTCGTCGTTGCCGACGACTCCGGCTTGGAGATCGACGCCCTGAATGGCGATCCTGGCGTGCACTCTGCGCGTTACGCCGCGCCCGATCTGCAAAACAAACAACCGCACGAAGCGGAGGCGAATACCGATGACAGCGCTAACAATGCGCGGGTGCTTCGAGAACTGAAAGATGTTTCTCCTGCAAAGCGAACCGGAAGATTTGTCTGCGTTCTGGCCGCGGCTCGAGATGGAAAAACGCTCGCTACATTTCGCGGCACGGCGGAAGGAATGATTCTCGACGCTCCTCGCGGCACAAACGGCTTCGGCTACGAT
>Ga0335075_10019600_pt1 | contig 9996 bp, 10 predicted proteins | sample Lox_Sample_24_FD_206723 | JGI IMG/M metagenome (GOLD analysis project Ga0335075, IMG submission 206723) | Soil microbial communities from Loxahatchee National Wildlife Refuge, Florida, United States - Lox_Sample_2.4 | ecosystem: Environmental > Terrestrial > Soil > Wetlands | place: USA: Florida...
AGCCATCGGGCGCTGCGATGAACTCGCGGCGAGCCTCGTTCAGAAGTCCCATCGGTGTACTCCCCTATTACCCGGAATGTGACGCGCGCTGCGACCCTCGTCACGCCTAACCGGATCATACTTCGGGTAGCGCCAAACACCGGCAGAGTTGACTGCTGCCAGCGTTACCTCGGCTGGTTGTCTGACCAGCGGAGATGCCAATGAGGCGGAGAAGCCAGTGAGCGAGTCTGAAGAAGAGCTTCAGGTGCTGTCCGGGCTATCGGAAGGAGGCTTGCGCTGGGAAGTAATCTGCACCGGCGATGACGATGATCTGCACACGATCTTGCGGGTCTATTCCGGGAACGTCAGGGTCGTCGCAGGGTCGGGCTTCGGTGGCGCCAAGCTTCAGCCGGGCTCGGTCATGAAGGAGTGGCGCGGCCACACCGACGACCTCCCGTACTTCGTCATGGCGCGGACCTCGCCCGCGGTGACACGGGTCGTGGCCACGACCGACCGCGGCGCCGAGGTTGTACTTGAGCTGTCCGAGCCGGTCGAGCGCTTCGGGCTGCGGTTCGCTGCGGCCGCCCTGCCGCCCGGCAACCAGCCAGCGGGGATCAGGGCAGAGCGGGACGGCGCCGTGCTCGAAGAACAACCGCAGCGCATGCCGCCGCCGCGCCTCCGCGGCAGGGGCTCCGCGTAATTAACCATAGATCGTCCGGCTATACCACGCTTAACCGACGGCATACTGGCGATAACAGGACTTCGAAACAGTCGCTGCGGAGGTGAGACGTGGGAATCGGCGGGGCGCTGGCAGATGCGCGCACGACAGCCGGACTGACCATTGCTCAAGTGAGCGAGCGCACCCGTATCAGGGAAACGATCATCCGCAGTATCGAGCTGGATGACTACTCAGCGTGCGGAGGCGATTACTACGCGCGCGGGCACATCCGCGCGATCGCCCGGGTGGTCGGCACGGATCCCGTGCCGCTGATCGAGGAGTATGACGCGGCGCACATGCCGCCGCCCGAGCCCGCCGAGCCCGAGGATAGCGCCGACGCCCCTGCCTGGCATTTGCCTAGCTGGCAGCTGCCTGGCTGGCAGCGCATCGTCGGCAGCGTTGCCGGCGCAGCGGGCCTTGATAGTCCCGCCGACGGCAATAACAGCACCGACGGCGGGAACGGGCTGACCGGGCACTCAGATGCCCGAGACCGCGCAGATGTCCGAGACGACGCGGACACCAGCCCGGAACTTTACGATCCGGGCATCCTGGGCTTCCGCGCTGCACGGCCGTCTAACATACGGCCGTCTAGCGCTAGCAGGCCGGGCGGCCTCACCGCAGCCGAAGCGTTCCGGCCATCGCTGCCGCTGGAGCCGAGGCGGCGCATGCCGCGGCTGACCGTAGCACTGGCGCTGATCCTGCTCGCGGCGATCGGTCTGCTGAGTTATCTGCTGGCGTCGGGCGGCTCGTCGTCCCCCTCGCCCTCCCTCACCCGCCATCACAGCGGTACCCGCCACCCGACAGGTTCGGGTGTCGCCGCGCACCGCAGCAGCAACAGCCCGGCGCCGTCGTCTCCGGCGGTGCCGTCGTCCTCGGCGGTGCCGTTGGCCGCGGTGAGCGCGGCTGCGTTCGGCCCGGGCGGGGCCGGCGCTGGTGATGACCCGCAGCAGGCGTCGCTCGCCATCGACGGCAAAAATGGCACCGCGTGGAAGACCGACTGGTACTCAACGGCCAATTTCGGCGGCCTCCAGTCCGGGACCGGTTTGCTGCTGGACATGGGCAAGCCCGTCACCGTGAGCAGTGCCCGCATTGTGCTGGGCGCGGCTGCGGGCGGCAAGCTGGAGTTGCGCGCCGGCAATACGCCAGCGCTCGCTGACCTGAAGGTGGTCGCACGGGTACAGTTGCCCGGCGGCGCCGTGACGGTGCCAATCGGCTCGCCGGTAACAGCGCGTTACCTGCTGATCTGGTTTACTCGGCTGCCACCCGACAGCTCCGGCACGTACCAGGACAGCATCTCGGGCGTCAGCCTGTCCGGCACGTCCTAATCCGTGGCCAGGCGCGCGAGCAGGTCGGCAACCTGAGCGCCCAGCGGCTGCGCCGCGCCAAGCCGGTTGTCGATCACCAGGTGTGGTGCGGCCGGCTGTTCGGTCAACCGCATGCTGGCCTCGAACGAGCCGAAGTCGGCCAGCTTGCCCGTGTCCCGCTCCAGCCCGCGTGCAGCAAGCCGTTGCTGCAAGCTCGCGGCGTCCGACCTGACCCAGATCAGGTGAACGGGCTCGCCACCGAGTCCGCTCACCCAGGACGCCCACCGCTGCGCGTCGTGGATCTGCTGGGTAAATGGCCCGGACAGGATGACCGGGCAGCCAGCTGACCGGATCTCCCGGGCGGTGTTGGTCATCCCGGCGTACTCATGCACCTTGACGTGCTCGTCGTACCAGCGGCCCTCGCGCTCGCCCGGCGGCCGGCCGGCCTCGGCAAGGATGGCGGCGACGAACGGGCCGTACATGGTGTCCTTGTCCAGTAGCGCCGGCGTTGGTGTGAGTGCCGACAGCAGCAGCCGCGCGACGGTGGACTTGCCGGACCCCGGCGGGCCGGCCACCACCCAGGCGTGAGCTGGCTGGATCGTCACGGCCAGAGATTACCGCGCGGTTCGGATCACCTAACCTGGCAGCAAATGCCGACGCTGGGAACCGCGAGCGCTGCCACCGGTGTGATCAGCATGGTGCTGCTGAGCGCCGTGGTCGTGCTCGGTATCTTGCTCGACCGCCGTGTCCGGCTGCCAGGTTTGCCCCGGTTCGCAGGCCTGAGTCTGCACCGGTACGTGTCACTGCTTGCCGTCGGCTTCCTAGCGTTGCACATCATCACGGCTGTTGCCGGGCCGTACGCCAGGGTCCGGCTGGCGGCGATTGTCGTGCCGTTCGTCTCTGCTTACGCGCGCAGCTGGCTGGGCCTCGGAGCTGTCGCCACTGACCTCATCATCGCGATCGTCGCTACTAGCCTGCTGCGGCGGCATCTGAGCTACCGTTCCTGGCGCGCGGTGCACTGGCTCGCCTATGCGTGCTGGCCGTTCGCGCTCGCGCACAGCATCGGGACAGGCGGCGGCATGCGCGGTGGCCGGCTGCTTGACCTGGCCGTGGTTTGCGCCGTTGCCGTCACGGGGGCGGCGGCGTGGCGGGTGACTGCGGCGCTGCGAGACTCGGCAGCTCTGTCGCGCCAGCCCGGCAAGCCCACCGGAATGGTGCGGCCGCCGCTGGCGCGTGCGGGCCGGCCAGGGCTGACGACCACCCGGCTGAGCGTCGATCCCATCGCGTGCACGGGCCATGGCTTGTGCGCCGAGTTGCTCCCCGAGCTCGTCGCGCTCGACCGATGGGGCTATCCGCTGCTGGCCGATCAGCAGGTACCCGCCAGCCTCGTGCGCCGGACCAGGCGCGCAGTCACTGACTGCCCGGCGCTCGCGCTGAAGTTGACCAGGGAGGGAAGCGAGTTGACCAGGGAGGTAAGCGGCACATGAGTACAGCTGGGCATGACCGACCGGTGCTGGGGCCGCCGCAACTAGTCGAGGTCGCTGACCGTGTCTTTGCCTACATTCCGCCCGATGGGTCCTGGTGATTAGTTTCTAATCCCTGCGGGCCCTGGCGCTACAGCTGACGACCCGATCTAGGAGGAAACCGATGAGCTCGTCCGCGCATGACCACCCCGAGATTGGCCCGGCCGAACTGCACGAGGTTGGCGACCGGGTCTTCGCCTACATTCAGCCCGACGGCTCGTGGTTCATCAACAACACCGGCTTCATCGTCGGCGATCGGTCGGTGGTGAGCGTGGACTCCTGCTCCACGGAGCGGCGAACCCGCGCCTATCTGGATCGGATCGCTGCCGTTACCGCCGCGCCCGTGACGACGCTGATCAACACTCATCACCACGGTGATCACACGTACGGCAACTGCCTGTTCGGCGACATCACGATCATCGGGCACGAGCGCTGCCGCGAAGAGATCATCCGCGGCGGGCTGCCCGGCTATGGCGGCATCTTCGAGCCGGTCGACTGGGGAGAGCTGACGCTCGCACCGCCGACTGTGACGTTCGCCGACCGGCTGCGTATCTGGTCCGGCGAAACGCCGGTCGAGGTCAGCTATGTCGGACGGGCCGCCCACACCAGCAATGACTGCCTCGTCTGGCTGCCCGGGCAGGAGGTCTTGTTTTGCGGGGACCTGCTGTTCAACGGCGGAACCCCGTTCCTGCTGATGGGATCGGTGACCGGCGCGATTGAAGTGCTCAGGTCCGTGCTGGCGCCGATCCCGGCGCGCACCATCGTGCCCGGCCACGGGAGCCCGTGCGGCCGTGAGCTCATCGACACTGTCGTGTCTTATCTGACGTTTGTGCTGGAGACTGCGCAGGAAGGCATGAAGGCCGGGCTCTCGCCGCTCGATGCCGCGCGCGAGACGGACCTGGGCGACTACGCGGGGTGGCTGGACAGCGAGCGCATCGTGGGCAACCTGCACCGCGCCTACCGTGATCTCGATCCGCGGCGGCCCGATGTCGATCTCAGGGCGGCTCTGGCCGACATGGTGGCTTACAACGGAGGGCGCCCGCTGCCCTGCTACGCGTGATCCCGGCCGGGCTAGCATTGCGAGCTATGCGCTTCGCGATCTCGATACCTCAGTTCTATGGCGACGGTGAGTTCGACCCGGTCGCGTTCCGTACCTACTGCGTGCGGGTCGAGGAACTCGGCTTTGACAGTGGCTGGACGCAAGAGTCGACGCTGGGCGTGTCGCCGCAGCTCGGGCCGATCGAGACGATGACGTATGCGGCGGCCTGCACGCGGCGGTTGCGGCTCGGCTGCGTCGTCTTCGTGTCGACCTTGCACAGCCCCGCGCACCTGGCCAAGAGCATCGCGACGCTGGACCAGCTCAGCGGCGGGCGGGTCGAGGTCGGCGTCGGGACTGGCGGCAAGCACCGCCCGTTCGGTGCGTTCGGGATTAGCGGCGACCGGTATGTCGCGCGGTTCACCGAGGGCCTCGCGGTGATGAAGGCGCTCTGGACGGAGCCGAGGGTCACCCTGGACGGCGAGTTCTGGCACCTGGCCGACGCGGCCATGGAGCCCAAGCCTGTCCAGAAGCCGTATCCGCCGCTGTGGTTCGGCGCGAATGGCGAGTCGGCGCTGCGGCGGGCAGTGCGGCTCGGCGACGGCTTCTTCGGGGCAGGCTCGACGCCGACGGAACGGTTCGCCGGCCAGGTCGAGGTAGTGCGGGCCGCGCTGACCGAGTACGGCCGGGATCCCGCGGACTTTCCTATCGCCAAGCGCCTCTATATCGCGGTGGACGACAACGGTAGCCGAGCGCGCTCGCGGATCAATGACGCGATGGAACGGCTCTACGGCCGGCGGGTACCCGACATTGAGGCCGCGTGCGTCGCGGGCACGCCGGCCGAATGCGCAGCCGAGGTTGCCAGGGCGGCCGAAGCGGGCGCTGAGCTGATCTTGTTCACCACGATGTTCAGCCACGGCGAGCAGGCGGAGCGGCTTGCCGCTGAAGTAATCCCCCAGCTGACCTGAATGGCCTAGATATTGGTCGTCCGATCTTCCTGGTGCTGGCCACCATCCAAGATGACCTGGAAGACGTCTGGGTCCGGTCGGCAGTGCCTGACCCGGCCGGAGAGAAGTTCACCGTCCACCTGAACAAAGCGGCACCTGCGCGCGTCAAGGTGGCATGGTTCCTGGTCAACTGAGCGGCGCACTCCCGAGAGCTACGGGGCCTGGTCAGCTGTTATAGGGATCGCCAGCGGTCTGGTACGTACGGCCGCTAGGCATTCGCCAGGTCATCTGCCCTGGCGACTGTTGCTCGAGCTGCCAGCCAGGCGCTTGTTTCGCTCGGTGGTGACGACGACAGCAGGGTGCCAGATTGCAGCTGCACGTCCGTCCGCCCCGGTCGTACGGGATGGTGTGGTCCAGGTCGCAGCGGACCGCGGGCCGGCGGCAACCGGGATAACAGCAGGTCCGCTGCCGTACGCGGACCAGGTGCCGCAACCGGGCGGCCGGCCGGTAGGCGGGCGACTCGCTTGCGTGGCTGCACTCGCCCGCCTCCAGCAGCCCGAGCCTGGCGCGCAGTCCGGCAGCCCAGCGCAGCACTGGCTCGCCGGCCGCCGGGCCTTGCCTGGCGCAGGCGTGACCCGCGGCCCGGCCATCCGGACCAGTCACGGTCAGGCACCACCGCGTGCCCTGGCTGGCAGCCAGCAACGCGGCCAGTTCCCTGCTGACCGCCGCGTCGACCGGGCCGTGGCCGGCCACCTCTCCGGGCTGCCCGCCGCCCAGCCACGCGGACATCGGCATCGTCAGGTGCACCGTCCCCGAGATCGCCGGCCATCCCGACGAGCTGCCGCTCAGCAGCCGGTCGGTGTTCAGCGGGCCGGATGGCAGCGGGTCGGATGGCAGCGGGTCGGATGGCAGCGGGTCGGCGTTGGGGCGGTACGCGGGCTCATCCTCGCCGGTCTTGCCGTTGGCGGCAGCTGGTTCGCGGCAGTCGCGGGCTAACCCGGGCAGCAGCGACTCGATCGGCCGGTCGGCGAGCAGCGCGGCATAGGCCGCGGCGCGCAGCTGTCCGATGGTGCCCGCGGCGCCGTTGTCGTGCAGCCAGTGCGCCAGCGCGGTGAGCCTGGCCATCGCGGCGATGACTTGGGCGGGCGGTAGCTCCCGGCCGGCCAGGGCGGCGTTGCCCGATGCCTCATCCCAGGACTCAACGTCGGCATCCGCGCGGGCGTCCCGTCGGCGGCGGACCGCGGCATCGGGGTCGGCGGCCAGCACCGCCTGGCGCAACCGCACCCGCAGCTGACCGGTCGTCCACCCGCCTGCGCCGGCCCGGCCGAGCAGTCGGCCCGCGATCTCGCGCGCGGCCTCATCTCTTTCCAGCACTCCGAGCTCGTCGACGAACACGCACGCCTTCGCCCAGTCGATCTCGCCCCGCTTGAGCGCGGCATGCACCTCTGCCAGCCGCTCCAGTCCGCGCGAAACTGACAGCACCCGGTCAGCGGAACGGCCCGTCAGCGTCAGCGCCGCGGCCAATTCATCCCCGACATGCTCGCTGAGGTGAGGCCTGCCGGTCTCGCTGGCTTGAACGGCTCGCCGACGATCCAGCGCCAGGACTGCCGCGGCCTCCCCGGCTGCGGCCCACGACGACATCCGCCGCCACGCGCACAACACGCCGATGAGCTCTGATTCGCCCAGCTGATCGTGCCCGTCGGCGTCAGCGGCAGCCACTGCCTCGCTAAGCCAGGGACCGGGTGCCAGCGTGTCCAGCGCCCCGCCAGCTGCGAATCCCGCGCCGCTCGGCCCGCCCCGCAGATGATGCACGAACCCTGCCGGGATCAGCTCACCGTCACCGGTCCACGCGCCAGCCAGGAACTCCTCCCGCACATCCGCTGGCAGACTCGCCAGCCATGCCTGCTCATCGTCAGGATCGCTTTCCGGGTCGCCGTAATCGCCGGGCACCCAGCCGGCATCCACCCACTCGTCGGCTGACCACTCGGGGCCGGGTCGCTCGGGGCCGACACCGGCCTCGGCAACGTAGGGCGGCAATGCGGACCGTCGCTTCACCGCGGGCGGCTCAAAGGCCGCGGATTCCCGGAGGCCGAGATCTAGCTCGCCAGAGCCTGTCATCTCGAACTCGCTCATCGGTGTCACCGCCCTCCGCAACCGTCGGCCCCGCTCCTGACTACCTTTCGCTCATAGTATCGAGACGCTCTGACAATCTCGGCGCGGCGGACCCGGCGTCGGATCGGCACGGTTTCGGGAATTGTGAGGACGAGTGTCAGACCGTGGCGATCGCGGCTAGCACGGCAAGCAGGAACGTGGCGATGGCCAGCACGCCGTGGCCGAGCGGGATCAGCGGGCGCAGGCTCAGGTTCACCGCCCTGCTGGAAGGCTGGGCGAAGTTACGGCTCAGCAGCTCGTCAACGAGCTGAGCGGCAAGCTCATCGTCAGCCAGCCTCCGCTTGAGCTCGGCCTCCGGCACGACTTCAGGCCGCCCGGGGTGTTTCGTGGTCCGCGATTTCGCTGCGCTGGATTCTGGCGAACCGCGTTCGGCGGATCCGTCAGCGTCGCGCCGGCCGCCGGGATAGGGAGTCCAGATCGTGACTGTCGAGATGCCGAGGCCAATCGCGGGAGCCATGAACGCTAGCGCCAGCCAGGCCAGCGGGCGTGCCCCGGACAACACGAAGCTGATCCAGCAAACGAGCCCTGCCAGGTTGAGTCCGGCATGCCCGGCCAGTACCGGCAGGGACATCGCATCCGGACGTGCGGGCCGCTGCCGCGAAGCGCGCAAACCGCCACCAGCGATCCAGCTCCTGACCATCAGAGCGCCCAGAAGCTCGGTCAGAAGCCAGCTCGCCAGCGCGTAAAGCGGCAAGGCGTGCCCCGATGGCATCGGTCAGCTTCTGCTGCTGGTGCTGGGCAAGTTGCGCGGACGATTGATGATGCAGGCGCTGCCAGTCATGGCGGGCTCCTCGCTGTTCCAGTCAATGAAACTACCGCTGGCCGGCCGGCCGGAAGTAGGGCAGTTTCCGTGGTGGATGCCAGGGCTGGGCTGCCTTCGGCTCGTTAGCTGCCCGCAATGTACTTCGGCTGAGGAGGCGGGGGCACGATTGAGCCAGAGAGCGGACACGAGCCCGCTCAGACGAGGAAGTTGGGATTCATGCGGATAGCGACCATTGGCGAGCGGCTTTGCCTGATCTCCGGAAGCGGCGCCGTCGACGTGCAGACGGCCAGCGGCGGCCGGTTCGGGCCTGACGCGGCGGCGGTCTACCCGCGCTGGGAGGAGTTCGCGGGCTGGGCGGCGTCAGCGACCTTGCCGGAACCGGAGCCGTTCGCAGCCGAATCGCTTGGCTCACCGTCGCCGTCGCCGCGGCAGGTTTTCGGGGTCGGGCTGAACTACAGCGAGCACGTGGCCGAGTCGGGCCTCGCTCGCCCGGAGACCGCTCCCCCGGTATTCACCAAATTCCCGTCCTGTATCACCGGTCCGCGTGGCGAGATAACCCTGCCGCCCGGCGGCCACACCGACTGGGAAGTCGAGCTTGTTGTCATCATCGGGCGGACAGCCGCCCACGTACCGGCCAGTTCGGCCTGGGACTACGTGGCCGGGCTGTCCGTTGGCCAGGACGTGTCCGAACGGATTACCCAGATGACCGGCAATCCGCCGCAGTTCAGCCTCGGTAAGTCGTACCCGGGCTTCGGCCCGGTCGGGCCATGGCTGGTCACGCCAGACGAGTTCAGCAACCCGGACGACCTCGAACTCGGCTGCGCGGTCAACGGCGTCCAGATGCAGAAGGGCCGCACCAGCGAACTGATCTTCAGTGTCCGTGACCTGATCGAGCAACTGTCCGCCATTACCCCGCTGCTGCCTGGCGACCTGATCTTCACCGGCACGCCGAGCGGCGTCGGCATGGGCCGCAACCCGCAGCGTTGGCTCGCGCCAGGCGACGTGCTCACCAGCTACATCGAGGGCATTGGCGAGATGCGGCACACGTTCGTGGCCGCATGAGCACGGGCCGTCAGTCGTAGTCTGGCGTAGCTGTCACGATGACGCAGGTGACAGCCTTGCCTCGCCGATGGTCGGCTCGAACAGTTCGACCGGATTGCCCGACGGGTCCTCGACCAGAATCTGCTTGCCGCCGACTCCGGCCACGATGTCATTCCGGAAGTGCGCACCGCCCTGCCTGAGACGCTCTACCAGGGCTTCCAGGTCAGTCACTTCGATTGAGAACCGGTTCCAGCCGCCCGGTGACGGCAAGGTGCCGTCGGGCATCGCCTGACCGCCGCCAGGTCCGCCGCCGGGAGCGCTAAGGACCAGCCGCAAGTCTCCGCGGGACATCATGGCGAAGGTCGGCGCAGGATGCATGTCCTCCCGGAAGCCAAGGTGCTGGCTGTAGAAGGCAATTGCCTCGTCAACGTCGTTGACGATGTACCGCACGCTGACGGTGGGCATCGCACGCTCCTTCGTCGAACTTCATACCCGTATTCCAAGACTGACAGG